>Ga0181612_163769_pt1 | contig 10620 bp, 6 predicted proteins | sample HoacroProtozoa21_FD_119630 | JGI IMG/M metagenome (GOLD analysis project Ga0181612, IMG submission 119630) | Hoatzin crop microbial communities from Cojedes, Venezuel. Combined Assembly of Gp0051906, Gp0051904, Gp0051908
CTCACCACACCCGAGCCCCGCCCGCCCCCCGCGCGCCTCACGCGCGCTGGGCCCCGCCCCCCGGCCCCCGGCCGCTTCCGCTTCCGGCTCTCCCGCTGCCGTCACCCGAGGCGCTTAAAGGGCCCGCGCCCCGCCTCGTCGCGATAATCGTGACAGAGAGCGTGCCCGAGAAGCACCCGAGCCACCGAAGGAGACAGCGCTGGGGTTCCTGCCGGGCACCCGAGAGCGCCCCCGCCTCCCGCGGCGCAGCCGGGGGCGCGGGAAGGACACAGACGTCGCGTCAGGTCGGTCATGTCGCGCGGAGCAACTTACCGCGCGGGGCACAGAACTCAGGGAAAGGCGCCGAGCGTTTCTAATTTTAATTCTTAGTATTTGCAGAACTTCTGCGAGTAATTATTCCCATTAATACACGTTACAGCGGGCAGCTATAGGCATACACACGCGCCATTTGTTTCTGTTTTTGAGCATTTCTCGCGACCTCCGCAGTTTTTTTCACTATCGGTCTCCGCCATCCTGTAAAGTGGAGAGGTGCTGTACGCCAGGTACATTTCAGACAGCAGCTTTTAATCACTGTAATTAAATACTCGACAAAGAACATATTTTGTCACGTGACTCCCACTAGCAGGAGGTGTCCCCCCAGAACTGCTTCGCTAAGGTACGAACACACCAACACGCCAATCACACAGATGTTGACAGCAACAGCTCAGAACAAGGTAACCCACACACCGAAGCACAAAGCGTACCGTACCACTGCTGCTTTAAATGTACAGCCGCTGTTTAATTGGCCTGAACGGGGAAAAAAGCACAATATAAAAGTCACTGTCGGCGCTCCTCCGTCCAGTCTCAGCTCGTGGCTAACTATATACTGTTTAAAGGAAGAGGGGATTATTTCATAAATAATGTTTTGATAGCTTCTGAGAATTTTTTTTTAAAAAAGTACTGTCGCCATGTATTTTGGTACTATAAACATAACACCAGCACGTTGTGTTCCAGTGCCTGGTTTGTTCGCAGATGAGCCAACGCGCGCAGGCGTGCGTTTGCGGTCCCCCAAGAGATGATGACACTGTGACACGCTCAGCGTTGGGTGAAAGTCCGCAGCGGTGCACGCGAGTCACATCCTAAGACACTGCGAAATGTAAGGAGAACGGCAGGGTTTTACAGCACAGGTACACAGAGCTACGGAAATTGGTTATTCTGAACTGCCTCGAGATGACAACATACCGTATTTTATGTAATCTCACGTGAGCTTCAGAAAATCGTAAAAGCACAAAGAGCTGCATTTTTATAGCGCAATATGCAGAGCTGTGACTTTGCCTTCACCAGCCTCAGAGCAGCACCACAGAGGATGGTCCCCGTCCCTGGGCGAGGAAGAGCCACTCGTTTAGTTTTAACTGCAAAAGTGACAGAACGGTATCGTTCAGCTCAGAGAATGACTGTTCCCCTTGACTGTTCCCCTGTTTTCTTGGAAAGCAAGAATTTGAAAATGCAGCAATAAGTCCAGCAGATGGGGAGGTCGCTGAGCAGACAGCCCAGTCACGTAGGGATGACCTTCTCCTCAGATGCTGTAACACGGCTGCCGATTCCCTCACTCGGGTCTTTCTACAGGACAAGAAAGCCCTTCTAACGAGCAAAAGAGGAGAGCGGGACAGGCCAGCTCCAGCATCTGGTCTGCAACTGGTACAGACTGCTTTGTATCACAGAACCCAAGGGTTTGCTTCCAGACCTTGAGGGAAAAATGTGTTGCGGCAGTTGTTTCCAATTTGTGGAAAAAAGCATCTTTAAAATAGTAAGGAATAAATGGATGATACGGAACAATTGTTCTGAAGTAATGCTAGTGAGTATATGTCACAATAAGATTTAACAGCTGAAATGTCCTGACACAAAAAATTAAAGTCAAGTATTGAATATATTAATATGCAAAGTTTTGTTTGTATTTTGAAATTAAACTATTTTTGTTGTGCCTCAAATTCAAATATAAGCCTTACAATTATCCATAGCCTCTGTTATAAATTAAACAACTTCTAAACAATACTTGTCAACATTCAAATCTCAATAAACTTTGGCAGCTCTTTGGTAAATACTTATAAATATCAATTAACAAAACAGTAAAAAGGGAGTGGGGGAGGCTACTAGCAGGGACGCTCTTTTTTTCCGAAATTCCACAAAGGGGAACAGAAATGGGAGAGCTCCCTAAACAAAAACTACTTCCAAGAGTGGTGTATTTTAATGAGATTAGTAGCTCATCCTTCTTTTCTCTGTCTATTCAAATACTATTATATTGGGATTTTAATACGTTTCAGACAATTTCTTGTGCTCTACCATATATACATATTCAAAATTTATACATAAACAATAGTGGCTGTTTACGAGTAGAGTTAAGTTTCAGTGCATTTGACAATTAATTATTGCACACAGAATAATCTTAAATGCCCAATTATTCTACTGGATAAATGTAGCAACAAATATAACCTCTTCTACTTTTGAACATCTATCTTTCTGTAAAATCGTGCGTTGGCGACACCTTAGGTGCCAAAGAAGTGAAAGGATCTGCAGGGGATGTGTTGCTGGTTATTCTTGACGGTATAGGAGGTGCAGGTGGTCGTCTCGCTGGCATCGTATAGAAGCAATCAGTAGAACTTCTATTCCAGTCTGAACCAAGAAAAGTATTTTGTTCAGTGCCCGGAAAATCTGGAGATCCAGCTGACTTCCTGGAACTGATTCGCTTAAAATCAGAAACACTTTTAGATGGCTTTAGCTTTACATTGAAATTCTCCTCCTCCTCCTCAAACGTTACCCATCCTTTTGGCTGTACGTTTTTCACCATGAGAGATCTACTTCGCACGCAAAAAGTGTTTTCAGATGCATCAGCAGAAAATACAGGCTTGCTTGTATTACAGCTGGGGGGATTCAGAGAAGGGAAAGGATTGCAAGCAGCACGTCCTTCTAGTAAATGTGAAGTTATTTCAGACTCTTGCGTTTCCGTTCTAAATGGGTTTCCAGCATTAAGAGTTCTCTCAGTGAATGGATTTGTGCAGTTCAGTCCAGTAATAAATGGATTTGGAGAGCTGCGCTTATGTTCCTGGGATGCGTTAAAGGTTGGAATAGGAGGCATTGCTGGCATGCAATTTACAGTATTTAAAATATCAGCATTTCTTTGTGTTGCTGAAGGCAACTGTATCAACTCCTTTTGGTTTAAAGTTGGAACAGGTGACGTTCGAACAGATGTCTGCATCTTTGACACAAGCAGCTCAAATGACAAATCTTCAAAAGGGTCACTGTTTAATTGTGTTTCAAGCTTAGTGCCGTATGTTCCATTTGTTTTAATCTGGAAAGAAAACAAGGTGCTTAGTAATCACGTGGCTGTGTTTTATGATTCTTACTGACTCCCCATTTCTCACTCTTCTATGAGAAGACAAGAAGCTCTTAGGGCTAAACGGAAACCTCAATACAGTTTGGCTGTAACTTGCACAATGCACATGGAGTAGAATGATTGCTTCTTTTCTGGAAAACAATAACCCTTAACCCCTCCTCTGAAGAAAAGCCTACTAGTTGTTAAACGCAATTTCCCCCCCCCTCCCCCCATGTTGGTTGATGCAACTTGAATCTATTTCATGCAAGTCAGAAGCCTAGCTAAAAGCACTAGTGGAAACTGGAGCAGAAATTCTTTAAAGAACTTAGGAAATTACGCTGTATTCTAAACAAGTGATAACCCATCACAGACAGGAAATAAAACCTCGAGGTCTCCTTGTTTGAGAGTTTATAACACTGATGTTACAAGCAATATTTAAGCATCACAATGAAAGGAAAAATTAGTGTTATTAGTATATGCACTTTAGACATTTCTATGTAGACATATGCATCTGTAGGCATCTCCGGTGCTTCCTGACATGTGAAGCTACAATCATCAGTTTGTAATATTTTGAAATGGCAAGTTATCATTGTTTAGAATAATACCAAATGGAGAAGACAGAGTTTTCTCCACAAAACTTCCTCATCTTTTAAAAACAAAATATTCCTGTTTTTATCAACTTCTTCAAACAGCAATGCAACTTTTGTACCTTATAACAACTGTCCAAAAAAGGTAGAATATCTACAATTTGTTTGGGTCATCACACTGACAGAACAGAGTTTGGAGCTTCCCTTTATTAAAGCAAAGAATTAAGTTAAAATAGCTTCTAAGAATTCAAATTTCACAAACAAATTTGTCATTTTAACACATCAACTTAATACACCCAAGTAAGTTGGGTATTAGGCATGAAAATTCTGTTAACTAATGTTTTGTTGAACTAGGATGTTAGCTAAAGCTGTCAACTAAAATATGATGGTATTATAGCCTAGCCTCAGTCTTTAAACTTCTTGGTGTTACTGCATTTATTGAGAATAGTTTGAAGCATGTCTCCACATATCCACTTTAAGCAGCTATGCAAAATTAGTTATATGCTTTAGAGACTCTCAGGAATAATAAGAATACCATAAGCTTTTCCCAATGTATCCATCATAGTCATTTGTTTTAAAAAAACTGCAGTTGTATCTGGAATTGGTTGGTAGGAGAGAAGGAGTACGCTGGCAGCAACGCATTTGCTCTAGTGATTTTGTTGAAACAGCAATGTCTGTTCTATGCATCTCTGGTCCTGCTACGTCAGAGTGTTTCCAAAATAGATGAGGCTTAATGTTACCAAACCATAGAGTAGTTCAATATTGGTATTTTTATATGTAAATAGTAAGTGCTTTTGAAAATAATATTAAAACAAAGGCATCAAGTAACTGAGGGGGGAAATATAAAAAATTGAACTGTATAAAGATTGTAAATCAAAGCCAGCTGGTGCCAAGCCGCATAAGGCCTGTGTTCATTAACCAAGTGATCAAAAGTACAAGATCCCAAAGAAATTATGAATCCCAATTGCTCTTTATTGTAAGTAAAAACTCTGTCCAAGTAATTCTGGAACCAAATGCTTTTAAATTGTAACAAACAGTATATTTTACTTCGGGTAACAGTAAGTTTTCTGTTCTTTGAGAAATGTGAAATATGGGGTTTATTTTGAAAAAACTTTGGGAGTGGAATTGTATCAGGATTCATTTGTATTCAAAAGAACTGTTAACTCCAACACCTACTCGTTTTTTACCCATCAGCTGAGACCAGGAGATTCAGCAGTGATTCAGCAACATATGTGAGGTTCAAATTGTTTCATAAAAGATGATGAAGCAAAATATTTGCCATGGCACTAATAAATACAGTTAACAGTATCAATTTTAATTGCATTATGAAAGGAAAAAGCAAACTATGGTATGACAGTCAATTCATTAATGTGGACAGGTGATTTAATGTGGATGAGACTGCAGATGTATGAAAACAAGATTCATACATCTCTTCTGCTTGAATAGATGGAGACCACATACAAGATTGGTAAATAGTCAGATACCTGTTACCCTGATGGTTGCTCCTGCTTGTGAAAGAGAAACAGACATCAAAGGAAAGAAAATTAGGAAGAAAATCCAAGTAACAAAACAACCTCATTTTAAAAATACTTCACAAAGCCTTTTTTTCTTTTTTAGATATGAATAACCAAAATTTTCTTTTTTTTTTTTCCACACTATACTAAATTTTAAATTTCTGTTGGATTCTATTGAAGAATTATAAGCTCTACCATTAAGAGTAAAAAAATTAACCAGCTCAAGCTAATTCTAATGTTGTTTCCACAAGACAGTCATTGTGCAGCTGATTGAACTATTTTTGAAGACTGATTATAAGAATTTGACTACTGATGGTCTAATTCTAGCCATCTATTAACACGAAAAGCACTGTGGCCCTCATTCTGGGAACTGTGTTGGTACAATCACTCATCTATAGTAATAGTTTTTCACGCTGAAAAACACCCGTAAGACGTCTCATTCAATCTAAACCCCAAATCTCCTTAATTTACAATAAATAAAATTTATTTACAATCGCTACTTTTCTATTTTGATGTATTGCTTGGTATTCTGTATTATTTTTATAAGGAGATATTTAGGTTCTTAAATATCACGATCGAGCTTTGAATCAAAGGATGGACTTTTATCCACTACCCCTCAAAAGACTTTGTATTTATTTAAAGACCTTTTCTCAGAAAACTTCATATTTACAAATGATCATCAGTAAATGAAAGAAACGTCATTTAACTAAACTGGGAGAAAGGAAAAGGGAGAAAGGAAAAGGGAAATAAAAAAACTTAAGCTGGAGACAACAAATGCAGCTCAAACTGAGCCTTCCTTGTGATTGAACAGCCTGCATTAATTGAAGAAATCTAATTGCAGAGAAAATCATAGCTCCATGAACTAGTCTTAAACGTCTGGTTTGGATATTGCTAGCAATACAGCCACAGCATTACACTGCTCAAAAACCTTTTTATGGTGTTCTTAAGCGTATTTTTGATTGCTGTGCATACACCAGACAAACGTAATTTTCATAATAATTTTTAAAGAACTGCTTGCACCTCTTTCACAAAACAATCAGTGGTAGAACTACACTTAGAAGGCGTAACGCTTTCAAAAGTGACACAATGCAATCTCTTTCTCTTCACAAAATTGGTATATTCTCAAGTACCTTATGCCTCCATATACATTCTCTGCTGGCAACACTTCATACTTTCTAACAAACTACTACAAGAAGTCCTGATATTCTACCTGTATATTCAAAAATATCCTCCGTTTTTTGGCCTAAGGTTCCAAAATGAAAAAAGTTAACAGGCAGAGAGAAAGGTACAGCAGAAAGGAAGAGAAATTAAAGATTTTTCAATCAGAATTCAAAATCAACTCAGAGGACTGAATTTGTCTGCTTCATTGTGGTACAAAATAGGTATTAATTAACTGCCTTAGTGAAAGTGGGTTTCAGACGTACAGATAAGGTAAAATCTAAAATACTGATGCAAACTTCCATAGTCATAAACATCCACAACTGAGTTAAAGTTTTAAAAAACCCGAACACCAGAAAACAAAACCACAAAACTGCTCTTGGTAAGAAGTGGGCACAAATCCATCAGCTTCAATAAATTTGTGCTTTTATTCAAGTAGTGTATTATCTGGCCTAGCACCTGATACTGTAAAAACTAACAACACTGGTCTTTACTGAAGAAGTTTAGCCTTATGTATATATAAACAACACTGAAAACCTAGTTCTGCATTTTTTAAACAGGAGTAAGAAACTATGGATTTTCCTACAAAAAGGCACTTTTAAAAAAATAACACTCTAAATGGTCCCACAGAACAAAATATTAATGTTACTGTATTACATTCTCAGATTATTTTGATATGTTTCTATATTTTAATTGACACTAGGGAGTGGGAAAGTATCTATTAAGTATATATCAGTATTGTCTTCCTGCAATAAATTATCACCAAAGTACCACATCATGTGATCTATAAAGCTTACTTTATAAACATAACCTGTGTTAGCTAGTTACTATGCAGTTTAAGTCATGCATGTGTCTTTATAAAATTAAATTTCTTAGACTGAATATTTTTCCATACAAAATTGCCAAGTGACAACATAATTTTAAGAACAAGTTGTCCATAAGTTCTAAGTCTGTCATAAGAAATCTTAAGTTAAATGTTTAGTATTTAAGATGTTAGTTATTCACAGACAACACATAAGCAATTAAGTATTATCCCACTAGATCCTGATGATCTTTGAATCCAATCTTTTAACCTTTATTTTCGTTTGTTTGCTTTAGGAGTTTCTTACAAATTTACAGTACTCAGTACAAGCTGTGTTAATTTGCCTAATGAAAAAACATACATACAAGTTTGTTTCACTTACTTGCTGCTGTGAAGGAGCAGATTCAGAAGGCAAACTGTGAGATGATCGGCTACGAGGGGGCGGTTGTGGGGGTTCCAGACTTTGTGGGGCACTTGTCTGAGCGGGATGCGATGCCACAGGTATCAGAGGCTCCTGCATCCTTAGTGCAGGTGGTGGCGGAGTGGTGGGCTGAGCAGGTCCAGCAGCCTGAGGCTTTAGTGGTTCGGGAAGCAAAGGCGAGCCTGCAAGTACATTTCCAGTGTTTCTCATTGTAAAGAACTGTAATAGAAATCTTAAGAATGGCATGAATGAGAACATGTGGCTGTGGAAGCACCCAACAGAACTGCAGAAGAAGGGGCTGTAAGGCCAGCAGGTAATCATTGCAACTAGAACAGAAGTCATCAAAAGCTCAGCATATCTCCATTAAAAATTACTATAGATACAAAATAGAGAACCAGAAACCATGTCATTCTTAAGTGTACTTCAGTTATATTTAGAAGTATTTTGGAAGTCACTATTATAAAATGCATATTTTGATCTTAATACAATTTTTAAAAACCCTTTATCTTTAAATTTAGGAAGTGGCTTTGAGAGTCAAACATAAACACTATTCCAAATATTACGATTACAGAGCAACCAGTGCAGAGAATGGTCCAATGATCAACACACATGATAGGACACACCAATGTGCTCAGACCAAAATACAGCAATCTGATCAAAGTTTCTCTTCATAGCATGAAATCTATGGGTCTAGACCTCATTTGACTGCTGCCTGTTATCTGGTAAGGGTTCAATACTCGTCGATGTTTAACAGAAACTGCCAAATGTTACTACATTCGAGAATCTTAATTTCTAGTGAAAAATGAGGACATCTGTTGAAAACAAAGAATTCAAACCAGAGATAGTATCTCTTGACTGAACAGTGACATTTATATTTAGATTCTAAAGTAAACTTACCCCTTGGTGGTTCAGCTGGTTTGGTCTGAGTTTCAGGTGCTGGTCTTCCCCCAGAGGGACGGGCATGGCTTTGTGGTGCACTAATAACTCCTGCTCGAGGTGGAATGGTCTGGCATAGTAATTGGTAAAAAGAAAGTATTTTAGTTCTGCTTTGGATCTGCAGTCATCTACTGCTAAATGATTGAGTATAATTAGGACTCTGTGAAAAATAAATTCTTTGATAAACAGTTGCTGAACTATTTTTGTATGCACATATAAAACCAAAGAACATATTCTTAAAACAATATGATGGTTCAATTCAAAGCAAAGCACTTTTACAACTGTCTTCAACATTATATAAATATTTACCTGTGCAACAATGTTAGAAATACTTATTATTTTGTTAGTATTAAAAAGTTAATTTTACCCAAGTCTGTGAATTATTGTAAGCCACAAAACCAGCAACAGCAACTACTTTATTTGGAGATCTCATAAGGACACATTGACAACCCACTGTCAATGCAGACTGCAGACACCATCTACCTTTCAGGCTACAATTATAGCCTGCCATTTGCAAACAGCAGCTACAGTCAATTTTATATAGTGCAAGTCCAAGATATGCATAAAAGACCATAGTTAGTTCTTTTCTCCGAAACTCAGGTTTGCTAATTGTAAGGCAGTTACTCCTGTTCCTCAGCAAGAAAGATCAGTGAAACATAAATTCTGTCTCATCTGAAGGCTGGAGTCTTCCCAAACTTGTTGGAACAGAAGTTAATATGCTGGGAATGGAATTGCTCTCATAAAACAAAATTAAAAGCCTACATCAATATTTAAAGAGAAATATGAAACTATTCCAGATTACAACTGAAGACGAGTGAATTACAAACACAACACCTGATAGCTGAATGTAAAGTGTTAGAATAAAAATTCTAGATTTCAGGGGGGAAAAAAAAGATCCTGAGGCAAGATAGTCTGTAAGATTTGTTTCCTCTAAAATTTTGTGTATGTGGTATATTCTTACAAAAATCTTAGTAACAGTGGATGTTCTAGAAATAGTTTTCAGAGTAAACTCTATTACACAACTCTCCACACAAAAATGATTTAAGGAACTTCACCACTACAAAACAAGCATCATCCTTGATCTTACTTTTACTAGATCTATGTACGCTACTTCAAAGACTTTGTATAACATCTGCTCCATTATGCTTGGCCAAGTCCACTTCCCAAATTTCTAAATGCTTTAAAACCACTTAACCTCTGAAATACGGGTCTTCCTTTTAATTGCCAAGACCCATTTTGTCATTTCTTTGAATATTCTGAAAGTGGGCATAAGGATGGTTGGATTAAATGCCAAGATGCGTTAAAAAAGAAAGAAAAGACACACATCAAAAAGGAACAGAGCAGGAACGGAAAGGAACTCTATGACGACGGCGGGGAGGCTCGGTGGGACGCGGCGCCCGCCGCGGCGGCTGTCCGTGGTGCTGAAGCCCTCGGGACGGAACGCTGCCCCAGCCCCGCTCCGCACGAGGGAAGGGGCAACGCCAGGCAGGAAGCCCCAGCGGCGGCTCAGCTCAGGCTCGAAAAGCCCAGCAGATCCAAGGAGGTGTTTTTTCAGACCTTTTATAACACCTGGTTGTCGGTTTGTTGAGGGGTTTGGTGTCTGGTTTTCTGTTTTGTGCATTTTAAAAGACAATCTCAACATCTGCGAAGGAAGAGACGCCGTCAGCTTTGTCCTATCAAATTCTGCTGGCAATTGCAGCACCGTGGCTCTTTCTGGACACTGGCAAGCAGCTCTAACTGTAGTCCAGCCTGGGTGTTGAGAAGCATAGAACAAGAGAACAGTACTACTTTTGTTCGTATGAACAAAAATTCTCGCACTTACGCCAATTCCAAGACGCTGATGGAGTCTCTTC
>Ga0181612_177053_pt1 | contig 10620 bp, 10 predicted proteins | sample HoacroProtozoa21_FD_119630 | JGI IMG/M metagenome (GOLD analysis project Ga0181612, IMG submission 119630) | Hoatzin crop microbial communities from Cojedes, Venezuel. Combined Assembly of Gp0051906, Gp0051904, Gp0051908
CGTTTCATGTGGATTAAACATAACAACTTGTATCGTATCCTTTCTGCTGCAGATAGCTCGCGTACCCTGACGGGCCAAGTGCTGCTACCGTAATTTTGTAGTTTGTGTCTAAATGCGAAGCTGCAGAGTGGGTGAAGTGACATGAGGAGGCTTAATGAAATGAACTCGGTTTATGCTTTACGTACTGTCCTGTGCACCAGCAGCATACGGTGCAGAAAAGTATTTATATTAGTTTTACGCTAATAAATTAGTTCCTGAATGTTTCTCTTCATATCTTATTAGGCCAGAGGTCTTGTTAATTACTTAAATCTTTGGGTTTTTGGCCAACACTAATTGCCTAAAGGCTGTTAAAAATGTGCTTAGTAAACATTTTTTTGAATGGTGACTCTGAATGCGTGTTCCTGAACATCCTTTATCAGTTGTTGCAACTTCTAAGAAAAATGCTTGTGTATCACTGGTGTTTTCGTTTTTGTATAAAGTAGTTCAGGTGAGTATGACATTTCAAAAGGAACCTCCGTCTTCTTTTCGGTTCAGTCTAAATCTGCTCTAAATAGAAGTGCCTAGAGCTTTTGCATTTTTAAAAGAACTCTGCGGTAATAGCATTTTTACTTTATATCTGGTTATTTTTTAGAACTGTCTTCTTAACTACTAACAATGGAATTGATATTTTGTAGCTGAGTAGGCAAAGGATGTGACACAGTGCTGTAAGTAGTGGCACAAGACCTGAGAACACAGAGGAGAATTGTGAACGATGCGTGGGTAGTGGCGTATCGTATAGATTCTATGTTTGGTTCATCTGTACCTGGCATGAAAAGTATTTTCTCCAGAATAAATATTTTTTCAGAAGAGCCAGAGTTGCTTCTAGGATTCTGTAGCTCTCTTTTAATCGAGGTGGGTTTCCTGAGGCTAATCGGAACAGAATGCTGTTTGTGAATTACAGCGTTTGCTTTGGGGCTTTTTAAAAATTATTTTAGATGCGAGAATACATTCTGAGTGTGCTGTGGTTCCTCAGTTAATGTCTTCCTTTTTCCTCTTTCTCCTGTTATTTTGTTTCAGGTTTTTTCTGAATATTTCAAGGAGTTGGAAGAAGAGAGCATTAGGGATAATTTTGTTATTATTTATGAGTTGTTAGATGAACTAATGGATTTTGGTTATCCGCAAACCACTGATAGTAAAATCTTACAAGAGTAAGTATCAGTCTGCAGCGCTTACAGTGGCAAACTCCTTGGAAAGTTTCGAGCATGCTTTCATAGGCAAACTAATGTTTTGACTTGGTCTACTTATAAAAAAAAAAAAAATAAATTTTCATTTTTTCCTGCCAATTATGTGGTTGTAAAGGTACATCACTCAGGAAGGACACAAACTTGAAACTGGAGCTCCACGTCCGCCTGCCACTGTTACGAATGCTGTTTCATGGAGATCAGAAGGGATTAAATACAGGAAAAACGAAGTGTTCCTGGATGTTATAGAGTCGGTTAACCTTTTGGTGGGTACCTTCTGGCTTTTAATGAGAGTTATAAAAGGAAGTGTTGAAAAGGGCTTATTGTCTGAAAACCTGCAAGGGTACAGTAAAAATTCAGAGTGACTGGCTGGTGTTTCTGTGATGCTCCAAACGATGTCAGTTGTTAAGACGGAGCACCTGTAAGGACGTCCAGTAGACAAATAATGCTTTACGGGGAGGTGGTGCTGATTTCTGATACATCCTTTCCTCTGTGCCCATCACCTCCCTGACCTAATTCTACTCTACTGGATTAATTTCTCAGGAGAAAGACATATGACAAAACTTGGGACGTGGGGATGGGCTGGGAGTGTTGTTTGATGTCACGACGTATCACATCAGAGCAACCTTGCCTTTGTTTCTGTTCAGGTCAGTGCCAATGGAAACGTATTACGGAGCGAGATAGTTGGATCCATTAAAATGCGAGTCTTTCTCTCAGGAATGCCAGAGCTGCGCCTTGGTTTAAACGACAAAGTTCTCTTTGATAATACAGGCCGTGAGTATTTTGGGGATGTCTTGGGAATCATGAAAGATGTTACCTGAGGTCCTGGGTTCTGGGGTGCTTGAGGTTCAGCAGAAAGGACTTGATCTAAGGTGACAGAAATACGCCCTTTATCAGTGTAGAAAAGCACAGCAGGTCTTGTCTTGTGACGGTGCAAAGCAAAGATGGAATCCCATGGTAATGCGTGGTAACCATCGAGGCTTCCTCATCTCTCTTTTGTTGGGACTTCTGTACTGCTAAAGCCAATAGCAAGCTAAAGAAAATGCTGGCTAAAAGGGAGGAATGTCAGCAGACAACTGCTTTGCTGAGTAAGTGGCTGTGATGAGACTTTGGACGTAATTTGTGCAGCGTTTGAAATGTGTGTTTTCTGCTAGGTGGCAAAAGTAAATCAGTAGAACTGGAAGATGTGAAGTTTCACCAGTGTGTTCGTCTCTCTCGCTTTGAAAACGACAGGACAATTTCTTTCATTCCGCCTGATGGAGAGTTTGAACTCATGTCGTATCGGCTTAATACCCACGTAAGTCTGGATGTTTGCATTTTTTCTGTGATAATGTTTTAAGATTGTAGGCAAAATTGCTAATGGCTTTCCCTTATTTTTTTTTTTTTCTGTTGAAGCCTGGGCAGCCATAGTAGTTTTCAAGTGAACCATCAATAGCAAAGCCTTGTCCTCGCTCTTTTTTGGAAGAAGTAAGAACAAGTTCAGAAATAACTTGGCAAGAAGTCTCTGTCTTTTCAACTGCTATTGAAACTGGTTCTGAAATAACCGTTCCTGTGATGATTTTTTTTTTTTTTTAGCTAACTACGTGATGAAATGTCAGTGTAGCAATTCACTGTCCTTGACTACAATGGTATTTATGTCATTTAATTTTTTTAGTGCATGCTAGCCACAGTGATAAGGACGGTTTTCCTTTCAGAAAAGGAAAATTTCAATATAGAGAAGGTCTATAATATGCAACTATGACAGGAGACAACAAATGAAAAGCATAGTATTCATTTTTTTTATTTCAAGGGCAGTAGTTTGAATTAGTTCTTTTTAGAGCTTTGTCATAGTTTAGTCCCGAGTGTGTTAAAATATCAAATATTCTGGAATGCAAGCGTCCGTTATTAGGGGTTGGTCAGAGACATACATTTTGAAGCTTACAATTTTGGTGACACTTAGACTTTGGCGTATCGATATTTGCTTGTTGGATTAAGTATTTGTTTGTTTAAATAAAAACACAACTTGGGTGTCATTTTGAACACCACAAGTTTTCTGTGGGGTTCACGTGTTGAGTGGAGCTTTATGGGGAAGTGACATTTTCATGACCATGTGAAAGTAAAACCTGCAGCAGTTAAGTATTTTTTCCCCATTAGGTAAAACCACTGATCTGGATTGAGTCTGTGATTGAAAAACATTCCCACAGCCGCATCGAGTACATGATCAAGGTCAGAAATCCTCAAATAATTATGGCTAATTCTGGTCTTCTCTTTCATTTGTTTTCAAAGCTTGACCAGCAGTATGTGCATTTTTGTACAAAGTATTTAGTATTTCTGTGGGACTTGAATTTTTTTGAAAACTTTGTTTCTAAGTTACGATCTCTGCGTTACCGTTCTGATTCTCAGTGGGTGGGTTGGGGTGGAGGGGAATTGGGTGTCTCGCAGATCTCCGAACTCACCTGCAGAATGGAAATATTTACAGGGCTGCTTTTCTGATTTTTTTTTTCTTCCTTCTTTAGGCAAAAAGTCAATTTAAGCGTAGGTCAACTGCCAACAATGTGGAGATTCACATTCCAGTTCCAAATGATGCGGACTCGCCAAAGTTTAAAACCACTGTTGGAAGTGTCAAATGGGTTCCGGAGAACAGTGAAATTGTCTGGTCCATTAAATCTTTTCCAGTAAGTGTTATTTTTAGTCTTATCGCCTAATGCTGTAATAATTATGTAACATTAATATTTTATGAGTGTTTGGACTCTGCCTAAGGCAAATTCTGATAGTATCAGACAAGTAGTACTGGCCTCTTCCTCTTTTCTCTTGGATGAAGTCTTGGAACTTGCTAATAGATGTTTGAGATGCTGTTCTTTACATTTTTTTAATTTTGAGTGGGATAATTTTTCAGAACTAGGTTAGAGAGCAGATTTTTGAGCAATGTCTGTGGGTGCTGTAATCCCTTGGCCTAGATTTAGCGGCAGCTGTTGTAGTTTGTCAGGCCGTGCTGCTTGGGTGGTTCCGTGAGCACGAGCTCTGTCAAACGCTGGCGGTGCCATAGCACAGCCGTCTGTCACCATTTAATCGGAATGGTCAGTGGCACCAATAAACCTTCACTTTTTGTTTGCTTGTTTTCCTCTTGTCTAGGAGTACTAAGCTGGTCTTAATTTGCTCTGCATCTTAAAAATAAAAAAAGTATTCGTTTGTCAAATAAAACCAAGTGTTCTCTTTTAAACTCTAGAGAAGAGCTGAAATCATTAGTGGAGTTCAGCAGTTTGACATTAAGAAAATTACTTGTATTGTTGGAAGTTTTTTATTTTTTTCTTTCAAGAAAAAACACAAACTGTCTCTTTTGGGTAGGGTGGAAAAGAATACCTGATGAGAGCTCACTTTGGACTTCCGAGCGTTGAAGCTGAAGATAAGGAAGGAAAACCTCCCATTAGCGTAAAATTTGAGATTCCGTATTTCACCACTTCAGGAATCCAGGTTAGTAACTGCAAACAGAAATGCTGGCAAGTTACCCTGCTAGGCTCTTAACGCACAGAGCTTCTTGATGACTCCTTTGCCATGTTATCCATAAAATGTATTTTTGACCAAAATAACTTCTTTTTTTGCTAAATGCTGCTTGGCTGACATGGCAGACGTTATTTCTTAACGTCTCTTTCTTTCCAGGTTCGCTACTTAAAGATCATTGAGAAGAGTGGCTATCAGGCTCTCCCGTGGGTTCGTTATATTACCCAGAATGGAGGTAAATAGAAGGTGATAGACTGTAGGCTGATCTCCAGCCTGTATGTTCTGTTTCTCCAGCACACACCAGCGAACTGAAACACACGCAGATAAGCTCGTTTTCTTCAGTATTAGACTGCACGGTTTAGGTACATGTTAGATTAAGGTATGCTGCTTTTTCTGGTCATCTTTTTTGGTGTCTTAATGAAAGACCCAGTGGCATAGTTCAGTAACACTGTTCAAGGATTGTGGAATTCAGCTGGGATTTGGTGAGATTTTTGGAAAGTAAATTTTAAAAGCAATTGCTCACACATCTCATTCTGCCAGCTTTAGGATGTACGAGACACTGTCCACCAAAATATACTAGATCATTTGCAAGTAAAAGCAGTAGGTGTATTTTTGGTTTTGCTTTTTGCTGTTTTTGCGAATTAACTTTTTTCCCCTGGCTTGGAAGCACGAATAGCTGCGATTACCTTAATCACTTCAGAGCCCATTTTCACGGCTGTTCTACACAAAGATCTGGTTTTATTTTCTAATGCTTCATCTCAGTTTGCTGATCTGCTTTACTGCCTTTAGTGAGACAATTTACTAAAACTGGGGTTTTTGGGGTTTTTTTCTCCCTTACAGACTACCAGCTTCGAACACAGTAAAGCACCTCGCAAGCACCACAGACGACAAAAGTTCGGCCTAGAATTTGTTTGCAGAAGCTTCTGTGGTACTGAGAGCTGTGAATGTTGTTGCCAAGGGTCTTGTTTCTGCAATCTTGGATTGGCAGGAGAAAGATGGGAAGAAAATTACTGTTTTCAATAATGTGTGTTGAGCATTTGAACCATTAGTATTGATTGTGTGAATATTTATTTCATTCTTAGAACATGCTGATCTTGCTGCTAAATGCTAATTACATTAGGAGTAGCAGTTACCTTGAGGAGCCAGGAATACAGAATGAGCCTTGAGAATGTCTTGTCAATGCCTTGTCCGTTACATTCGCAGAGTTTCTGGTATTCGTGTTTTAGGATCTCAAAGACATTGGCAGCGTTGTGCTACGAATTAGGGAGAAGATTGTGCAATTAAATGACTGCTGAACACTTAGTTGTATTTAGCCCAAGGTATTTATTTTTTTTCTGGGCATATGGGTGCCTTAACTCATTCAAAGCTCTGATAACTTATAAAAATTTACAGAATAGGAGTTAAAACTATCTGAAGTCCAAAAATACCATTTGCTCTTTCTGCATGGATTCAATCCAATTAATCTGACAGAACACCTTCAAGTGAAGGGTTTGAAAACAAAAAGTGGGTTTGTTGGAGACTAAGTTAGCTGAGAACAAGAGATCGCAGAAGCAAATGTCCATGGGAACGTCTGTGGAAGCGTGATGGTTGCTCGTTCGAGGTAGGAGAAATGCAGACGGAAGAGATCCAACCCTGTGATACCCCGAGGGCATGGAAACCCTGTGCCAATTGACCAGTATTTGTTTTTTATTATTTCTATTCATGAAACAAGTTCAAAACTGTAATATGTAGACATAAGATCTTAGATTAATTACTTAAAAAAAAAAAAAAGACTAAAACAGTTTCGGAGGCAATGAAATTTGGTAGGAAGATTGGGGTTTTTTTAATTATTATTTTTCCAAATAATATCCTTCAACCTCTTCCTGAAAATTGATTGTTGTTGATGAAGAGGCCGATAAAAGTACAGTTGCCATCCTTCTTCCGGCTTGCCTTTGTGTTAATTTAGAGCAAATATTTACTTTTTTTGCTATAGTTCTCTAGAATTGTTTAACTTTATTTGCCCTAAGGGGTTGCTTTTCTCAGTTGTTTCTGTTTGTGAACAACTATTGCCATAACTTCCTGGCAGAATGGAGAACAGTTCAGAATGTTATACTTAAAGGTATTATTTTTTTTTTTACATGCCGTTTCATTTTTTCTGAGAAGCTAAGATTGGCATGGGTGTACATAGTTATTTTGATTTTTCAGAAAAATTTTTATGGTTATCAGTATTTTCTTTAAACAATTTTTAGAATGTTTTGGTTTGAATTTAGTACTCCTGGCAGATGCTAAACTTAAACCATCAAAATCTAAACATGTGTCTGCAAGCATGATGTCATAGACTGTGCGCAAGGTTCTCCACACCGCTCTGTTGACGGTCCTTCACTCTCCCACAAGGTTGAGACAGTTTTTCAGTCGTTGTCCCCACTAAAACTTTGTAGACTAGATGTATCTGTGTATACAGTATATACTGTTAGCAAAAAAATCAGCGAAACTCCCCTGAGATGCCGCTGCGTTACAGGAAGATCTGCCTGAGAAAGGACTGGTCTCTGCAGGTGTCGAGGCAATAACCAGCCAGCTGGGTCGGCAGCGATAGGTGTGGACGTGTGTTCTGCAGTAAGATTGTTGTATTTGTCACCCACCAAGCTTGATGTTGACACAAATTAAATCATCTTGTTGAAGATTTTGGTTCCACTACTCATTTTCATTTGAACAATTAAGCTTATGACTGGACTAAACATTTTTATATTAAAACTGTAACTGGTTGACAAATCACTTTCTGATGACTCTGTTCTTCAGGCTGTTTGCTTTAATTATTTGCCTATAAAATGTGACTCTTACTACTTGTTTCCCTGTTGAAGGTTGTATCTTGTGGACCAGAACAGTGTTTTTCTCATATTTTGTCACAATTTGACTGTTTTGATGATGGGGCATCAGCCATGCTTGTCCAGGAAGTAATAAAGGGCCAAAAGTCCTCTTTGAATCAGTTGTACCTCGCTCGTCTTTGTTCAGTTTGGTCTACAGCGAGCTGCAGCCTCCGGTCTTGGAGTACCCTCGTGGTTCTGGTGCGAGGCCTGGGTGAGTGGGACTGAACCTCGTGAAAGCCGAAAGTATTCCTGTTTGCCAACTGCTGGCAAAATCTTTGTTTCTCTCTTGTTCTCTGCAAAGTTTGCACATGGCCCATAAAATTGGTGCTCATGAGCACCCTCTATTGCAGAAAGCAAAAAAAAAAAAGACCAAACCCACCTCTCATCAGTTCACTGTTGAAATGCAGAGGCCCTGGGTACTTACACAGGTGTACAGGCAGGGGCAGAGAGATGGGGTGGCATTCTAGCACTAGCTCTTGTTCAAGGAGTAACTCTTTTATTTTCAGTAAGTTTTGTTCTTGCAGCAACTATCAAATCTTGCTTGCCTTGGTGGCTTCTGTTCTCTGCCTAATGTGGAAAAATGTAAATGATGGTCTGCCACTATGTTACAGGTAAGTGCCTGATATAAAATACTTTTAAAAGACAGCTTGCCTAATTCAAATCAGCAGTAAAGTATCTCTCCTGTGTTTTCAGCTCGGCATGGTTTCCTAACTGTGTTACTGGAATTGGGAAGATGAAAAGACTGAGCTGTGTAAGTGGCTCTGAAAACGCGTCCGTTCCCAGTGCTAAGCCAGCCATGTTGAAGTGTTCTCCGCAGTCTGGCTGCTGCAGTACGCTGGGCAGCAGGCTGGTTTTTCTTAGCAAGCTGAGATGCGTTTCCCCCGCTCCAGCCTTGACAGGGACTGCTGGCTCAGAATAACTTGGCAGCGGGAAGCGTTCCCCTCTCTCCCCCTCCACACATGCAAAACTGTAACCTCATCTGCGCATTATTTAATTGGTAGCTGATTAGATAGCTGTTCGTCAAGGTGCGTCAGCGGCACTCCCTCACTGGAGCAGACGAGTAGCTTTACTTCCTGTAGTGGAGGGGGTGTGTGTGTGTGTATCTATCTTGGTTTTCTTAGAATGAAAGATTGCAACAATCTACCAGGTCGGGTTATTTTCCCCTGCCCTCCCTGGCCAGCTCTGCCAGTAGATGGCAATCGGAGCATGCTGCGGGCTTCCTGTGAATTACCAGATCGTGCACTCGAACAGCTTGTACAAAATGTGTCTTCTGATTTGGAAGGTATCATTTTTAGTTCCTCTGAGTTCATTTAAAAAAAACCAAAAACTATAATTTTTAGGCTTATGTGGTATGATTTTTGGAGTTCAGTAACTTCTCAATTTAGCTTGGCAGTTCTCTCTTAACCTTATTTCTTTCTGTTCCTCTCCTGTGGCTGGTGATGACAAAACTGTGAAACAGAGGAGCGGACATCGGCGCAGAGGGAAGGGGTGAGCCGCTCCGCAGCGTTGGAGTTGTGTGGTGGTGGTGGACGTTGCTGGGTCACACAGTCACACTCGGCTGGTGGTCTGGAAGCCCGTTTGGTACAACATAGGAGAAGGAGTATCTCTTCTTTCCACCCACCCCCCCGCTTGATTATCTCTAGAGAAAACTGGTTTTGTCTCGAGAAAAGAAGCCAGAGCCTGCCTCCCAACAGAATAAAACAAGAGTGTTAGAGAAGCTGCATTCCACCTCTGTCTTCCAGCACGAGTGGGTCTTTCGTTGGTTTTCTTTTACGTGTTTCTACTCTTTCCTCCTTGTTGCCATCCTTTTATGCCTGTGTTCTGTTTGGACTGCTTATATTTGCTTCTTGACTCTAATCCGAGCGGGTTTTGTCTAGAAAACATTCTCACACATGAAGAGAGACAGTAAGACTTTACCCATAGCGGGTTTGTCTTGGGTTAAGAGATTGCACCTGTTTATTTCTGAATTTATATTCTGTGACAAGAAATGGGCTAGACCTTGGCGCCTTGGTCTTTATCTTGTGCCAAATGCAGTATGTTGCAATTCGTTCAGCACTTTTTTTTTCCCCTCTGTGGTTGACACCCACTGCTGTTTGTAATTTCTGCAGCCCTGGCACCGCGAGAGTTGATGGCCTTGCAGAAAAGAGCATGAGAGAGCAAAGTTAAGGGACAACCTGAATTATCTTAATTGCTATGGTAATTAATTATACAACAAAGTCATTTATGCTACAGGGGAAGTTGTACTGAAATCGTGAACGATTGTAAACCTTATTTTCCATTGAATTTTGTGCAATCTAGAGTGTCATATAAGTCATGCCCTCCCTACGCACAGATAAAACTTGTTTCTCTAGTAGTTACGGCACGTTGTCTTGACTCAGCGTTTGTGAAAGCACAGTTACTCACATCTCTGGCTGCAGTCAGATGCAGGAGGTTCCTTTTTGTAGTTATTTCACTCTGTCATTAGCACATTAGTTAAAGACTTTGGGTCCTTCTGTATTTCCTCCCTTCCCAGGGCTGGTGAACTGGGCTTGCAGTGTTGATCTTTTGGCAGTGCAGGGTCAGGGTGCGGTGGTGGCCAGCTCGGCTGTGGGCTCTGTATGACGTGACCGTTGCTGTGGGCAGCAGTGCGTCCCGCTCTGTTCCTTGCACACCAGTTCCTAAACAGAAAAACATAATGTGTTTTTAAAGATAGGAGTTGTAGCTAAACTCGGATCTGTGTGTGTTCTCCTGAAAATGAAGGATCCTTGTTTTATTAGGACGCGTTCTAGGCTAAGTTCCCAGGAAGTTGGAGCAAACAGCCGTCTGAAATTGAGACTGTCAATAGCCCTGCAGAATCAATGGCCTCGCAGGGGGAGATTAAAGCTGCTTTTCCAGCTTCAGCTGTTCACAGAATCACAGAATGGTCGGGGTTGGCAGGGACCTCTGTGGGTCACCCAGCCCAACCCCCTGCCCAAGCAGGGTCACCTACAGCAGGCTGCACAGGACCTTGTCCAGGCGGGTCTGGAATATCTCCAGAGAAGGAGACTCCACAGCCTTCCTGGGCAGCCTGGGCCAGGGCTCCGTCACCCTCAGAGTGAAGA
>Ga0181612_112554_pt1 | contig 10619 bp, 8 predicted proteins | sample HoacroProtozoa21_FD_119630 | JGI IMG/M metagenome (GOLD analysis project Ga0181612, IMG submission 119630) | Hoatzin crop microbial communities from Cojedes, Venezuel. Combined Assembly of Gp0051906, Gp0051904, Gp0051908
ATAAATGAATAAAAGCCATCAAAAAGGAGGTCATCTTGAGAAACAATTATACAGAAAGTAATTAAGCTAATCATGATTATCACAGACAATGTCTTGGTATTTTCATGTACATACATTCTCACGCTGCAAAAGGCCACAGTGAATGCTAAGGATAAGATTTTCCAGACATAGTAAAATCCTTATTTAAAAAAGAACCAAGACTGGATATCAATTCTTCATTACTTAGTGACAGAAAACTTACTGAAGGAAATGAGAACTATAAATACAGGACCCAGATCTAGACTCTGCCCCTATTTTTTCTGCCTTATTGACAAGGACCTTTATGTGAGCGGCAGAACTTCCTTGTCTGATGTTCCACAGGACTGAAAACCACACCTCTATCAGGACACTGCCGATAACTACCCACCTATCCTAAGATAAACAAATAAATAAATTAACTGCTGATAACTACCTATCTTAAGATAAACAAGCAAACAAATCAATCAGTAAACACATATAATCACCATAAACATTCTCCTGTTTCTCTACTTTCTGGACTTGTTTCCATTATTTGTTTTCTCATTTTTAAATGAAAGTCTTTGAGGCTTACAATGCACAAAGCAGTAGGCAGACACCTCCCTCTATCTTGCAGCCTGGTAAAGCCTAGTCAATACTCCTGAAAAAATCCCTCCAAATGCTTCCTTCTTTCTGTATCCCAGGAAGGTAATCACAGTGTTTCTTAGGAAAAGAAAAATCACAAATACATAAACAAGAAACTTCAGATAACTATTTTAATTTTCTTTCTATAATATAGTGTATTTTACATAACTTCACAATTTTTATACCTGGAGCTGAAATCCTTCCTTTCAAAACTATAATTTTTGAGGACATTATTAGTAAACTACAAAACATACTGGGGCTCAGACTTAACTGACTACCAATACTAACGAAATGTAGATAAATTGCCATAATGATAAGGGAAAAAATAATAAGCAGGCACAGCAAGCATAATCCCAAGGAAAATAAACTGAAAGGAAAAAGAATAAGGTAAAATATTTTTTACATATCCTGAAGGTTTTAAAAGCATGGACTGCTGCTTAAGAGCAGGACATCAGCTTTTTAATAACGCTGAGAATGTGACATTCTCCAGTGAGCTAAAGCAACTAGCGGGTTCTGAAATTTTACCCTGTGATCATGTTTTGTGCTTTTACTTGTAAACATTTAAGTATAAGAAGCAAGTTTGATATTCAAAGGTGTTTTTAAACATGTTTTCGGATACCGATGCTGATGTTTTTTAGGAACTGTTCCTTCCTTTTCTAAGTCAGAAGAGAAATCTAAAACCTGAACTAAACTCCACTTCCAGAGGCAGTCCGACACCCATTTGACAGCACTAGGTACTATATTCAGAACCACCTCCACAGTCCTTTCCTGAAATCTTTAAAAACTACACAGAGAACGCAAACAGAAATTACAGTCAACTAAAAATATTCAGGCAGGTCTCTATGAACCTCCAGTATTATTTTCTGAATCCTACATTTAAATTTATTATTCTAAATAAACCTAAACATTCCACTATAGTCATTCAAGATGAACTTGGATACCAGGAATCTCCTGAGCCCCATAAGGAAATTCCTTTTAATAACCCAGCCCACAGAGAGGTTTCTTAGCTACTGAAGGAGACAACCGAATCACTGCAGCTATATCATGTTATTACAAGGAACTGAATTCCTCTTACGTGGGGGTTTTTTTTCCTAGCCATCTAGAATTGCCCAAGCAGAACGGCACACAGCCTCAGACACCTTCCCTGTAAGTTTAAGCACATATAGTAACTCCAAACATTAAAAAAAAACAGAGAGAAGGAAACTTTAAGCCTGATAAAAAAGTCTAGAGTGGTAACTATGGAAATTGGTGGCAGCGATTTCTGAATTCCAAATCTCACCCTGCTACTGTTTCTTGCTACCTCCTCTCTTCGCCTGGCTTTGCAGAATTTCAGTTACCAAATTAGTTATGTTACAACACCGCAGGACCTCATGACAGACAAAATGAAGTTTTTTAAGAATCCAAGGCACCACTCTTTGAATTTCAGTGGGCAAACCTATGTGCTGAAATACCCCCTAACTGTCCTTCCAAAGAAGGAAGGACAAAACAGATGAATGAAAATTGTATATGTAATGTAAACTCCATTCTGCAGTCTAAAGAGACTGCGTGCTTTATTTGTGATGGAGTTCAGGTGAAACTCTTCTCTTTCCTGTCTTTGTTACTACAAGTACATAGGCCCTCTGCTGCAGCCGTCTCTGCTCCTTAATAAGGGTAACAGTGAGCACCTAACCTACTAAGGTAGTGAAGTGTTTTTCAATCAAATTAAATGGATATGTGAGATTTATGGTACTTGTAACCGTGCATTTGAATGTACAGTAACGTTTTCACAAGGTGCTGCAAAATGTGTATGATGCGGCACCTGTAGTTTCCTCTTGTGTACAGAAGTACACTGAGGATTCTGGTGCATGAATAAATATTTCTCCATAATTAAATGCTATCATTAACTGTTGGGGCATGCAGAATTGCCATTTTTCATCTAGCATGCTTTCTGCAGAATAGGGTCTCTCTTGCCTTACCCGTTTTAGCCATCATTTCTAGACTTAAAAAAAAGGAATGAAAAACCTGCTGTATAAAGGCATGATATGCAGACCTTAAGTTTTGCTGAATAAAGTGACAACTAGAGTTAATCAGCTGGTCACTGAAACGAAGCACTAAGAGAACAGCTATTTCAGTCACTTACACGAAGGTAACAATTTATTTCTTATTTATACTCCTTTCTGCTAAGGTTTTGCCCTTTCGGCTCAAAGGCAAGCATCGCTGTTTTTACAGCTGGCTTCACGGAAGCATTTGTTTATGAACGGCTATATTGCTTCCACTATAACCGTACACACATCCTCTCCAGGAAGGCACTCCAATGCCAGGACCCGTTCCAGCAGAGCCAGCCAGGGCTGGCAGTCCCCGGAGCAGCGGCTCGCCCTTCCCTCCGTCCCGAGGGCTGCCGGGCACAGGGCATCCCCTCAGCCAGCCTCGCTCAGGCAACCCCTCCCTTTCGCACTCCGGCTACCCGCACGGGAATTGACCTTCACAACCAGGAGACTGCAAATGGCGAACGGCTTTCCCTACAGCGCTAGCCTGGGAATTACTTCGCGTGGGGTTTTATGAGGGGATGTTATTCCTGGACCTTTACTCTCACGACCACGAGTACGGCTACAGCTGTTATTTTATTCCCAGCAGCCACCGAAGCTTGCAGCAGGGACAGGGGAGAGCAGAAGGAACGAACTCCTTCCCCACAATGATAAGGAGACACCTCCTGCGCAAAAATGCAGGAAACTTCATGGCTGCCTTGTAGCTTTTCTGCTCATCCCTCAGCAGCGAAGGCAACTATCAAGTGCTGGTTAGGCAGCAGGGAGCCTGAAGAGCAACGTATGGGGGAGAGCAGCTCAGGTAAAAGTAAGGAAGTACAGGGAATTTTTTATCATTTGCCGCTCTGTTTTAAACTAAAACTCTCTGTGTTGGCTGGTTACACCAAAAAAATTTAATGGCAACACTCAGGAGAAAAGGAGCTATTGCACTCTTGATACTCAGCCTGGCTTGTAATATTAAAGATTCTAGTTCATTAGAAAAGATGTACATAATTCTGAGGTCTTTAAGGTTCACTTATCAACAGTTACAGGAAATTCTAAGTACAGAGTGTTCCTGAACTCTCCTTTCTTAATTTTATTAACTTAGGAAGAAATCCAGCTCTGGAAAAAGCAGGTGAATCTCCACTATACATCCCTGTGCTCTTGTTTGTCTGCCTCTTCTTTGTAGTCTTCGTCCCTCCCCCAGTTTGATGTTATTTTGTTCTCTTCTATGTTGGCTTTGCATCTTCTTGCCTCTCTCCTTACATTGCTGTCCCCTGTTGTGCTGCTTTGTTCCTTCTCTACCAAATGTCCCCATCAATAGTAAGTGAGGGTTTGGTAACCGTCACCTCACAGCTGGGGTGCAGGATGAGAACAGAGAGACCAGAACATCTCGGTGAAGTGAGGCACCACACTGACCCCAGACTCGACATCGTCTCGAGCCCTGAGAAACTGCGTTCCCAAAGCTGTGGAAGGGCCACCATGAACCGGCCTGCACGCAAGCCAAACACCGAGACCTGCCCGGCGCCACAGGACGTGGCAGCAGAGCAGGTCCTCCCAGTCTTGCATCGGGGCCACCAAGAGAAGATGCTGCCTGTGGGTCTTGCGGGCACCGTTATTCACACCACCATGCTCAGGATGACAAAGCAGGACAAAGAAAACACAAATTCCTTTAGCTTGGGGAGCAGGGGTTCTCTTCTCCTTTTTCTCCCCACCAGTAGTACCAGAGTGCCCATGAATATAACACAGGTTCTCTGAAATCAATACACTCCCAATAAAGATTTTGAGCTCTTCTAACAGGCGCAATGGGGCTGGATGGTACAGGTGGGGTTGCACGAGTCTTTCTTTCGCAGCCCTTTTGTGCCAAGACACATTGTTCCCAATACATAAAATGCATGCAGAATTCATCCAAGCTCAAATACTCGGCTTCAGCCCACTGCAACAAGAGGGTTAATTAACAAGCTATGCAGGCTGGTTATAGCCAGCAAGAAGCCACAACCTATTTTTCTTTAACAAAAAAACAAGCCAGTAATTCTTGGAACATTTATTAACCCCCTAGTATAGGCAATTACTGTAAGATAAAGGTCTGCCAGTCTTGCATTAACATAAAGTGCTGCACATTGCTTTTCTACAGCATAGTAATGTCCACAACAGTGTGAATAAATGCTAACATTTGAGCTTTAAGCTTGATCCAACACCACACCCCCTGCACCCCCCCAATCTAACATTTTTAGCAGATCTTCACTCTCAGTGGCTGGCTACAAAAAAAATTATCATTTTGTACAAGCCAAAAAAATGCAGGATGACATTTCACTGAGATACCGTTGTGCAGCTCAGTGTAAGGTAATTCCATGCATTTCCTAACATGCAGAACTGAAAAGAGGCAGGGGGTGGGAAGCACAAACCCCAAGGATCACAAAATCCAAAGATCATTGCTGCTGTCAGCTAGGTTCCGTAGTTGCATACAACATAAAAAACAAAACAAAACAAAACAAAACAGTGATTTGGAAAAAAAAAGAAAAAGGCTTTGTAATCGACAGGACACTGCCAACCAGCTTTAAATTGAATTACACAGCCTGCTAATCTTTATGATGAAATAAAATTTCTTTGAACACTACACATGATACGAAAATTTGCAGTGCTTTCTCCCCCCAGCCCCAACTTCCCGCTGCTCAAAGCGACTCCTCTACCCGAAACCATGGTTCTTTCCAGGCAGGAATGTGATGCTCTACTAACAGAATGACTTCTTGTTTTAATTAGATACTGTTAATATGATGTGGGTGATCTGAAAATTTAGGGGAGAGGCATTTTTGTACTTTGTATTTTTGATGCAATATTTAATTTGTAAGTGACAAAATAAATTGGCAGTGTACAAGGAATACACACTTTGACTGCTTTCCACTGAAATCACTCTCATGTTATGATATGCGGCTGCGGCAGCAATGCTGGAGGAAGAATCTGATGACAATGTCTATAAAACTTTCTATTTGGGTGGCATTACTTGTTTCGTGCCTGGTCAATACAACAACCATAAATCTTTGTTCTGTTTTAAAGTGGATTTGCGGGAAAGAGGGAATTGAAAGGATGAATTATTTTGGTTATTTTATAAATTGTTTTGGTTATGGTTTGTTACTTGAAACCTGATCATCCCCCCCCTTTTAAGACAACAGCAGTTCCGGGAAGCAGATCCAAGAAATGACCGAGCTATTATTGTGATTGAAAGTGCTGTCCAAGAATTGTGCAATACTTTCCAGTGCTCGCTGGCCCCTTTCATTGAAAATTACCAAATGAACACATTAGGTTTAAACATATAAATAGCCACTCAATCCAGAACATTTTTCTCTTTGAAAGCACATTTCACCTAAGCCAAGTTTTCTAATGGCTGTCAAATAACACCTTAATGTTTGGCTTGACTGACCATGGCAGGTAGCACACAACTTGTATAGAGAATTTTACACTGTATCTCCAGTAAATTAGCGAGTACAGTTTAGGAAAAAAACTCAAAGTTTCCCTATATGCTATTAACAGATAGTAAAAATAGTTTCTTGTGAAATTTCTTTATAAAAAGTTGCTAGGAATAACAAGTGCAAAACAAGAAGCAACTGATCAGATACGAATAAACTTACACTGCTCCTCATGCACAAACTCCACTTCAGTCAGTGGAAATTTTACTCTCAACACTCATTTCTATACGATTTCTTCTATTTTACCTTTTAAGTTATACTTCCAGCATTCAGTTTTCCACAAGGCATCTAGTATCTGACTCAGAGTAGAGGATAAATATGAAGAAGCAGCTACAATAACCATAGCACAAAAGTAGAATTTTGCACCTTCCGCCCCCCCTTTTGTTTGCACATTTCACTGGAGATTTCTACACCAGGGAAACATTATTCAGCTTATCACCAAAAATCCACACGGCTGTATTTTCCTGTCTATTTTATAAATACAACAAAATGTTAACATTCAAATTATTTTTGTATTCCTCTGAGAAGAAAAAAAATAAAATTAGTATTAATATATCTACAAAAGGTGTATGCAAATAAAAGCTGAGCCCTGCTGATTTATTTAGTCAAGTCATATGGGAATTTAAAACTAAGTACAAAAAAGAATTTAATCATGACATTAAACACAGCTCAAGTTAGAACAAAAGCAAAGGAAATATTCTTAGGCAGCGATACTGCAACAAAATCTAAACAAACTTGGAAGAAGCTTTAAAAAAACTTTACCATAAAGACAGAGTGAAATACAGAACTCAGAGAACTAAATAAGTAAAAAAATCCATCAAACCACAAAAACTTAAAGACTCTAGATTTCACCTTCTAAATCTGGGGGTGTTTTAATGAAATTGCATCAGCATGTTCCAAACTCATAACATTAAGCAACCATTAGCAACTAGAATTAATAAGCAAGTTGACACACTAAAACTGTCTGTACAGGCTTGCCAGTGCATCTCCAGGTCTCCGTTACTGTCCAGTTCAGAGCATCTCTGAAGCAGGCAGCCAGCATGGTCTGGATCCCACAACTCACACGGAACTCCTAACAGTATCAGAGGGAGAGCAGAACGCCAGCACCAACGGCAGAGTCAATCGTCTTCAGCAGCCAGCTCAGCCTCATATTAAAAGAACTGTATCCCACGCCAGGGTCTGAAGACTGAAGCAGCTCCTCACCAGAGCCACGCACAGAAGCTAGAGCTGTTTTCAAAATCAGACTAATAGATTTTCCAGGGAGTTGCTTCCCTCTCCACCAGAACAGCTGTGCAAAACTCATACGTACTTACAGGATTAAAGCTACCTCAGCAGTTTCTTTCAATTGCAATGAATGCAAATTTTTTTCAAGTGCTAAGAGTTTTGTTCATCAAAATAGTATTTTATGTTTAGTCAATTATTCATTCTTGCTATAACAAGTAGAGCAATACAGGGCTCAAAATATGCTCCAGATGGTAAAAACACAAATCAGAAATAAATCAATTTATAAAAATAGGAAGAGATTTGATTTTATTGCCATAATTTTACTTTAAAATATTCATAAGCTTCCTTCTGGTTCTAAATTAGTTCCGAATATGTTGAGCTAATATCCCTCCAAATTTGAGAAATTTAGAGCTTACTGGTTTGCTTTTATAAAAAAAGTCTCATGTCAGATGCTAAAATAATTCACAGCAGAAATACAGTTTTACAGAGCAAAAGTCCTCAAGAACAAATACTTCATCACAATGAAGCTGTTTCGAGAGTACGTGAGCAAAAGGAACACACTCACACAAAACCCTGAATGAAATATGCCTGGAGAGGAGAGGAAGCCTAGATAGAGCGAGGGAATAACTGACCACAGAGACTGAGAAAGGATGCAAGAGGAATGTGACCCTGAATGTTCAAACAGTGATAAGGGAAGAGCTTGATCTCACTATTACACTATTTTGTTATAGGGGTTTTTTTCAGATTAAATTATACTATCTTCAAGATCAAGCACTATTTTGGCAGGTGTCTGGCTTACACTTTGGAATAGAATTTCAAATTTCTACAGTACTAATGGAGACATCTAAGTGTAGACCGAAGCCACGTGTCGGTCCATACCTCTGAGAGCAACACCACATTACCAGTGCTATTCCCATCTATTCCATGCAACAGCCAGCAATTCCAAGCTGAAGCTGCTATTTTCAATAACTAAACATTTACACAAATATGAACTTTAAAAGAACTGACAATACGTTTCTGAGGATGACAGAATTGTGGAGAGTGTAGAGTTTTACAAGAAAACTTCCACGTTAAAACAGTATAATCATTCTTTTTTTCTCTCTTTAAGTAACATGATGGAGGAACTACACCACAGGAAAGAATCTGAATTTTCATTCTGGCTCTGTCAACAATGTTTATACTAAAAGCAACGACATATTGCAGGTAAAGAAATATTTGTTCCAGTACAAACCCATATGTATTTGGCCACTAAACCATTCACAAAGTTCCTCAAGTCATTATCCCACAGAAATTAGAAGAAGCATGCCTTCAAAACAAAAACAAGACATGAAAGAAAAAACATGCAACAGCCAAGCTGCTAAATCCCAGAACAACTCAGAAAAAACCTAGCCAAATTCTACTCTCAGCTCCACAGACATCAACCAGTAGTAATTTCACCTACTGGATTGACTCACATCCACCACTGCAGAATTTTGCCCGATTCATCCAGTACTGTGCCTTACATTAGCAACCTTGCATAGGGAAAAAAAAAAAACATACCCAAAAATGAACACAGTAAGCAATAACCACTAGACAAAAAGAACAAAACCAAACTGGCAATTTGAGAAAAATGACTAAAGCAGATGCAAATTATTCACACAAGTAAGGATATGCACAATCAGGCCCATACTAATCGAGCACAATAAACATATCGTCACTCATTAAAGATCTATCTGCCTGAATTTATCTTCACTTTCTCTTCAATCCTTACGAGTTATTCAATCACTTCCCATCATGCAGGAAAGGAAATATTGCACTGTGAAGACAGAGCTATAATTAGATACTCCTGTATTTCATTTCCCATATATGACTGGATGAGAACGGATGGGAAAAATATGAACAGTGATAATAACAGTACGTTGAAACATTCACTAAGAAATATACTGGGCATAGAATAACATCTTAATTCTTCCTCAGCACATAATGCTGTGTTTACTGCAAGGTCAGTTAAGTTACTATAAGAGATTTTTAATGAAAACAATTATAAATTTAAAATTACCGTGTTTAAAGCATTTAACAGTCACTAAGGTCAAGTGATTACCACAGTTACAAGACCCAAGGGACATGTTCACACCAAAACAAAAGTGAATAAATTACCTCAGCCAGCGCATGTAATCACTAAAGTGACCACAGAGGTTATTCAATGTATGAGCCCAGATGACTTTCATGCAAAACCAATAATGAAAATTTATCAGCCAAAGGGAAAAAAAAGCATCAGAGTTGGTAAAAGTTGAAGGAAGGGCTGAGAGCTAGGAAGAGTAGGAAGAGGGCGCAGAAAGCATGTTCTATGCTTTGGCAGCAGAGATGAGGAAGAAGGATAATCGTTAATGAGATGGATGGACAAGATGCTGAACCTTTTGTTCAGGCAAGATACCCGAAAGAGCTGCAAAGGGATGCAAGACCCGCAAAATATAAGATTGCAGGGCTGACAGAAGTGCTTTCGCTCCCGTATAACTCTGGCATATGTAACACCCAGTGAAGTACAAGCGAGGCAGGGCTTCAGAATAATCATCTTTTAACTTTTCCCTTGGTTTTTCTGCCAAGAAAATTATGGATAGTTATTGTGTTTTAGTTATCCCATTATATAATCCTAGTGGAGTTGAGGCTGTACCACAGAGTAGGTAAAATAAGCTGTAGAATGAAGCCTGGCTTTGATCTCACTTCTCTCCCTCAAGGTATAAACGATACAAGTGCCTTGTCTTCATTACTGCTTTACAACACAATTGCCAGTGGAGTAAACCATGCACACAAAAGATACGAAAAAACCTTTCTAGAAGGACAATGATATATTTGCTGGGAATTCTCAATGCATTGCTTTGGAAAAGATTCCTACCAACTACGACAAAAAAACATGCCTCCCACTATATGGCAGAAGAAAAAGGAATCCTGCTTGTTCCTGCCTGCCACTGGTATATATTTTTTAAACTATTATATATCATCACCTCACAACCTTGAAGGTACTAATCTTCACAATATACATAGTAAATAGTGAAAAACGGCTACTCCCATTTTGCAGATGGGAGCCTGAAATAAAGCAGCAAAAGGGCATGCCTGACTTCACAGTGTTTCAATTCCAGGCGAGGAGAAGAGAGCACTGGGCAAGCATTCACCGACGTGACAAGATTCCACAGGGAAATCGGTTTGCTGCCTCACCTTATGCCAGGCTTATGCCAGAAACCTAATAACTGGTCTTGGCATAGATATGAAAATGCAAGTGAACTCTGCGTGTATTTAAAAAAAAGAGAGAGAGAGA
>Ga0181612_145998_pt1 | contig 10619 bp, 3 predicted proteins | sample HoacroProtozoa21_FD_119630 | JGI IMG/M metagenome (GOLD analysis project Ga0181612, IMG submission 119630) | Hoatzin crop microbial communities from Cojedes, Venezuel. Combined Assembly of Gp0051906, Gp0051904, Gp0051908
ACAAATTCCTTGCTGAGACGACAAAACAAAATCTGATAATGTTTCTTTTAAGCAAATCTCAACAAAATCATAGCTCTGGCTTGCCAAATAATGAGGCTGCTGTTTTTCCTTCTTTTTTTGAAGGCATTGTATGAATTTTTGTAGTCTTGGGTTATTGCCCTGGGGAATGGCCCATAATTTGAGCGACTGAACATACTGTCTTTGTTTTGACTTTGAATGGGGTTGGTTCTAAATAAATTATGAATAACAAGAAAACTGCAGCAAACTAATACAGAAGCATCCACGTGATCAGCCCAGACAAGACCAGCCTTTTGTACCCAAGCAAATACTGTGGTGGGAAGTGGATCTACTCACATTGCAAGTGACAACTAAAAATCTTGGTGATGACTACAAACGTTGTGCGCCTATCACGCTGATGGTTTGTGTGTTTCATTACACTTTTCATGGTGGGCTTTCTCAGGCAGCAGAGAAACCCCCGCCTGCAGTATGTAGGTCATGTAAGTTCAGACAAGGAAGACACGTGAGGCTTTCAGCATGGGTGAGCCTTTGGAGCCACCTACACAGAAAAGCAGGGGGCCCATGAATGGTAACAGGGCATTCACGCTGCCACAGGCATATTCCCCTACTGGGGGTGAGACCTGGGGCTAAGGACAAACTTCTTCTGGAAGAGAACCAGCAACAGAGTCTCTGACAGTTGCGTGGGCACAGAGTTGCCCATGCCATGAGACAGACTCGCTTTTCCCTGTTGGCACATATGCATAATTCATGTCTTGCCATCATTTCAGGGCTGTCTGTTGGACTGTCCTGGTCCCACTGCCCCCCATCAGTCAGCCGGAGATGGGCTGCAAGGGGAGCTGCTCCTCTTGGGCACTGTAGAGCACACTTCCTGCCACTGCGGCATGTGTACCCACAAATATGGTATGCAGGCTGTGCGTGTCCTCCAGGAAGGGGCAAAGAGATGGCTCCATATACGCCATGGTCATTTTGAGGGACAGTTTCCCGGCTTCCCTCCTCTGGTCTTGTACCAAGCCTGCTAGCTGCAGACCGAGCAGCTCCAGCAGTCCACAGGCTGCAGATGCTTCTGGAACGGATGGCTGGTATGAACAAATATTTAGGGGATTAAAAAAAACAACTCTGGTATAAAACCAAATATTTCTTTATTAACTTAGGTCGAGGCCTGCAAACTTCAAGTTAATAAGAGCTTTGTCCCTGTTTTCTGCTTTAGAATTGGTCCAATTAGGATTCAGCCCTTTTCTGTTTTAAGCTGAATCCTATGCTGTAAATTCCAACATGTAGGCAATGAGCTGATGCGTGGGAATGAAGGGATAGACTAGAAATATAAACACACTGAGGAGAATACAAAAAAAGGGGAAATATAAGGTGAAATGATCACCTCCAAATTACAAGAAAAGTAAGAAACAGTCTGGTTCTCATAAAGTAGGCAAGGAAAATACTTGAAATATAATTTTTTATTCAAGTATTTTCAATAAAAATATAATTTTTATTGAAGTATTGCTGTATCTCTTTGAAAGCTATGAAAGTGTTTGCAGCTGGCTGAAGATTTTGTGGGAAAACATCTATAATTTAGCAGCGTTCTTTTCTCAGTCTCTTCCTAGACTTCTGTGTACTGCTGTTGTAACAACAGATCAGTCCGTTACAGCTATTCCAGTTTCCAATTGAATTTGGATTAATGGGTTATTTTAAGGTCTTCTCTAAATAAACTGCATGCTCCACATAAATGATATGTGAGTCAGAGTATTTTGGAAGTAAAGAAAATGTTTTCTAAAGCCCATACATTGCTATAGATTTATTTTAGCCTCACTGTACCTTTGCCCTTTTTCCTATGTAAAATGGAGGAAAATGTAGTGCAGGATACTGTACAAAAACCTTTCTCTATTTAGCTGTATGGTGTTAATATTTCATTCTGGTTCTTCACAGTGTATAAACTTGAAGCTCCGTGAAGTAAATGGGTAGCTGGAATTCACAAACATAGCTGCAAATCCTATTAGCAGTTAAACACAGCAAGTCTGAAATGCTCCCTTGTGTGCATGAAACCTACTACACAAACACTAAATAGTCACTTTGGGTTGAATGACATATGCAGCTTAGAGGTAAAAATACTTGGAGAAATTGTTCCATTTAAGCAAGTCTACCTTCTCCAGAAAGAGCCTACAAAGTCACTTTAAACTTAACGTTTGATAGACGAGAGAGGAAACAGCCAAGAGAGGTTCGAAACAGCCAAGAAGTCTTCGTCAGCTGCAAGAGTTGGATTGTGACAACAGACAGGGCTGTTACGTGGCAACTGAAGAAAAGCAGGAGTGTGTTTAGCTTCCAGCAGCACTAAAGTAAACAGGTAATAGTGCAAGGCTGGATGGGGATGTGTATCTGTTTCGCACTGGAAAGTGGTCTCCGGGATATCTAAACACATTCCCGGCACATGGTCTTCCACCCAACACCTGCCTCGCACACCCCAGGTCTAATTCAGTCATATAAGTAACCTTATTCGAGCTGAAAACAAAAGAAATGAAAAAGTACAGTTATTCCAGAAAGATTTGCCCTTACTTGGAGACACCTAATGGTGGCAAATGCAGCATTTTCCTTTGTAACTTGTTCCAGCAACTAACAGCCTCACAGTTGAAAACTTCTGTTGCTGTTCCTGGTTTAAATGCATTTGGATTTAACTTCCAGATATTAAGACTCTTTTTTTTTTTTCCCCCCTCACGCAGGAAATTACACACAGAAACTCAATCTCCCTTAATTCTGTTTTTGAAGAATTAACAGATTCTTCCTGTCTCCGAGTACACGGCAGTTTTTCCAGCCTTTAATTCATTTTGGCAGCCCTTCACTCCAGTCTCTGTAGTCTTTCAAGTCCCTTTGAAAATGGGGACACCAGAATTACATGGTAGTATCTATGTAGACAACAGAGCTATATTTACCTCACTGCTCCTCTGATTATATCCCCAGGATCTCGGCTGCTGGATCTGCCCTGGGTGACTGTGCTGGTCCTTGTACGCCGTCACCTCTCAAGCTGCTGTAGGGAGCTAATAATTCTGAGGATGCTGTTTGCTACCCTGCAGGGATGGTCCAGTTCTTTTCCAGCTGCGGTCCTTTGAGGCGTCATCCCCACTTGGCGACAATATCAAAGCACGTTTTGGCTGTGGCACCACACCTGATGGAGGGTATGCCCAGAAGTGCTCGTGGATGCCCTGGCACAGAGGCAGATGTTGAAGCCCAGCTTCCCAGAGTGATCAAGGTCATTCTGGATCACCATCCTTTCCTCAGCACTGTGCCTTTCTTCATCATGTTTACCTATTACTAGAAATAATTTTATATATGCTTCTCAATTTGAAGTGACAAGCAGAGTTCAACTCTAATATAGATCCCTGTGGAACATGATTAGAAATGACCATTTATGAATATCCATGGACAAACAATTTTTGGACAGTTTAGGGCATTTAGTGTGTTGTATTGATAAACTAGCCCACGTGCCATGCAGGATTTATTTAAGGAGTATCAAAATACACTTCTTCTGCTGTCAAGATCCTTTACTACACAAACTTGTAATCTCATCAAAAAAGGAAAGCAGACTTTCTTCATGAACAGATTGATTTTCCATTAGGTCATGTAGATCAGCACTAATTAAATTCTCTGTCTTTGCTCCGTCTTTCATTTTCAAGGCCTTTTATTATTTTCTATTTGCTCATGTCTAATATCAGGCTCAATAGCCAAAGTTAGTCTGCTGCTGACCCAGAATCAGCATCTTCCCACACATCTGGGATTTACATGGTGCTCCAAGACCTCTACAAAACTAGTATCAGAATGGGCCATCTTGCTTTTTTGCTAACACTAACACAAATTGTCACTGAATTATCATCTTAAATAGTTAGCCATCTTCCTGTAGCAATTGGCTGATATCATAGAAAGTATTTTGCTCCGGTAGAATTAAAATTCCTCTAGTAGTGACCTCGCTAGAAGATAGGCTGTACTGCTCCTGAGCAAAGAGGCAGCCAGCACAGCACCAGCAGCGCACAAAAGCAAATGCTGAGGAGAGCTGAAAAAGACAGGTAAATAGCCCCAGGTGCTCTTCTAGCAGCCAGCCAGTGGAGTCATATTTTCATTTGTTCTGCTACACAGTATATTTTCTAATTTGTATTAATTGTCTTTACATTCGCTACATTCACCTTTATACGTATATGCATAGGTGTATACACTCTCACACACGCGTGCTCACACTTTCACTGTTAACAAGCATGTACTTTAGCCAAAGCGATTGCAGAAGAGGCACTTTTCAGCCAGGGCTGAGAAAACCTTTGGATGCACAACTTCTGTACCTGTTGATGCATCTGACCTAGCCAAGGTAACGCAAACCCCAGTTTAATATGACTAATTAGCTGCCTTCCATTGCTGGCTTGTTCAGGAGGCACATTCACACAATCATCCTTTTTTCCTCCCCGTTGAATGTGTGCGAGTCCTTTGAACAATTTTTCAGCAGCACTGTGGAATATACCGGTAACGTAGATCCATTAATGTCATGACTGTGCAGAGGTCTCTGCAAAAGGAAAAAGATGACTAGTAGATGATAGTAATGCTACTTACTTTATGCACTGCAATAATCTAATTAAAAGCATAAATTATTATATACTCGTAGGCCAAACAGGCATACCGTAGAGAGCAAGGGAGGGTGTCTAAGTTGGGCTTGATGTTTAGTGAGCACACGGTAAGAGAGTATGTGTCATTCATTTAACTTAATGTATGATTAACAACTCCTTAACATGATTAGCGCTTCTCTAATTGTGATTGACGTGACGAATAGTTCAGCAGCCTTTCCACAAGCATGGATTCATTGATTGCTAAAATGGAAAAGCAAATACATCTGATTGTCAGCGCTCCAGTGTTTTGGAAAGTTCCAGAGGCACTTCCAGCAATGTCCCAGTAAATCTCTAACTACCTCTGACATGAGTGGCTTTAACCATATCCCTGTTTTTTTTCACAGCTGGCATTCAGCACTGAGATGTTCTCCAACAGGTGGCCTTTAGCTGGATGATTACCAAGTGACAGTGGTGACAGCAATATTCTGCCTCTGCACATAAAATATAAGGGATGTGACAGAGTCAGGAGTCACCATAAAGTACCAGGGAAAAGCATCCAGATGAACTGTGTCCAGTTTTCTTCTTTTCCTGGTTTCTTTTTTTAAAGATGCGATTTTCTGACCTTTGCTCTTCTTTTAACAAGCCTGGGTTTGCTCGCCGATTTGCTCGCCTCAGCCCTTCTCCAAGAGTGTATTTGGAAAGCAAACACTCTGTTCATTTGACCACCCCACCCCCCACACCCCCCACTAAAAATAATCCCCAACCTCTAAGTGCTACAATAAAAATATTTTATACAGAGTACCTTTTCTCTTGTTTTAAAAAATAAACTTTTTCATGCTCATCAAAACTTACAACTTCCTTTTGGTTTTTGGATGGCTCACTGAAGACAATGTGGCTGTATGAATTCACGTCATTGTGTAAGGCTTTGAGTTTTTTGTTCCTATAAGTTAAATCAAGACTTTATTGGAGAAGGATCGTACTTTATCCACCTCTCCCGGGTTGCTTACACCCCTCTGGAGCATTTTACAGAAATTGCCTTGGCTCCTCTGACAGTGAAGTGACCAGAAAAGCCAGCGGTGTTTTCTGAGCCAAAGGGGTGCAGTCCTTCCCTGGGGAAGTAAGAGGTAGCGGCCAGCTCTCCCGGGAAGCACAGCACTGGCCATGAATTAATTCTGGGAATTTGGAAAGCCCCTTTTGCTTCACGGGCTGGAAAGCTTCTCTGTGAATGCGACCCCCACCCTGGGTCTCCTGGGGTGGCTGGTCCCTGTTATGGTAGCCAGAGTGAGCCTGGGAAGGGGCTAGCAGATGCTTGGTGTTCAGACACATTGCCCTTTTCTCTCAGGGAGGCTAAATTCAGGTTTAATCCACAGTCAGTCTTGCCAGCGCTGAGCGAGCGTGCCCCGGAGAAGCGGGGCCGAAGGGACAGCAAGTCACCAATGCCAGGGTTTCGGTTCCACGTCACACACCACGCTGGAGCCCCAGAGCCCCCAGCCTGCCTTCGGGTCAGGGATATATCCCCCCCATCAAAGGTTTTGAAATGCAATCTTCATACTCAGCCAGCAAAGAGGGGTGGAAACTGGTACCTGGTGCCTGCGCTTCCACCATTGTACTGGCGGAAAGGGAGGAAAGAGGGCAGGGGACAGGATGAAGAAGCCAGGTGTGAACCTTGTCTCTCTTTAGGGTTGAAAGTCTGTTTAATTCAGGTTTAGAAACCACAAAGTTAGGTTCAGTAACCACAGTGATAGTAATAGAAAGGAGCATTTATAGCTGTGTATTTATTCTCCCATCGGTATTACTTTAGTAACATAAAAGGCCTTTAGACCACCCCTAGATGGTATTGCCTATTCAGACTAAAACCCTGCCTTACATCCATGATTTCTGTGTGACATCCAGCCCCAGATGCCCGGCTGAAAGGAAAAGTTGTTGGGGAACGAAGTAGAATAGGAGACTGCTGCTGATGAAAGGAGAAGCAGATCTGCCCTCTTGTGTACAAGGCATCTACTGCATGTTTTTCTAAATTAATCTGAAATTAATTTATTCCTTGTAATAATAAATGAGGAAAATATACAAATGCTTTCAGTGTTTGAATCTTACCATAAAAGAAGCACAAGAAAGGAAAGGATGAAGGCTGAGGTGGTTTCTTCTCAGAAACTGGTTTATAGACCCAAAAGTAACAGACCAATGTGAGTAGCTTGGCCAGGAGAAGCTGTTCTGAACACTTAAGCTATAAAACTAGAGACTATGAAAATATGAATAGTACAAAAACTCTAAGGAGGACAAATCTAATTGCCAGGGAAACTCAACCAGCTGCAAAATTATTACCCATTAAAAGTAAGTTGTTTTTTTTTAATGAGGGAACAAAATAGCTTGAGTGTTTTCATTGCACTTATCACAGCAGTAAGGACCAAGAGAGCAGATTTGGGCTGAGGCAAGCATATTTTGCCAGCTTTAATTAAACCAGAGAGGGACACAGGGCAGCTGACTTCATAGGGTTGGTAAGGTCAGACTGAGCTTCCATGACCTCCTTGCAGCTGTTTTCTTCTGGAACTTTGCGGCTAGTTCTCTTAGTCCCTCACCTTCCCAAACCCCACGTATTAGATGTGACACTTATAAGAAATTCTAACCTGAACAGCTTCTCCAGACACCAAGATCAAAAGATCAGATCTCGGCAAATAGAAAACACAGCATGGTGGGTTTCCAGTGCAAAGCTCAGTCTTGTTCTGCCATGGCACGAGCAGGCCAAGCTGCCAGTTTATAACCTGCTGCTTATTTTCTGCTTGCAAAGAATGTAGTAACATCTGTTCAGAGGAGGGCAGAGCCCTAAAGCAGGGCTTGTTCTGTGTTGCCCTTCTAGGGACAGATTCCCCCTCCCCCCCTTTTTTCCCCCCTTTCTTTTATTCCTGATGTTTTTTATTACAACAGAAAAAAAAACCACAGAACAACAAAAGACCCCTAACACCCCACCCGAAAAAAAGGGCAGCACCACAGAGGAACCTGTCAGTAGACCATGGATTTACAGCTGAATAGGCCAATATGGTGTGAAATCTGGATGCAGTCTTTGAACATGGGCCCCAGCAAAAGGCAAATTTGCAGTTTGTCACCACTGCTACAACACTACGCTCGATCTGGTGGCATTGTTTTTTCTCTACAGTGAAAAAGCAATTATACTTTGGGCCTGAGGATATAGTGATATATAAAAAAGTAAATAAACTCTGCAGCATATAAGAATTCTATCTTGCATAGAAGTGGTAGATGCTGTTTAGGTGCATTTTCCTACAATTTTCACACTCCTGATTCTCTCCAGAGTGTTTTTGTAAGTGACCCAGTGAGATAAGCAGTAGAGCTATCTCACGTGAATTAGACCGCTTTTGTCTGCAGCAAAATTACACCAGCAACAAACGTGACTCAGTAGACAATATCTCACATAAATCCATTACAAAAAAACCCCTGATTCCCCTCCTTATCCCATGACAGACAAGAATGAAAAAGTAAAAAAAGTAAATTTTCTGTCATTGAAATAAAAACATCTATTATTCTGGTTCCTTCTTCTCTGCTAATGGTCAACAGACCCATCCCTTTACCCACATCAGATGGATTGTTGTAGATTTGGGGGGCTGCGGCTTTTTACACTTGTTTGTGCCATAAAGCTGCATAGTTATTCTCCACCTAACGTCTGGGGCTGCAGTTTGGAATGGTGGTGGGGACAAGACTATTCAAATGCATCTTGAAGCTCCATTTCATCTTTGTCCCGGCCTTAATCGCTGTGCTGTGTGACCAGCCTTGGGACAGTTTAGCAGGCTGCAAAGGGAAGAGTCTGGGCAGACTGGGGGAGAGGCAGATCAGGTGTTTGCTGTTAACCAGTTCTCACTGAAAGAAACGCCTAAATAAATACCCCTTACAAGTACTCTTTATGAAAAAATATTCAAATGCTTTGCCTTTTCGGTGTTGGATACATTCTTTCATATATGTGTATATATGTATACACATACGTATACACATATATAAACACATATATGAACCTCCCAGGTATTCTTCACTCTCCTCCTGTTTCTTTTTTTTATTTCCTAAAGGGTTGAAACTCATGCACGGGTAAAGGAAAACATGCAACATTCCCCTTCTAGTTTCTTCTCCGGACACTTCATGCCGGTAGGTGTGTGCAAAGCAGCCCCCAGAGAGAGGACCCGTTGAATCCAGGAGAACTGGAAGCACCCAGGGGTGCCTGTTCACCCTTCTGCCATCGGCCACCAGCAGCACCACAGCCCCAGGACTCAGGCAGAAGTCAGGACATCCTCAAGAAGTCTTTGGGACATCACAGCACTGACCCTGCTGCTTGCTACTTTTGTGGAGATGTCTGGCTCGCTCACAGCCATTACACCACGGATGCTTTTAGCATAACTTTTAATGTCTATATTTTTTAAATGGGAGGAATTTGCAATAGAGTCAGCACATGGCACTATCTGAATGACTAATAACCAGCAGAGGTTAATGTCCCTTAGCTTCCTCACAGGCCATCAACCCCTAGAGCTGATCATTAATTGCCTGAAATAGCCTATGCCATGGTCATTACTGCTTAATTATTCAGATGAAATGAATAATATCAATTCTAGGACTTCAGTTTTCATAAATGGAGAACTTTGTCTTTTTTTCTCCGACACTTTCCACATCCAATCTAACATTATTTACCTGCCTGCCTTAATAAACGATGCTTCATGCCTGTTAAGCTTTCATAAAGGTAAAGACATTTCTTACATATTGGATAGCTCACGGAACAGACAAATAACCAGCTTATATTCAGTTATTGTCGCATGACTGAACAAATAACCACAGAAATCAATCATGGCAAGTAATAAATGAATGAACTGGAAATTATAGGAAAACCTTCATCCAAACTGCAGAGTGGATGCAGCATACGACCTGGCCCTACTTTCTGTTTCCCAGTCACGGGGATGTGGGGCACTCTGAGGAACCCTTTGAGCTCAGACTTCTGAGCTTCCTTTCCTAGAAACCAGAAAGCAGGGGGAAGCTTTATTTCATTAAGGTGCCTAACTCATACAAAGTAACCCACCAAAACCCTCACTGCTTGAGGCTTCTCAATGACACTGCAACACATTGCATAAGCACAAGTTCCTTCAGGCTTGTCTTGCTTTGGAAGTCTTGTAGAGAGTCTCAAACCCCCGTGCCCTCATTTGTGCCCAGGAATCCACTAGCCCTACCTCCCCCACCAGTATTTCCCACAGAAGGAAATGTATGTGTGTGTGTGTAAGACTGTGGTGATCTCCAGCTGATCCCTGATACGGACGTGGTAGGCACTGGCTATCGCAGGTACAACTCTTTCCTTCCCAGGAGAAAGGTTTACACACAGTCTGTGAATCCAAAGCTAAATGCTTGTGTACTTATTTTTAGCACTCAGGAAAGTGCTAACCTCAAAATTACAGAGGTGCAAAGTGCCAAATTCTTTCCATCCCAGCTAAAACTTTGTGCAAGAAATGACACGCCAGATCTTCCCTGCATGGATACATACAAATAGCAACACAGAATTACCTCCTGGGCATGTTTTATGAGGTGAAAGTCTGTGGCCAGCCGAGTGGAAGAGGTCACACTTGTCAGTCATAGCAGCTTCTTCTGCTTTAAAGACCAGTGAATTCGTCAGTTTGTAGAGTCAGGAGAAAAGAGGCACCAGAAGCCAGCCCGAGCACAATTCACAGTCAGATTCAGAGAGGTTTGGATCTAAAGCTTTGATACACTTCATCAGAGGTCACTTTCCAGCTATTGATTTTCTTACCCCAATGCATGTTCAGATTCTTGAGCCTGTTCTGACCATGTATAGCTCAGGGTGTTGAAATTGTTTGCAACCTGATTGCCCATTGTCAAGTACTGTTGTTACCATGTGTACATTCACTCAAAAGTGAAAGCATAGGATAGTTCTGTGTGCCTCACAGCTGACAGCTCTTATGCCCAAGGCAGGGAGGCAGACCAGCACCGTGGCTTAGGAACACGTGTGGGGAAGAAGGGGCAGCAAAATAGGCATCG
>Ga0181612_148703_pt1 | contig 10619 bp, 8 predicted proteins | sample HoacroProtozoa21_FD_119630 | JGI IMG/M metagenome (GOLD analysis project Ga0181612, IMG submission 119630) | Hoatzin crop microbial communities from Cojedes, Venezuel. Combined Assembly of Gp0051906, Gp0051904, Gp0051908
CCGTGCAAAATGTAGTCAGAACCTAAGTTTTCTTCTTTTAATTCAGAGAAGCTGTCTGAAGGAAAATTCTTACTACAAAATGTCTACCTCTGCATCCCGTATTTTGCATTTAAATTAGTCAGCATATCATATCCCATATGCTTTTACTACAGGACAGAGTACTTGAGCTTGAAGTACAGGAATGTAATTCTATCCTCTTGTTGTTCCCAGCTTCCTCTGCAAAACAGTCACATCAGTGTGACGCTCGTGATGGTGTTCAACATCTCTTCTGGGACCATGATGACAGTGTTTTCCACAATACTCTCGGCCAAGCTTCACTGGAAATAAAAAAGTGTCCTAATCACTGGACTACAGTCAGGATGCACTTTGTTTGGCCACAAAGCTGAAACCATGAAGCTCAAACTCCATTCTATTTGCACAGAAATAACACAGGAAGGCCCTAGGCTAGCTTACAACTTAATGATAACTGGAGTCTCCAGAGAGACCGTGATGCAATCCAGAGAGGTGCCTCAGAGCAAAAAGTGAACTGTACCATGCCTCCCCACTTACTTCACATATTTTGATTCAAAACCTGAATGTTTCTATGTCACAGCTGGAAAAAACAAATGCATGTTGTTTGCTCTGCTGTAAATAAAAGCAGAAGCAATTTTGTGGACTCTGCTGAGCTGTTAAACAATACAGATGCCACAATATTAAGAATCAAATTAGGGTTTTCTAACTACAAAAAGGGTGGCGACGAGCTGATTAATTCCATAAAGCATAAAGCCAAGTGTTCTCACTAAACTGAGATCCAGATGCAAATTATGGGGTAAAGTTTTTGGACTAAAAATTTAATCAAGTTAAATCCTTTTGCAGAAATATTGTAAAGAAAAGAACGAACACTATCCATTAGCAGCAGTGCTATTTGCAACCTAATCATCAAATGTATTCCAATCAACAGACTACAAAAAGGAAGACCTATGTAAGCACTGAGATGTTAGGTTTCTCACCACAGCTTATTAAAACGTTCTCTCTGTGCAAGAGTACAAAAATGTTATAGACAGGTGGATGAGCTCTGACACAAATCAAGGTGCTGAGCCTCACTTGGCTTGCACTGAGTTATTTGACCGAAACAGACGTCTAGCATGGAGCTGTATCAGAGAGGAGCAACCATTCTCTGGAGCTACGCAACTTCACCTCCAGACTTCTACACCTGAGCACTGAGTGAAGGACCCAGAGAGAACAACACTGGGAACACAAAAGTTCCCAGTGCCACATACGAAAAGCCAAAGGGGCCTTTCACGAGAGTATGCTGCTTCCTGCCCTAACACAACATAAACAGGCATGGATTTTCACTGCAGCATCACCTCATTCAGTCACGACATTCAGTTTACTGTGTTTCTTTTTTTCCTCACCTCTCCCTTCACTTTTCCCCACAGACATTTCCTTGCTGAAATGAAGCTTCTGGAATTGTTACTCCACTCACATCACACAAACCACAATCTAGATTTTACTATAAAACAGAGGATAAACAGCATTATCTCAGCTCTGCAAGGGTAAATGACCTTGTAAGAGACTAAAACACTGTGGCTCCAAATGGCTGCTTCAGTGAGTGCTAGTTGCCATGGTCTCAAACACTGATCACACCTCCTTGCTTATGCACAATAGCATTTAGAGACTGAGTACTCTAGGAGAAGCAAAAAGAAGCACCTGCAGTACAGATGTACCTTTTATGAATGGACAGAACTGGTCCTCTTTTGCAACAGGACACAACTCCAACACCCTCCAATATCATTCAACGAAATAAAAGCCACAAGCAAGGCAGAACACTCTCTTCCCCACTATGAGATAGGAGGGTGGGGCTTTTCCACATCTAGTTTCTGTCTCTCAACCAACATACACTATCAATATGATGTTTTATCAAGTTTCTAGAGAATTCACTATCTTCTTCACAGTAACAGAATTTTTACATTGACAGAATTTGACAGAAGCACAGCTACGACTACAACAAAATAAAAACCTCTTGATTGTTTTGGAGTATAGCTATTCTCAGCTGTGAGTCGTCTCTGCTACTGCAATCTTAATTGTAAACGACTGATTGGTACTTTACCTTCAGCCAAACCAATAGTTCAAATCCTTCCAAAGGGGTCAGGAACTACTGAGCTCCAGCCTCACTTATTGTCCCTTTACCCTTCACATGCTCAGGGCACTGTCTTCTGTAAGCTGTGCTTTGACCAAGTTTAGCAAGACCAAGTTAATCAAGCTCACATGTACTCAGTACCATCTTTACAGGTGTTGCTGGGTATCCAAAACACAGAACATCCAACAGGCATTATAATACCCAGGTTTTTTTACCCTTCGCATGCAGGATTTCACTTTTACCACAAGCTGAGAAGAGGTAGTCTCTTTCCTCTGGAACCTCTGGATGCCTTTTTCCCCTCAATATCTTTCTGTTTCTCAGGGGGGGAAATAATAAAAAAAGGGAAAAAAAAAAAAAAAAACCCAAACCCACCTCCTCCCCTGAAGCTTCCCCCTTAAAGGCGCTGGATCCCCAGATATTTCCCTAGTTCCCTGTACCCAAAGCGTCACGTTCCTTCCGCAGTAACTAAAGCAGTGACTTCTCCTTAAACCAGCACCCCTGTTCAACCTCTACACAAAAGACTTCATTTTGGGCTTGGATCCAAGTTTTTTCCCCACCTGGCAGCCCTGTAACTAGCCCAAGTGTCGAGTGTAAGCACATTACAGTCAAAGCCCACACCTCCTTTTCAACTCCTTCATGACCGGTATAGGTCATATACCTGATGGTCAACCCTGGCAGACAGTTCTGCACAACAGTATTAGCCTATGTTTTGATTTTTCCGGTTTCTTCAAGCTCAGCTACGAACTGGCTGCAGTACACTATTACGATTTGTCAAAAGGACAGAAATTTGTAACTGGAAATAACAATAAAACAAGATTACAGTCTGCCAAGTTTATTACAGACATTCCCTGACTGTTAAAAACTAAAGGAAATTATTGCCATGCCTGTTTTTTCTCCGATAACCGGAGAAAAACAGACGGAATGAAGAGAGAACTCTGTATTTAAATTCATAGCAAATACAGCCATAATCAGATAAAAGATCAACACAGTGCTCTTCAGAGAAATTTAATCTGGTCCACAGAAATGAGTTCCAACATACAAGAAAATAACAAACAAAGGGAGAAAATAAGACATCTGTAGCCTAAGTCAGGATGGCTGTCCAAATCCGCAACAGTTACTGTCATGGGGTTTTCAAGAACTGCGTGGGTACACACGGTCAGCAGGGCTCAACAAGACTGGACAGCTCAATACCTAAAAGAATGCACAATTCCATACCTAGGAGGTGTTCGTTCAAACTCAGTGACTTACATTCTAAAAACTGACATAAATGTCACGTGTAGTTTAGATCTCTGTCGGACACTCATCAGAAGGTTACTTGGATGTCTGTGTAATTTTAAGTCCAAGAACCAGAATAGCCGAAGTACAGTCACTGGATTTAAAGACAAAGGAACTCTTGCAGATCTACAGGAAGCCGGAGCTAGCATGGACCCTTCAAAGTCTTCCATAGCTCTTTCAAACACATCCCTGTTGTTCATTCCTGAGGGTATCAACCTTTTTGCCTAGTTTAATTCTTAAGGAACACGCAGCAGATACAAACAAAACCTAAACACACAGAGGATTTGAACATAGTCATGTTCTCATTAGTGTAACCATGACCTCAAGCTGTACAAATATACTAAACTTCACATAATATTTCACTCTCTTGAATGCTCGAGTATTCCGTGTTGCTCTGTAAGCTGGAGACACATCCTTTAAATTGGTCCGTTTACTTTCTGCATTTTTCAGCTGTCCTGAGGACAACGAAATATTTCCAGACCAAGCGCACCATTTGTGTGATTCCCTCATAAAACTTAAGTCCTTCTCAGTCCACAATCTTCCGAGTTTCATACTGTACTTTCTGTTTAAGCTCTGCCTCTTTTTCATACCTATCACCATCCCCATGGATACCACCTTTACGAGAAATACTACATTAGCAAGCAGTACAGATCAGTAAGTTTTACTCATAGTAAACTACAGTTTACAATCTATAATGCTAATGTGAGAATCTGTTAACATCCATACTACATCCATTTCAGCATTTTGGGTTTTGTTCCTTTGTCAAACTCTAGTTGGGACACAGACACCAAATGCCTGTTTGTGGCTGGAGTATACTTGGTCTATTCCAGCATGCATCTTCCAGTTCATTCAAGAATCATCCAATCCACACAGCCCAAGACCGCTCCAAAAGCACAAACTAAAAACCAGCCAAATTCACTATGAAAGAACACTTCCGATCCAAACCAAAATACTGAAGTGTACATACCTCTTGATTACTGTTTTTTAAATCCCTGACAGTGGAATAAACAAACATGTCATCTGTAATCTTTCTCTACCAGTAATTTTCCATGCCAAGCTATTTTTCATTGGATTACTGCTTAATATCCATTTGTAGTCCCTGATTTGAAGAAATGTAACAGCGGTATTATCTGCAAGTAGAGGCATAAATTTCACCAGAGACCACTAAAATTTACAGTAATAATCCAGTCTTCCTGAATTTTTAAGTCATATCTAGCTTTTTCAAAATTCCCCATATCGCTTCCCAACACATTCCGCACACCATCCCCACCTCTGAAAAGTAGTGACAGACTGCACTCAAGCATAAGGAAATGGATGGCAGGGAGGCTGAAGTCTTACCTTTTAGCAACAAACCGACTTTGGTGCTTTTAAGAGCTAGAGGAGAGTAGATGTGGGTCTTCAGGACACGGTTTAGCAGGCATGGTGGTAATGGGTTGACAGTTGGACTTGATGACCTTAGACGTCTTTACCAACCTTAATGTTTCTATGATTCTGTAACTAATACCCAGTTCTCCCATTTCCTGAAGGTTCAGTGATCTCTTAACAGCCAAAAATTAGGGAAACCAAAGTTTTCCTTTGATTGCATTTTTCCCACATGGGGTTCACCATTGTCTGACAGGTGTCTAACTCAGTGCTACTCATCATTTGAGCATTAGTCTTTGGTTTTCAAGGTACTGTAGAACACACTCAGCTGAAACTGAAGCACAACTAATCTGGTTAGCAAGCTTGCCTTGTGGCTACCCTTGCAACAATTCTGTGATTTTGCCCTCACTTGGAAGTGTTCTTATCCCCCTGAAACACAAACATCTGCAAGTCAGACACCAAGTAAAGCAACAAAAGCTCTACTGGGTTACTTTCATAAAAGGTTCAGCAGTGTTGCAACTAACTTCACCAGTCATGTTTTAATTCACAAATGCAGATGTTGGTACAAAGCTGGCACACAGAACAGAAATTAGGAAAGTGAATGGAGTACACACATCACACGCCCTCCCCCTCATTTGGGTGCCAATGGTTAATCTCAGTATCCTTAAGCGCCTTTCATGAACTTGTTCTGACAGCAAGTTTCCCAGCCATAAACCTTTAATTTAACCCCACTGTATCTGCTAGTGATACCTCATTCTTGCAATACACATTCAGCTGTCTGTTCACAGATGCGGTACATCTGGAGGTTGGGTGCTTTTCTTCACTTCTGTGCAGGACATCCAGGAGAACAGCTGTCAGGCTACCCACAGGACCACCTTTTTACTCCTAATTCAGCTACAGACCAGCCGCCTTCAGAAGCGCCAGCTGATTTTCCAGTTGAAGTCATGGCTTAGAGTAGAAACTCGGAAGGTTCAGAACCTTCACAAGTAGTTACAAAATACTTTCATGCTGAATGAGTTCAAACGCCTTTACCAAACATACAAGTTTTTATCTGAATAGAAATTGTGACTGACAGCCCTTACCTGTCCACTTTCTACACTCCCACATTTCTTTCTCTAACACCTTCAGTGTGAAAATTGTGCTCTGGAGAAGTGGTGCTCGCAAATACCTCAGTATTTCTTAAGGTATCTGCCTGAAGGCAGGTACTTGGAAGTATCTTTCGTCATCAAACCTGGTTTAGCTGGGACTTCTCAATCTTAACAGAAAGAACAGTTGCTTTATATTTACACTGGCAGACACATCTGTAATCCTACCTTCTGAAGAATTCATTGTTTATGAGATTCAATAACAGTGTTGCATGAACAACTGTATGCAGAAACACAGAGAAACTACTACTCACTGAAGGTCAAAGTCCACCCAGAAAAGTCCGGAATCTAAAATGTATACATAGTACATCATGGTGCTTATGTGCGAAGATGAAATGCCTTGAGCATCCTACAAGGGCCTACAGGCACAGTTCAGTATTTTCATTTGAAGTCGTCAGTTCCATCAAAATCACAACATAGAAGGAAATACCCATGTGCTGTGGAAACTACCACAGCTGCCATTAAGACTACTGTTTCACCCCTTCTCATCAGAAAGGTGGGGCGTTATAAAGCAGCCATTGACAGAGGGGTCCAACAGGAGCTGTATGTTTCCAACACGTTGGACTGTACTGACACAGCCATTGCACGGCATGTTCAGAATTTCACATACAATACTTCAAAAAAAAAAATCTTAACAGTAGCCTACAATGGCTTTATGAATATTTACACACCACACTCAAAAAGCTTAGAAGTTTTCTTCCCAAAAGACATGAAATCAACTGCTGAGCAGCTGCGTCTTGAGGTTTCACATGCCTCGGCAAATCACTGTCTACACAAGATTGTTAACAGCAGACAGAAAGACACTACATACTTCAACTTCAGATAATACCATTTTAACTTGCAGAATTTTTTCTATCAGTAAGGCACACCAGACAAAGATGATTCCCACATGCTAAATCTTTATTGTGCGAATGTTGTTCAGAGCATTTATTACCCTTTGCAGACACACATTCAAAAAAAAAAAACCCAAAACGCTAGATTGATGGACAACAAATTAAATCTATTTGGTGGTAATTCGTATGCATGCAGTTAATGCTTGTGTAAAAATCTTAGCCAGGAGGCCAGCCCAACTGACGACCACCCAGAACATGGAGATGTACATGATAGACAGACTGCCCACCCTCAGGCCCTTCATTCACAACCATCCGGAATCCATTGGTCAGGCCCAGGTTAGCAGCACACTTCTTGCCCACAATCATTAAATGCCCAAGAAGCTGGAGGAGAAAAAAAAAAAAAAAAAGAAAAAAAGAACAAAAAAAACCAAAAAAACCACAACAACAAACAGAAAATACACAAAAAAGGGAGAGAGGGAAGGAATGAGAGTGGAGAACCATTCAGATAAGCCAGTGAACTAATTCTTATAAAGTCAACCACTGTTCTTCAAATTGTTGTCTGCCTGCAAGTAACACTTTCCAAGAAAATCTACTTAGGGAAAAAAAGAGCTATACATTTTTTTTCAAGCCATGCAGGAACAGACTATAGAAGCTAGATTTATCTCATAGTGAAAACCCCTGTTACTTCTTCAGCCAACAGATACAACTCTGGTGGGAAAGAAACTTTATCTCACAATTTAAAGGTTTACAAAATCTTTGAATTTGATGTCTATAATTACAAATGAAATATCCAGCACCTCTTAGCTAACTTTCCCTTTCTTCATCTCTGACCTGCCAAACACTCCAAGCCCACATTAGAATAAGTACTACTGCTTGTAAACCATGAAAATAAGACATCAAGACTGCACTCCTAAATAACAATGCATTTTGCACTGCAAGTACATACCACGAGGTACATTTTGCTTTATATCACTACCTTTACTGGAAAACCTTAACTCCACACCCGCTCTAAGCTAGAGGAAAAGGATTATAGTATCAGAAAATGACTTTGCCTCTTTGAAATGTCAAGAGGAAAAGGGGGAGAGTCTACTGAATTATGAAGTAATTAGAGGTACAGTTTGGTGTACAGAAAGCTTCTAGAGTACTTACAGATTCATCAGAATCTTCTGCTTCAGATAACCTGACAATTGGCTTCTTGGGAACCACCAGGAAATGTGTTGGAGCTTGGGGTGAAATGTCATGGAACGCAAGGCACTGGAGGAAGAGCAAACAGTTAAAACACAATTTGCCTCAGAGGAACGCAAAAGTTTAAGTAAATCAATATGCTCCACTAAATACATACTTAAGCAGATTAGCAGATACCCCAAACATAAGCAGAGATGTTGAGTTTTCTTGAGTGATACATCATTCAAAGTCCTCCAATTTCTACACATAACACCTACTTACCGAGACCTGCTGTTATGAAAAAAAAAATCATTATTCTGTGTTAAGTATTATTTAATAGCTATAGTCTTCTCAGCAAATTAATACACAATTAGGTTTAAGATATATTATTTCCACACATGCATAACAAATAACAGAGCTGATGGCATGCATGCCTATAAAAAGTGCATTTACGCTTATTTCACTTTTTATTAACACCTCGTTTAATGAAACAAATGGCAAACAGTTGCTAATCATCTTCCCATTATGTCTGAATACTGCCTTGGTGTAACATAGCTAGGCAATTTCAAAGAACCTGAAGTTATGTGACTGAGGCCATATTACATTTCTGTTCTCAATAGCACCAAGTATTTCAGAGTTACGCATTAAGGCTGGCTCTACTTCAGACATTCTCAAACTGAGGGAAAGGCATCACTTCTGAAAGACGAACAACTATCTTTAGTAAGTAGTTGACTCCCAGCTAATTTTATTATGCAAGTACCAAAATCACTAGCGATGAGAAACTGATGCAACACATCAAATAAACCTCAAATTAGGAACTTCCAATAGATAGAACAAATAGAAGTGAAAGCAAAGAAAGATAACAGGAAGCTATGCCTCTTTGTGCAAATGGCTAACCGCAGAACCAGGGCTTGCTACTACAACCACCACAATCTGCAGATGCCCACGCCGAGCATGCACTCGGCCATCTCTAACCAAAGGGCATCTCTGACTTACCCACCACATTTGACAGCAAAATATCTGGCAGTAAATGGCTGAGTTACATCACAAAAGAGTGCATACTTGTAAACACACACCTTACATTCTTCCAAATATGTACTGCCTAGATGCTGTCAGGTATTTGTGAATCAATAAAGTGAATTTTCTCTGCATGTCTACTGCTTTTTAATTCTGTTGAGAGGAACTGTGGACTTTTCCAAGAGTAAAGGTGGTGAAAATCCTGAACTTTACTTACATTAACAATGCCTTATCTTGTACACCTCCAATCTGTCCTATTTTAAACTATCTGTAAGAGCATAGCACCCAGTGTTACATCTGTGATGACATGCTTGTTTCTCCCAAACAGAGAAGGGTGGTAAGCAAAGAATGGATGAATAAACTAAACTGTACCTAATTAAACAAATCTTATAGAATAGAAAAACCGCTTACAAAATGATCAACTATGTGGTCTGCACAGATGCAGAATGAAGATGGCCAAACTGAGGCAAAGATTTTAATGAGCAGAAGACTGGTAGCAAATCATTTTCTATGGGACAGAGAGCAGAAGTAGTATCAAACAAAACCACAGTCACGGAAAGTCCATGAGTGCCCAGTAAACCAACCAGCAAGTTTAGCTTCAACTACAACAACAGTGATAAGGCTTAATTCCACAGAGACTTTGTACTGTTTAGCATCTCCTCTTCTCTGCGTGTCAACTGATGATTAAAGGCCTTCCTTACATTTTTATATCACTTCCAGCCACCTCTAAAAAGACCTTCACAGAGTCAATAAAATTAACTGAAGATCATCCCCTGTAGTCAGCTAAACTCTAAAAGCAGTTCTACATTTCTGTGTAGTTTAAGGCAAAAATCAACTGCGACTGCGCAGACAATTACTCTTCCATAAAACACTCTACACTAATGGCAGTCAGAGTACGTTATATGCTCTCAACTCACTCATCAAAGTCAATGGCCTGATTCTCAATCAAGCACAGTGCTCAGGCGACACTGCTGCAGCCAGCACAGCTGAGGAAAAACCTCATGCGGTTTGACCTGGGTACAGAAAGCATGCACACCCTCGCATGAACACAGAGCAGCATTTTCGGAAAGCAGTGAAAATTTCCAATATTCTTGAAAGCAGATGGCAGTTGCAACACTTCTGAATCTATTAAGAAAAAAATGTTCCAAGCTATGTATATTTTTTAAGCACACAAATCAAACAAACAGCATCTTTACCGAGTCTATACTCTACACTGCAGATAACCCCTTGATGCAAAAGCCCCTGTTAATGATCAGTATTTAAATTAACAAAGAAAAAAAAAAGAAGGCTTATACTCGATACTACTTTAGTTTACATCTTGGGGATACCAGCTGTATTTTCTCATAAGAATATCCACCTCACTTAGTCCCCAGCAATGCTACGGTGCACCAGCATCACTCAATTTAGCAGTCCCACCTCCATACAGAAAGAGATTTCTGCAGCCTGCAGGACGACCAGCTCCAGACTTCCGTGAACAGCAGAAAAAGCTGCAATTCTTGATACCCGTAAATGTAAAATTTCCATTTACCAGAGTGACTGTAATTAAACTAAAGTAAATCCTTGCTGTTTTGAGTAGACAGGAAAGCTGCAAGACAAAGAGGCTCCTAAATAACGCTACTTAGACAAACCTGGCTTGCTGTTTTGGGGGGGACAGGAAAGCTCTAAGATAGAGAGATTCCTAAATAATTCTACCCCAGACAGCTC
>Ga0181612_167203_pt1 | contig 10619 bp, 9 predicted proteins | sample HoacroProtozoa21_FD_119630 | JGI IMG/M metagenome (GOLD analysis project Ga0181612, IMG submission 119630) | Hoatzin crop microbial communities from Cojedes, Venezuel. Combined Assembly of Gp0051906, Gp0051904, Gp0051908
GCCAGGTTGGATGGGGCTTTGAGCAACCTGGTCTGGTGCAAGATGTCCTTGCCCAAGGCAGGGGGGTTGGAATGAGATGATCTATAAGGTCCGTTCCAACCCAAACCATTCTATGATTCTATGATGATTCTGTGACATGCTTGATGACTGTTTGTTGCCCTGGAGGCATGAATTTCTCCCCTACTCCAGACTCAAAATAAAGATCACCCCCAGCTGAACAACCACACAGTGATTGCTTTTTTGGGAAGAAAATTTATACCAGAAAGAAACCATCATGTCATATTTTGTCAGCTCATTGGGACTTCTACAATCAAGCTAGCCTTGCCTTATTGTGACCTAATGTGGTTTACAATAGGCAGGAAAGATTAAGATAAATCTCAGAGGGATGTGATGATCTGATAGTCAGGGTGCTTTAATTACACTTTATACAGGGTAGAGCATAATAATGGGACACAATTTCTTTTGAGCAGGTACAACATGCACTGTGGATTGCAAGGACCCAGGAGACGTGAACTGAGACACGTACTCATCATTCTTCCCTGGAAAAAGAAAAGATGAAGGGATCTTCACAGACACATGTTGAAGATTTTCAATTATCAACAAGTCAAGTAAAAATTGATTGAAGAAAACCCATTAGGCTGCCAGACACTGAGAAACATGTGTTGGAAGTTGGTGAAGGCTTTATATCGGGCACTTAGCGGGATTGGTTGTCACTCATCTTTCCTTTCATTTCCATTGAAAGGCGGTAGTGGTGTAGGAGTCCAGTGCAGAGAAAATTCTCCACAGCTCTGGAAATCATGGAAAACCCACTCATCTTTTGGGCTTTTACAACTCAGTGGAGACACGTGCACACATAAGCAGATCTTTTGTATGGCTTCTGCTTCATTTCCCTTTAAAGCAGGTTAGTTTTATCTGCTATAGTTAACCAGTTCCTGGTCAGTCACATCATAGACTACTCAGTAACAAAGCTTCTTTGCAGCTCCATGCAGAAGTGATTACTCCACGTGCTGGTTTATCTACTTTGGGATCGCTGGTATCATATGTACCTTGGTGCCCTGAGATACCTCATATCAGTAAAGGTCATGGGACTCTCCTCGTTGAGATCACTGGTACTCTGTTGGACTCTCAGCTCTATCTGGTCCTCCTATACTTTGTCTTTAGCAAGAAGCATAAACACAGTGATTGTGCTGATCAAACAGATCTGTATGATATACTGTCAGTGTATAAAAGACAGTGTCACGCAACGACATAAATCTGAAATGCAAACATCTCTTGTGGTTAGCATCAACCATAGTTTTCCAACCTTTCTTTCAAGGCTGATTGACTGGTTGTGAGCTAACTGTTAAGTTTGCCTTTTCATTTTCTTTGGTATAAATACATCTAATGTCCATGTCTACCTTTTCATGACTTGATGCATGGTCTGCCAGTTTGGGAAGTACTCACAAGTAGCCTTTCCTAAGTAATGCAGGAAGGCAACTAAACCCAGTTATTTTTACCTGTTTGGGAAGACTTTCCCTGTTTGGTGAAAAGCTTAACAAGGGTTAATTAAAAGCCCTCAGAGTCTTTCCACTAGTCCTTCCATAAGATTTTCTACTAACTTCAGCAAGCATAGGATCAGGTCTTCAATATTTTAAGCCGTAGGGATGGAAGTCTAAAGCAAATAATGGAAAGAGGATAGAAGTAGACATGAATGAGAAATAATGCTGATTACAGAAGAAACAATGACCTAAAATTTCGAAACCCTGGTAGTCTTGTGTCTTGACACCTCTGAGCCGTGCTGCAAATAACAGCAAGACACCTAAGTAATAGTCTTTTCTGTCTAATCTTGCCAGTATTGCTCAAGAAATATTATTCTGGGGGATTTACTGTTCCCGAACAGTTTCTTCAGCGTCTCTTAGTTGAGAAAGCCTTTTTCCTTGTCATGTCTTTCTCGCCTACGAGATTTTTCTTTGGAAAAACCCAGCCCTAACCCAGAATCTGTAGTTTTTCAGATCCTGTCAGAAAACCCCACATTCTGCTTGTCCCTTTTATCTTGCTGTACTGAGGAAACAAGTAATGCTGCTACACTCATTTGGAAACTAAATGCTCAGGGCTAACAGACTTCTCAAACTCGGAAGGAGTAGCATTAGAGAAAACAGAACAAGGACACCCAAACAAAAACCCAACCAAACACTTTCAACACACATTCAGTAAATCACTGAAGGAAACTTAATAAGGAAGGCTATCTTATAAAGCATCTTCTGCTGGCAGAGACAGCAGCAGATAAATAGGGCGATTTCTGCAGTTGCAGAATCTGGTTGCAGTAAGGAGAGATCCCAAGTGATCCAAGCATGGAGCTAGAACATATTTTGCTAGCATGGCTGGAAGTCTGAGAATACCGTTGTTTTTTTAAGGGATGTTGCAATTCCCAGTTCCTGCTTTTCAAAGCCCATACCCACCTCTATCTACAGGTGCTCACACAAACCCAGTCCTTTTTACAATTCATGCACCTTGAATACACATACAGGCAAAACCCTACTCTTAATTTGTCTTGGAGCTAATATGATACATCTGACCTAGGAGTTACTGAACTGATATATTATATGTCATTCTGAAAATCAGATTATCAGAAAATGCCTCCTTGGATTTCTATATGCTAAGTATAACATCTTGCAATGGGACAATAAAAAAATTGAGGAAATGAAACATAGCACTTTGTTACCAGAATCTCTTAGAATATTTAAAATTCAGTTTCGATAAAGTATTGCCTCTTAGAATTTTTATTGCAGGTCCTGTGCTTTTTTTTCAACCACATTATAATGCAGCTTTTTCTGGTGAAAGTCATCTAACATAGTGCTTAATAAAGTTGCACAGCAAGTAATCCTATCCTTCGGTGGATAAAAGTAATATCCTGGAATATTCGTAGATATTATCTGTATCTCTATCTGTATCTCTGCCTATAAATCTATCTATAGTAATTTACCAAGAAAGATTACACAAGCAAAGGTTATTATCATGCTCAGGAAAGTAATAGGTATATTTCTATGAGGAAAGAGAGAAGTATAAGAGCGAATAAGATTACAAATCCAGTCTTCCTGTTATCATCTCAGGAATGAAGGAGAAAGGCTACTTATCTGCATTCCTCGTTGTGGGATCTCTGTGGATAACTCAGAGCAAGCGGAGGCTGTAATGAGCCTCTCCAGTCCTTTTGGGGATGGTAGCAGGACAGGGCTGTGCAGACCATAGCCCCTACACCTATGTGGTCTAACCAAGGAAGAGGTAGTAAAGGTTTGCTGCTACAGCCAAGGACACCATCCACACCAGAGTATCTGCAGATGGATGGTTTACACATTGCTGGATCCCCTTTGCTACCACTGACCAGACCATTTTATTTAATGCCAGAAAGTTACACAAACCCTCTGCTCAAACCTGTTATGGGTTAAGCCCTCACGGGTTCTCACTAAGGCAAAATAACTTTTGAAGAACACACATGTAAAAATCAGGGCATTACTCCAAGATACTGTCATTAAATATTTGTGTTTGCAGTGCTGTAAACTTGTGCCATCACTTTCTTTACAGACCTATATTTTCAGTGATGTACATCTTGTCAGAAAAGATTATTTTAAAGCTAGGATTTAGCAGTGCAGTCCTCATCCTGTGAGGCTTATAAAGAAAAAAAATCCCAAATGACAGCTTAAATAAAAATATTGATTTCAGCTGATTCATGACTCAGTAGATAAATATGAGCTTTCGTCCTGATTTGGGAACTCTGGGAATGCATGGCTTGGATGTCCCTGCTGCTAAGGGAGATGGGCTGCCTATAGAATTACACTTTCAGTTTGTCAGACCAAGCTTGTTGTTTGTTGATAATGCACTCAAGTTTGCATCAACATTGCTTTATCATCTCCTATTGTTGTAATAGCCCATCAAGTCTTTTTAAGGCAGCTTTTACTTGCCCCTAAGGTGGGAAAATTCTTATGAAAATTCCTTGTGCAAATCATGCCAGGGACATGGAATTCATGAGCAGAAATTCTGCAGCCTTTTGGAATCAAAGAATCAGATTTTCTGCCCTTTTAATCACCTTTCCACCTCTGAGTAACATACAGGGAAATCACTCACACAGACATGAACAGAGATTGTTATTGTACCCTCCAACTGATTTATATTAGATGCAGCTAAGGAGGCAGGCAGAGTGCTTGCAACATGGCAGCAGACTGCCAACTGTGACATCTAGGATGGCTTCAGGCACAGCCTTTGCCCTAGTGCTGCCCCACCATGACAGTGTGGGCATGGGAGTTGCACCCATAGCACTGACAAGGTGTCCTGAGCTGTGGCAAGATCTCCCCAGGCCAAAAGCAACTGCTCAGCCAGGACCTGGAGTCCCTCCTGCAGCATGCTGAGCAAAGCTTTCAGAAAGGAGAGGGTGTTTTATAAAATATATCTGGTATTATGAACAACCCAGGGATGGAGGGTGGAGAAAAATGATCTATCACCCTCACAAGAAAGACATGCATGATAAAGCTACCCTGTTGCTTTTTCTGTGTCTCCATAGGGAAAGAGAAATTATATCATTCATTGCATATATTCCAGTACAGCGGTTTGCACACATGACACACATACAAACTTTTCCTCTCATAATTCTTACATTATTAAACAGCATTTAAACCAGCAGCTTAATTCCCTATCTGCTCAGACAGGTATTACTAAACATGATCTTCTGGCCTGACATGGGGATTAAGGGAACTAAAATGCCTGTTGTATATAAAAACCAGGCCTTCCTGCAGCACACATTGTATCCTGCTCCCAGGATGGGTCCTCTTCTCCTCTGGCAGTCCAAAAGTCTGCTTTGGCAGGCAGCTGTTGACCTCCACTGAGCAAGGAGGACGTGTTCAGGTCATGACCAGAAGAAGAGGGCACAGCTGGAACAATAATATTTGAGGGATTTCAAGTGTTGTAACGGTCTCCTATAAACCATAATTGAGAACTTTACCTGGTCTTTACAGTAGGTCTTTCAGTGCCAGGAACCAGAGGACAGGCTTACTCACACATCTTAAAGCACATATTCCTCTTTCACCTCATACATCCAGCACCAGTACCACTTCTGGCCAAAGCTGCCTTGAAATCCAGACTGTGTGGGTCCACATGTGCCACTTCTATGGAACAATTGAGATCTCATCCAGCTCCTTTCGAGGTGTTTCCAAACATCACCATGCATCAATCACCACTGCCAAGTTTCTCCAGAGCATGAACACAGCCAGCAAGGTGGCTCTTACTCTAGACCCTTCAGACAAAATACCTTGCTGAGAAAGTGCAGGCAAGACCCAGAGGCGACATCCTCTTGCCTAAGAGAGTTAGAATGCAGTTTGGCAGCTAGATCTGAAAAGCTGTTTCAAAAGGTCTTATCTGAAAGGGGCCACTGATGCTTAAATCTCTGCCCTGCCATTGTATCTTTGAGGTTTTCCTGAGGAGTAGACATGCAGTTTATAATAATTGGATTGATTTTTTTTTATTCTCTCTGTGTGCTCCCCAATATAACTCATTGTAATGTTTTTTCCTTCCCTGAAGATAACACCAAAGAAAAGACAGTCTGCCAGAAGTTAAAAAGGTATACTGAGGAATAAAAAAAGAAAAGGAAAATATCCAATTTTCAATTTTGGTTGCTTCCCTCCACTAACTTTCAAGAAGTTTGGAAGAAAATAAATTCATCATTCACCGTGACATTACATGGCTGGTTTCAAAAAGAGGGAGAAGCCTATGTACAGACGGGAGAAATTATGATAGCTGGAAATCCCAAACAGCTGCACTGCTTGCAAATGAGGAAATATTGCAGAGGATAAGTATTAAGACAATCTCAATTTCTCTGCATGTAGAGCCATTTTTGAAGACACTTTTTCAGTTTAAAGAAAATGTACCTAGAAGAGAAAAAAAAGCTGCAGCCCTACAGCTAGATGATGCTGAAGTGACACTGCCTGTGTCTCCAGGTGTGGAGATACCCCTGGCTGCAGTGCTCTCTCACCTCCCAGGGTCCGGAGGTGGAAGATGAACAACTCCTTGAAGGTCATTGAATTACACTGACTTAAAATTAAAAGACAATTGATCTTTTTTTTACAACAATTAGATATTTTTTCTTTTACATAAGAGAAAATGTCATTGTCAGGAATGTGAAAATACATTTGGAGCTTTCTGCCCAAATCCTTGGGGTGTTCAGCATTCCCAAAAATAGCGAAAGTGAGGACTTTCTGTGACAATGTAATCCATCTAAAACTTGTGATGAAGAATGGAATATCGTCAGCACTGCGGAAAGAAATCAGTTACCAACTTCTTTAATTTTTCGTTCTTTATAGGTAACAGATCGATGAGATATTCATGAATGCAGAGGAAATTCTTACATGAATACTGCTGTAGCATTATCATTTCCAGAGCTTGCCAAGAAAATGCAGGTGTTCCTCGAGCCCCGAGTAATAACAACGCAGAGCTCCTGGGTCTGGATGACAGGTATTCATGACAAAAGGAAGTAATCTTTCTGCGTGGGAGATAATTGCAGGCTATGTTTATTATGCCTAGGGTTGATAAAAATCAAATAGTGATTAAGGATGTAGACAAAACTTCATCACTTTCTTCCTTTCGGCCTTATAATTAGGTTTTGTAGCTAGACTCTCAACCATCAGGTGAAATTTAATATAAGAAAAGTCAAAGATGTTCTAGAATATTATGATATAAAGGATATAACAGATCACTTCAGGGTCTCTGTCCTCACTTGCTCCCTCCACAAATCTTAAATCTTGTGTGGTTGCATTTTTTTCTTTTCTCATGGCTGGTCTGAACCTTTATCTGAAGAATGTTTTTAAAAGACAAATAGATTAGCTGGTAGACATGGAAATAATCTATATGAACGTGAATTAAACTCACTTTTTGCATTGTAGGAAGGCACTCACTTGAGACCAGTCATGAGAAATCCTTGGTAAAAATAAACTGAAGCTGTTCCCGTTTGTTTACAGCTAATAATTGCACAGTGCAACCGTGAACTGGGTAGTTTTCCAAATTGTTCCATCAGTGGCTTGCTGATCTTGGAAGCCAGTTTGGCTCTGTATCTCTCCATGGGTTTACATAAGTTTTTTTCATTATCAGTAACCCACATGGAGTACACTGACTGATAAGAACACAGGAGAAAGCAGCCAATACTTGCTATATTGTTCTTTGGGTTTAATTTAAACATTTATCACATTAATTTTTTTTTAAAGGGAATTACAAGGCAGAATTATAGCTGACTGAAAAGCTAAGACTTTTTTAGAGGAATTTTATCCACATGCTCTACACCAGTGGAGAGATGAGGGATGCTGTCAACCTATCGAATGCAGGCTGTGGTGGCAGCTATGCATCTTGGAAAAATATTAAACTCTGTATCAAAACCAGACCTCAGTACTCCTCTGGTTAAGCTATTTAATGAAAGGAAGACTAATCCTGGTGGATTTTTCCCATGTTCATGGAAGAAGAGTAGCAGTATGTTGTTTTGGCTGTGCAGACTATTACAGAACTGGTTCTTTTTTAATGTGAGACTTACACTCAAAAATGGTAGATGGATATGGCACCCTGTGTTTTGGTGGGAGCTTCCAAAAAGGTTATTGTTTTAAAATCAGCCACTTGCATCAGTCACTAAGGTATCTTTTGGAAGTTTAGCTGCTGTTTCTTCTTGTCTGGTAAAGTTAACCTAATGAAAATGTAACCAGAGTTTGTATTTGTCTTATTGCCTTGCTCTTATTCATCCCTGCTGTAAGCCTACTTCGCTTCAAGACCAGCAGGAAAACAAGATCTTATCAGACATATGAATGCTTTGTCACTGATGTCGCCAAGAGAGGATTTAGACCACCTTTTATTTTTGTGACCGAGACCTAACCTACAAAGGCAGTATGGATAGCACAGTCATTCCTGGTCTGTGGGTCATGATGACAAATGAAGGGGAAAAAAAAAAAAAAAAGAAAGAAAAGAGGCTTTAAAAACCCTTAATCAAGCAATTCATTATTTCCAGAGGAACAGACTAGTCATTCCAAAAAGCACTAATACATTCAAAGCTTCCTTCATCGTTATGCAGTCTTGAAGAAGTAGTCTTTTAAATAGTCTGAGATGTTATTAATCAATCAATAGCAGTATCTTTTATTGACTATGCGCATAAAAGATGTCTTACAAGCTAAATGAAATTAAGCAAGATGAAATTAAAGAATTTATTGTGATACAGATACCCCATTTCTTAGCAGACTTTAATCTCCAAGCAAGTTAAATTAATGTTTGATCTGTAGCTTTCTGATCCATGCATCCACCCACATTGCAGTATGTGTTTGCCCAACAGAAATACAAAAGGATTGTCCTTAACTCTTCAGGGATACTCCTGTCCAACTTGGTATGCTATTAGCACATTTATTGCCTCACATTTTCATTTCTCTTAAATCCATTTACAGTCCTGCAGAGCGTTCCGAATTCTTGACCCCAGTACCTCTGCGAGCTTTTGTAGGTCAGCTACATCTCCTGCTGCTCCAGGCAGCCTGCAGCACCTGCGTGTATCAGCTACAGGAACTCACTCGCCAATTAGTTTTGCACTTGTATTATCTCTGGAACATGCTCTGCTCTAGGCCTGAGGAGAGCCATCGCACATGATGTGCAATAAAGTGAATGCTGTATTTGCTCCCAGCTGTAGAAAACAACCGGTGAAACAACAGATGGGAGATCTCAGAGACAAGGTCCTGTACGGTGTAAATAAAGGATCACAGAAGCAGCTCTTTTAGTTTATCATGATCTTAAAAATATGATACAAGAAGGCAAGAAGTTTTTCAAACAGGGGCTGGTGCTCTATCTCTCCTGATTACAAAGAAAGTGCCAGTGCAGCCCCATTTGTGGCAGTTTCACCTGACACAGTCTGTCTGAGAAACCGCTGGTTGTGGTCGATGGTTCGATGATTGTTTTGAATTAACATAGAAACCGAGTATGTTTAGTATTCACCTCCTTTTTGCCCTTCATTTTGATTATAAAATGCTGACTTCGATTCACAGGTTCTAACTAGAAACTTTTAAATTTTAAAATGAAAAAGCTGAACTGATAGCAAGGGCACGCCGTACCTCATTAATAGTGCTTCCCAAACTATGGGCCTGGAAATAACACATGTATTTTAAAAAGGGTGCCTGGGCTTATCGAAGGGATTGCATAATACCTTCATTACTGTGGTAAGCCAGTTAAAGCAATAATTAAAATTAGAATCTCAAAGTCGTTCAAGTTAATGGCCCTGCAGAAAAACTTCCAGTGAAAAGAAGCCTTACAAAAGCCTTATCAATATATCACAAATCCAAATGAATCAAGCACCCAGCAGAGTTGTTACAGAGAAATAACTTAAGCCTTTAATAGATTGCTTCACATTGAGTCTTTCAGTCTCTTAAAGATCTATGAATTGAATGTTACCTTCCCTGAGCTGAAACGGCATTAATAAGCTTCCCAGTATATTTAAAATAATTAAGCAATCAGGTGGAGAATTTGCAGGTGCTAAACAATCGGATGAGCTCTGAACTCCACCGTTCCAGCACAGTAAGGGATCCAAAGAAAGCTGTGTAAAAAATACATATGATCATGTATTTAAAAAATATTTTTGAACCCAAACTCTTCTGCTCAGCCCGAGGCAAAGATCCAAATATCGTTTGTTAATAAAGCAGACTTATCTGGTTAGATCATCCCCATATGTGTAATAACCTCCTCCCTGGCAGAATTTATTAGGATGAGCAGAAATGTACACTGCTCAACAGAAAAACAAGATGCAAAAATCAATTATTTCAATCACAAGATAACACTTTTAATAATGCATATTTCATGAAAAGAAGCAAACAGATATGAATATCCACATAAAACTGCTATAGTAGAAGAAATTATAAAACATAAAATACCTAGCTAATTGCTAAATGGAAGTTTATGGCTTGCGTGCTCATGTATGACTTTATATAGAAACAGGAACTGCCATCTACACATCGTTTTAAAAGCCTTCTGGTGCAAGCCTCTATTTTTGTCTTTGCTGAGTGAGAAGAAGCCAGCCTAGTCTAAAACAAGAGGAAATTGAAACACTGCACATCTAAAAAGAGCAAAACTGACAAAAGTGATTTATGCTCTGACATTCTGAAGAACTACGGGGTGAAGAGAACAAATTCTGCCTAGAAGAGCGTAGAGGTGACAGATATCACTTGGTTGTCGGAACACGGGACCCATATAAAATGTAGTATCTAGCAGATTCAGTCCTGCCTTTCTTCCACGAGCATCAGGAATTATTTTACCTGTCTACAGACACCCAAGAATATTTTGAGTCTTTTAATTACTGATTGTCTTTCTTCTTCCTCTGAAATACTTTCCCCGCATTTCAAATATCCAATGCTTTTCCCATGACAGTTTAAATCCCAGAGTGACAGTCATATCTTAGGTGGCACTACAAGCAGTGCACTAGAGGTCACTCCTAAGCTTAATTGCTTTCCCTGAATGAGTGTCTTGCCAGCTGCATCATCTTCTCGTTTGGATATGGTCTCTCAATCTTTTCAGGCACTTTTGAAATCACCAGCACAAGCAGAAACTTCTCAGGGCAAAGCTTTGCTTCCACATGTGTGTAGACATAGCTAAAA
>Ga0181612_130880_pt1 | contig 10618 bp, 9 predicted proteins | sample HoacroProtozoa21_FD_119630 | JGI IMG/M metagenome (GOLD analysis project Ga0181612, IMG submission 119630) | Hoatzin crop microbial communities from Cojedes, Venezuel. Combined Assembly of Gp0051906, Gp0051904, Gp0051908
CACTTGCCCTTGTTGAACTTCATCAGGTTCCTCTCTGCTCAGCTCTCCAGCCTGTCCAGGTCTCACTGGATGGCAGCACAGGCTGCCGGTGTATCCACCACTCCTCCCAGTTTTGTGTCATCACGCTTTTGAATGTGAAGTCTTTGACTGAACTGGGCTTCATACAAAAGCGGTGCCATATCCCGCGACACGAACACCGCGGGGTGTACCAGCAGCGGAGGGCGCGGAGCTGAGGCAGGCCACGGTGGCTGCGACACCCAACGAGGAAAATTAGAAAGAGAGGCAAGCAATAAACCCCGTGTTCAGTGCAGGCGAGCAGCGAAAGAAGGATCAAACGGGGAGGGTTTGACTCGTCTGACAGCTTCGTCTGAAATGCAAATACGTTTAATTGTTTAGAAAAGGGAACTGATAGTGCTTCTGCCTGCAAAGGGAAGTTTTCAAAACCTGAAGATCGTGTTTATGAAACAGAAAGGCGAGTGTACAATCTTTGCTAAATCTGGAATGCTGTTTCATAAAGAAGCCGCTCATTTGGAGAGAGATGGTGCTGTATCTGCTATGAAACAACGAGCACTTACAAGGCAAGAATGTTGACTGTGCTATGATATTTTGCGTTGCTTCCTATAATTCAAATAAGAACTATTTCAACTACATCTTAAGGTCTGTCATGTTTTTCTGAACATCAAGCCAAATTTTCTGCTACCCCTCAGAAGACCTTTTCAGGACAAGGAGGGATCAAGAAATCAAAAAACAACACGAGCACAGTCCCTTAACTTTCTTCAGATCCCGCTTCTGCATGCGGATACATACACAGAAGAAGAATTTCATTTCAGAACTGTAAATATTCGTGTGCGTCTCCTGCAGCAAGTGCGTTTCAGAAGGAAAGAAGGAAAGTTCTTAAAAACTGGAAGAAGCATTAAAAAACAAGTGAGACCATTTCATAGCTGTTGGACTCACATAGTAAGGTTACATGTTAATGCACAATTAAGGATCTTTTCTAGTGGAAGCACAGCTCTGCCAATCAGAACTCCTTTGTACAGAAATGCAGGATGTCTCCGGCAGAAATCCTGGATTCTCTTAAACGGAATCATTCCCCGTTTCAGTACTTGCTTCATTCTCCCCTCTTCCAACTGATGGCATCTGGTGTTAGACCACAATCACTGTCCCATAAAGACAGAACACCAGTACTGACATTTGCAATTTTACATAAATATATCCTAATAAAGGTGTCTGGGTAAAGCATGGCAGGTAAATGAAGGTGTCAACATATTGGTGCACACACGATTTAAAGCAAAAAGGGAGGGAAAAAAGCTTCATACTGGCTCTTGATAAGATTAAACATCCTCCTCCTAAGGGAGGAAGCGAACCAGAACTGATCGGAGCTGGAGTCGGTGAGCTTCCGAGCGCTGCGTGTCTGTGAGGAGGGTCATTCCAGTTCTTCTGGAAATCGATTACATTCCCCAGCTACCTACTGTTATATTGCACCAGGATATTATTGTACAGTCTTGCTACACAGCCCTCCATTATAGAGCAGCTCTATTGGCATTTCAATGTTCAATGAAGGCTAGAATTGCCACAGAGGTTTCAATTAAAGAAAATTCAAAACGAAAATGGAGAAAGAAAAAAAAAAGAAAAAAGGTCGGATTTAAAGTTTCCAGCAAAGGTATTTATGGCTGCCTGTCACCCTCTCTTTTTTTCCTTCTCTCTCCCGAAGGGTGGTTTAAAGCTTCCATTTAATCTGACATGTGTTTTGTGGAGTTGTTGGAAGGAACACAAATGGCATCGTTCCAGTAGTGTAGTAATAAATAAAAAATAGATACCCTTACCCATTTGGTATAAACTCAATATTGCCCAAGTTAGAAGGGGGTAAACTACATTTACCTGTATTCACCCTTGGTTGCATCACCACAGGATGCTACTAGGACATATCAAAAGTTGTTATTCAGTCCGTAGCAGGCTGTAAGTTGTTATTCATTCCGTAGCAGGCTGTAATCACTATTTTTCCTAACTTCTAGTCTGCTTCAAACACCCTGTGGTACCCACCACAACCACACAGGACTCCATACATTCTTATTGCAACTGAACAGCCCGGCAGAACCCGGTTTTACCCGTTACTTTACACACATCAACATACAAAACCGGAGCGCTCCCCAGGTTAGCAGAGAACACAACCGCTTGCAAAATGTGGTTTATGTTGCCTCTACTAAGGTTTGATTTTTTAATGTATTACCTTTTGTATTAACAGTCTGAACAAATTGGGTTAATTGTTTTGTTGGCCGTAACAGACTCTATATTTCAGTTCAAGATTAATGTTGCAGGCAGTTTCCAAGGTGATGGCCATTTAATTATTGTTTATGTGGAAGTGATTAACTAAATGCCAAAAAATCCTAGTGAAAACCTGAAAACAAGTAGGGTCTGTAAGAAGCTAAACATAAACCTAAAGAATTCAGGCGAGCATGTGAGATCCTGTCTATAAGGGGGTTTAATTCCCTTAAACATTTTTGGTGTCAAGAAAATGCTGTTTACAATGAGTTTACAAATCTTTAATTTCACTTTCACCATTCAGTTACACTCTTTAAAACTTTGCACAAGACACAGCTGGAATCAGAGGCTATCATGGAGGGCAACAGCCATATTTAAAAGGTTTTTTTTTCATGCACGGGTCTCTCTCTAATCCTTATTTTTACATCTTGATTGCATTTCACAATAGCAACCAAGCACTCCAGGCAGTGTTTTTAGGGCAATTACCACAATTCTCGGGTGGTCACTCTGCATTAGATTTCATGCCTTATAAAACAACATGAGGTGTGCTATAATCACTCAGAAATATACAGCCTTTCATGTCCTATTGCTTAATTAAGGAGGGTGTTTTGCAGTACTGATATTATTGCTAGTCTGTGGTTTTTAATTTTACTATACAGTAAAAGCACCCTAATTTATACCAGTAACGGGCAAACCTGCAAATTAGTGCATTTTCTGAATTAGAAAATAAGTGAATAAACTGCAGAAAGAAAATCTAAATGTGAACACCGCAATATTAAAGCAAATGTGCTCACTTACCCTGGGAAACGCAGCTGAGTCTCATTCTGGTGACATTTGATAGCGTAACACCTTGGATTTTTTTGAATATAATGAGGCTTCAGACCCCAGCCCTACAATGAGCTCCCTGTGTGCAGACTCCTGTGCGAACACGGACTTCAGCAAGTCCTCCTGGGAGAGCTATCTGAGCATCACTTGTGGCAGTACCGAGAATGGGGTAACAAGATACTGGGAGGACTTGTTGAGGCAGCAGGCTTTTGTGGAGATTGTCATTGCTGTGAGGTGGTGAAATAAAAGCCAGTGATCTTCCAGTGACTTTTACATTAGCATAAATACTGTAACTTTTAAAGCTACGCTTGATTTTTTGAGAGACACCGATAAGTAGATAAGTTGCGGAATCTGACCTACTGGAATAAATAGCTATAATCTGACCAACAGTGTGCTGTAATCTCCATTTCTCTCTCTCTTTTTTATAAACCCACTGGCCTTTTTGATGGGATATGTAAAGTGGCCAACTGCACAGACAATGACTCACGGGGTAAGCGCACCCACTCTGCTCTTCTCCCTTGCTCACCTTACCAGAAGTTAACAAAATTGTTGGCCCCAACTCTTGCTCCAGCAATTCTCCACATGCAGACAATGAAAAGCACAATTTCTGACAAATGCCAGCCACGTCGATGCTCTGGGTTCACAGCCTGGTGTTTGAAGGCCATGAGGCAGCACGTAATGAGTACAGTGATTTGTACAGGATTCTCCAACAAGATCAAAACGTCCTCTTCTAGCACACTGGTACCTGCTGGCTGAAGGAGCTGTTATCTCCAGCTTGCTCCATCACCCTCCATCAGCCTTGTCTGGGCACCTCTGCCTGCCTCACCCTCGTATGAATATGTCCTAACCCACAGCGCTTTGCATGAGCTGGAGGAGACAAGAAATGACTGCCTAACTGAGCTGTTTCAGCCAACCTTTGGCCAAGTTGGCCAAAAGAGATTATTGGCCACATTGGCCAGATGAGATTATTGGCCAAGGTGACCAAAACGCATTTTCATCAAGGCTCTGCACAGCTCTTGTTGATCCACTCCAGCAGCATATTCCAAGAGCTTGGCCAGGATTGTAGTTTTCGCCTTGCCTTTGAAGAGTTTCAGCTCACGAAATTCCCATCTGCACCTGGCTAGCTATCATTAATGCCTAATTATTATCGTCCCTAGTCTGCAGGAGTCAGCAAACAGCTAATCGCCTTGTCTACTGGAGAAGTTCATGGGGTCATCTTCGCAGCTTCAGACAGAAACCCTTAATCATCCGTAGGCAGATTGCCCAAGCCATCACACCAGTGCTAACCAAACTGCCTGGTTTATGGTGTTTCGCTGCTTCTTTCAGAGCAGATTGTGCTAGTGCTATGCTAGTAGTGCTCTGACCTGCTCTGGCAACTTCTGGGCATGAAATTGTTATCCCGTGGAGAGGAAGGGAATGTGTGACCGGTCTGGGAGCCAGGTTCCATCCTAGGTTCATGAAGAAGAAGTGTGTGATGTTCCTCCTGAAAGCGAAAAAGCACTGTACTCCTGCCACAGGAATTATTCAGTGCTCTTCAGTCTGAGATCTGACTATTTGTGACCACGAGCCCCAAAATTATTGAATACTTTTGAAAACTGCTTTGGGTCTATGACCTACAGCAGCAGTGATCTTAACAGCCTGTCTTACACTGCAGTGTGAGGAAATATTTCCTTCTATTGACTTAAAATTTATATGCAACCTACTTCAGTGAAGCACACTTATTTTTCTCTTCCCTTTGGGAAAACAGTGGGTAAAAAAAAAAAGAAATGGCTGCTCCGGTTTTATTTATGTTCTCTGTAATCATAAATATCTGCATTCAGTCTCTCTCTTACAAGCAAAACAATCCAACACTGCAATCTCTTATGCCAGGCCCACTTCTGCACTCATTGTAGTCAGTGGCCAAAATTCATATGGATTTCACGGGGAACAAGAGTAGGCTCTATATATAAGCTCTCCTTATACATCTCGCCATCTGTGCTGAAGTAAACAAAAAAAGCCATACTAAAATCAAGCTCAGCTGGAAACAGAAGGAGAGAAGGAAATACCAGTGATTGCTAAATATAAAGCAATAAACAGTTTTAAAAGGTGTTACAAATAATGGATGGCTTTTTAAAAAAAGTCATAGCTGCGCTATATATGACTTTCTTAAACAGGCCCATGTTGAGGCTCTTTCTTTAGTGAGTATTGCCTTTATTAATATAATTTATAAAATAATATATAATATTCATTAACAGTATAGACAGCAATATAAAGTATTTTAAATTATTGATATTTTTTCGCTCCTGCGAAGAGAAAGATTTCTTCATTACAACCCCAGCCCCGTTATGGGCTGTGTGCATGCTTAAATTTGCACTGTTTCGTTTAACAGAGAACCATGCAAGCCCTGGGATTTATCCCCAAAGATTTTGCTCAGGAATAACAGGGTGAGGCTCTCATTCTACAATATACAATGGTGTGGCACAGGCTTCAAATCAGTAAAGCACCCCTGTTTAGGAAAATATACCTGAGACAAGAAGCCTTAGGCATGTGCTTATGTGCTTCCTTGAATCAGCCTGGTTGCTGTAAGTATTTTCCCTGAGGCAGAGATAAGGTTTACAGACGCAGGTCCCAAATTTGGGCCAGCCCAAAGATAATTTAAATGCATCTCTTTCCCCTCCCTCTTTTCGCTACTGAAAGAGCCGGGTTTGCTGCACTTCTTATTCCTGTCTGCTTTTATTAGGCTTTTTATAAATGTGTAAGAAAAAAAAAAAATATTCAGCGTCCCAGACATCTTCTTGGGTTTAAGATCTTAACAAATGAGGACACAGCTGGGCTACTTGGTTTGTGGATTTGCTAGCTGCAGGATTAAGTCCAGCTGAGCTGAAGTTTATAAACCAAGTTATTGACTTTAAAAATTCTCATACTGCTTATCAAAACACACCACATTGAAAGAAGAATCAAATGTGGTAAAGCTTTCTCAATTATAGGCAGCCTTTCCCCATACAGCCGCCCTCATCGTAACCCTACTAGTCTCCTGCATCTACTTTATTTCAAGAATCCCTCTCAAGCTGCTCCAAAAAATAGCCTTTTCTATCTGCTATCCCAAATAAGCAGGGTCTAGGCAGCAAAAGGTTGGTTGCATATAGCCCAGCGCTGAAACGGGAAACAAACAGTTCCACGCCAGGCATCATCCTCCCGCAGCAAAGCCCGGGCTGCCATTAGGTGCTACCCCCCTCAAAGGACCTGTTTCCAGTCTGAAGTTAGCACCGTGCCTTTGTACACTGCTTTTCACTAAACGTCTGATCCGGCTGCCATTAAAATCAATGAAAAGGCTCCCATTGACTTCAAAGGCACCGAGATGTACTATATATTGCAGTAGATGAAAAATACCAAAGGAAAAGAAAACCTCTGTCTTTTAGTATATACTTTCGATTTTTATAGAATCTTCATCAAAACAATGTTCTCAAGGAAAGGGACTGGAAAATTTCCCAAGTCAGTCAATGCTGAAAACTGCAAAAGATGTAAGTTTTTTGACAAATGCAGACACTTTCTTATTTATTTCTAAATACATTTTTTCTGTCAAAAATTGTTTTCAACCGCAAATGTGTGAGTAGTTTAAATTCTAAACTACCAACAGAGCCAGGAAAGTATTTTAAAATATATAATCTTTGAGGGCATACACATTGCTTCTGCCCACTTATTCGCCAGTTACCAGACCTCCAAGTTTCACATTCCTGTGATTTGGAGCCTTAAAAAAAAAAAATAAATAAAGGTTGGATATTAGCCGTTTTATTGCCCATGTCTGTAGGGAGGATCCCAGTGCCTGCCTCTCAGCCCAGAGCTCTGTGACAGACATAAGATGGGAGAAGACATATAAGAAAGAGAAGTATTTAGTAGAGTACAGAAGAAAGCTGGGCTAGAAATCCTGCTATGAAGGTTTATAGATGTATATATTTAAAACACCTTTCAGCAGCATTATATACCATTACAGTTATTGGATTTGTCATCTTTGATTTAGATATAAATTATTTAATTAGAAACTTCAATACCTGCATAACTCTGAAACCCTTCTGCTATTATTCTTACTCAAAAAAGAAATATTTGCACCTAACAGAATTGCCTAGCAGTAAAAACTTTTATTGAAAGCAGTAGTACAGTTTAGGTAGACTAGGTTGTTCAGGTAATTTGGATCAGGCCACATTTTGGTGCGGATTACACCTGGCTTTGCTTGAATGTTGTGACCCAACATTTGGTCGTTCAGTGAATATGATTTTCCACCAAATTATTCCCTCTGGATTCTCTGGAATCCAACAGAAAAAGCTTGAAAGCATCCAGACATCTCTAAATTTTTTTAAGCACTCATTTTAATTAATTCTCCAGTTTTAAAATATTTTGTAATTCAGCATCTCCAGCAGGTCTTTCTGGTTTTTTCCCCCCAGTAGACTACTTTGAAGGAATCACAAGCTGCTGAAACTCTATGCAGGACATTTGTCCGTTATGGAAAGGAGATCACAGAAGCATTTCACATCCTGCTGTTTCGAGTAAGAACAAGTCTCTTTCTGCCTCACATGGTAGGGTCAGGTGCATGGTGGGTTCAAAGAACGGTGATAGGGAAAATACTCTGCATATCGCAGCAATTACACGATATGTATAATCACCTGCAAAGACATAACTTACCTAAGGGATCCCTGCTGCCCTGCTCACAGAGCGGCTCCACAAGAGGAATTCCCATCCACTGCAGGGTTCTGCAAATGAAAGGAAAGGACCTGGGCAACGCATGGGGTCTGTCCTCTGGGGTTAACCCCTCGCACGCCCCGGGAAACACGCGCAGGACAGCATCCTTCCAAGGCACCCCGGCACGGGCGCTGTGGGCTTGTGCTGTAAATCCTGACACGCTGCTAGCAGAAGTGCCACGTTCCTGAAAAACAAAGGTCATTTGAATTGGTAAAAGACAAAGCAGAATGTGCCTCTGAGTGATTTGTGTGCGCCACATTAAATCGCCAGGCAGATGTTTTGCCATCCTACAACTGCACCGTACGTGGTGTTTTAGAGGCACGGAGACTGTTCACAAAGAGCAGCGATTGATCTAGCTACCGACGAGTAATTAGAGTATAACAGGGGTAGACAGGCTGGTTCGTAAAGCTGCTCTAAGGGGAGATACGTCTTTTTACTCCATGTAAGCTGTGAACTTGCAGGCTCCTGCTGCTGCCGCCTCCCTCACGCAGACAGCATGGACATGCGGGACGCTGCTGGGAGGGCAACACACACACTCTGGACATGCATGGCATTCCTCCATCGCAACCACCGTCCCACCGCCTGTGCTCAGAAGACCACTTAGAGCTCAGGGTCCCGATACAGGTCTGTGGTGTCCCCTGTCTGCGCTCAAATCGATCGCACATTTCACAGCCGGCCTTCTCACTGTCCTCTCGTGCAGGCATGGGTGGTGTGAAACCACCATTGGAATATTCTGCACTGAAAGGCACTGGTCTGAAAAGCATTTTTAGCAGTACGTATCAAAATACAACCATGAGCCGGCAGAAAGCACGCTGGACGTTTAGGATTTGGCATCATTTAATGTATGAGTTTTTTTCTCTTTTTTCTAGAGAGGAGCAGCCCCGTTTTATGGAAATGTGTCCGGCTTGACACCAGCTGGAAAAGAAAACGAAGGTTTGGGTGGATGACTGACCAGCTCAGGGTCGCAGCTCATGCAGTTTGCAGGACAGCAGCCCCTGACACCGGGCAGGGAGGGAAGGGCTGTGCTAAAAAGAAAGACAACGATGAGCCTGTTTGGTTTGGAGTCATGATAAATAATGAATGTGAATCACAAGGACAAGATACCACAGCAGTTTTCACTGCCCCTAATGTCAAAATGTTTCCTCTTCCCTCTGCTTCATGTCCGAGAGACCATCGCCGTTACCACCTCGGCTTTATCAGCGCCGCTACCCTGAGAAATGCAGAGTCTGGAAGCGATTAGTTTTGGGACTCCAGTCCCAGACACTCTAACCCACATGCCTAACTCCACATGAGTAGCTGAAGACCAAGGGATTACTCCTGGAAGTCAAGTGAAGCACATGTGTGTTTCTGGCTGCGGGTTTCTGACACAAAGGAGTCCCAGTCCCCAGGATGCAGGGATTAGCTTTTATCCCTAGTGCCTAATAAGATACTGCTCTTTAAAACAGTCATTGGTGCACAGGAATAGGAAATACAAATGCCATTTCCAAGAGAGACAAAAATGTTTTCAGTGTAGTAACAAACACCTTGAAACAGTCTGCACTGCCGAGTGAACAGAGGATTACATTTAAATTCAACATTCTTAACGTACATTTCTAATCTTAAATTTCTAAAAAGATTAGCCATTTCCAGGCTGAATAACAGCTTCTGCACTCATTCCAGCTAGTATAAAAATCATAAAGGTTAGCAAACTGTGTGGATCGGAATATAAACTAATCGGTATCTGGGATTAGGAAGAAATCTCCTCCAATTCATTGGTAAAGGCTTCCTCAAATACTAAACGGAGCCCATTATTCTGTTTTGCTGTTAATAACTCAGGTGACATTTGCCATATGCCATCGAAGAGCCTAGGGTCAATATAAATTTATCTCTGTTAAGGCGTGCAGATTTGGCCTCAAATTGTGAGTCCACAATTCAATAGCAAGTCAAGCATTCCCGTTTTTAAACAGTTTTTGAAAGCAGTGGGGATTATTTGGGAATTGTGTGATGCCAAGGTGCAAGGGAACGAGCCATGGAGGAGTGGAAATGAATGGAAATAAGATTTAGATGCAGGACAAAGTAGGTGATTTTCTTTTTTTCTTTGCCAACTCTGTTGAAGTTGTCTTTTTAAACTGAAATGACTGTGTATCTCAAATCAAATCACATTCAAAGCAGTTGTTCTAGTATGTCCCTAGCTGCATTTCCACAGTAATTCAGGCAGATTATTCATATGTGGAGTTTCCTATAGGAAGGGAAATAAACTGGAGGAATTTTTTCTGTAGTTAAAAGTACAGTGAGGGTTTGACCTTAAAGTGAGGATAAGACTCAATGTGTTCCCCATTGGCTTTTCTGGCAGCCTTTTTTAGGTGGAAATAAGCCTCAGTTTCCTATGCTTCAAAACCTCTAGGAAAGTCACACCTTGTCCTAGAGTGGATTTGGAAGATCATTTCAGCACTTCTTTCTGGCGGGGCCATCTCTCCTACATCATGAGATGTCTTTAGGGGTGGTCATAGTCCTTGCCCAGAAAAACAAGTTGTCTCTATGAAACTGCTTTTCGTAGAGCTGCAAAGCATCCCAGCTGGAAACAACTCCCAGTCACTAAGTTGTGTTGCCGCAGTGTCTGCATCCCATGTGCCTGCCGTGCAGACCTGCTGCCTCGCCTGCACCTCTGGGCAGCCAGCGCCGTCCTTGCGGGGTGCTGGTGGAAAGGGTACAGAATCATAGAACCATGGAATGCTTCGGGTTGGAAGGGACTTTATAGACCTGCCGTGGGCAGAGACACTTTCCACCAGACCAGGTTGCTCAAAGCCCCATCCAACCTGGCCTTGAACACTGCCAGGGAGGG
>Ga0181612_146858_pt1 | contig 10618 bp, 3 predicted proteins | sample HoacroProtozoa21_FD_119630 | JGI IMG/M metagenome (GOLD analysis project Ga0181612, IMG submission 119630) | Hoatzin crop microbial communities from Cojedes, Venezuel. Combined Assembly of Gp0051906, Gp0051904, Gp0051908
AGATGTGGCACTTCGCAATATGGTTTAGTAGGCATGGTGGTGTTGGGCAGATGGTTGGACTTGCTGATCTTTGAGGTCTTTTCCAACCTATGAGTCTATGATTCTATGATTTTTTTTCTTCAGCTTTCAATAGGGACACACAGTGACTTTTCTGAGTTGCTTCTATTTCTTTATTCTCTTATTTCAAAATACACCACTGTTTTCTAGACCCACCTTCATTTTTCTGTATCAAACTATGCCTATGTTAACACATCTTTGTTTATTAATGAAGGCTTTCTATTAGAAGAACATGAAGGAATAAATCACAACATCTGGAAAACCCACATAGCTGCATTCAACCCAGAAAAAAATATCACTGAATCACAGGAAAATTTAGGTTGGAGGAGACCTCAGGATGCCTCTAGTCCAACCTCTTGCTCAAAGCAAGGCTAACTTCAAAGTCTGGTCAGGTTGCTTGGGGCTTTGTTCCATCAAGCTCTGAAAATCTCCATGGATGGGGACTCAGCAGCCTCCCTGCGTAATCTGTTCTGGTAATTAACCACTCTCATGATAGAGAATTTTGTCCTTGCAGCCAACTGCAATGTTCTTTACTGCAACTTGCAGTTGTTGCCTCCTGTCCTTTTACCATGTGCATTTTATTCTGCAAGTTAGAAACACCCAGCTCCCTCTGCCTCTCCTCATACACTGCCTGCCCCAGTCTCCAAGCCATCCTCCTGCCTCTTTGCTGGACGCACTGAGCTTCTGGCATAAATGTTCTGAATCACGAAGAAGCATGCAGCTGTTTTCAATTCACATTTAAATGGATTATTTTAATGTACTTTTTGTATCCTATTTACTTGTTTCTACTCAAATAGAGTATAATAGCCTTCCTCCTACTTCCATGACTCTCCTCCTTCCTCCCCAATTAAATTTGTCAAAACCACATTCTGTACCTCAAGTGAAATGTATTTTTAAATAGTAAACACAGTCCTATTTATATACTTCGGCATGCTTTCACAGATACAGTAAAATGTGACATTTTTCAAATAAATGTCATCTTTATATACAAACTGAGTAGAAACAGACTACAAATGAGGCTTACATGTTACCATTTACCAAGCATGAGCTCCAGCACATAAGGAGATTAGCACTTTAAAAGACCTATGCACAAAAAGCAGTGAGATCATTCTAAAACCTCAGGAACTGTTATCTACAATCATCAAATTCCACTTCTTTTTTTTCTTTTTCATTTGTGCATACAAGGAGTCACAAAGTGAAATGCTTCTCTCTTAAGGGATGCTGTCATACACCAGACCTATTCTCTTCAAGGACCTGTCCTTTCTATTGCTGTTAGGAGTTACTTGTCTTTTATGGGTTTTGTTTGATTGTTTTATGAGATTACATGCATCTTCAGCATCTGCATTCTAGATATGGGGTTTGTTCCAAGTTATTTAGCAGTGGTATTTCCATTCCTGCTCATTCCTCTAGTCCCGCTCAACATTTTTCCCTTGACATGTCCTGTACATAACCAAGTATCAGTATGTGCAGAGTGTGAATATAGGCAGTATTTTCACTAGATAAGCATACTATATGTTCATCTATTCCACAGATAAAACACAAAGCTCTACTACAAATCATTTATCATCCACAGGCATGAAGTCAAACTAAGGACTGAAGGAATATGATGTGCCTTTCCCAGCATGATCCCCAGCAGAGTGACAGCACAGGAGAGAAGTCCTGCAGCTTTTTCATCCTGACGAGGAAACAAGAAATCTAGGAAACACTTTTAAGATACTTCACCCAAAAATGAAGCACTGAAAAAGAACCCTTGAGAAGCATTGGTGCAAGCACAATCTATAAAGTAAGTGGCATGAGGCCATTTCATGTGAATTCAATCACAGAGGTACATTTCCTTCAGGAAGAAGGAGTGAAGTCAGTTACATGTACACTAGATATGAAAAAATTGTTAGGTTGTTAAAAGAAATGCAAACACAGAAATAACATAAAAAGTGAAAAAGAAAGATAAAGGTTCAATTCCAAATGACTAAGACAACTACAGAGGAGCATTTAATAACAGATTTTCAGATTTTCATGCATATGTGATATGCATGCTAGTTGATCTACTTTTGGGCATGCCATGGTTTTCCTTCATATAGCTTCCCTTTAGATTTTATGTCAAGATAAAGCGATCTTTTCCTTGAATATTTCTCTTCTTGCAACACTCCAGTGCTTGTCTTTATCAGAAATCTCTTTTCAAAGACACAAGTGATGAAATTCTGACTTTGCTCAACTGTGTCACCAACTTCCAAATGGTCAAGTATTAAAAAATGCTGCTGCTACAGGCTGAATCATTTGAGTGACTGGATGTTGAGCAGAGCATTTGTTTTAGGTAATCAGTTTCTAAATGGTAACATTAGAAATAGAATAATCCATAAAAGGTATCACGTGTAAACTCATCTTTTTTTGCAACATTCAGAAAATTCATGAAGGCCTTTATTCAGAAAATGAGTATATACATAATACTCTGCTTATGAATATAAAGCAAAGAACACTGAGCAAATGCTGTGTTTCAGGATAGTTTCTGCTTTTCTCCATGATTTCATGAAACTGCAAAAATGGTACAAAAATAAGAACTTCATGTTCCTTAACTTATGGAAAAAGGTGTATTAACTTTCATCTTCACATAAGACAGAAATTTTTTACAGTGAGAACAATCAATCATCGGAACAATCTCCCCAGGAACGTGGTAGAGTCCCCATCACTGGAGCTTTTCAAGATGTGATTGGATGACGTGATAGACTCTCATCTAGGCTCTCTTTCCCATGAAAGGTTGGACCAGATGATCCTTCAAGGTCCCTTACAACCTGGGCTCTTCTAGGATTCCAGGAATTATCACTGCCAATTCCACCGCCAATCTTACCCGCTCTGCTCTTCCACCACAGAGTAATAGGCATACAGGTACTCAAGTGGGTAGGTCTTAATTACAGTCTTCAAAATACTAAGAAACATATGACATGCAGAAAGACAAAAGAATGACCTTACTTTTTGTCTTTGTGCATTTTGCTTTTTTTGTGGCTTCCTTGAACAACGAAAGATAAACAAAGGAAAATTAATGGGATTCTTCCCTTTAAGGAGCAAGTGATATGGGTCAGTCCTCCATATAACCCTTTTTTTAATTAAAAAACATATGCTCAGGACTTAAGATGACTATGTCTCAGGCTTCTGGTCATGCACTGGTTATAAATAATGACACTGATGGAACAACTGAGTACAGCAGAATTAGAATTGCTAAAAATTGCCAACATCTCACTGAAAGAGCAACGTCTTGAATGGTATAGAACAAGCAAATGGAAACAAAGCCAGGATAAAATGAGAAAGTTGGAAAAGGTGGGTGTGTTAGTATGTATTGAAAGGGTGAAAGTGAAAGGTACAAAGCATAGAGGATTCTTGTACATTTATAACTGATTACGGACTTACAGTACTTTTCCTGTGAATTTTACACAGAATTTTACAGAAAGAAAACTTAAAACCAGGCTGAAATAATAATCTAGGCCCTATCATCAATTGTGCTATATGTGCCACTCATAATTATTAAATGAACTGAAGTACAGATATGTATCTATGTGTGTCTATCATATCTATGTGTGTGTCTGTACATATGTATGTCATTCTGGATAAGCTATAAGCAAAGAATGATTCAGATAATACTCTTCATGCATTTTCTTCTCACAAACTGAAAAAAGCCACTGGACAATCCAGTAACAAAACAGGCTAAGTTCATTGACTTGTCTCTCAGGTTGGGATCTAAATTGTCCCTTTAAGGATATGTAGATGGCGCTTCATCTTCATAAGCACTTGTTCAGAGAGCTACTTTAAAGTCATAAGCTCTCTTCATGATTTGCCTGTATCCCACAAGTGCAATACGTTAGAGCACCCCACACAAGAGGAGCTGTGTCGGCTAAGCAGTAGGGAAAACATTAAAATCTTCAACTTTATATTTAGAACCTGCCAAGGAAAGGACTAAAATAATGCAACAGAATCTCTCTTGAGGCACAGGAGGGCTCCTCCTTCCCTGCTTGAAAGCACAGCTCAATTCACAGCCTAGCTACATAAATTACAGGCTCATTTCTAGTAAAGTCAACAAGAGGAAAAGTCAGCAACCATATATCTGTAAAATGTGACATATCAATGGAAAGTGCATAAGGCTTTTTTACATAGACTACACACCATTAACCTACTCTCATTCATATTAGTTTATCTTTCTAAACTTTGCTTCTGCTTTTACTCAAATGTTTTTTTTTGGTGTTGCTCACTTGCAAAAGGGATAAAATAGCACGTTATCTAATCTCCAGGAAAAAATCCTACTTTTAACAAAGTCAAAGTTCTAAAGCCTGCCCTCATAATTCATATAATACAAAAGGCATTATAATTCCAATACTTCATTACTTTGACAAAGATTATAGCCAGGACAGAAAATGCCCACAGATTAATCCATCATTCTGACACAGTTTCTAATGAGTGGGAAATGCCAAAAATATAATCCATTATCTTTGCAATTCAAAACCTGTAATATCATGGACCAGTTGAAACTACTTGCTAAAATGTCTTAGATCTACCATTCATGCCCAGAAGCTTGCCACTCATCAAACTTTTTTAAACATATTACACATCATTCTGCATGGATTAGGAATTAGATATGCATGATTTTTATTTTATTTTAGAGCAAGAACAAGAGGATTTTCCATCTTCATTATTTTTGAAATGTCTTTCATTTGAACAAAAATATAATGTCCTGGTGTCCCCTAGTGGGCAAATGAATTCATAGGTAAAGCATTCATTTCATACCTGACTATATCTATCATCATCAACACGTTCAGAAAGATTGTTTAGAAGTACTGCACTAGTTTGCACCTTTTTTTCCACAAAAAAAAAAAAAAAAACCAAAACAAAACCACCATAAAGACCAGGTCTGCTAAATCATTGTGAAGAAATAGTTAGCTTCAGAGAAAACAAAACCAGCTGCATTTACATAGGGTAGCCAACTGGACAGGAAGAGAAAATAGATTTGAAAAACTACTTCTGTTTTCTCCTCTATACTGTATCGGGTGATCTTTGGAAGTTTATTTCATGTACCCATGTTTCAGTTTTGCTTGAATATAATGATACTGACAGCTTTTTAATAGATCATCTACTCATGCAAGCACTGTACTATAGCTGTACTCTGTTGCTGGTTTAGTATTAGGTGGTGGGTAAGGAGCGGCTCTATATCTTTTCAAGCATGTCTCAGTCATCTTCCTCCTCACCTGAATTGCTAGTGAAAGTCTACAGTGATCACGGTAAAGCAGCCTAATGCAACGTTTAAATGAAAAATAACTGAAACAGAGATCTATCTCAAAACTTTTTTTCCTTTTAAATGATTGTAGTCCTTGTGAATTTGAAGAATTCAGAAGTCCTTCCTGAATCAGAGGAAGTGCTATCCACTACTTCCTGGGCATTCTCAGGTTCCTTTAAGAAAAAGTTTTCAGTCATATGCTGGCTTCACTAGCACAAAACTGGCAAATGTAGAGTAGGATCATGGTGGTGGTTTGTGACTTAAAAGTAGCAGTCAATGCTTTTGGCATCCAGGCATAAGTAACAAACTTGTAGTTTCTGTACCACTGGGCTGGAAGTGCTATGGCACCAGTGTAAGTGATGGTTTTTGAGATGCAGGACGGAGCTTTTGTGGAACTTCAGCATTATTTTTGCTCAACACAATTTTGCCACACGATTTTGGGGCTAGGAGAATACAGGCTTTAATAGGAGTTGCCTTGGCAATATGGAACAAAATAGCACAGATTTCTTATCCTCTAGTTAGCAAAACTGTTCTTCTCATAAAATAACTGAGCAACTCCTGTTTGCAAAATGAGAAAAAATAAGCACATATAATTAATGTCACACTTTTAATGATATTGTTTCAAAAGCAAATACTAGCTAGTAGAATGGCTTCTCAGGAATATTATACTCTCAAAAACAAATAAAGTTCTCATGGGCAAGACACTGGTCTTGGGAGATGCAGATGCAGACGTTCTCTCCAGAAAACCTTTGAGTAAATCATGGTTTAATCACTTTATCTCTCTGTACATCAGTCGCATCTCTGAAACTGCATCATACTTCCTTTGCATGCTTTCTAAAATCTGCCAATTTTGCCTGCTTTTTGAACTCTCAAATCCCTGGGCTAGGTACTGATTCTACATATGTGCATACATGGAATCTATCACAACAGAGTCTCTAGCTATGGCTATGCAGCAAATAATATATACTTTTCTTCTGAGCCTATTTCTTCATCCATTGTTTTGACTCCAGAATTGATTTATTTTACAAGATAACTTTCAGCCTTACAAAAGTTTGAACCTCTAATCTGTAAAGTAACTAATGAATAGCTACAGCACTACATACACATTCTGCAGTCATATAAATCAATACAATTTCAACATCTTTTTAAAGCAATCAAATTCTGTTAAAAATAAAACATATGTAACAAATTGTGCTTTATTAAAAAACTGAGCTGCAACAGGCCACCACTATTATTTTTCTTCTGAATTTATACACGTACTAAATCACCTTTTTACAAAGAGGGCATATTTTTGATAGAAAATGTACTTTTATAAATAGATGTAGGACAGAAGAGTGAATATAGAACAGCAGAAGTGCTGGTACACTGACTTCGCTTGGAACTTTAACCTCTAGAGAGATTGCACAAGCCAGGAAAAATCCTGCTAGGTTACAGCTATGATTTACTCAGACTGGACTTACTCCAGATGCATAAAATCCTCCAACCAGGGGATCCCTGCCAACTATTCTCTGTGCTGCAGGAAACCTCATGATCAGTGTGACTGAAGACATCCACCTGAACATAACCTCAAATCTTTTAAATATATATAGCTTAGCAAGGATCAAAATGCAGATATGAAGAAGCTTCTCAGCTCAGTATGACACCTTTTGTTCTGTAACCCCAGCACAAAGCAGAAACCCAACAGCCCAATTCTCTTTTCTAAGGGCCGCATATGTTGCAGCAGATGCCACTGCTGCATCAGGCACATCCCCTCTGTAAACATTATATTGCCCTACTAATTGCAGCTATGTAGTTAGCTGCGTTCTGCTTCTTTAAAACAATTTTCATATTTGCATATCTGACAAATTGCCTCTTCCAAGGAGGCATATCTAGGGTGTATAAATGTACTGGGGTGGAGAGGGGCAGAATAAAGTACTGAGGGAAGCAATGTGGCTTCACAGAGAAAATATCCCAAAGCAAAACCAGCAGTAAGAGTATCCAGGCTTGCTTTAGTTATTATTAGAAGTGTCTAGTCCAGACATCTTAATATGTATGAGCAACAGCTGCTTCATTAGAGAACGAGTTTGGTCTTGTTTCTAGACTACTCACCAAATCCACACTTCCACAACACTATCGAATACATTAATATGTTCTTCCTCCCAGTATAACATGCACTCCAGTGTTCTTAAACAAGAAAGTACATTTTTAAGGAGCTGAGATTATTAAATTTGTTAAGAGCTCAAATTAAAAATTAACAATAACAAAGCATAATACTTTCCATAAGAAGTCCCATATTTAGTGACAAATTCTTTCAATGCAGCTCTAATATAGTGAAACTCCTAAATGCAACCCTTTACAGTCTGAAAAGACCACTCCCTGTTCTAACCTGACCTGCCTATCAATGCAAATTTGTTCAATAAACCTATCACAAACTAAATAGTAAAAAGAAACAGATTTTCAGTTGTGCTCTGAGCAAATTGCCTTTGCTTCAGATTAATGGATTGAAAGTTGAGACAAAGCTCTTTCTGGTACCATAATCAGAAAATGAAGCCAGGAAAAGTAGACAAGAAAAAATAAAATCATGCTTTTATTTTATTAAATTTCATCAGTTAACAGTATGTGAAACATGTTAACCATCTCTACAGCTGATTTTAAAGGGGTGCTTTTGGTTACTGTTGAGCCCAAATGTAATCACAAAAATACGATGAGAGGATGTGGTGAGGGAGGCAGGGAGCGGGGTCAGTTTCAACCCCCAGCAAGTGCATCCTTGCTCTATTTTCTGGATTACACTGGAATCCAAAAAGCAAGCAATTTTTTGGATGGAGGGGCAGGAAAAGGACACATAGGGTTAAACACATCCATTCAGAAAGATGTTTTTTCTAAAAGCCTGCTCCACTACATAGGGAAAATACAGCAGAATCTTAGCATTATTGACTCTTTCCTTCCCACATGAGTCGAGTCTATTAATGAAATCTCTCCTCATTTTGGTTCTGGATGTGTCCTAAGAGTCTCACAACAATATATTGAGAATTTTAAATCTAAGTTACCACAAAAGTCCCATTGGCTTCAGCAGTTTCACCCATCAAGTGTTAACTTTTAGTTAATTTTTGTTTATCTCTCATCTTTGCTGATCTATTTCTATGGAGGCTAAATAAATCTTATGACATGCTATAATTTTCTAGCCGTGATATCATACATGAACATGATGTGCTACAAAACCTTAAACTTCTGTTCATGTCTCTTTCTCAAATATGTGTCTAATACAAAACATCACAGTTTCCAATGCAAATTTATACCTCGATAGTGAAATAATTTCTTGGATTGTTACATGTGAGTGAGTCAGGGTCTGCTCATGATTAAGAAACACTAAATCCAACAGATTACTTGCAATGAATTATTTCTTCAGGTCCTCAGGGAATATAACCTACCACAGATTTCTTTGACAGAAAGTGCTAAGGTTCATAGCCTCTCAAGTGCTAGAGACAGATGAACTTCATTTACCTTTTACCTATGAAACAGCTTTGGATGGCCTGCAAGATAAAACTGCACAATGTTGGTGAAGTGCTGTAGTCAGAACAGAATCTTTTTTTTTTTTTTGTACATATCATACCATCTATCTGCCTATATAATTATTTTAAAAAGAAAGGAAGAAAAGAAAAAATAGTAGGCTCTAAATAACTTTTTCTCAGCTTTTTCTCTGCAGTCACTGTATTATCTAGTCTTCTCAGGCTGAATCAGTGTGCCCTAGGAACGTGCCCAATTTCAAGCACAGAAATACCAACATCAAAATGGGAGACTATCCACATGGGCATAAAGTGAGGCTTGTCCAAAACTGTTTGCAGCGTAAGGGCCATGGAAAGCAATCACCCTATGCACACTGGCTCAGAGGCACTGCAGTCTTAACGAATTTCAGGCTCAGATCAGTTTACATTTTCTGGCACATGGTGCCTCAGTGGCATCTGGTGAGACTTTTTTTTTTCTTTTAAATTTGCTCTGCATCATAAGCCTCAGTAAATTTGCAAGGTTTTTGCAAGTAAGCTTGAAGGGTTTGTTCATCAGACCTTGAATTATCAGTAAGTATACAAAATTAGTTGTCAGCTTTCAGAAGGCTAGAAAATCCAACAGCATTTGATATAAATCTCTCACGCTTTGTGCTTTTGGGGGCACTCTGCAAGCCTTGTGGACAGTATCACTACTGTTTCCATTTGAATTCTGAGGTGGAGCAGTGTTATGTCTAAGCTTTTTCTTCACTGGAGCAATGGCAGCGCAATTGCAAATACACCTTCGTGAGTGTACACCTCAGCAAGAGTAAAGACTTGTCATCACAGAGAGCAGCCATTACATTAATAGTGGCACAGGCAGTTTGACCTTCATCGATCAAAGGAACGCGATCACCTTCAGCCTTTTAAATCTCCTGCAGCGTTCACTTTTTGTGAGTTGATTTATGACTTCTTAATATTTTCACCAACATATCATCACTACTTATTATATTACAGTAGTATACAGTACAGTAGTATATTCAGTACGAGGCAGAGAGCGAACAATGCAACTTCATGAATATTCACTACAAGAACACCAGTGATAAACACAGAAAGGCAACAATTACACATACTCACGTGCAGGCATGCAACTAGGAAATGACAGAATTAACGTTAGCTGTGTAGCCTTAAACTCTTCTATTTGAGAATATGTATTATGATAGTTTCTGTAATGATGTTAGAATTTAATGCCCTTCTGTCTGATTTTTCCATAAGGCAAACTCCTCCCAAATTCTCAGTTCAAGTTATTGGAGGAATTAGACTACACTGATTCTATGTTAACCACATAGATTATCAGAATATTTTAAGATATACAACATGTTTTTGCAAGCCTCAGAAACAGCCGTGCTGTTTTTGATAAACTTTGCAAACACCTGTGGAGGGAAACTCATGAAAAAGTCCAACTAAAAATGCACAGTGCTATACATGAATAGAAAAAGGTGTGAGCTAATCCATTCACTCCACAATGCACTGTAAAAAAAGGCAGTACTGTACATATTCAAAATATTTTAGCAAGTAGCCCCCAAAATAGCCCTATAAAGTAGGTAGACAGATGTGAAAACTGATACTGACATCAGTTAAATAGCTTAATCACGTAATCAGTCAGTAACAAAGGAGAGTTGTATTCCACATTTCTCCTTCTCTAGCATACCAGCTATGAAACAAATGTCAAATAAAAAATAAATAACAGTTGCAATCGATTTAAGGTACACAGACCAAATCTTTGTTCCTACCAAAGGATATCTGTACAAATAGAAGACACAATTAGGTCTGAAACTACTCATTTTAC
>Ga0181612_181680_pt1 | contig 10618 bp, 8 predicted proteins | sample HoacroProtozoa21_FD_119630 | JGI IMG/M metagenome (GOLD analysis project Ga0181612, IMG submission 119630) | Hoatzin crop microbial communities from Cojedes, Venezuel. Combined Assembly of Gp0051906, Gp0051904, Gp0051908
GCTACTGAGAGGAAAAATAACTCTATCCCAGCTGAAACCAGGACCACCGTGTACTTCACGAGGAGATTATTTGTGGTTATTTAATTTTGAGAGAAGAAATCTCTCCATATGACACACAAGAGTCCTATAACAGATAAATGACTGTCGATGTTTATAATACTGGTTTTCAGTTAGCTTAGCAACTCTAAATTGAGCCTGTAGTAAGTACAATACACAATCTGGTGGGCTTATTAATTCAGGCCCTATACTGGGGCCAGCCCTCTCAAATATTTGGTGGAGTTGATGGGGAGGAGTGGAAAGGCAGAACAGCAAATTTGCAAAAGGCAGCAATGAGCCATCTTGAGTTAGCTGTGTTGGAATGAAAGTGCAAGGTAGCCGTGTAAGGAGACCTGTGTTATTCATGAAGGGTAGTAAAGAGAGGGAAGGGGAACCAAAGTAATGAGGAGAAGAAACAGCATGAAATGTGTTGTGATACAAAATTATACAGCAGAGGTACATTCAGCAGGATGGATGGATGGGGAAAACATACCTTTGTCTTAACAGATCTGTTGACAAAAATAATATCAAATACGAAAAAGAAGAAAAAAATCCATTCCTGGAACAAAAAACTGTTGACTCCTTTCATTAACACACAAAGAGCAAGTTTGGTTTTGCAGCCATGATGCAAAATACTTTGAGATAAACACTAATGTTAGTATTTGCAGGGATACTAATACTTTCACTAAGCAAGAATGGAACTCCAAAGAGACTCTAGGCTCATGGGGGAGATGTACCTGCTGTCACAGTTCTAGCATTTGGTCATAAATGTGTCTGTCTTGTGTAGTAGCTGTCCCAAGAGTAGGTCGACTTAAGGAGTTCATAATTTAAAGTATCCCCATTCATCATTTTGTCCCGTTTTTTTATTTCTAGCTTCTTGTACTGTACCTGTCTACATGGTATAATAGTGAAAAGATTTTTCTGTTTTCTTTCCATTACAGTGAGTTCTGAAAAAGAAGGGGGCCATCTGGGCAGAAGTCTGCAAAAAAGAGAACTACTAAAACATAAAGAGTCAGTATTAAAAAAAAATAAAATAGACATTGCTTAACTGATGCAAGTCCTAAGTGCTGAAGACTGTGCTACTGTCCTTCACCGTGTAAACACAGGTTAAGCCTGAATGTTCATTGGCATTTGGCGGGAGAGCAAATGTCTGGAGATCGTCTTCTGGTTTCACTTTATACAAAAGAAATCCAGCTAATATGCTGCATGAGTTCAAGAGATCCAGTTCATGGGCTCCTTCACTGTGTAAACGAAAGTATGTTAAGCAGGAATGAAGGGGACTTTCAGGAGACCAACTGAAGTCACTGATGTGGATGCACCCACAATTTTGTGGCAGCAGTTTCGCTGCTTGGTGTATTAACAAGTTGTTTATGCGCTTTGTTTTTCCCCTACAACATTGATTTGTCTTTTTCCATCTTTATGAAAACTTCTGGGCTGTCAGATAGTTGAATGACCTCCTAGATCAATTTGTAAAGCACTGTAGTGGTATATTTGGTAGAAGATAGATAGTGCAAAGATGAAGAGACTCAGCCTAGCATGGTCAGACAATGCAGACACTTAAAATTAATCACTCTGGTCCAGAAGTAGTAGAATTGTGTCAAATACTAAGCCCTAATCCTGGGGCCAGACAAGGGCTGAGACCCAAATTGCACCACACTTACATGCCACAGAAAAGGGCAGTTGTACATCTCTAGCTGATGCCTACGCAGGGCAAGCTCAGTTTTACCTACACATAACTATACAAGAAATGAAAAGGCCCTACATGTCTTCTGACCATAACATTATTCTAACAACAGAAGTAGAACTAGAACAGCTGAGGACAGTTCATGTCTCCATATGAAAATTTTACAAGATTTTATAGTATCCATTTTTGCTTAGGAATAAACGGATATATTCTTTGTGTGATGATTCACAAGAAGATTTGACACTTTCTTGTTTGCAGTTCTTCCTTTGATCAATGGAAAATGCTCACTAACAGTAAAGAAAAAGTTGCCACTGGTGGCATAAGTATCACTAATAGAAAAAGCTTTGACATTTGTTTTTATGAAAATGTATTATTTTGCAGTTCCAGTTCTCTGTTTCTTGTTAAGGTTGCCTGACATCTCATTACTGAATTTAAAATAAATGTTACAGGTTTTTACCAAATTTTAAGTACATTTTCTGAGATTTTCTATTTTGATGATCTGCTGCTGGCTATGTTTTCATATTACATCCAAGTCCAGTCTGTTTTGCATATTTCAGAAAGAAGAAGATTAAAAAAGCTTGTATGTCTGTTAGAAAGGAACTCTGTCTGTCTTACCTTTAGGAAGTTTAAATACCTGTGTGCTTGACCAAAGACTAGAAGTTTTGCATGGTAATACTGCTGGAGTATTGTTTTTTGTTAGAAACACGCTTTCTGCAGGCTCCATTAAAAAAATCTGCCAATTGCTAAGGAGAGGGAAAAGAACAAGTGAAGCAGAGTGTGGAGAAGGTCAAAACTTCCTGGGAAGCTACAGCTGAAGTATGAACGGGGCAGGAGGTGGAGAGGGGAAGAAGGTATGAGTTTCTAGCAAGTTGGTAGAAATAGGTGCTTGAAAAAAAAATGAGTTTGCAGATGTGACAGAAGAGTTTATCCAAACTAGAGCTCATTTCACTCCAGACGCCGTAATGAAATCCAATAATCTGTCATTGTTCTGCTCCTACCAGTTCTACCTTTCAAGTGGCCTAGCTGAATTTGGCCCCATTAGTCCTCACCTACACCAAGGATGAGAACTTTCTCCAGCCAGCAATAATTTCCTTGGTTCCAGTAGCCCAGAGTGGCAGTTCTAAAGTTTCTAGTTCCACTGATGAATAGACTACTTCATGCAGACTGCCCAGGAATTGCACTTCTGGTTGGTTGGTTGGTTTGGTTTGGTTTTGGTTTTTTGTTTGTTTTGTATAATCCACATTTGTAAGATTTTAAGTCTGACACTGAAAAGTGTCACAAGCAAAGTTGTCTATGATAAGTATCATTAAAGATCAGAGTGTAGTGGGAGAGGAAACCTTTTTACAGTGATTTTTATATGCCCAAGTTATCAGATTTAATTAAGAAATTCTTCAGATTTTTTCTGAATTTAGTGTATCCAATTCCCATTATATGTATATTTGCCTTCAACAATGATAATGATTTTAAAAGTAGCTCCTCTTGTTATATATATTTTTTTTATATATATTTAGATGAAAATGTCAGTTGTTTTGAAGTACCTCCAAGCCTTTGACTGGCGATAGACGTGGCTAACCATAGCTGCGTATTTAGGACAAAACGCACTAGCCATTGGACAAAATCAGTCAAATATATCTCACGCAAACAGTTGTTAACAATCATGTTCAAGTACAGATTTGCAAATTACTTTAATGGTGTTCTAATGCAAGTAACATGAAGTTTAAATGAAGACCATGCATGAGATCTCGTACCATTCTGACAGTCCTTTTCGGTCATGTAGCTCCCTCAAAATTATCACTGCTCTGCTTGCATGTAACCTGCTAGTGCATGTTGTTGGCCTTGTACAGTCTACCTGTCGGGTCACAACCACTGTGACTGGACTTAGTCAAGGTGTCTCCTCACTGCCTCTGAAAACATCAGTTCTGTTTATAAATCTGTGCAGGTATTCATATGTTGTCAAGTACTGACTTCTTAAAATTGTCTTTATAAGAAAACGGTTTTTGTGTGCATCCAGAAATGAACTACTGAATGCTTGTTTCTACAGTGATGTGACCCATATGCATCCTGGCATGTGCCAGTCTACGTGTACTTTTCCAGACATTCCCTGGTGTATTCAGTGCACAGAAGCTAGTGATGCTCATTGATGCAATAATTGCTTTTGTTCTTACTGCTGAATATGTCACCTTTCCTGTAGGAACTTGAGAATATTTGACTTACAGTCTTCTAATTTTTCTTAACAGTGCTCATGAATGTAGTATCCAGTGCTTCACGAACTTGACAATAGTCATAATTCATATGTTGTTGCAATTTCCAGGTGCTGGGCAGGTCTTTAGTCAGCCATAGAACCCGTAGCACAGAGAATGCACAAGAAATCTTTTGCTCTTTACATTCACCTTAGTGAAGAACTAAGCACACTGAGACTCCACGTGATTTTTGTCCTTTCATCCAACAGCTTCAGAAAGTTACAATTTCTCTTGCAAAGCTTCATTTGCAAAATTATTTGTCCCAGTTCCCTATGTTAATGTAAGGATTTATGGCAGACTTTCAGGTTTGTGTTGGAAGTGCGCACTCACATTCTGCAGTTATTTAGGACCCCGTCTTGTTTTCTGGGACACTGCAATCAAATTTGGATCCACTTGGAAGACAGTCTGATCTTGAACTATGGGAGGTACTGGAACTGTGCAACCTAAAGGATTTTGTCCAGTCACTCCCAAAGAAGCTCCTTCATGAGATTTCAGAAGGTGGTGAAAATTTCAGGTACATAAACAAGAAAGTGCTACTGCAGTCATTTTCTGGTACTGTAAAACTGTGTGTTACTTCCAGAGAATTTACTTCAGAAAGTATTGGTATAACAGTGCGACTCCTCCCATCATTCCAAGTAGAATTATTGTGGTAGTATGAGTTTTTTTGAGGTGGCCAGCTGGTCACAACTATGTGAAGTTCTATGGCCTGTGCTATATGGGAAGCCAAGGAAGTAGACTATTTTCAGCTCAAGTGCACGAATAGGCGTGAAGGGTGGTGGAGGCAATTCATGCACCACCTAATTAGATTGGATAGAAAAGTGTTCATTTATTTAACTTTAAAAAAGAGGAACAAAACAGAACAAAACAAAAAATTGCAGAAAACGGCAAACCTGGAAAGAAGGCAGAACTGCAGAGAGCTTATTCCTTTGCTTTATTTGCTTAGGCATACCAACTCATTTTTTCCTAGTAAAACATTAGCCCATATTTATGTAAGGAGGGTGGCACTTGAAATAATAAAAGGACTCTAAGCTCTAGGGGACTAACGCTGAAGCTTTCCGCAGCAAAGGGGTAGGTCTTAATGGAGTGCACTGAATATCAGCTTGATTTTTTTGACAGGTCATTTTCAGGAGAAAGTTTCTTGAAGGCATACACCACAGCAAACATATAGGGGTATCCACACTTTTACACTGAACATTATTAAAAAGTGGTTTAGCACTCAGTCTGGCTTATTCAGGCTCCCCATTATAATGTGAATATAGAAATTGAAGGCAAGACTCGGTTTCTGCTGCAGCAAAGTTCAGCCACAGGTGTTTAAGAGTCACACCTCAACTGTTATTGGTATGCGGAGCAAGAAGAAATCAAACCTTCCAAAATAAGGTGAACATGTGTCACTAGTCTTTTCAGAAGTATCAAGTGTTGTTAAGAAAGATAGAAGAGATAGGCTCCGCAGTAACTGCAGCTTTATATTGTTCTCCGCTTCCTCAGTGTGCCTAACCTGACGTTCTCAAATCTATTTTTTTTAACAGTCTTGGGCAGAGACAGCTGCTCTGTCTGGCCTGTGTATTGCTACGAAAGATAAAAATCCTGGTCCTAGATGAGGCGACAGCTTCTATTGACATGGCAACAGATAACTTTGTGCAATCCACCATCAAAAGAGAGTTCTACATCTGCACAGTATTAACTATAGCCCACAGGTTACATACGGTCATGGATTCAGAGAGGTGAGTGAGTTGTGGTAAGCCATTTTAAAACTAAATGGCTTCCTTTAAATGCGTCAGTTTTCAGACTTAATAAATTTTACACTCCAACGCTTTTTACCGTAGTATCTTTGTATCTGTACAATCCAAGATATCACAAAAGACTTGAGCATTAATATTAATACCTGCATTCTGTTTCCTCCTTCTAATTACAGAATAAATTTAACATTTTTGCTGCTAAGGTACAGGTATAAGCTACTTATTAAGACCCCTTAATTCTCTACAGTAAATCGACTATACTGTAGCATTTTTACCAATTGAGCAAAAATGCCATTTTCAAAAGGCTTTCTTTAATATAGGAGTTCCTAGCTTTAGAAACCAATGAATTACCTAGTGCAATGATATTTCTTCTACATAAGAGTTCCCATTATCCAGAGATATCTGTATTAGGATGGGAAAATATGTTTGAAGAGCTGATTTTTCTTCTCCTGTAATCTTTCTGCTTTTGCGTTGTAGAGTGCTTGTTCTGGATGCAGGAAGGATTCTAGAATATGATACACCACAGAATTTGTTACAACAAAAAGGTGCCTTTTCTGAAATGGTTGCGGAGGCTGGGATAAGACGGTAGAGAAAACTAATGAATGATTTCTTAATGAAGATGAGAATTCTTTACTCCAGTAAACGTTCGAGGGATATCTGGCATTCCACATTTATATGGAGTATTTTATATTCCGGACAAAATAACTAGCTTACTCAAAAGCTTCTCAAAGCATTTCTTTTTACTACAACTACAATCTGTATATATTGATTGGGTTTCTTAGAATAATTTTCTGATTTTGTACAAATGACTGACTTTGATCATGTTGCCACTGGAACAGCATAATGAAGCAGTAATTTTCATGGCATTATGTGCATTTAGTTAATACATTCTTATTATGATTGCAAATTCATGAAAAAAACAATACTGCTGGACATACAGGCAGATCTCATTTGGTGCTCATTTTTAGGATGTGTGTATTTGCATGTATACTTACGTAATTCTGGAGGCAATAAACTTGCCACATTAAGTTAATTTTCCTTTTGACCTTGTGATTTCTGAAGAACTGAAAAGTTATTTAAAAACCATGTCTTATGCATCAGATTGAACATTACAAAATCATGTTGTGGAAGAATCCCAGACTAATGGAGTCAGGTGCGGCTATCTCTTTGCTAGTAGATTTTAATACAAACCTCAACACTAATTAAAGCAGCAGGACAGGCTATGTACATTTACTGAAAGTGTCAGTTAAACATGCCTATGCTTCTGTAGACTGCATCGATATTAATTTTCATTTTTATTACAGTTCCTAAAACTCTTCAAATTTAATACCAACTCAATCAATGCAATCTTATCTTCAAAAACTAAGAGAAGATCCCCATCAACTTGTTTTAAAAAAATAAAAAAAATCCAGAGCACATGAATAAAGTTTCAGGCTACAGCCCTGCTGTATTACTTTGTTATTGCCACCTGGTTAAGGTCAAGTAGGATTTTAATTTCTTGCCTGATATCAAGCAAACCATATTTGCTGTTTTAGAAAGGTGGTGAGAAGTGATGGAGGCTCTCTGAAGAGAGCTCTTCAAAGATGTGGTTCTACTATAATGAGTGTGAATGACTTCTCTGTCCTTTCCTGAGGGTAAAAAACAAAGCCTGACTTCCTACATTACAAAGAGTACTGTCTAGATTAATTGGCCACAAAACACAGCTAAATATACTATCACTTGCACAAAACTATTAGAAGCATGTAATGATTTTAGATGAGGAACAGCCCTGCCCAAGTAACTATTATCTTCTGAAGGTCCTGGAGAGACTGGCATGACAGAACATTTCTCAGGAGAGAGAAGAGCTTTCTGCTTTTCATCTCTTTTCCTCTTCTTTCCCCCAAGTGAGACCAACAGTATCTTCCCAACAGAGCAGAACCTTCTCATACCAACATTTAACTTTCCCACAACAGAGTGCCGCAGGCAGGCTCTTCTGGGGCTCCGCTTCCCCCAACCTTGTCCCCATCCCTCCCCCATCTTCATGCTCTCCTCCGAACCCACCCTTACCTGGAAGTATCACAGGAGGAACTGGAAAGGACTGAAGTGAGTGCCATTCCTAAACGCATTAATAAGTTTTAGGTGTAAGGCCAGGGGAGGTAGACTTCATTAGCTCAGAGACCAACTCCTTTTGCAAGGTCCAGAGAAAAGAAACTGAGGACTGGCATCAGTGCATGCTAATGGTTACTTGGTGTCTGTCTGTGAAGAAGGGATTTCTGTGCTTACTGGTGGGCTGACATAAGCCTTACAGCTGCAGACGACCTTCTGACCACAGCTGGGAAAAGCTGCAGACTGAATAATTGCGAAGTACGCTCCTGCTATGTTTTGATACAGCAATAGCTTACCAAACTAAACCATCTAACAGGTTTCAGGGTAGCCATGAAGAGGCAGTTTCGCAGCAAGCGTATCACCCAGGGTCTGCAACCTCTCGTGTCCTGCCTGATGTCAAACAAAGAGACTTGCTCCAAGAAGCAAAAAGGGGCCATCGGGCTGCCTCGGGTTCAGCGTTAGTTCAGGCTTTGCGGTACCCAGACATGATGCCACCAGCTCGCTCCCTCGGCAGCGCAGCTCAGCACGTGCCTCACCCCTCGCACACATTCTCCTCCAAAGAGCAATTCTATGCTGCCACAGCACGTGGGGGTCAGCCCCCAGCCTCATCCTGTGGGGCCACCCGCAGGCACCCACCCCCACCCTCTGCCCCATATGGGCCTCTAACTGCTGAGGCTCCTGAGAAGGTGCTGGGCTGAGGAAAGGCAAGAGTGGAAGAACCCAGCTTGGGGCTGTCTCAGGGGGCCTTCTGACTGCGCAGGTTACCGTCACTTGGTTGGAGAGAAGATGAGGGACCCAACAGCTCATCCCTTTGAGGAGCTACTGCGCGGCCTCCTTTTCCAGCCAGGTCGCCTGGGTTACGCAAAGGAAGGGTGGGACAGCCCAGGTATCATGGGCAGAGCCTAAAGAGAGGACGAGACACGGAAGGGCACCACAACTCTGTTTTTCCTTTTCACAGGGAAGAGCATGGAGCAGAATGTACTCGTGCTCTGCTTCGTCTTCCTTCCCCACATTCAAAAATCCCGCAGGCAGTATCTTCTCAGGAGCCAGTTGCCTCAGCCCTGCTTCTCACCGTTGCTTTACACTTTCCTAGCAGCATCACAGGAGGAACTGGAAAGAAGCTGAGGGGAAACCCCACCTTTCCCTCAAAGGAACATACACACTGCTGCCATTTGCCAGCCATAGTTGATTGCTCTCTGTTGGCAGAGGGTGGAACTAGGCTTAGGGCGGTCAGGGTGGCTTTTGCACCCGGGAGGCAAGAGGTCTGCAAATGCTCTGGAGCACTTTCTCTGGCAGTTTCTGGGCGGAAGCAGCCCATGGCAACTCTGGATTGGGGTTAAACTGCAGGCTACGAGACTCATTTATGAAACACCATCATTGTTCCAGCTCTCTAGACCTCACATTTCCCAGCCTGAATCCCAAGATGACGTACACGTAGAAACCCTCTCACAGCTGGAAATACTGAAGGAACCTACTGGGGCAAGTTTCCCTGCCTGCAACTTTTCAACCATCACATTTGCTCGTATTCTGCATGAACACGTCCCCAGCCTGCACTCTGCGTGCTGGGAGCCATCCCGTCTGGCAGCTGTTGACCAGCACGAGGAAGGGTCTGGTCCTGCCCCAGATGCTGTGATCCAGCAGACCGGGCACAAGGAGCACAGGCAGGGTGGGAACGGCCCCTGCTTCCAACTGGAGCAAGGAGCTGCCACCTGCTGCAACCAGGGTTCCCCACCCCTGTCAGCGCTTCCTCCCTCCTCCCACTCATTCCTCGCTTTTCCTTGTACCAACCTGCGCTTTTCGTCTCAGTTCCCTTCTTCCACCCCAAACTGCAGCTTGAGGAGAAAGGGGTTTTTTCCCCCTCCCACCCCCGTTCCCAACACTCCTCTCTCTGCCCCTTCCCAGAGAAGAGCTGTCATTCCAGGGTATCCCAACACCTGGGCAAGCGGAGGGGTTAGAACCTCACCCTCTAACCTCCAAAGGAATTCGAGGAAGGCACATACAGTGGTTCCCTGAGAAACTGAAAGAAGAAGTGTCCAAGGGACAGAAACTGCTTTTATTAAAAACATTCTAAAAGGTTATTTATAAAATGCATTTCATTATCTGCACTTGGAAACAATTCAGGAACATACAGTTGGTGAGGCATCTTACACATTCGGAATTTCAACCCACCAAACAAGCTTTAGCTGTGTAAATTTGTTATACATCTGACACCACAGGGAACCATACTCAGACTTCACTTCAAGGATTGTTTGTAGAAACATTTCAGCCTTCAAATATCAACTTGTTTCAAGAGAGACTTCTGGTAAGCAGTACATGTGCACACCTGGAAACATCCACTTAGTACAGTGGACTCATCTTTAAAATTCAATGTTTGTGCCAAAATACAGGACTAAAATCAAAAGACAAAATAAATAACTCAACTGCAGAATTCACAAAACAGTTATTTAATAAATAAGGATGCATTGTGAGATATCCCATGTACAGTAACTTCTCTGCTAAAAAAAAAAAATCTGTATAGAAATCTGAATAAATACCCTTTTGTGATTTTTTTTGTTTCTTCAAACAAGTAAACAACTCACCTTTCCTTTGCAATTCCCAGATTAGCACTTATGGAAATTTAACCCCTCCAGAGTGAAGGAGTATGCAAAGGAAAAAGAAAAACATACTTCATTTATTTGCACTGAGAATCTGACAGTTTAAAGTTACCCCTACACTCCTACCTAACTCATCCCAAAATTACAAAAAGCTTTTAATAGTTTGTCTTCACCGTGACTGGGCTTGTTCAGCCTGAAGGAGAACGCTGCGAGGGGACCTAATAAATGCTTATAAATATCTCA
>Ga0181612_100498_pt1 | contig 10617 bp, 6 predicted proteins | sample HoacroProtozoa21_FD_119630 | JGI IMG/M metagenome (GOLD analysis project Ga0181612, IMG submission 119630) | Hoatzin crop microbial communities from Cojedes, Venezuel. Combined Assembly of Gp0051906, Gp0051904, Gp0051908
TCCCATTTCCCTCCGTAGCATTAGTTCCACCAGCGCGTGGTCACTGCAGCCCAGGCTACCTCCGATCTTGACATCCCCAACGAGCTCACTCGCATTGGTGACTACCAGGTCTAGTATCGCATCCCCTCGGGTAGGGGTGCTTATTACCTGGCTTAAGAAGTTGTCTTCAATGCATTCTAGGAACCTGCTGGATTGCCTACAGCTTGCCGTGTTGCTTTTCCAGCAGATGTCAGGGTGGTTGAAGTCCCCCAGTAGGACGAGAGCCTGCGAGCGCAAAGCCTCCTGGAGTTGGAGGAAGAACGCTTCGTCTATCAGCTCCTTCATATGTGTGTAGCTCTTTTTCAAAATTGCCTACTTACTGGTCCACGCAATGATCAAAACAAGTTTTTGGTACGTACTAAGCCTTATGCTTCCTGCACAGAATCACATTCAAAACACAAAGCATTTTTCAGTTTGGCATGAGTCTTTCACCTTTTTCAGCCAAGGAGCAGATCTCCACTATAATACATGTGGACATTCTGAGCTCAGACATATTTCTTGGTTTTTCAAGATTACTGACTGTGTATTCGCAACAGATAAAAATCTAAATATGGACACAAAATATGTACCTTTATGAGGCCCTCAGAGAAAAGAATTTCTATAGTTTCTTTTAAGATAGGAAGCAGACCGCCATGATGGATACCAATTCCTCGCTTCAGAAGAGGAAGTACATGCTCAACCTGGGAAGAAATGTATAAAGATTAGTAAACAAATTTTAATGTTTGTTTACTAAAAAATAGGACCTGTATGGAAAACCTCATCGTTGCCCTTAGTGTTCACATAATTCACTGTTTCCTGGTTTTAAATATAGTAAGTACCCCTTCAATACTATTTTCCACTTAGAACTAGGAATGATATGACAAGTAAAGCCAGAGGCCAGTCTTTTCAGCAGACTAGTCTTAATCTAGGTCAGGCCAGCTGTGAAGCTATGCCCCAATTTACACACACACTTAGTATTTAAATTTGACTCTATTAAAAAAAAAAAGCTTAATTTAAAATTGTTTTTGGAGATAGTGATCCTGGTATGCATGAGATATTTTGTTTCCGTTTTAGTTGCAGTGATTTCACTTATTGGAATGTGCTGTAAAACAGTGAAGTTAGCACCTATGGGACCCGTACAAGGAAATTCAGGCTGTAAATGACTGCATTTGTCTCCTGAATTCTGCAAACACTATACTTCAAACACATAACTACATAAACCTAGCTTTGTCATTTTTTTCTTCGAAATCAAAAATTCTCACTAACAATCTATTAACACTTGGTTAACAATCTATTAACACTTGGTTATCACCCCAAAACTAATTCTCAGAACACACTTCTGAGATGTTATTGTCCACAGAGACCAAAACAGATTACTTGGATACGATGCCACTGTCCTCTGCTTACCAAAAACCAGCACATAACACCTTACATATTGGATTCCTATTTTCCGTTTTTCTCAAGTTCACAAACAAAACAGGTACATGGAATCTGAAGCAAGCAGGCACAGTCAAAAATTAGATGTGGGGTTTTTTTAAGGAGAAATTGCCATGCTCACAATAAAGATCACTACATTAAGAATGATAGATACAAATAAACAAAGGAAAGAAGGGGGCAGAAAAAAATTATAGTTTTAGTATTTGTTATAAAAGGACTGAAACCTGTAATGTTCTGTCCGTTTAGAAGCTTGCATTTTTCCACTGTAAAGAAAGTCACTATGCTTAGTCATTATACAATAAATTAGAATGCAGATGCATTAATTCAACTTTTTGAAGGCTCAGGAGTCAATATCTGAAATGCATACTGCACGCTCATTTGAACTATTTCCAGACAGTTTTAACCCAGATATATCTCTTTATAATGTTTATAAATATTACTATATAATTTTTGCATATGTCATTTGCTGGAATCACAACTGGGAGGAATCCTAATCATTGAATCCCATTTCACAATGCCAAGGAGCAATGCAAAAGATATTAAAACACAGGGAGATGGATGAGAATGTCCAGTTTATGATTTCTGTACCCACTACAAAAGACCCACAGCCTCAACAGATGCAGAAAACAGAAGAGCAGCAGCCACCACTTACCTGAGGAAGCTTTTTGTCTTCATCTGACAGACAATCAATCGCATTATTGAACACTTCTTCAACCATCTTTTTTTCTTCATCTAAGAAGGTAATTTGTAAGTTATTACAAAATCTAGAAGGCTATGTAAATAAACTGTTACTACATTCTAATACTTACAAAAGTTTACAATAAAAATAGCACGGAAGACTGTGAAGGCTCCACAAAACCACCCGCATCGGGTCAGATGATCAAGGCTTGAATGCAAGCCTGAAGGAGCCTAACACTAACCAGAAGTAGATGCTCAGCGAAAAGCAAAACAGAACAAACCAGGCAGAATAATTCAAACTTCAGCTATTTCCAAGCTTGGGATTTCTCAGTTTTATGTAGTTTCTGTCTATTCCATAAACCTCCCCATTTCTTTTCTACCTACTAGCCACTGTCTGTATGGGCAGAGGCTCTTCCTCCTCCCTGTTAACTCTCAAAGTTTACAACCTTTCTACTTAAGTAGTACAAATATCAAGAAAAAATATTCAAAAGTATGACTGAAGAAAACATACCAAAAAGCATCTCTGCACTTATGCAGATCTTTACATTTTCTGACAGAAATGACTGCACTATTTTGCAACACTGAACAAAAATGTGCAAATACTGGAGCAAGTAAGAACCCTAAACAGCTCACAAACATGAAACAATAGCTGATTTACAACAAATTCCTTGTATTTGTTACAACTCTCAACATTTCCAAGAAGCAATGAACTTAAACCTATTTTCCAAGCTTGGTCTTAATCCAAAATGCAATAATCTTCTTTGTTTACCTTTTGGGTTTTCCTTTGAGAAAAAGGGTGAGGAAAGAAGGAAAGAAAACTGGATTGCCCAGTTGAGAAAGAACAGTATAGTGGTTTGTTATAAAGTTGTTTTGACTTTGAGACAACACTCATTTTTCTAACAGACATAACATCAACATTTTGGGAAATACATTTGTTATAATCAGTCTCCTCCCATTATAGACAGACCTTTCCAGGAACTCTTGTGCTATTCTTACAGTGAACAGGATTTTGGAGAAAGAAATAAAGTTTAAAACAGAGGAACAATTCTACATTGTGATGACTAAGTACTCTTTGTCCACCAACAGTTTCCTACTGAAAATAGCCTGATGTACCAGCACAGTACATGAAAAAGCAATACGTATTTTTCATTCGTTTTTACACAAAAAATCCCAAAGGAAATAGAAATAGGTAACCAGAGTAACATTTCACATCAAAACTGTGAATAAAACTGTATTTTATTTCTCTGTACCTGTATTGAAATCTAACTTAGTCATCTGAAGTGCATAGGCTTCGCAGTCTTTCTTACTGAAGCTGAAAATAATCACAGGTTGGAAATTCCTTTCCATGATCATTTTCACAATCTTAAAAACATTTGAAGGACCTGCAGAGAGATTACATTAATTTAAATGTAATTTTAGCAAAAAAGTATCTTACAGAATAATTGAGACACAAGCACAACTTGCATACAACTTTGCTGTATTATACAAAAAGTTACTTTAGAATGAGACTCAAACTCACCTTTCGTTCCTCCTTTCCTGCCTTTCTGGTCCCCTTTTGCTAAGTCTCCTGCATCTCTAAGCACTTGCATTGCGGTATTAAAATTATCTTCTCTGAAATCTCCCTAGATATAAAACACAACCTTTGTAAACAATTACTTCTTACATAGCCCACTTAAAAATACTAAGTACTTTGCATAGCCAGTACCATTACCCCATATGTATGGGCAGCAGGACAGAAACAATGCATAAGCTAGCAAGTGAGTTTACTAGGTCAGTGGCACAGCTCCGAGCTGTCCTGGTGTCTCTAAAGTTATTGCTTGTTGTTCTATCCACACCATCAACCACGCTACACCTGACGAACCACACAGTACCAACACTGACATTTACGAATGTCTGCATGAAACTACACCGCCCAATGAAGACCTAGGTTCAAGTGCAGTATTACTGTCTATGGCATTAGCTACTGCTGTGAAAGCCAACAATGAATTTTAAACAAGGCGTTACTTCAAAATCACCTAAAGACATAAAAACATTTTGCCCTCTAAATCAAAATAAAATCTAAATGCTACTAAGTTTTGAGTGAGAAACAGTACAAGAAATGTTAACAACTTTGAAGATTTACAGAAAGCAGCATGCACTTTAGAAAACAAGGATGAGGGCACTTAAGACATCTCAGTAAAGTATTACTCAGCTGACCACATGACATTAAATAATAAAACCAATCTCTTCTATAAGTCTCCAAAAATCTCACAGCAGTTCAGAGATCATTGTTACCTATCTGCACTTGATTTTAACACAAACATCCATCGTACAGCCAATACAAATTTTGCAAGAGATCAAGCTTGTTGAGTGATGGGTGAGGAAAAAGATCTTTCAAACAAACTGAATATTCTTTACATTTTCATCAACAACCAGATGGAGTCCATCTCCTCCTGCTGGGAATATATAATGTTGCAGTGGAGTGGGTCGATAGTCAGTGTAAATCACATGGCAAGGCTATAAAGAAAGAACACCATACACATAAATACTTAATGTTTCTAATTGCATTGTAAAAACACTTGTTTAATGGAAAATCCAATACATTACTACTAAAATACATCTTCCTAAAACCCAGAAAGTAAGACTCATAGAAACTAAGACAACAAATTTTCTTTCCTGAACGTGGATTTTGTACTAATGATGTTGCTTAAGAAAATGAAAGTTTGCGAATCCTTTGGAAGAACACAAATTCTTTCTCATGAACACAAAAAGTAAGGACAGGTAATATTCCCTTCTGTATTATTACACAGACTCAAAATCCTAACACCTTTTAAAAACAAAGGAAAAACTGTCAATTTCTATTTTGTAAAAAAAGCCTGCAGTATTTCTTACATCACCTAAAAAAGGCACACAGTAGACTTTTAAAACTATTGAAGGTTTTAATGCACGGAGAAAGCTTGTTTAGAAAAAAATAAACAAAAGGCTTCCTTTCAAACATTAAATATTACATAAATCTGCTATAAAAAATAATCAGAGTCTAGCGTTCTGCAAAACAAAGTCACGGTTTTGTGCCAAGCTTAAACAGACATCCCTACACTATGCTCCTTTCATCACAAACAACATAAGAATCATTCTATGGGGTACTTTTAAAATTGGAGCAACCTCTTGTGCAAATCAACTTCCCTAATTCTAATTCCCATATTCTTTGCTGCAAAAACGTCTCTTAAAAAAATAGAACAAAATAAAACTAATGGTTACGGGACAGGACAGATCTCTTACATTCCTCTTTTCTCACTTTGTCTGCATGCATATATAAATAGTATTTCCTATGGATTTATGATTTACTCTTTGATTTACACATGATGTTTTCACAGAGCTCTTCAAACAAATTCTCCAAATACGCTCTAGTCTATCAGCCCTATGCAAATCATAGCACATTCATCGTGTTTCGTAGTTCAGAATGTTTGCCGAAATCAAGCTGGTGTCTATGTAAGAGTGGAAAATAATCTCTAAGGTAACAGCTTTAATGCTGCTATGTAGCAGCAACAGCCAGTATAGCTGCAAAAGTTCAGGAACACAGCCACACAAGCCAGGAGTGACCTACACCACAATTTATAAGCAGTAAGATGACGACTAAAAAGACACTCAAAGGCTTAGTTCTCATCAACCAAAGAGACAGTATAATGCCACAAGACAACAAGCATAGGTATAGCACATCAGAAACTTTACTTGTTTGTGAAGATGGCAGATCCATTCAGCAAACTGACGGGCATTTGGAATAGTTGCAGAAAGGAACACATAATGAACATTGTCAGGGAGCAGAATAATTGTCTCTTCCCAAACCACACCACGTTCTGAAAATGGAAAAGTCACACAGGAAATTTATGTGATTAAAACCTATTTTTCAGCTCTGAAGCCAAAGAACAGCATGCTTAAAAAGAAAATAAAACCAAAACTAAACGAAGCCTCCCCCACACCAATAGGGTATTATCAAATGCCCTCAAAGTGGCTTTTGCTTTCACAGTGAAAATGCAGGCTGCGACACAAAATAACTACCTAATATACATCCAGTACAAAACAAATTCTGAAAGATTTATGCACCTAGATGACTGATTTCAAGAGAGAGAACAAAGATTTAATTCTTCAGAAGAAAAAAAACTTTTTCTTGGGGGAAAAAAAAAAAAAGATTTATTGAAAAGAACAACTGTACATATAGGATACCTGAATCTCTCATGTAGTGGATTTCATCAAAAATAACCCATGCAACTTCTCGCATAACCTCAGAGCCCCTGTAGAGCATACTTCTCAAAATCTAGAAAAGGAAAAAAAAATTTAGATCCATCACATGAAATAACAACAGTCACATGTCACAGACATGTCAGTAAGAAACTGACAGAACTTCTGGTTCATTTACACGGCAATTTGAAATCTTATTTTGCACAAAACTTAAAAGCATTTGAAAACTGGCTGTGAGATGCTTTCCAAGTTGATTCCAATCTAACAAATCTCATGAGATGAGACAAACTGGTTTCCCTGCAAGAAAAAACACTATTTTTCTCCCAGCCTCTATGTGTCAGCATATTTGTTACAGGTCTGCAGATCTACTTCTGTCAAGCCGCCTTCTTCACTCATCCTAATCAATAAGCTCTGTGTGATTAAGAGGAAATCTTTTGTAAGAAATCAAGTCATCCTGTCTCTCCACTCCAATCTTTTCCTACCAAGAGTTTTCTCTGTAAGACTCGCTACTCCTTCGAGGTAAAGACAGAAAGAGGAAAATTCCAACTCATGGCTGGACACATTTCTACAACAGAAATATGACCAAACTGTGCCAACAGTACTTCGTTACCAAAGGTGGAAAGCTGTATATTCCTGGAGTACTAACATCTAGCATGAACCACTCAACTATCACTCAATGATTTTTCTCTCCTCATTTTGTTTCCCTAGAACAAAATACTGACCCTGCTGGATTCAGTAAGTCTGACTGGCTTTCAATACTTCACACCTACCCAAAGAAAAGTCATTGTCCTGAGTATTCAGGCAATTAAGTCCTGCCTTTCTCCACGTGAGAATGAAAGCTCCTGGCTGATAGGCCAAAAGCATGCATTTACAGCGATTTACCTAACTTTCCCAATAACCAAAAATTAAAACATTAAAGGGAGGCATAATGAGCTTTGTAACATTTTCTGCCTTAATTTGGCTTATTATGGTAACTTGAATATTTTCATATTAGACCTCCTCAGCCAAAAAAGGATAGAAGAAAACACGGAGAGATCAAGAATTAATGCCTGATCTTACCTCAGTTGTCATTACCAGACAAGAAGCTGTAGGATTAATAGTGACATCCCCAGTCATCAAACCAACATCCTGAAATTCTTCATACATCTCACGGTACTTTTGATTACTCAAAGCTTTAATTGGACTCGTAAATATCACACGCTGTTTCTCCCTCAAAGCCAGGGCAATTGCATACCTGTATTCAAACATTGTATGCATTAAAGTTGTCAGGAAGACATTTAAAGCATATTAGTTTCGTCTAATCTTCTTCTTAAGAAAATAAAATAAAATTAAATTAAATTAAAGAAAATAAGCAATTCAGACCACCAGTAGAATGGTATGAAGTATTTCACACCTAGATTTTTAAGTGCAATGTTAACCCAATTATCTCTGACCTTTGGAGAGAGACAAATCATTGACAACAAGCTGACTGATATTTATGGACAGGAAAGCCTATCTAGTTTAATCTAAAAATCCAACTGTCACTGCTTCATGACAAAATATTACTATTTGAACCCATATAATACATCTACATGTACATCTCACTTCCCACCTCAGGTCAGCAACTGTCCTCAGTCAGACCAAACCCTGACATAAAATGTATGCTATCTTTTAAACATTTCTTGCCTGATAAACACTAAGTTGCAAATTAAATCAAACCAGTGCTTCTGACAAAGCAAAGAAAACTCAGAAGAAACTTCTTATTAGTTATAGCCATAGGCTAGAAAACAAAGGTATTTTCTTCTAAATCCACGCAATCTGTATTGCAGAAACTTTCCTTTCAGTCTATACAATATCATCTCAACAAAACCAGTTTGCTTAAAAATAAAAGGTAAGCTTAAACATTACTTAAAGCCTTTCACTACCCACTAAACAAGAGAAAGGGATAGTTTTTATATTCAAGAGTAGTTAATTCATTCTAACAATGATGGTCCAAACTTTGTATGAAGAAACTGAGACACAACAGCTACTGATGGTTCAACCAAATGACATGACAAACATCACACCATTCTTTTACTAGAGCCTGTCAGAAAATTACTTACTCTGCACAAACAGTTTTACCAGCTGATGTATGAGCCGACACTAACACAGACTGGTTATTATCTACACAAAGAATAGCTTCTCTTTGAAACGCATCAAGAATAAATGGATATTCCTAAAAAGAAAGAAAGCAAACAACATTACATATTTTTAACACAGACTGTTACTTACACCTAATTAATTTTGTAACTGATCTAGTGTGCAAATTACAGTCAGAAATGAAATCCTGCAAATATGTGTAACTTCAACTGATCTCAGTCCAGGATTTTGCAATTACTTTGAATTTACATAATATTATCTAATACCACACTTAAGATCTTTGCTTATGTCTTTTTGTCGTATCAAATGAAAATCTTGCCCCAGTGACCGAATTTTCTCTTTTACTAATTTAGGAAGAGAAACTACAGCGTACAACTGAAGCCACTGCTCAATGTAGAACAGAATTGAAATCACAACAGCCTATCTACCCCATTCAACCACATAATTTTACACTGCCAAATTTAAAACACAGAAACACCAATCTTACTTGCGACAGGCCATCTTTTCAAGATACTCTCTTCCAAGCCTTTCTGACAACGTACATCATTTTTTTCCTCTACCCTCATCTACTGTCTAAAGCATAAGCAGAAAGAAAAATAAATGCAATTTATCACTTACTTTTGCAGCTTTTCCAGTTCTTGGCTTCAGACCTGTGAAGTCTTCATCTGCTGGAAGTGCAACCTACAAAATATATTTTAAATAAAAATAGTTGCAGAATTCTCAGTGTCCACTCCAGTGATGCGGCAAGCTATGAAGAGCTGGGGCTGGGGATGTAAAGCGCGTGTAAACTACAGAATCTCTATTATCTTGTTTCGATGGGCTCATGTGTCAAGGCTTCCTTCTTTCCTTCCTCTCAGTTTTTCAACCCATGTATCTATCCTCCTATTCCATCAATGCTCCTTCTCTCACTTCTCCGATACTCCCTGCCGTCTTGTGTGAAATATTTCCACTTCACCTACTTTGAAACTTTAGCTCTTCAGGCCAAGACACAGTCATCGCTTCTGGCCAATGGACATTAGAAGCAACTGCTTAGCTCACACTGATTACACTCTCTTTCCAAGGACAATGTATTTATACAGATGAAGTTCCTGTTCCTGCCAATACCTAACATTCATTCATACTAAATATTTAAGCTCTCTTCAGTTACCAAGCGATGGCAAACCTCTACCAGACATCTAAACATAACAAAGACTGTACAGATGCATGGGTTTTAAAACCTGTATCATCAATTTTATATACAGTTCCTTTATTACAAAGGTCTAATCATACAGAGTCCTTGAATGTGACTGTAATTAACTTGAGCTAGTTCTGGAAGACAGCGCAGAACGAAAATGAGCATAAAAGCAGAAGGAAGTTAAAATTTACATATTTAATTCTCATAGAAACTCTTTCTGACAATCAACTTTGGATGAAGGATGATTAAAAAAAATCAGCACTAACACTGCAGTTTTTCATATTTTAAATTGTGTTTACGTCTATTGGCACAATTCGAAAACAGATAGTTTTATTTTCCTTTTACATTAAGAAACTTTTTTACCTTTTTACCAAAATGTAGTTTTCAACAGTAATCAGCCTCACAAGAAAGCCTTCCATTCTTGAATCAGAATAGCAAAGTACTTCAATGCACTGCTCCACACTTAGATTGCACTACGAACACAGACCTGTTCTAGAAAACAGTAGGTTTTCCTCCTTAACAAGAGCACTCAGGACGTGCTTAGAACCTTTCAAATATGGAAACCTATCAACATTATCATTGAGTCTTTCACAGCCACTTCTTTTATTGCAAGCATCATTCAAACTGCTTCTGGTAAGATGACCTATTAATTTTTCAAGTGCATTTTGCACATACTCAATGCCAGATACAGACGTCAATCTCATTACAAACCTGTTCTACCTTAAATATAATACAAAGTAACATTATCTGCTTGAGGATAGGAAGGCTTTACAGAGGGATCTGGGCAGACTGGATGGATGGGCTGAGGGCAGGTGTATGAGGTTCAACAAGGCCAAGTGCCGGGTCCTGCACTTGGGTCACAACAACCCCATGCAACACCACAGGCTTGGGGAGGAGTGGCTGGAAAGCTGCCCAGCAGAAAAGGATCTTAGGGTAGTGGTCAACAGCCGGCTGAACATGAGCCAGCAGTGTGCCCA
>Ga0181612_132440_pt1 | contig 10617 bp, 9 predicted proteins | sample HoacroProtozoa21_FD_119630 | JGI IMG/M metagenome (GOLD analysis project Ga0181612, IMG submission 119630) | Hoatzin crop microbial communities from Cojedes, Venezuel. Combined Assembly of Gp0051906, Gp0051904, Gp0051908
CCTTGTCCAACTCACTCTTGAAGAATTTAATTGCATGAAAGGTGTGAGACGCCAGTGCAGTGATGGTCTAGCAGTCTTTCCTTCTCTTTGGAGACAGATAATTACCTGTCCATCAAGGCTGAGAGATGTGACACTTTCAGCTTCTACAGTGGCATCTGACAACTGCATTTTGGATGCGTTGGACATCTGTTGAAGAAAAAGACATCTCTGTTTCAGATTCAATAAACCTCACACCTTCACAAGTTCAGGATGCAAGTTGTACATTTGTTCAAGCAGCATGTACTAAAATTTCAAGATAATGAGTATCTCTCAGTCAGCTGAGGCAACGCAGCATCCGTCCCTGGATTCTGCATGCCCCAGCTACCTCCAATGAGGGAATGGAGCAACTGTGTTGCAATATGCCTCTCTAGACTGTACCCTTCTGTTGGAATCCTTATCTTTGGTGGTTTTCTCTTTGTCTTCCTTCTGAATCTTGCTGGGAACAGCTCTGGAAAGGGGAGTACTGATTCCTGGGGTCCACGATCCTTCCTTAGTCAGAGTGAGCTGCGCCCTGAGATCCTGGAAAACACTGTGCTGACTTTTGGTCTGAAAAAAAAGAGAGAACAGAGGGAATCAAGTGACAAACTAGGCTTCCCCACTCCTTTCCTTAACCTCCCACATCGCAGAACACATTGTCAGGGTCCTAAATGCACTAAGAAGGTATGCAACCTTGTCCTCCTCTCCTAGGAGTTTAGCTGACAGTGCTCAAGGCCAGCTCTGATACCGTACAGCTGTGAAGCCTCAGGTCTGACAGTGAAACAAGCTGCCTGAGAAAGCCTCAGCAGGGTCTTGCCATCTTCTCTTGAGAGCTGCATTTTCACTGAGGCACTGGCCCTTGATTCTTGCCCAGGCGACGTAGTAGGCTGGACCCCTTCCCTGTGCTGCCCTGATCCTGACCCACTAGCCTGAAGTCCTGTCTTGATCCTGGACCTGCCTCACGGCTGTGGACTTGCCTGGTGATGTGGATTGTTAGGTGAATCTGGCTACCCTCACCAGGTCTGCTCTCCAATTTCCTGGGTGCCCCCACCTGCCCTGTGGTGACTCTTGGCTTCCGGCTCACCTTCTGGTGTGGAGCAGCTTCCCTGACACACGTCAGTGAATTGCAAGGAACAGGTTTTTCCAATTGTCTGTTTACACACTGTTTGACCACCTGGACAGGCTATTCCCTCCCAGCTGTAACATGAGTTGGGCTAGAAAGAACTAAGAGGATCCTGGGGAGAGGATGGAGCAGCTGTACAGAGACCGCCTAGACCAAGGAGCAGCCCAAAGCATCCACAACCCCAGAAAATACTAACGACAGAGACAGCATGTGTCACTTTAGTTGTGACAGATGAATGCTACAGGACGAGGAGTACCATGCAGCCAAGAAGCCATGAAACACGGCAGCGAAGCAGAGACCAGCAAACAGCTGTGTGCCTCGCCCCGCTTTGCAACAGCCAGTGGGAGCATGGAGGCAGGGAGAAGGGCTGTAATTCACCCAGCTCCTGTGGCCTGGACAGCAGCACTACGGGGGACCTGGGCAGAAAAAGCAGGCTGTGCAGCTGCCCTCCTGAAACAAGCTCAGGTCTGTTCCAGGAGTAATGTGGGAAAATGGAGACGTAACTGTCACTCTTAGTAACAGAGGGGGGAGAAATGCAAAGACAAATAAACCTCCATGAGCTACAGCTGAAAAAGCTCCAGTGACAGCTTTTTTGGTTGTTGCCTGGGGTAACGCTATGCTTTTAGAGCCACTGTTTGCTCTTCCCAGCAATGCAGTTCAATTGCCCGTGTTCCAGACTGGAAAAGAGAGAGGAGAGAGGAGCATTCTTACAGCTCTCCCTGCTCAGCTGCTGGCAGAGAAGGGAGCAGAGTGAGATTCAGAGCCCCTCTCAGCCCCCAGACCTGCTCAGACACACCCAGAAATCCCCTGCCTTTGAGAAGTCTGCACGTAAAAACTTGTCATGTTATATTTCTCCATCACCAGAAGGGCAGTGAAGTTTCAGAGCCAGCTTCCGAGTACCATACTGCCCATGCTGTCTGCTCCCAACCCCACTCTGCGCAAACACAACTGCAGAGCTGGAGCGGAGCCTGGCTGTCTGGCCTGCTCTCACCTTCTCGAACACCTTGCTGTCTTGGTAGGGAAAGACACGAAAAGCACCTCGGATCTGCTTCACGCCAGGGCACAGCAAAGGTACCATGTTGACATATGCTACGCCATGGAAGAAAATCTGCTTGTCCTCATCTCCCTGGAAACACAGAGCAAGGGACTGAGACACTGAACAGGCTGTTATTCTCTTTAAGGAAACAAGGTCACCGATCCCATTAAGAAGAGGCCACACAGCAAACTGATGCACCTGATGAGCCAGTGGCTCTCTGTCACTGGCACAGAGCCGAGACAACCTGGGCGAATACACCAGAGTCATTCGACATGTCGAATACCAATTTTATCCCAGTCCCTGCAGGGGAGCTTTTCTCTCTAATGCCCACACTGTGCCACTCCTCAGGATGGTCATTTTTGAGATACACCTGCAAAAATTACCTGCCATGTGGTTAGAAATCCAAGCGACCCTACCAGAGCTGTGCATCTCAGGTGTGACAGAAATTAGGTAGCTAAGGAAGCCTGAGAGTCCAGGCTAGCAGCAGACTGGTGAAGGTAAGCGAGAAGGATCTCCATCAGAGCTGCAAAATCCTGGCACCAGTGAGTGCTGAAAGGGATTTATACGAACTTGTATGACTTTGCCCTGGAACAGATTAGGAGCTCTCACACGACCAGCCACCAGGAACAGAACCATTAGCTAAGGGGCTGTTTCTTTGTTAAACCACCTGAGCTTACATGCAAAAGAATAACTTATTTACAGCCCAAGAAAGAAGGCATGAATTTCTTCAAGATGTTCCAAACCCTCACTGGCCGAAGATAAGCTCTGTGAATTACCTTAATTCTCAAAAAGCACCCTCTCCCTGACCCCTTCCCACCAAGCTGCCACTGACCATCACTGAGAGCTCTGTATGCTATAAGGAAAAAAATATTATCCTTTGTCTATTTAACAGCTCTGTAAGGCTGATTAATCCCCTTACAAAGCCTCTAGCTCTCTGACTTGCTTTGGCTGGTTCAAGGCTGGGTTTGGTATTACAAAGGCATTGAAAGGAAAACGCTTGATAACACAATGCTGCTCCACAAGCCAGAACAACGTATCCCTCCCCACTTTTACCTTGTCAGCTTTGCTAGTTTTCCCTTTGCTGGGTGAGGCCACAGCCATCCTGCAGACCTCCACAGGACAGTACTGGCACTCTGCAATGCGCTTCTGCAGGCTGAAAACAAAGGAGGGCACTGAGAAGATGCAGAAACCAAAGCGGAGAGCCACACTGCCGTCATTTCTGCCCCAGCAGCCCCAGAGCATCCCCCCCTTGGGTTTGCTCCTGCCCGCTCCCGTGAGACACAGCAAGCACCCTCGGGCCACTGGAACACGTGTGCTTTGGGGCAGGCTTTGTAGATTTTCTTCTCCACCCACTGCTGTGTGCATTTATGGCACAACCAGCTATAAAACAGTTGCGAGAGTGACACACTATGTTTTCTCTCTCCCCTGGTTACTTCAGAAATAAAACAAATAAGCAGGAACATGATTAACTTTGGTATAAATCCTGAACTGCACAGAGCAAGCAGACCCTGAGCTCCCACTCAATGTGCCTTGTAACTCTGAAACCAGCAGGCAGGCTGATGAAAGTGTGAGGGGAAAAAACTTTTAAAAATCAACCCAGATAGAAGGGAGTATTTCCACACATGAGGAGTAATTTAGCTGTGAAACTCACAGCTGTGATGCAGCTGAGACCAAAAATGTAGCAGGACTCAAAGAGAAGTGGGATACTTAATCTTGATTTTGAGCATAATTGGAGCTGCTAAAGGTACCATTTATACAATAAAAAAAAGCAACTGAGGAGTACCCACATGGAGTGAAAGGATTTTAATGTATTGGGAGTTCAGCAAAACTTAATTAACAGCTCAGAGAAGAGGTGTGTGGGCCACCCTACTCCATGTCTGCTCACCATAACTCTGCTGCCCCTTCCTTCAAACCACGGAGGGAACAGTCACCAGCTCCAGTTGCTGGCAGCACGAGTAAGCATTTACAGCCTAGAGAGCAGCTACAGCCAATTAATCTTCTCCCATCACAGCAGAACTAAGCTGCTGCCAGCAGTTAAAGGCAGTTCACTGCTCACTTGCTCATACGAGCACCTTTAGCCAACAGCCACAGGAGGCAAGTTAGAGCCATGGTTTGACCACGTAAGAGGTCTGAGAGCTCCCACATGTTGCTGCTCCCGGGTCACTCGGCTGAGTGCATTCTAGGGTGGTTTCTCCCCACCACTCTGTGCTGGAAGGGGAGTTCTCAGGTCCCTTACACGACTACTGCAGTGGGATCCAGGTAACAGCGCCTTTCCGTGTCCCATACGATTCTCTTCATGCTTTCTGCTTGGATCCTAAACTCCCTGTCCTGTGAGAAACAGCATGCGGTCAGAGGCAGGACAGCAATCTCTGCAGCCTGCATCACCCCCCTAAATGTCCCCTGGGAGAGAAGGCGAGTCAGACAGAGAAGTGTCCAACTCACCATACCCAGGCCATCCTAGCAGAGTAAGTCAGGAGCCCTCCCTGTGGACGCCAGAGCCCATTAGTCTGAGGAGCCTGGCTCAAAAGGAGACAATACAACTCCCTGCCCAGCATCTCAGGAGTGGGTGGGATTCTGGGGACCAGATCTGCCACATGCACCCTAGGGAACTCTCCTGCGGTGAGTTATCATGCCCGCTGTCCCAGTCTCCGTGTCTGGACACGGCACAGAGGACCCACCACCTGCCTTCCTCTCCTCCTCCTATAATGAGTCTCTGCAAGTCTTTCTCAGTCCCTTCAGTGAGATCTGCTGGTTGTCTTCCAGCCATGACACTGCCAGTTCTTCCTCACCTCTCTTTTGTTGAGCTCTCCATCCTCATCCTCATAGGGACCACCAATGATGAAGGAGTTGGGTATGCTCAGAGCACCGGGAGCCATGATATTAGCAAGGGGCCATTTTTTGGGCCGGGGTAATGGCTCTTTTTCACCAGCAAGCTTCAGGATGCCATTCTTGAAGAGCAAGGGGAATTCCTTCTAGAGAGACATGAGAATGAAGGGACTTGCATTTCCAACATGAGCGGGAGCAAGTGCCAGCTGCTGTGAGCTGGGTCTAACAAAGCAAAGCAGAAGTACAGGGGCCTGGCTTGGAAAACACACCCCCCACACACATACAAAGAATGGAGAAAAAAAGAAATAGCCATGTGGAAAAACCCGTGCCAGTTTCAATCCAAACCTTGCTGAGCAGACCTTTGTTTGTGTTAAAGAAACAGGTCATGCCACAGAGACCCCAAGCACTCACAACAAAGGCTGCAGTCGCACGAGCACAGGAGCTGTACACCCCATGGGCCGGGACACTTGTTCCACGGCGCGTAGTGAGGGAGAACAATCCATTTTGTAGCAGCCAAAACCCCTCTCACCATGTCTGGATCAATCCTCACCTCCCCAGCTGCTGGTACTTGCAAGCAAGCCATGTAGTGTTGCAGGGGTCCAGTGGGAGTAAACGCTTCGGGGACAGAATACGCTGCCTCCAGCGTGACACTCAGGAGGTTACTGTTTGAAAGCTGTGCTGCAGAAAGCAGGGGCTGTTCGGTGCACACTGCCACTTCAAGGCCGCCCTGCAAGACGAGGATAAAGTAGAGCCAGTAACTAGACAATTACAACTCTCCTGCTCTTGAGGCAGAAGCAAGCAGAAACCCAAGGCCAGAATGTATAATGTTATCTTATTCCTCACCTCAGATGTAAAAGAAAACAGACCAGCAAAGGAAAGGAATTTCGTGATCCATTTGCGTGAACTGCGATGGTTTTTTGATTAAATTGGAGCCTGCTTGAGGCATGGCGTATGCCCCAAGGGTCTCATAAAATGAGCCAGGGAGAAAGAGACAGAGTCTCATAAAACAAGCCACAGAGTAAGAACATCAGGGATGGAAAACAATGATTTTCCCCTGGTGATTCAGAGCATGCCAAAGCTAGGGCCACACTTCAATTCTGCCCTGTCTCCATGTGGTGTGTGCAGTCTTTAATTACCTGTCCCAGCCCCGGATGGATGCTGTGCAACGAGAAACCAGGCGGTCAGCATTTATTAACTCTCCTCCCTCATGGGCGCCCCTCTGCCTCGCTTACTGCGTAACGCCTCTTAAACACAGAAAAGTTAATGCAGCACCCGCCTCTCCAATTCACTCACAGTGCTAACTGCAGGCAGGCTCAGGAACAAAATTAGACACATTTTCCCAGTCTCATACTTCATTCCCTGCTTCATTCACTGGGTACTTTTCAGCTGGCTGAATGAGTAAGGACCTTGCAGAAAAGGCAGGCAGAGCTTGTACAATAATGGACTCTGAGGCATTTTATCTACAGACTAATGAAGCTGGGCAGGTAATCCTGCCTTTGCCTTCTCCTGGTTTCTCAGCACCATGCTTTCCATCTTGAATATTTTTTCCAGAGCAATTTGGTAGCTGCACACATTAACATTTCCTAGCACGACCTCACCTATCATAGGCAACTAGGGACAGACGTCAATGGGAGAAGGAAAGGCCTCCAAGCTTGTAACATATAGGGCCATAGTGATGAGCTCGGCAGCTGAGTCATGCTCGCCTTCCCATTAAAAAGCAGCAGAGACTTGAACGAGCGAAGGAACAGTTCCGAATTCCACATACCTTGGCCTCCGGCTGAAGGCTCTCTAATGGAGAGGTAGGCACTGCATACAAAGGAGCTGAGACCTTAAATGAACACTGTCCTGGGAAGAAACAGGAATGAGAACAGCACAAAGTGAGACCCTCTGCAGAGAAATCGTGGCCTAGCTCCTAACGCTGAGCTACGGATGTCACCCCCTCTTCCCCCGCACCCAGCTTTCTACAGATGCTACAAAGTGCATTTTGTCTAAAGGAGGTAAGTTACAGTCAGAGGTCCATAAGCAAAGACCAAAAAGTGCCAGGGAGTAAGAAGTGGTTATGGAGACCGTGGAAGTCAATGTTGTACCTTGCAGCAGAGGTAGAAGGTCCACCACGGCTTGGCCAAGAGGCACAGTCTTCTCCTTCTGTCTCGTCTCCCTTTGCAACACCTCTGTCACTGTCACTAGAGAGATGAAGAGAGAGGAGCTGGCAGAGTTTCTCAGACAGCTTCAGACCAGCAGTTCAGGGGCTGCAAAGGGTCTGTGTCGGCTCCAGCACACGCTCCTGCTTCATCTCCCCAGGCCAACAAGAACAGCAAAGCCAAGGAGCACAGGCCAACATGAAAGGGGATTCTTCCAGCTGGCAGAGAAGTGCTGAGACCCTCCCACCGCCGCTGCTGAAGTGCTATTCTTGAACGAGTGACTCCTGCGGCAGGCAGGCAGAGCAGAGCAGCTGGCAGCACCCACCTCTGAGGCGGGCGATTCAGCATCAGGTACTTACGGAGCACAGGTTTTTGCGCAATGTCATCCAAGGAGTTGGGCCCATCGGGGCTGCACTCGAAGCTGGTCATGAAATTATAGTTTGCTGTCCCATTTGGCAAGACATCAGTCTTGGAGGAGTCTCCCAGGATCACTCTGTTGTACTCCACACGGACCAAAGTAACTGACACGTCATTTTTGATACTTTTCTGTCAAACAAAGAGCACATTAAGCAGTTGGCTCTGCAGCAACAGGCCCACGACCAAAGTTGCCTCTGGGAGGCAGCTCAGTTCAGTGCCCAGAACAGGGTTCACTGGTGGGGGTCTTTGGCTGTCCCACTACAGGAATGAGGAAGAGGAGCAGAGCTTGCCCACCCTGAGACCTCACCCTGCACCATCTGTAAGAGGGAAATTCCCTCCTCCACCATGCTGCAATGCCCCAGGGATTGCCAAGACTTGCTGCTGGAAGGGTGGGGGCCCAGAGGGGTCCAGCCTTCACCTCAGGAAAGGCAGTGAAAGACACATCTTTGATATTTTTGTGCTTCCAGGAAGCTTGAGATTTTTGTCGTCTGCTAAGAAGGTAGCTCCTGAGCTGCATGGCTGAGCTCACAGGACACTTGTGTGTATCATGTGGCTGCAGAATGCCCTGAAATCAAAGAAGGGCTCCAGCAAGCTCTTTGGGGAGCTCTGCTTTTGTTGTTACACCACCTTCATACCCCTTGCTTTAAGCACAGATGAGGAGGTTTGAATTTTAAAGTCTCTGCGGGTGAGTTTCAACATGGGTGAACAGGGACGGTGAGAGCACAGCACATCGCAGCTGGGCTCCGCGTGCCTGGGCAGCCCCAGCCCAGCGGCAACACCGGGCACCTCCACGGCAGCGCAAGAAGTGCTGCAACAGGCAGTTACCGAAAAGCCTCCCTGTAGCAGAAATGTGGTTCACTTCTCCATCCAGGAGACAGCAGGCCCCGCCCTGAACACGAGGACCGTTCTACCCAAACCCAGCTTTTCTCCAGTCCTGAGCCACAGGGATGCCTAAATTCCACGGGCTTCTCCCTCAGCTCCCTCCCCTCATGTCACTGGGGTAATTAGTTCCATATTGGCTCTTGCACAAAAAGAGGTTTCATTCATTTGGTTTCAATTTTCAGTCATTCTGACTGTCTCCTTGAGCATATATTCTATGAATGGCTAAACAGAAGAATCCAATTAACCTTTCTCTGTACCATTAATTATCCTAGACTGCTCTCGCATCCTTCTCTATATTACCTCTAATTAAGCAGATTCCACACTTTTTATAGCTGGAATTTTTTTCATATTGTTGTTCTTATTATTGCACTTTTGTAGCCCTCTCTCCTTTTCCTGTATCCGTTTCTCAAGATGGAGCAATCAGAACCACAAAGAACCATTCTGGATGCAATCAGTCCGCAGGCTTAGTCTTTTCAGCATTGCTTTCCCCCCCCTCTTACCTTATACTTCTCACCTAAGATGCTGTTTGCTGAATCTATCGGTGTGAGGGGTACTCAGATACAATGTAAAAACCTCAAAAAAAAAAATCAGGCAGGTGCTTTTGGGTTGCTTTTTTTGTCTGCTGCTAGAGCAGAGGCAGGAATTTGCATTTTTCTGCTTGCAGCAGTAGCTGAGCTTCTCCTCCGCGTTCCCTCCTAAATGCCAGCTCCTCTAGAAGACTTTAAGGACAGCTGGGTGCATCATGCAGCACATGGAAATCACAGTAGTCATAGTTTGATTGGAACCAGCTCATAGTCTTGCCCTGTAACTGCACTGGAGCCACTGCCTTTTTAAAACTAAAGCCACCCTGTTGGTTTCTATTTGATTTAAACCGCTGTAGCTCGAATGAAAACCTGACTTTATATGCAAGGTGAGATCTTTTTAGAGGTATTTCTTCAACTGATACACATTTTCTCTGTGGTTTTCTTCGAAAAGCTGCCATTTACATACAGTTAGGCGCAGAAGGCAAAGAGACACATTTCACCACAGCATCTCTGGACTGCTGCTGAGGAGGTGCATTCCCCATTCTGCGTGGATCACAAGCCTTTATTCTGTGCGAACAAGCCCTCAGCAGAGAGCAGGAAGCCACAGCGTGGCATCGCTGAATCTCTGATAGTCTCACCTCTCCTTCCTATAGCCTTTTCACCTCACACTTGGTCTCGAATGGGATCGCGGCACACAGAATCACTCTGGCCTCATTTATTAAACCAGCAGAGACATTTTCAGAAGAACTCTACCAGATCCTGCGCCTTCAGTACTGTGATCTGTACTGGTGTTGCTGATGTCGGTTGTGACTCGCTGGTAACAGCTGCAGCAGCGGGCAGGGCAGAGGACTCCTCTTCAGCAGACGGCCCTGCAGGGACCTCCATGGCTCTGCAGGAAAAGGAATGAGGAAAGAAACACCAAACTGCTCAGTTCCTCTCCCAGAAATGTCTGCAGGACACAGCAGCCGCGGTTGGTAGCATTATTCAGGGCTCAGCTGTCAAAACACCATTGAAAGCACAGGGCTCTCAGAGACGAATCTCTCACGAGGAGCAGGGGGCGGACAGGGAGAAATGTGACGCGAAAATTACCCAGCTCTGTAAATTTAACCCAGCTGCAGCTCTCGGCTCCGTGCACACAGGAAGGTTTCAGCCCCACTCCCTGCTCTCAGCAGGACTCTCCCCTGCAGAGGGCATCGCCCTGGGCTCTCTCTGGCTTCTTGTTTAACTTAAAGGGGAACCTGTGGGGGCCCTGAGGGGCCGCAGGCCTGCGGCTGCCCGCCCATCCCCACGCAGCTCCCCCGCAGGCCCAGGGGACCTGGCTCCACCCCTCACCGTGGGTTTGTCTGTAGCACCTCCGCCCCGGCAGGGGTCAGATTCCTCTGGAGACACGGCCGGGCCGAGGACACCCCCCTGACCCTCCTGCCGCGGCCGACGGGCCCGGGGCCTCCCGCCTCGGGGTGCGGCCTACAGCGCCTCAACGCACCGGGGCAGGCGGTGGGGCGCGAACCCGCGGCCTTTCCCTACCTCAGGGGAGGGCCCGCGTCGCGTAACCACGGCGACGCGGCTGCTCCCGCGAGGCTCCGCAGCCCTGCGAGGTCCCCGCTCTGCACCACGTGTCCCTGGGGGGGCATGGTCGGGAAGCGTCCGCCGCCG
>Ga0181612_179137_pt1 | contig 10617 bp, 11 predicted proteins | sample HoacroProtozoa21_FD_119630 | JGI IMG/M metagenome (GOLD analysis project Ga0181612, IMG submission 119630) | Hoatzin crop microbial communities from Cojedes, Venezuel. Combined Assembly of Gp0051906, Gp0051904, Gp0051908
CCCGGCCGGTAACCGAGCGCTACCAGCTCCCGCCGCAGCTCCGCGTCCGTCAGCTCCGCCATGGCCGCGGCGCCGACACCAGGCCCCACCGGAAGCGCGCGGAGAGCCGGGAAGCGCGAGCGCCACCTTGGGAGGGGCCCGCGGCGCCGCCGCCATCTTGGGAAGGGCCAACGCCTGGCTCACGCGGCCGCTGCGCCACCGCCATCTTGGGAAGGCAAGGTGGCTGGTTCTGCCATGTTGGGGAGGTCAGGGGCCCTCTCAGACAAGGAATGAAGACAGGCGGGAGCTATTGCTCATCTGAGGAGAGGGGAAAAGGGGGAGAAATTCAGAAAGCGAAGGCTAAAAGCAGCCTCGTCATCTGGGGCTGGCCTGTGTGACCGCCCCATCACTGTGGGGAACGCTGCTCGGGTGCAAGCAAGGGGCTCGAGCACCTCTGACCTCACTCTGCCCAAGCTACACTGATGTTTTGACACATTTAGGGACATTCACGAGGAGAAAGAAGTGTCTTTCCCAGCCACCTGCCACCCCACACACCCCTTTTTCTCATCCCTCTCATCGCTGCCAACTTACAGTTGTTTAACTGGCACCCATCAAGCGAGCTGGATCTTTGCCACCGCTTTCGGCAAGATCAGGATCTGCGTCCTCGGGATATTTGCTGGGGAAGGAGGTTCCTTGCAAACTTTGCAGCCTAAAAAGGCAAAACCAAGTGTCAACTTAAAAATTTATTTTGGCAAGGCTGTGATGTACAGTAATTGCTTTTTCCTGCTGCCGCCTATAAAGAAAGTAATGAAAGTGGCAGAAATACTGTGGTGTAATATCAGAATTTAATTAAAGATAATGAAAAAGTAATGATGAATGCATACAGGCTGTCTGTGCTTTGCCATTTTTATGATCGACGCATCGTACCGGAGTAGTGGAAAATCCGTGGTCTGTCAGGAGCGGGACCTGCAGCAAGCGGGAGCTGGAGGGGACTCTGGGGGAGCTCAGCATGGACACCCACCGCTTGCTACCATGAGGCTGGAGATGCTGAACTGTGTCTTCACAACATCAAAACTTCTTCAGGGGTACTGCTCCTTTCATGCTCACTTTGCTGTGCCCTTCGTGTTTAGGGCATCAGGCAAAGCTCGCCTCACTCTTCCTGATGTACGCAAGGGAGCAGCAACAAGATGCTGAGATGTGTTAATCTGGTTAGCAACAACAAATATACACTTAGTAGGGGCCAGGGAGCCCATTAAAAGATCATACTCAGTTCCAATGGGAAGTGTGAATGTGCTACGCCAAGCCTCCCCTGCTCACTAACTGGAAAGCATAACTGACAGCTAATAATTTGGAGCAGTATCTAATGTAAATAAAGAATTAGAATATGCTCTGAGTACACAGTTTCTGCACACTCACAGCTTTCAATTTGGAAAAGCTCAGCCTAGACATGCAGATGCATGCTGGCATCTAAGCATGAGCTGATACAAGCCCATGAATTAAGCGAACTCCTCTTGATTTGGAAGAAAAGAACAGAAAAAAACCCCAAACCATCATTCCAGCTTCTTGTATTTCTGGAGGTCAGGAAAGTGACACCAGGACAGAGTTTGGCCCAGCAGCCTCGTTGCATGGCGTTTGAATGGAGAACATGGGAGTGGTGGTGCAGAACTGGAGGACTGGGGAAAAGCTGTGATTCCTCCACAGAAGGGAGTCTGGTGGTGCCAATGCCCAGCAGGAACAGATGCCTCTGCTTTGTGGAGAGAAATCCACAACCCCTCTCCCTTTCTCCCTAGCAAGACGACCCTTGAGAGCATCCCTGCCTTCCCTGGAAGGTACCTGGACACCACGGAGAAGGCAGCATAGACAATCACCTATTTGTTCCCATCACCCTGCCCACAGTGCTGATGCTGAGGCTGACAGTGGATTTTCTGCTTTTTGCAGCCCTTTCATCATCCCCACAGCTCTGGGCAGCAGCAAAGGCTGCCAGGGCGAGCACAGGCCTGCTGATGCTGCAGATGGGCTGTGATGCTCAGAGATACTCGGCTGTGAAAAGCCAGTTTCCCAGCCCACGGTGTAGCTCTCGAATATCTTGGCTGTAAATATCCTGAGCTGGATGTGGGAAGACGGGACAGCGAGGAGGGGACAGCCTCCACTTTCCCTGCTGGCCCAGAAGCTGCCTGAGGCCTGCTGGCAGTGACTCAGATAACAAATGGGAAGAGCAGGCGTGCCATGCCGTCTGCTTCTCCTCTTGAAGTATCAAGACAGGACTGGTGTAAGCAGAGGAGTAGAAATAGATCTGCACCATCTTCACAAGATGCCTGAAGAAGGGAGCATGCTGCACCCCAAAAAGCACGGGCAGCAGATGAACCCTTCCACCCCTGACTGGGGGCTGCTGAAGAACCCCTGCCGTCCCACCCCCTCTGCTTAGCCCGTGGCATTTGGACGACAGTCCTGCATATGTCACCAGGGGAAGTGTCAAATTGTACTTGGGAACCGACTGTGCCAATTTAACACCCTGTCACTCACAGCCGCGGCACAGGTGTGACCCAAGAACACCGCTTCTCATCCTCCCGATCGTATGTCGTGTCCTCAGTCTGCCGAGCTTCTTATTAGGTTAGAAAGTCAGTGCTGATTTCACTTCTCTCTTCTTTCTTCTCCTTTCCGTGCCTCTTTCCCCAACTGTTCTGCGGGTCTTCCTGCCACAAAACTCTTGTTTGGTTTCTGGAGCAGCAAGAGCTTCCAACCTGCTTGCTAAAGTGCTGCTGGCTGCCAAAGCAGCCTTCCAGAGCACTGGGATACAGATCAGTCCTGCAACTCGGAGACCACTTTGCTTCTTAAGAAGAGGTGTAGCCCTGACAGTTGGAGTCATGCCTGGAAGGATGGTTGGTGTCCATCCATCTTCTCCTTCCAGCAGAAAAAGATCTGCTTTTTTCCCACTACTCCAGCACCCGAGGCTGGAAGGAATTTAACTCCAAAAGCTGAATCCACCCCTTGGACTTTGGTGCCTATTTGGACAGCATGGTTGGTGATGCAGAACAAGACAAGGGGTTTGTAGGGTTGCTGTCGTACATACTCAGTCATACATCCCTGAGTTCATTTATAGCTGGGTCAACTGGGAAGAGACATTGGCAGAACTGATGGCCAGGGTAAAAGCAGGCCTTTGCTCCTGCAGCTTGTTTGGTTCAAAATGTAAGAGCAGAGGGAAATATCCCAGCAAAGTCACATTGGTGGGTCTTCTTATGGAAGTCTCCACAGCATCAGGCCCACCATTGCCCTGGTGGGAAATGGTCCAGGAAGCAAATCCAAGAGGCCCATGGTCACTTTCTTTCTTGCTGTCACTGGGAAACTTTCCTTCCTCGGTGGCACAGGGGATCTGTCAGCCTGGGAAACCACTTGAGTGAAAGAGCTGGGCAAAAGGGCATGCTGGAGAGACAACTCCAACCTGCAGTGGAGCTTATGTAAGGTTTTTAAGAACAGTTTGCTCCTCAAGGTGAAATTCTCCTTGTTTTCCTGTGGCAGGGCAAAATTAAACCTGGGGTAAAGGTTTGGGTCTTTCAGAAGTAACAAGGCAACATGCCCCCTTTGAAGCAAACAGTCTTGTCTCTGATCTTGCTGGACACCGGTGTAAACGTGGTGCAGCTCCTCCAGTGCTTTCCATGCCAGATCTTCCATGGATGTCTCCATTGCAGACTGATTTGCACTGGCTGAGCTCCTGTTTCCCAGCAATACATGCAGCTGCTTTCACTTTCAGCCTAATGGAATGTATTATTTTCTATCTTCCTCAGACTCATTTGTAGTGATCTCATAGCTCAACCTGCCTCAGCAATAATCCCTGCAAACTTTGACTTACACTGAGCTGATCAGTGCACAGACTAGGAGTGTGCCTTCAAATCAAATGTTAAAGCTGGAATACGCTCCATGTTGGATGTTACATTATACATGGGGATATTTCTTTTCTCCTAAGGGATGGCTTGCAGCAGAGAGTGTACTGAGGAGTGTTGTTCTAGCACAAACACAGCTATTTAAATGAGCCACAGTGAGAACAGAACTGATGTTAGGTTGGGACGATAAAATTGGATTGAAGTTGGATATATTCACATACATACCATTGATCTCATCCATCCTTATTTTGCATATGTTGGGTTTCCTGCTGCCAATGTAAAGGAGCAGCTCTAAAATAAGCCAAAGGTATGTAAATGGAGAGCAATATGTTCAAGAGGAATTACGATTTCTGCTCTAGGTTTGTCTGAGAGACAAAAATAAGGCCAGAGCTCTGCATTGTTTCACACAAGCCGTGCCTTTTCACACCATAGCTGTGGGAGAGGTGCTCCTCACAGTTTTGTTTAGATTTATATGGCCTGGGTGAGTAAGATGGGGTTAAGTGCACAAGTAGGAACTGCAAATCAGGGCAGTTTGTGGGAGAGAGGGCCCTCCTGCCTTCAGAGCAGGGAGCCTGGTGGGGACACCCAGGTTCCCCACCCAACACTCCTCACCCTGTGCTTGTGTCACCAGTTTGGCTAGGAGACCCTGTAAATATTTGCCCCAGTTTCCCTCATTGCCAAAAGAGAGGGCTAAAACTTCTTACCCCATGAAGATTAATTACTCAGGCTTTGCAACATGCTTTGCACTCCTCGGAAGGACAGCGATGTTCTTGAGAACTGGAAACCCTCCTTCTCTTCTTTCCCACACTTGCTGCTTGCCATCTGGCTGAGAGGCATACAGAAAAGAAGACACAAATCCTCCTTTTAATTATACTGCGCATTTTATTATCTCACCTCAGATTTTGTTGTTAATCTCTTTTACAGATTTCATTTACATAAGTGGAGTCTTTTAGCTTTAGCAAGCTACATCACTTTCTCTTCTGATTCTGCAGATATCAGTCAGCTAAAAAGAAGAGAAAGAACAAGTGTCCTTAAATTTGTCATTCAGTCTTTCCTAGGCCTTATATATTGTTTCCTCCTCCTCGGCTCCCCAGCTGAAAAGCTAGAAGGCAAAGTGAAATCAGCACAGCCGAAGCAGAATAACAACTCCCACAGGGATAGCCGGGACCCTCTCGTCTGCGACATTTAAGCCCAGATAAGACAAAGGTCCAGAGACAACACTAGCGAGACCCATTCTACCACCCCTCAACTCTGCAGGCAGAATAGCTGCATAACATAATGCTTCTGGATATTTTCTTTTGCAATTCCCATACACTAAGAGCAAAGCCCAAGGCTGGATTTGTTAGCACTCAGCACCTTGAATTGCAGCTAATTATGGCTGTAATTGTTATTGTTAAGCCCCTGTGCAGGGAGCAGCGTGTTCAGGTCTGACTGCAGGTGCTGAGCTGCCTCGCAGGTGTAGCTTGCGTTAGAAGCTTTGTTGGAAATTGCACCCTGAAGACTGAGGACTTTTTGGGAGGAGGAGTAGGGAAGTGGGAACCAGTGCCAAACAGAGCTGCTGGGAAGTGTTGCAATGATGCTAACAGGCAGTATCAGCTCTGGGGCACAGACAGCACCCTAAGAAAGAGCATAACCTTCCCAGCAGAGCGTGTACATGCAAGTGGGTGGGGTATCTGAGGACTCTGTAAAGTGAGCAAACACGACACAAAAGCCCTTCTGAGGAATATAAATATCTCCGTGATGATGAGCTGGTGAGAGGAGGGGAAGGCAGAATTCCCAAGGCAGAAATTAACCTCCTGACAGTACCATCTGGGGTGTCCTGTACCATCTCTACTAGCAGTTTCTCCAGGGCATGGTGGTATTTTTCCAGCTGCCTTGGGGTGAGCCACATCCCAGCTCTGACAGGAACAGCTAGCTGTGAAGGAAGCCAGGAAAGTCAGAAGGAAAAGGTGAGGGGAGCAGAGGGAGGCAGGTAGGGTGCTTTGTCCCCACTTCCCTCAAGTTGGTAGAGGCTCTAGGGCTGATTTGAAGGGAAACAGATGATCCTCACATGGGGAAAAGCAGTATTTTTAAGTCAGTGCAATCTTGTGCTTTTCAGAGTGCCAAAGTCTTCATGCATTGGATCATCTATGGGCTGACTCAGAAACACAGATAAAGGTACCTCCTGGCAACACAGACTGTAAGGAAGAAAATAATTTCTGAACCTTATAATCCTCCACTATCTCACACCTTGACCCTTCAAGCCATCAGCTTTACTGATGCTGGTGAAGCACCCTGCCTTTGTAAAGACTGAGGATGAGACATCATCCTGCCTGCAGACTGACTGACTGGGAGCCAGCTGTGGATCAGATGTACCCGAAGTAAATAGAGTTGTTCCGGTCATGGCTGGAGGCACTCGAGGGCTTGTGGTTGCAGCGGGGGGGTGTTAGACACTGGGCTGTGCCAGTTATTTAATGCTTTGAACTGTGAATCCTTGCTGTTTAAATCCTATTATTGATTGTTGGTGCACCACATTTGCGAGACTAGTTGCACATGAACCTGCATCTTGGCCAAATTCCAGTCTAGCTCATCCCGCTGCCTGTCCCACTCCGCCTCTCCCGCAGTTTGGGGTGGATTTACACACTCCTTTTGCTGGCAGAGAGAATGGCCATGCTCACCGCAGGAGTGGCTGCACGGACAAGGCAAAGAGTTTCCTGTATTCAAGTGGAAAAGAACAATTTTCAGACCTGGCTAACCAGGTAAGCATGCCTTTGAGGGCTTAGACTGGCACTTAAATCCCTAAAATTGGCAATTTTCTGCTGTGTATACAGACTGGGGTGGAGGTGTACGGCTGTATGGGCCCAAGTTTGTAAATAAGGTCTTGTCAGTGCAGAGGACTGTGAGATCAGATTGACACCAGGCAGCTAATCTGGAGCTGGCTGAAAAAGCGACAAGTTAAACCCAGAGCTGAAGCTGAACTGCAAATTCCTGCCTTGCAGCTGACTGGTATTCACTGAATGGCAAAGACAGACCTCATGTTGTTTTTGTCTTCCTAAGGGAGAAGCCAGGGGGGGTCTGAGGGGTGACCAGGCTGCTGAATGTCCAGGATAATTTATAGGGTGGAGGTAAAACCTTTCTCTGATGCAACCTTGCTCAGTTGCCTGGCAGAAAACGTGTGGTATTCCTTTATATGGACTGTGAGCTCCCTGATAACACCCACTGTCTCCTCACACAGCACCACCAAAACACTCCTCTGTAGCCTGGCCCCATGGGCTGACTCTTGGGCTGCCCATCCTGCTGTGTGTCCCCGTGGGCTCCTTAGAGTCGTGTGGTTCAACATACCTGGATGGTCTTGACATCTGCACCAGATTACTCGGAGAAGCCTTTCTCTTCCAGCTGCTGCAGCGAGGTCAGGGATTTCTTCTGCTCTCCTTTGTTCCTCTCCTTTTCCTGCAACTTCACAGTAGAGAGCAAACAGGGCAGCGATGCTGGGACGCAGCATCGTGCAAGTGCCAAGCCCACTCTGCACCGTATCAACGGTGTGATGCCCAACAGCCAGGAGCCTGCGGCGCTGGGCACAAAACCAGAAGGACTGGAGGTCTAACCACTGCCTGGACCCAATGCTGCAGCCTTATGAGGGCCACAGCTCACTGGGAAGGGACCCACCAGCTGTGGTCAGCACGGCTTTGGGCACTGTTGTTCCGACACGCAGCAGAGGCTGCAGTGGTGGGTGTAAGGTCGGGTTGCAAGATTGCTGTAAAGTTCTGTAGCAAACATGACAGTCCTAGACGACTCCTTTGATCTGTGCAAGATAACACTGTCAGCAGGGTGTGGTAGCCAAGCATCCCGACTTTACAGAGCTGTTCCAGCAGCCTGGGCATGGTTCTGTTCTGTAGCAGTGGCAATGAAGTTTAATAAAAGCCTGCACAGTCTCATTGCAGTGAGCTCTGTGCAGTGGTTATGTGTTACTAGCCTTTCTTGCAGGTCTGTAAACTTGGCTTCAGGACCCTCCCTTTCTTCCCAGCCCAAAGAGAAAAGCTGAAGTTGCGTTGCGATATGACAGACATGACAGGACATGTGAAAACGCAGCAAAGACTGTGCTCCATGCCAAACTGACTGCTTGCTGTGCACTCACTTTGGTTTGAATGTGTGCTCAGAGGAGAGGAGGCAGCCTTTGGAAGACTGACTTCACCCACGTACGTCTAGAAGACCCTCAATCACTAGCAGACACATAGCTACAAGTGTTGTGATGTATGAACAACCGATCTGGGGACTGTGCGTGGGTCCCCGTCATCTCCCTCAAGGAGACCGAAGGATGACTGTACTCCCCACAAAAAGCAAATGCCAGCCATTGAGCGGATAGGTGTTGGAAACAAGATTTCTCCCCAATATCAATGGGTTGTGTTGTGCGGGGGAAGCTCACTTCGGCTGTGTTTAAGAAGATGCAGTCTCTGAGGCTGCCTGCCTGACACCTTTCAACAGTATTAGTTTCACATCAAAAGAAAAAACATTCTCCTCTCTGCACATCCCAGAGGTGACAACCATCTGGAGGATGGTTTAATTATTTGTTACAACAAAAAGACCCATCAGTACAGTGATGGGAGGCTGCGGTTTCTCTATAAAAATTACAGCCACTAGCATGGAGGAAAGAAAAACGAGACCCACTAACTGCAGATGATAACCCACACAGGTCTTTTAGTTCTTATGTAAAGAAGTCCAGGCTCTTCCTTTCTAGTCTCACATCTTAGAAGTTGTCTCTGCCCTCTCCTATAGCCCTTAGCTTTGGGATGAGTGAGGGACTGCCAATATCACAGTACCTCCTGTTTGAACAGAGAGGGCAGATGATGGGAATGACAGTGGTACGATGTGAATTGGCAGAGGTTTGGGGGATGAGGAAGGAAGAAACACATTTCCTCATTTATCCAGGGCTCCAGCCCCAGCAGCACGTTTCTTGGGGTTACCTGCATTTTCCAGAAATCGCTCTGGGTGAGAAAGGGAACAAAGCATTCGGTCTGTTCAGCCAGTATAGACACCATGTACACCAAGAGCAAACTGGCCACCACCTTCTATGAAACCATCGTGAGACTCTGAACAACACAGGAAAGAAGATACCAGGGTGATAGTGGAGAGGGCCGTTTGACAAGAAATCCCTTTGGCTTTTGATCAGCTGCAATCTAATTTATCCACCAGCTAACTAGAGGTATATTTACTCTTCCAGTTGCTCCTGAGCTGAGAACAGAAGTGTCTTGACTGACAATTCTCCTCTGAAACATTTTTCTGTAAACAGATTTGTTCTTGAGCAATATCTCCAGAGACTTCAAGCCCAGCCCTTCAGTAGTGTTAAAGACTCCCTCTGTTCTGCAAGCTTTAGCCCTCCAGCTGTACTGGTTTAGGACCCGCACACATCCAGAGCAAAACGCTCCCATCAGTCCCACTGACAGCAAGAGAGACAGAGTGATGCTGTAAGAGAAAAACCATGCGACAGCTGTTTTGTTAAATTTTGTTTTCATATTCCTCACCCCTGAAAACATTCCCTGATGGGCTGAATCTTTTAATAAGCCTCACTGGGTCCAAGAGAGCTGGGAAGGACATTTGCCAGCCTGGGTCCATAAAAGCCTAGTATAAAGGGCTTAAAAAATTACCTTCTGAAGTGATTTAACAGCAACTTCACATCAGAAGAGGACTTACGTAAACATTAAATGTTCTCTTTAAATATTAAAATATTCTCTCTAGACAAATTTAATGAAGTCTGGTCCCACAGCTTAACTACTCTACCTGATTGGAGTCTGATCCTTAATTAGTTTCAGAAACCTCTTGGTTTGGACGTTATTGCAAAGACATTGTTAGGTCAAATTTGACCCCTAAATTAGATTTCCCATAAATATCAGCTGGTATTGAACCGAAGGCTGGTGGAAGTTAATAAATATTCCCTTTCTGCAGCACTCGCCAGTCACATCTCTCTGCTGTGTGCCAGGCCAGGGGAGGGCTGACAGCGAGCGAAGGCGGCTGTAGCCCCTCTCCTCTCCCTTGGCACCGCTTCGGGCAGCACGGGTGCCACCTCCCCGCTGCCCACCCACGCTGGGTCATCAAAGCGATCAGCGGCGCTGCGACATCGCCCTGGGTGACCCAGCCAGATGCAGTGTTTGCTGCAGTGATCAAAAGGGGATTTCTCAGGCTCTCCCCTTGTAATACAACATGTTGATATGCATATGTGCTGATAACACTGTGTTATCTCAGTAGCATCAATCTTTTCTGCCTTTTCATTTATTCTATCACCACAATAAAATACTGCCATACAAGAAATAGACCCAGTCACCTCTCATCTCTTATTGACTATCCCTTTGTCAATTGATTCTCTGCCTCTTCCCCCAGAGAAACACCCCCACACATTACTCCAGTCAAAAAAACATTGTTTCTGAATGTCCCTTCCTTATTCTGTAAGCAGGACATGTCTTTCAGACCTGAGGTTTCCAGCTCAATGCCTCTCCAGGCAGATATGTACTTTGTTGTTAGTGAATTTGCTTCCCAGCTACAAAGAGAAAGCACAAAGCAGGAGGATCCCAAGTTCAGCATCAGCACAACAAAGTACTGCGGTCGCATGGGGCTGGGTGCAGCATCACCCAGCTCTGCTTATGCCTGCGTGAAATGGGGTGAAATGCCAATTTGGGGGCAGGAGGGGTGAGCATCCACCTGGTACTGGTGCGAGCACAGTGACAAGAGAGTACATTTATCTACCGAGCTGTCTTCCAAAAAAAAAAAAATCATTACTGTCAATAGGAAC
>Ga0181612_145812_pt1 | contig 10616 bp, 5 predicted proteins | sample HoacroProtozoa21_FD_119630 | JGI IMG/M metagenome (GOLD analysis project Ga0181612, IMG submission 119630) | Hoatzin crop microbial communities from Cojedes, Venezuel. Combined Assembly of Gp0051906, Gp0051904, Gp0051908
ATGGCCACTATATCATAGTTTTCCTGCTGCATGATGGCTTCCAGCTCCTCCTGTTTGTTGCCCATGCTGCGTGCGTTAGTATAGATGCACTTCAGCTGGCCTATTGATCCCACCCCCTTTCTGGGGGAAGAAGCCTTATTTCCTATGTGACCATTCTCAGGTTCTGCCATGGTTTATAACACCTCAATAACCCTTGCACGTTTGCTGCCGCATGGCTGTCCATCCCCTACCTCCACTGAGACAACAGACCAAAGGATCTCACAAGCACACCATACCTTGCACATTGGTGTGCCATCCCAAGGCTTATCTCTAGAGAGCCTGTTATTGTCCCTTTCTCCCTTCAAATCTAGTTTAAAGCTCTTTCAGTCAGCCCTGCTAATTCCTGCGCAAGGATCCTTTTCCCCCTTTGAGTAATTGCGAAGTGGATTTCTCAAATGTCCTGGGATTCAGGCCACAGCCGTCATTGATGCTTTATGGCAATAGGATCACATTATCACAAAATGCCCCATTCTGTCCCTTCCCATGCTCTGAAGCTTGCAGAGCCTTTTGTGCCAGATTTTCTGCCTCAGAGACTCCGTAAGTCCTGAGAAACACCTCACTACGGTAGTTCTGGCAAAGCTTGTCAAATAAGCAATGATCTACCTTCTCTCTCTACCCCAGAAGTACAGGGTGGGCCCACGTGAATGTGGACTCCAAGTCTGCAGCATGTGGCATGTTTCCAGCAGCAGGGACAAGGGCACACATTGAGTGGGGACCCCAGGTGACAACTCTGCTGTGGAAACGGGGACAGCACAAGTACTGGGAGAGTCTGACCACTGAGTGTTCTAGGTGGTGTCACTGCTAATGGCCAGCTAGAGCTACGCCTGCTGCCCAGATATGAGGGAAGGCTTTCATGACCCAGCCCTACAGAGGAACCTACCACCTACCACTTCTTAATATCCCTTTCAGCCTTATTACATATGTTGTGTGAAATTCAGTCCAGCACATCAAAGGGAAGTTTGCCTTTTGAAGGGCTGCATGCTTCCTGCATGCAAATGTTGCTCGGATTTAGTTAAGCTTGATTTTATAATCAGTGTAGTTAAAGCAGTACGATTCTTGTGAGCAAATATAGCTGGTGTAAGCACCTCAATGTGCTTATGGCCTGATATCAACACCACCCATAAGCAAGTGACATTTGGATTTTTCCACCATTCACATTTTCCCTGATTTTCCTACATCTTACTTCTGATTTTTATGCATTATATCCTTTGTTCACATTAGTACACTCATAAGATTGTTTATTTTTGGTTTCTCTGCTCTGAAGATTGTCTTACGGTCATTGTCCAGAGCTCTACAACTACCTGAGAGGAGGTTGTAGTGAGGTGGGTATTGGTCTCTTCTCCCAAGTAATTAGCGATAGGTTGAGAGGCAATGGCCTCAAGTTGCGTCAGGGGAGATTTAGATTGGATATTAAGAAAAACTTCTTTACTGAAAGAGTGGTCAGACATTGGAATAGGATGTTCAGGGAGGTGGTTGAGTCACCATCCCTGGAGGTGTTCAAAAAACATGTAGATGAGGCACTTACAGATGTGGTTTAGTAGACATGCTGGTGTTAGGTTGACAGTTGGACTTGATGATCTTAGAGGTCTTTTCCAACCTCTGGTTCTATGATTCTATGATTCGACTTTTCAATTGCAAATTGCAAGGCAAAGTTAAATGTCAGTAACTGGATATTCATCCAGGAGAGACCTTGTATAGGAGCTAAGTTTTAGACGTGAAAGGATGGCATTTTGTTTAAGTTAAGGCCTAATCTCTTCCCTTTGTGAGCAATGTTTCTGAAGTAAATCTGAGCACTTGCACCTGGAGCTGTTTAACTTTGCTCTCAGCTAAGTGGGTAGTGATGGAAATACACAGAACTGTATCTGCAGCGTAATCCTGAGTACAAAATGCAGTTGCCATTAAGAGAAGGGGGGTTGAATTTAGGAAACACCTCCTAAGTGTTCAGGTATGTGCAGGACACATATCTCTTCAGTACAAGCTTGAACTTTCTTGGATCTTTCTGTACCCATCACATCACTTGACTCCTGGAAACCACACAGTACACAGCACTCGCAGTGATGCTCAGCACCAGGGTTGCTTTCTGTTCATCAACATATTCTTGAGAAAAGACATCCTATCACCTAAAATTTGCTGAGGGGGTGTTTTCAGATGCTTGTCCCAAAATTACAGCTGAGAAGCATTGTTATCAGCATACAGATCATAAATAACCCATACTGGTTTTTGTGTCATAGCCAGGTGTTGCTGACAGACTCCCTGGAGCTCTACAAAGCATTGGCCACATAGACAGCCGAGTTCCCATTTCAGTGGGTTAAGGCACAGAGTGATAAATTAGGTAACATGAGTCAGGTTGGCATATATGTACTCAGAGAGAATTATACATTCATAACAGGAACGTTTATAGTAACTAGAATGGGAAGTTATTGGGGTTACATTAGGAATAGAGCATCTTTGTTTTATGGCTGATGGGACACATTTATTTCAAGCAGGAAGTGGACTGTTGACATTGGCTCTTCAGGAAACGTGAAGGAAGCTCCCATGAACAGGGGACCCTTTTGAGTGTAACATGCACTCATCCATAGAAGTTATCGCATTATCATCCTTGCTCTGGCTTCATTTCAGGCATCGCTTTCTCTCTCTGTAATTCACAACCTAGACAGTTTTTACTGCAAGTGTGTTTAAGAACCCAGAGGGCCATATTTTTTGTCAGTTTGTGTTTTTAGCACACTGATGGATTGTATTGCACTTCTGATCCCTCCCTGGATTTACTATTTTCCTTTTACCATAGAGAACTCCCTTTTCGTAACAACCTGTGGGACTGTCAAGCTGTGCATGACAGACATTAAAAAAATGATGGGCAAGATTTTTAGTTGTCCTTTCATAACATGCTGCAAAATTTTTCACTGCAAGAGTGGGATGCTTTCAAAACTGACTCAGATGAATAAAAAATGAGGTAGACATCCTCCCACTGACTGGGGCTCTGAGAGGAAACGGCTTTATTTTGCTTGTACGCAGCGCTGAATTACTCAATATAACCTGATGTACATATCTTCAGCTTCTGTAAGCCAAGATAGGAGCCCAAGCTTTACTGCACTCCATTGAGCAAGGATTTGGCTCTCTGGCCTGTCTCAGCCTCTAACCACACCGCTAGTGGTTTACAGCTTAAATGGTCCATGATATGAGGGCTGAAATTCCTGGATCTTCTGGCTGATGTGGACAATGAGGACTGTCGACCTCTAACTGGAGTTTGGTTTTTGCTTCAGTGCCAGAGGTTTAATTGCTGGAAAGGAGCAGACAGCGGGACAAGGGCAGAGGAGTGCCCACAGTCCCTGCCAAGCTCCCACCACCGCCCCTCCGCCTCTCAAGTGATACTTCCAGCATCCTAAGGGAAAAAGCAACGGTTTGGGTGTGTATGCAAGCTGTTCCTGACTCCAACACAGTAATCGTAAGAAGCAGATTTGGGAAGGACCTCAGAAGATCACCTAACCTCAGCATCAAGCAGCTTCACCTAGGTCTTTCCTAAAGACCTCCTGGATATCTTGTTCTTAGAAATAAGAATATGGGGATGTGTGGCCTCCCTTGTGAGCCTGTCTCTGCACTGTCCCTACAATCGGGAACTGTTTTCCCTGATCCCTGGCTGAAACTGCCTCCTCTTCAGTTAAGCCTGTAACAACTTGTCCTAAGCCCAGGGGATATGAAAAGAGTTTATTCGTTCCTCCTGAGAGCTACCTTCTACATATTTCGACACTATGTCCCCACAATCCTCTTTTCTAGACTAAACAATATCAAATCCTTCAGCTTTTTCTTGCAGTTGATGATTCTTGGTCCTCTAGTCAGTCTTGTTCTCGGAATTCTTTCCATTTGGTACATTTCCTTTCTAAATCATCATTTCCAAAGAGGGAGATGTTTTGTTTGTAAGGACACCGTGCACATGTTTCTCTTCCTTTCACACCCCACCTCCAAAACAAATGTTCCTCTGCTTTTTTATTAACCGAAGAAAGGTGTAGCCATGGGGAGGGGTACAGGGAGGTTGACAGACCATCCTTAATATTTTACAAAAACATTTATTATTCCCCATGATGTGGAAAGCCATTTAGCAAGGAAAAATGTGTTAGTTTCACATTTTGTAAGTGTCGTTATAACTACTGAAGCCAGAAAATGTAAGTAAAGCTATTAAAATATTTGGATAGTGTAAGTTTAGATAAGATTCCAGCAGATATTCCTATCATGCTTATTTCTCAATATGAAAGCTGTGACCCAGCATGTCTCCTGAATCAGCAGGATATGGGCCCTGGTTATCAAGCAAAGCTAAATGATTATTGCTTTTAAATTAACAGAAAGGTGTTCACTACTTAAGTGCATACATTTGGATGGAAACCTAAGATGTAGGATAACTGTGGGCTTGAATTATTTTAGGATTCAAGCTTGAGGAAAAAAGCGCATTTGTTACTGTAATAATTCCCAGACCCTTCAAAACAAAAACAGTTTTGTAAACTTTGTTAAAAGTTAAACATTTTAAATCAAAAATCAGCGAAAAAATAATCTGAAAAAAAATGTGTTCAGGATGCTGGAAGAGTGAAAATGTTCATTGCCATGAATGCTTAAGAATCTGGAGAGAGGAGCAGCAGGAGAGGACCTGAAGGGGTGGGAAGGAGATGCGGGGCCAGAGGAGACATGGAGCTGGCAGCCACGGTGCTGCCAGGTCAAGAAATGCCATGTGCAGCAAGAGGGGACAAGGATGCGGCAGGGGGGTCACGGACACAGCCCTGGGGGTCTGCTCATCAGCAGCATGGGTTTGGCTGGGTGGCTGTGGCAGAGCTTGTTGCAGGTGCAGAGCTGGTCAGTGACCTGGACGGGGAGGACAGGATACCTCCAGGATGCTTTGCCTGGCCCTTCTGGTGCTCAGGGAGCAGCAACAGCTTGGCAAAGGAACAACTGGATCTTCCCTCAGCCTAAAAATAGTGACATAAATATTGTGCACACATTAATTATAACTGTTACAAGGGTAGAGTGTGGAAAAAAACTAATTAATGTGAGACATGTTCAAATTACTTGAGTGAAAGCCATGCTTTTTCTCTTAAAGAAACATGTTTTGTGTTTTTTTCCCCAGATGCTTTTAAATATTGTACTTAGACAATCTAGTTCTCAGAAGGGCTTTCTCTCTGGAGGGCCCTCAGGGCATGAGGTCAGATAGCTGGTCACCGTGAAGTATAGCATCAGCAATATAGCGTTACCACACATTACAATACTTCGCACACAGCTTGGATACAAGAACACCTTACAATTATTTTAATGTAGTTGGGATATAAGCTGTTCGCAGGCCTGAGGAAAAATAAAACACATAGCATAGGTAATCCATATTAGATGCCCCGGGGACCATCTTCTCGGGACAACATGCAAGCCTAACAGCTTCACATCTTATGTATTTGCAATTGTCAAAACATAGTTGGCTGTGGGGATGTGTATTTGGCCACGAAAATAAAAAAAGAAAAACAGGCTAAAATTAGTGTCAGAAAGATTGCTGTGCATTCATTAAAAAGAGACCTGAAATAGCGATCACAGGACTATCATGTTGATTCTGCCGCTGTTCGAGGTTCACAGCTTAATTCTGCACTAAAGAGGCTTGCTGTTGGCTCGAAGACTTACAGGTCAGTGGAAACTGTTGATCCTGAGAGGCCTGTCAAGAAGAAGGAGTGAATTATGTGTTTTGGCCAAGTCATGTGCTTACCAGGCCAATTTTGGTAACCAAGGCAGCAAGAAATTACTTTCAATGAACTGAAATTAAAATGCATATAAATGTAGAGTCTAGTTTTTGCGGGATTTTTAATGCTTTGCAGTATGACATAATGGCACATATTTTTATGTCCTCAGAAGATTTCTGTTCATTTCAGAAGGCAGAACTGACACTGATGTCACATTATCCACTTATTCTACAATATGTTCTGGCCTTGTGCTTTATTTAATGCTTTGCAATATTACTTGGATCCTGTAATTTTACAGTTACCTCACTGAATCAATGAGGATAAGTAAAAAGCTGCCAGAAGAAGGTTATTTCACGCATGAAGTTGTCAGCAACCCAGGCCTTTCCTAGCTCACCTTTCTTTCTCCTCCACCTGAATGCAAACCGATTAACATGCAAGATGCTCGTAAATCATATTTCTTTAAGAGGTGTTTATAATCTGGTGTTAATGAAGACTCTAGGGTAATACCGTGCTTGAGAAGGAACAAACGCCAGAAGCACAGTTGATATATGGTCGTGTACCTCCAGTGTTATCAGTGGAAACCCTCTGAATTACATCAGCGCGAGAGCTTTCCCATTCTCTTTGGTTCAAAAGTTTCTATTGGCAGGGTAATAAAAATCCCCCATTGCATCTCGTGAATAGTTTACACTACAAATTCCAGAGCCCTGGCTGCTCCACCGCACGGGTCCCAAAACACACCAGCCGTGCTGCCTTCCCATTTGCTGCCAGGCCCCTTAGACCTCTCCAGCAACGTGAAAGGCTCCTTACATCACATGAAAGAGGCCTCTCATTTAAGACCCCTTTCCAGCGCTGGGTGAGTGGGAGGAGGCCAGAGTGCAGATGCAAAGCCGTGCTACAGCCTTGCAGGGGTTTGAAGGGAGATTTGGTGGGTGCTTTGGTAGGTGATGTGGTGGTTTGCAGGGCATAGGAGCTGCTCCTGTGCCTCCTAAGTCTTGACCTGAAAGATTAATGTCAGCTCTTTAGATTGTAACCTAAAAGCCCATCTCTTAAACGCCAGCTCCTCACACCGTCCAGCAGATCAAGGTTACTTGCAGGCTCATTAACCTGCTGAATAACCAAGATATGCCAATCTCTGCCTGTCTCTCCCCGCTTTCAAACCCTCCAAAAACAGAGAGCTGCTGGTTGTGTCTCACCCCCCAGCCACCTCTGGCCACCCCACAATACCAGCACGTCCCATCCCCATCTCCCCTGGTGTCCATCCCCTCTAATTTGGGGTGGCCACCCTGGGTTTCGGAGTAGTCGCTGCTCGCTATAGACCAAACCACACTTGGTGAGGGAAACAAGTATTGTCAGCTGTGTCTTCATCTGCTGCCTAACCCAACCCCAAAAGGCATTTCTTTAACCTTTATGTCATAGAGACTGCGGCAACGAAGGTGAGCTTTATTGCTTAATTGGCATGTATGGATTGATTTGTAATTGGCATCTGAGCGTTAGCTAATGAATTATGTGCACAAGAATTATGTGCATGGCAATGGGCATAACAATGATTTACTCTTCCAGAGAGTTGCACCGAAAGGCTAGCAATCAGAGTGGGCTGATTACTGAGAGTTCCATCTTTTACTCAGGGCTTTGAACTCTATAAAGTATAGCAGTAAAATAAATACCATGTTAGGGAATAATAGTATACTGCTGCTAAACTGATACCTAAATGACATGGTGGAAGGATTTCCATTATAAAACTGATTTTCTTTCTGTCCTGTGTATTGATAGATGTGGAGTGGGTAGCATTTTGTCTACTAATTGTTGCTGTTGTCAAGTGGGAATGATCCCAACCAGCAGCTTTCTTGGCTCAAATGCCACTCAGCTCCCTCCATAAAGCATTGTAAACTTGCAGGTCCCAGACTGTATCATTGTATCAGCCATGGTGCACATTTTCATATTGACCAGTAAAGTTGCATAGTTCATTTCTGAGTGGTACCAAAGAGTTATTGGAGTAAAAGTTCATATTCTTACAATACTCTAGAAAATTTCACAGGACGGTGGTAAATATAAAACAAAAAATGAAGTGCAGCTCTGTAGAATAATTGTGCCTGATATAAAGTCACTGGTGTCTTAGCTGCCCTGCATGAGGGACGACAGGGATGGTGGTATACAAAAACCTCGGAGAACTTTCTTTTTCTTGATTTCTGAGTTGAAGTTTTCTTTCCGCATAATCACTCTTCCTCTTTGCTCTCTACAGTTACCTACAGCAAGGAATATTTTCCCAGGCATTAAAAAATGTATTTTCCCTTGTTTCACCTCAGTTTAGTGTTTGTTCATCTTTCTGAATAGCTGCTAGCATTAGTCATCTGTTCTCAGTTGTGCTCACGTCCTGCCTGTGCCTGGAGGCCTTTGAGGATAGCTGGCAGCAGAAAGCAGGCTGTAGGCCAGACATTTCATTCTGGGCAGTGTATTGCCCCAATCTGCAGGTTGGCTACACCTGGTCCTGGCTGCTAGACCCAATTTTTCTGTAATAATGACTCAAAAGCCGGTCGCTGTGCTCCCTCATGATGCTTCTCAATTAGATGTTTTGTTATCCTTCGTAGCACTGTGTTTGTAGCTCTCCAGCCAGTTTTGAATCCATGTGACAATGTTCATTTCTAGGCCAGTTTTGATTATTGTTCTTTGGTGTGAGGTACCCTATCATTTGCTTTACTAAAATCCCAGAATATTTCCTTTACGTCATTGCCTTTGTCTAGTAATGGTAAAACTCCATCATAAAATGTAATCAAGACTGTCTGGCAAGATCTTTTATTTAGAAATACATGTGGCTTGTTGCACATAATTCCGCAGCCCTCTTGATGTTTCATGATTGTATTTTCAATCTTAATGTTATATCAATGCAGAGGGAAAGGGGACACACACACATTTGTTTCATACCTGACCAATCATTTTTTATGCATTTACACGTGTCTGGTAATTCAGAGCATATATGCAAGGAAGCTATGTTATTTTTCCATGTGGTTTAGGCTGTTTGTTTATTTTATCACTAATTCTCAGTGAGAAGGTCATCCTTTCCCCCAGATGTTTATTACTTTCACAAACCAAAAAAGATTTCTCTCATAACTTGCATCACAGATCTAATACTTGTGAAATGCACAAGCGATGCCAACGCAGTAATGATTTCAAGAGCTTTCTATATGCAGAGCTGTGGTTTACCACCACGTCACGGCTTACCACAATTTAGCAGAAAGCCATAGCTTTTAATCACTAAACCAAGGCTTGGCCAATTTGAAAACACAGTGCTTGATGGGGGAAGATTTGGGAAGGATTTACTGCACTGGTTTCTTTCAGCTTTTCTATTTACTTCCATTTTTTAAATTATTGTCACAGATTCCCAGCAAGGAGAAAAAGGGTAACAATCCAGAAACATTTGGATATTGAGAAACTGCAAAAGACGAGTACAAATTTGTCAAATATATTTTCAGCCTTAACCTTTATACCCCTCTGATCCTTTTTTAAGTATGTTTACATTTCTGAAAATGCAGAGTGCATGGAGGTTTCTGAGGTTTCAGTGTATTATCTCTACTCAAGAATTTTCCCTGTGCAGAGTTTTTGATTACTTTGGGAGTAGTCAGCTACTTCTGCATAGTTTAGTACTGACTGCAAGGAGAGCAGGCTTGGAAATTAACTCATGTATACATAATAGAGAACTGCCAGGGACAAGTAAATGCGTTGTAGATTCATATATCTATTAGCTTGGGGAGTGTATATATATATACATGTTTTGTTCTTGGAAATCTTACAAACATGTTTGATTGAGGAGATGAAAGATGTATATTCAGTATATCATGTAAAAATGAACCGGTTGTTTGGAAGGGGGTGGCTCGTATTTCTGATATGTCTGAAGCTGAATTTCTTCAAATAGAGTCTCTATTTTTGCCTTGATAACATGAAAACACTGGTGGGACTTGCAAGAGAGATTTATTTTACTAGCTGAAAGCTGAGTAGGCATCCCTGAGCAGCTGGTGGTAAGGACAGGAGATAGGTTGAATTAAATCACCATAATGAACAGGGTTTGATTTAAGAGAAATAATTTTTTTTAATGGCATCAAATTCCACTTGTGACATTTTCCTCAGCAGAGACAAGCTGTAACTACTTTATGTCGCACAACATATAAATCTTTCGATCCGGTACTATAATAGCCAAGATGTCAGAGATAATGTTACTTGATTTAGAACTTGTGGCATCCACTTGACAGCGAGAGGTGAGACCCCCAGCCACACAGCACTGCAGCAATAATCACACCAAACATTGAGACAGAAGCAGTTTGTTTCTTTTCCTCATTGTGGGATTTTCACTACAGACAAACCCGTACTAAAAAAATATGTTACGTCAGTCATCCCGTGGGCAAGGACAGCACTTGTCTGAAATTCAGCACTTTTGTGAGCTTGGCCCGGAAATGTTTTTAACCGAGCTTGCAGCACTTGCAGAGAGGCTGGACGCCACACAGGTCACCATCTCGTGTGTCCGGACGGGCAGACTTTGGGCTTTGCCGAGACTTGCAGTGACTCACCTGTGAGGGGGCTGCAACTTTTCAATACCTCAGGGATGGGGAAATATTGTTCCTGTCTCTAAATTAAGTTATCCTGGGGAAAACTGCTGAGTCAGCCACTAAATTATCTCAAAACTGTTTTGTCTTCTGGAATCATAACACTCACATAAATGAATTCAGCTCTCAGTGCTACAGTCAGAAGCAGCAGAATAGGAAACAGTGGTACCCGGCTGGAAATGAAGAGGCGATATCCAGGAGAGGAAAAGTAACTGGGGAGATTCAGGCTCAAATTTGAGGGAAATCTAACTCACTAAGCCCATTACTAAAAACAAAACACCCAGCC
>Ga0181612_163904_pt1 | contig 10616 bp, 11 predicted proteins | sample HoacroProtozoa21_FD_119630 | JGI IMG/M metagenome (GOLD analysis project Ga0181612, IMG submission 119630) | Hoatzin crop microbial communities from Cojedes, Venezuel. Combined Assembly of Gp0051906, Gp0051904, Gp0051908
GGACGGGGAACGCGTGGTAGCCGAGGGCAGCCCTTGCTGCTGCTTTAGCCGCTGCCCGAGGAAGTTCTGCGCTTACTGACCTGTCTTTCCGTTCCTCTGCTTCCCCCAGATGAGAGCACCCTACTCGCTGTCCTGCCTGTTCCTCCTCAGCCTGGTGGCCTGCTTCCCTCCCAGCCAGCGGCAGGAGCTGGGAGACCCCGGGGAAGGGACGGCGCTGGGTCGCAGCTGGCGAGCGGTGGCCGAGGACCTGGGTGCCTGCTGGAGGGCGAGAGCGAAGCGGATGCGAAGCGAGGAGCTGAGCATCGCCCGGGAGCTGCGGGGCTGCGGCAAGGAGGGCAGCGGGCAGCGGCCGGGCAGGCAGCGGGGCTCCGAGCTGCTGCCGGCGCGAGGGGAGAAGCGCAGCGGCACGCTGGGGAACCTGGCCGAGGAGCTCAATGGCTACAACAGGAGAAAAGGGGGCTTCACCTTCCGCTTCGGGAGATGAGGGCCGGGACTCGACCCCACCATCTCTCGCAGGTCACCCCGTCCCATCCTTCCCTTCCATCTCACCTAGGTTTGTTCAGACAAAAGGGTACTGGGGGGGTTTGCTGCTGGGATGGCCTTGGGGAGGGGGGGACACCACGTTTGCTCCATTTTTGCCCTGCTCCAGATCTCACATCCCCATTCCCAGCCAGTGCAATGGAAGAAGAGGAGGGTACCTTCAAAAGAAGCCACCACGTCCCTTCCTCGGTCACAAGTGGCCTTTGCTGGGCACGGGGCAAGTGCCCTGTGCCGGGTCTCCAGCGCCGCGGTGCAGGCAGGGAGCGGGGATGCGGCGCCGGGGCAGGCAGAGCTGGCAGGGCCAGGCGTCGAGGCTGGATGTCAGTGGGCTGAAGGGTCAGAGCAGCGTAGTCCTGGTGCCAGTCCTGCCAGGGACCGCTGGTAGCTGCCGTCCATGGCAGGGCTGTCAGGGAGGAGCAGGTCCCCCAGAGCTCTCCGCGGAGTTGCTGCTCTCCTGGCTATGAAGGAAAAGTCCCTCTGGCAGCAAATTCTGGTTAGTGTCAAGACGCCACTTACGAGAGCCGGCTCCTGCGTGCAAACCAGGACAGAGCAGCAGGGTTCGAGAAAGTCTTGTCCTTAGAAATCCCTGCGTGAGCACAGACACCTGCCCCGGCATCACCAGGCCTGCTGCAGTCCCACCACTTCGCTCACGCCCTGACCCTGAGACCCGTCCTCAGGTGCCACCAGAGTCCTTGCAAGGATCAGATGGCGACGACCGACCGCCAGCATCCCTGTCGCATCACACCAGCCCCTGCCTGAAAGCCTGACACCTCCTAACCCCCTCCTGGCCTCATCACCACCTGTTCCCAGCTGTAGCTGCTGCAGAAACTTGGGTGCAGAGGAGCTGAAACAAGGACCCCTGCACCTACCCAGGGCCACCAACGGGCGCTCGGTGTCCTCCTGCTCTCCAGTCCCCTCTGCTGCCAAGGGTGCAGCTTGGGGAATCGCCAGCCCCAAAAGTCAGCACAGCCACAGCGGCGAGGGACAAGCCCCCCTCTTTAGCAGCTGCCTTCTCCTCCTTTGGGCAGATTTAGCTCTGCCGGTGCCAACAATGACGTTTGCTTCTGTGCCCGCCACTGCAGACAGAGATATTAGTAATCAGAGGTCTAACTACCTGGCTTGCAGGCGCTCACGGCAAGTTAGACACCTAACGACTGCTAATATTTCATTGCAGGCACAAAAATGAAGCAGGGCAATTATTTGCAAGTGCTAAATTGCACCCTCAAAATCAAAGACCATGGCAGGACTGAGCAGGGGGGGGATAAAAAAAAACCATCAGGCTCCAAGAGGTGCATTGTAACATCCATCAAGCAGACAGAGCACTTCATGCAGCGCCGCTGGGCCCCGCTCGGGCTGCTCTCGCAGCGCGTCGGCGGAGGCTGAACGGAGGCGAGCTGGGAGCGGCAGGAAAACACCGGCCACGGGGCAGCCGTGTCCAGGGAGCAGTGCTCGAGACACTGGAGCAGGCTCGTCCAGGGAGCTACGCGTGGGTCACAGCCCCGCGGGTGCGGAACGGGAAGGACTCCGGCTTTGCGGGGATACGGGTGATGATGCCAGGATGTGGCCCTCGCACGAGGATGATGCTGGCTGTGAGGGCGGAGGAGAGGAAGGGCATTTTCCTTCCCCCGCACCTCTGCTGCGGTAACCATCTCGCACCGCGGGGACCACAGCAGCGACCAGCAAACCTGGTGGCACTCGGGGCAGCTGAGCTCCCCCCAGACACCCCCAAACCCACCTCCGATCCCTCTCGACTCCCACCCCACCAAAGGCTGCCAGCTGGGGGGACGCAGGTGCCGCGCTCGCACCATGCAGCGGAGACGGGTACTTCATCGATGTTTCTATGGCAACATCTTTTTTTTTTCCTCCCCCCCTTTTCTTTTGAGTGTTCAAACCATCAATAAACACGCACTGATCAATTTTACCCTGTGCTGGAGCTGGGGGGAGGGACGGGAGGGGAAAGAGTTCTGGAGCAACGCTGGGCTGGGGAGGGCCGGTGGATCCCGGGCTTTGCCGTGATGGATCATCGCATGGAGAAGCGGCACCGTCTGCTGCGGGAAGGGAAAGGAAACCTGCCGAGTGGTGCTGGGGCCGGGGGACGCCTGGTCTTCTGCTCTCGGGGGAGGAACAGGGTCACAGCAACATGATAAACCCCTCCATATAACGAGGCTTTGATTGAAGCGCAAGAACCCTCGGTGTAACTGCTCTAAAAGCCGGTGCTTCCCGCAGCGCTTACCTGGCGGTGGGACAGAGCGGGGCTCAGCGCGGGGGCTCCCTGACGGGCAGCTCCGCGGTGCGGGGCGATGCCATCGCCCTCCCTCCCGGCGGGCTGCAGTGCGGGGCCACGGCACCCCCGGAGCACCCCAGGGGCCACAGCCAGCGAGCACCGATGCAGACGCACTCGCTGCCACCACCACCGCTGCTGGGACCCTCTACAGAACACCCCGTTCTCCTTCCTCGAGCAGGCCACCACCCTCCTCCTTGGCCCGGCCCCATCACCACTTGGCCACTTCTCATCTGTCCCCCGCCGCGAGCAGACCCCCAGCACCGCAAACACATGCGGCAGGCACAGCAAACCGCAGAAACCCCAGCGGGTCCTCTGTAGAGAAAGAACCCTCAGCCTTCTCCAGGCTGAACAAGCCCAGCTCCCTCAGCCTCTCCTCGTAGGAGAGATGCTCCAGTCCCCTCATCATCCTCGTAGCTCTCTGCTGGGCTCTCTCCAGTAGCTCCTCATCTTTCTTGAACTGGGGAGCCCAGAACTGGACACAGTACTGCAGATGGGCCCTCCAGTCATCCTGCGCCAGATAAACTCATGTAACTTTTGGAATTCCGTTTCAAATCAGTGATGCTGTCTTGAAGAAAGATTACAGTTTCTTTTTCTTAAAAAAAAATGTTTTAAAGTGGTTCCCAATATGTGAAGAACAAAAGACCCATCAACTGTTCAGAAAACAAAATTTCATTTGTTGTAAAGTTCCTGAAACGGTGAACACCTTATCAGAAGCACAGTGAAGTGGCACTGTTTCTTTAAAAGGCTGAGCTGTCTTCCAGGAACAGCAGCTGGAAGATTCAAGAGATCTTCAGCCACAGTGCAGGGCGGTGCCAGGCCCACCCTCCTCCCTGCCCCCTGCCAGCACCGCCAGTGGAGAATGGGCACTTAGTCTGTATTTGCAGCTCCTGCCTAACAGCTCTGACAATCCACCTGGCAGACTGCAAGCTGGAATTCGCCCTCTTGTTTTTATGGACCCTCAACTGAAAAGTGCAAGAAGTGAGACAAACCGCAATGCAAATTCAGCTTTAGACAATAAAAGGATTATTTTATAGAACTTGTAGTTTACTGACTATGAAAAATCTATAGCCTCTCGCTTAAAGAGGTGAACATAGCAACAAGACGAGTAGAGACAAGGCTCTGCTTTCAACTAGATGTTTGCCGTTTATTCCAACAATTGCAATGGAGACACAGGCCTGGACACCCCCACCCCGCGTACAGACAGAGGTCATTCACGTCTCTTGCATCAGAGCCACAGAAATAACAATTCTCCAGCAATTTCTAAGAATGCCAGCGCTTCCAACTCCTTCCCGCTTCCTGCATTCCAGCAAACAGCAGCCGCGCTCCCCTCCCAGCGCTACGAAGGCAGTTGGCTGGTGCCCAGTCTGGCGAGCGGGGACGGAGAGAGCGTCGCCCACAAGGGACAAGACCCGAGGAGTCGACTCCGTCTCCGCCACCACCCCCTTCCCCACAAACACTTTAAGGCATGAGCAGCTTTGTTCAGGTGAACTGCGTACGTACATGCAGTCCCCCGTATTCACGGAGCTGCAGAAAACCAGCTCTTCCTCAGAAGCTAGTGGTAGTAACTAGTCACTAGTAACTCAGCTTCTCAAAAACACTACCCTCGCTAACCCCTCTCTACAGTGTAGGGTAAGAATCTCTCATTTACAGCTTTACCCACACTTAACAGCGGAACAGAAATGGCTTCAAGGGTGTGGGACCGGCTGCTAGTCCTGCAGTTCAACATTACAGATCTTTCCTGGTATTGGGCCAATCTAAGATGCCTTGTTTCTAACTTAGACTATTAATACAAATTCTTAATGATGTTAAAAAACACTGTACAAAACCACCTTAAGGCACAAAAAGTTAAACAGAAATGCAGCCCACTTGAAGCCTTGAAGCAGCCAATTCAAGAGAAACTGGCCTTGTATAAGCACATAGTTCCTTTATACATGTTAAGCTTCAGTGTCGTACATTAAAAACAGTAAATATAGGACAACATGTATGCTGCTCCGCTTCTACTCTTTCTTTAGCACTAACTCCCATCTGATACATGACTTGTGGTTACAAACAGGAACTGAAACAGCTTATAGGTCCCTCAAAAGATTTGCTTTGAGGCACCCGTGAGCTACTGCACATCTAGGTATGCAGATACGGCAACATGACTTTGTTTTGTACGGGTGGGATGTGAACATGCTTCAGCCTCAGTGCTTTGCTCAGCTTTGTAACAGCTGGGAAGTATGGATGTGAAAAGAAGTTGTCAACACAGCAGTGATGGAAGCTGGGAGAAATTTTAATCTTGCAGAAATGAATTTCCTAAGTTAATGTCCCTCCCCCAAGCAAACTGTCTTGGGCAGATGACTGAACAGTAAAAGAAAGGTGCCCATGAAGAGTACTGTCGTGCTTAAAAGCTCTGCAGCAGATCGGCGTTGTAGGTAGGGTCAGCAAGCATGCAGCGGTGCAGCTACCGTCCACCTCCAGAAATGCCCAGGTAACACAACCACTGGCTGGCTCAGAGGTTCCTGTTTAACGTCTGTGAACGGCCAGCCGGCGCTCTCCAAGGAAATCTGGCACGGCAGCTTCTCAGCAGGAGTCTGTAGGTTACTGTCCGCAGGAGGGGAAAACACCAGCAAACAACTAATTTCTCCATAGTATGAAAGGCCTCTCTGCATTACAACATAAAACACATCCAAACTCAATTATTCAAGTAGGATTGGATGTTTTCTTATATGAAGGTCTTCAAGCAGTGAGAAGTTGCTGTACCGACATCAATATTCTATACGTAATTCCATAGGAGAAGCAGCATGACAGAACGGTTTAATTCAGGTGCGATTTTTCTGATGTGGCTTGGAGTGAAGGCAGCCAGACCACCGGCAGTGAAGCCTTACGGGAACGTGCTCGTTGCCCCGCTCCGTGGTGTCACAGTGCTGCTTTTCAGTTTTCTTCTCTGCTAGTGCTTTTCCTGCCCCCCTTCCAGCAAGGCTCATCGCATCACTCCGGCACTGCCTGTGTTATTCATAAGCCATTTCCCTTCTGTGCAGAGGAAGAGCTGTAATATTAGCACAGAGCACTGAACTCTTGTTCGCTCAAAAGAGCAAGAACATTCTTGGTATGTTTGAAATTAGGAAAGCCTGTAGCGACATGGAAAAAAGAAAAACTAGCTTAAGAGTTTCTATTCATTGTTTTATAGCAAGAAAGCTTTTGTCAAGGTTTATTATAAAGGAACAGCATTGGGAAACCAAATAAATAGTTGAATAGTTAACAGTATGCAATATAATAGTACTGAACTTCAATTACATAAAAATTAAACTTTGGAACAGCATCAATATGAAAGATTCCTTAGAAAACTAGGACTCAGTCCAAGATCCTCAGACCTGTACATTGCAAAAACCAGTCAGTTCTGATGCCCAGTTGGTCCCAGCTTTGTCCTCTGAGGGACTGTGTCCATGGAGAACTATGACCCATCCACGCAGCTCCCTGATCCCCCTCTGCCCCAGCACACACACACACAGGCTGTTTTTCCAAGTGTCTAAGGGAGAGTGACCGGGAAGCACGAGGTAGGAGCTGTGCTCCATTGTTTCAGAGGAAGCAGTATCTCCTTCCTCATCTGATAGCTATATTGAACAAGGTTATGCAATTTAGCCTAAGGATGCTTCTTTCTTCCTTAAAGCAGCAGTTAGAGGAACAGAAAGAAGGCAGCAATGACTTCATGCTCCCAGTAAAACCCCAGCTGCGTTCTGGGGTGGTGGAATCGATGGCTGATTTATCATGAGCTGGACAAACCATGTGATCTAACATGGCGAAGTCAGTGGGGAGAACTGAAACAGAGCTACATCAGACCCTCTGTCATTTTCTTTTTTCCACTCATCAACACTGTGCAGTCACAGTGATCTGGATTCTGTTAGCACATCTCACCCAGCACAGGAGGGGAAGGGAGTGATCTCTGCTGGCTCTCAGGAGTGACTGACTTCAGCAAGTTCATCCCCCTCTGGAGCAGGATTTTTCTGTGCTCCCACATAAAGAAGTATCACCACGGTGATCTGGAATTGCTCACCGATACAGACTTCTTCACCTGTGGGACACATGCATCTCTTGCTAAAGAAGCACAGCTCACTTTGGCTATACATCAGGTGGGTCTGGGTCTCTGACCTGATGTAAACTTAAAGAAATATATACACACTGTAGCTTTGAAATCGTACATCAAAACAGTTGATCAAATTCTCCTCTCAAACAATGTTTAGATCAGTAGATAGTTCCACTGAAGTCAGGAGTGCTAAAAGGTGTTTGAGGAAAAACCCAGCATTACATATTTGCATTAAATGCCAAAACATATCCTAAAATACTCCTCTTGACATCTGTCACTGAAACGCTTCCAATGACAACTTCTCCAGAACACTGGAACAATTAACAAAAACTCTGCTATCAAGCAACAAGAAACCAGAAATAAAAATTACAAACAAAAATAAGCTCTTATCTTTGTTAAATCCCTGTCAACTATTTGAAATCTTGTTTATCTGTTCCATGAAATTAAAAACTTGGCACATTCTCCTTGGATGCCATTTATCGCCATATTATTTTATCTAGAACATTTATTGCATATCAGAAATTCACTTGGCTAGGATATTTTTGTTTAGTAGGAAACACTGCCTTCTGGTTACAGCTATGAAGCTCCACACAGTTCAGTAAATGAATTCTCCTGGTATTTCTTGCAGCAATGGTTCCTCAAATTTAAATCGCTTGGAAATGGCTTTCTGCTCAGTTACTTTTTCTTTTTCTGACTGCCTACATTGTCCCAGCGTATATGAAGCCACCACAATTAGTTCTTCTGTCACTATTGATTTTTCCTCTTCAGACTTCTCAGCATCTACTGATTTTTCAGAGGCAGAATCTGCATCTTTCTGGGTGCCATCACTGGTCTCCCCTCCTGTACTTTTATCGCAGGCCCTGCAAGCAGGATTTTCACTTTGTTCTAACCATGGATGTTGAAGACATTCTTCAGCAGTTGCCCGGTCTCTGCAGAGAAAGGAAAGTGTTAAAATAAACGCCCAAATGAATTTGAAATCCAGTACCTTGCAGAAGAGATCCACACAAATTAGTCCTAGGATATGACTGTATTAAACACAGACTGATAGAACTCCTAAAAAAATTGCTGATAAATACCTTTTACCAAAAGAGAACAGCAGCAGCCCAAGGTGATGAACTGCTAACATTTAAAATAAAGGAGTTCATAGATCCTTAAATATCACAGTTTACGCTCCCATGTTTCCAACAATCTTTTGAAGTTTATAGAGGTTATTTTTTTTCTTTTTTTTATGTAGGAAAATTATCTCATTCTTACATTCTTACAAGTATTCCCGTGGACAAGCAGTGGGCAATTTCAATGGTTGACAAGCCCCACGAAGAACTGGTGAAGTTCCACAGAAAACACCTCTTCTATTTTGAGACCTGGAATTTCCAATTTGCTGCCCACTGAGAACAGCATAATGATGAACCAGAAAAGAGCAAGGTACTCTACCAACTCAGCAAGAATAAAAGGCTCAAAGCACAGTTCATTTAAAAGACATCAGCAAGGTACCTGTAAAGAAAGTCAGTACAGTGTACCATGTGCTACAATTCATATACAGTTTTCTGAAATGAATTTGAGTTTTAATTACTAACACTTGGATGTATTCAAAATATGCCAGTTTGGAGGGAAACAGAGAAATTCTCTTTTCATATTCATGAAAAGTAATAGCACAATGACATATGAATAATCAAAGTTCCCTTATACTTTAAAATGCCAGCACTTGCTACGTTTCAAATGAATCCAGTCAGACATATGAGCATATACAATTGTGTATTTTACTTACTCGGGTTTCTTAACCAGCAGAGTTTTGATGAAATCCACGGCAGACTCTGAGATGAGGTCAAAGTCTTCTCCAGAGTAACTTACGTTCATTTGAGATATATTTAAGAATGTTTCTTGTTTATCATCCCCTAAGGAAGGTGATATCCCTGTTAGCATAACATATGCCAGTACTCCAATGCTCCTAAATTAAAAGTAAAAAACAGAAAAGCAGTTTTTAGGGTTTGTTTGGTTTGGTGGGTTTTTTTAAAACCTTGCCAGTAAACTAAGTTATGATGACCATTAATTTGTGCAACTTACCACATGTCAGTTGCTGTACTGATAGGGTCATAACTCAGAATTTCAGGAGCTATTCAGGGAAAAAAATAAAAAAGTTCTATTTTTTGTCATATGCAGACATTATATTTTAGTTATACAGCGCAAAATCGGGCACGTGGTAAATTTAATATAAGCCACTTGAAGCATGACAGTGTTTTGAAATAGAGATGTTTCTATTCAAGTTATTTAAGCGATTACTGTCATTCATTGCTTTTAAGTAAAACCAATTGTTTTCCTTTTATTGTCCTGGCCAGTCTCCTTCCCAATTTAGGAAGCTGTATACAAATTTCTTATGGAAAAATGAGAAATACCCAACAGTCCCCATTCCAGCACTGAAACCCACATCCATAAAGATACACTACACAATTTAAAGGTATTTTCAAGTACGTTTTCAAGGCCTGGAATGATTTGCTTTCGAAACAATGGAATGGATACCAGCCTCAACAAGCTAAAATATTACATTCAGAGACTGAATACGTAACTCTGAACTTTCAATCCAAGGAACACTTGTTATCACTGCTGGAAAGAATCGTCTAAAGTGCGCACTCATCTTTGACACAAGCACACAACTATCACTCGTTTGACTGGCAAAGCCTGCCAGTTCTAGCTTTTACTCACAGCAAGTGCCATACCCAAGTAATAACCTGATCTTTCAACACAGTAACTCAGTAACTACCCAGCCAGGCTGGCATTCACCACATTGAGGCAGCTTCTCTTTTCGCTCCCCATAAAGCCTGGACAGTCCTCTCCTCAAGGCTGCATCACTCATGGGGTAACAACTTACCTACGTATTCTGGAGTTCCCATTATTTCTCTTAGCTCCTCACTGCTCTTCATTATTCTGGAAAGGCCAAAATCGACGATCTTAATGTCTCCCAGAGGAGACTTGCTGGTTAGTAGAATATTTTGGGGCTGAAAAACAAAAGAAGTAGGCTTTCAGGATCACCCAAATCTAATGTTTATGACACCATATTGCATAATTATTTTAGATCACGAGTAGCAATAATGCATTCCATAATAAGTACGATACCCAGAATCATTTATTTGTAGGGTTGTTTTCCGCCTCCCAAGGTGACCTTGGAGACACACAGGCTAAAAGGAGTGGCAGGATTTTCTGTTTATAACTTAGAATCAAACATCTACCTTTATTAGCTTAGAAAACATACAAAAGACATGCCAGCAGCTATCATTTAACAATAGCATATAAATACCTCTGCATTTGTGCCTTTATTCTTTCATACCACCTTTTCAACTCCCCTCCCCTCCTTGCTTCCTTCCAACAGATGGTGTGAAATCCCTCCTGTCGAAGGGTGTCCAGAAACACCCAATCATTTTAAAAGGCCTGAACACATAAAACTATTTTGACTACACATGTTTAAAGAGTCTGTTGCAACCAACGTCAATCTTGTTCAAAGTACAAACAATTGTATTACAGAATACTAACTGAAGAACCGTTTAGAAAAAAAATACGGCAGCCTGAAAAACAGGTTTTTAAGAGCATCACCTTTGGATAAACTTGTTTGCGCTGACATCACTACATCTTGGCTGTCATCCTTCAAAGCAACTTTGTGGTCATTAAGAAGTTCCTTACCGTCTACTTTGAGTGCTAGCTCAGTTTAAAAAAAAAAAAAAAAAAAAAAAAATCTGAGAA
>Ga0181612_180244_pt1 | contig 10616 bp, 3 predicted proteins | sample HoacroProtozoa21_FD_119630 | JGI IMG/M metagenome (GOLD analysis project Ga0181612, IMG submission 119630) | Hoatzin crop microbial communities from Cojedes, Venezuel. Combined Assembly of Gp0051906, Gp0051904, Gp0051908
AGAAATAGCCGCTGCTAAGTAATGGTGTAGATTTTCTACTTGAATATTTTTGTTGTAGGAACCTCAGGAGGTCAGTGTTTACTGTTTTTATATATGCCTTTTTCCTGTTTTGAGTTTCCCTTTTTGAAGGATTCTGACAGTGAACAAAAGCTGCTGATCAACCTAAGTTGGTAACAGAAAGTGTATTTAAGATCCTTGTAAATGCATCTTTTTGGCAGTTCTAAATTGCTGTTAAATTAGTCTTAAGAGAAGTTCAATACTAAATTTTTTTCGTTACACGTTCAGGAAACAGCTCTCTTCATTTATTGAAAAAGATTAGCATAGTTCATTATTTTAGCCAGTGCAAGCAAAAATAATCAATTTTGTAAAGTTTTTCCAAAGCTTGGTTATTTTCTAAATCAGTGAATATGTATATATTTAAATTGTAATAAGCGAATTCTTACGCTTTAGTTTATTGCTCCGTAAAGCTTGTACTCAAAAGGTCACTTTTAGATGAATGGGTTTAAAATTTATAACCATTATAATTTTTAAAAGTTATGAAGTAGCATAAATTTTGTAACTAACAATATTGATACACACTGTGATTTATTTTTTTGTTAGGAATTTTATGTTAGCATCAATCTTAATTACTTAAACTGCATATATTGTATAATAGTAAAATGTATATTTTAAAACTTCAGGTGGCTTTCCTCAAGTGAAACTCATTGCTACTTAGAAATATTCAAATACTAGCTTTATCTCAGGTGAATACTCTTGTACCCTTTTTGTTCAGAACACATGCTAATAAAAATGTGTCTTAATTATATCAGTTTATGTATTTCATTTAGGCAGCTCCTCTGTCTTAAACTTACTCTAAATTAACCTTCTACTGTGGGACAATAATGACTTTTGCTTCACCTATTTTATTCATATTGAATGTATTAACACAAGGTGCAAAAACATTCTTCCCTTGAGGAGAATGCATCCATATTCAAATAACTGAAATATTTCTTGAAGAATGCTTTAAATGCAATATCATATTGGAAATTGCTGGTTTCAGATTTTGTCAAGAAGTTGCAACTTAACACTAATTGTTTCAATACTATCTCTTTTATGAGGATGATAGATGCATGAAGCTCTTCTATATAGGGTCTAAAGAGTAAGTTTTTATCTTAGATAAAGGTTGAGCTCTACAGTGAAATGACTGCTGTAAATGGCAAAACATCCTGCAGTTATGTCAGATAGACGCTGATGTGGTTTGCATACACAGTTGTTATATATTACGTAAGTATTTCCAGTAACCTCATCTTGCATAAATAAAGCTTGATCAGTAGCTGTGTATTTCACTCACCTATGCATTCTCCAGAATGACTTACATCCATCAGTCTTCTAGGTTTTCTTCTCCAGTAGAAACTGGTTTTTGTCTACCACTGATGCTTGCTGTTTGCACTTAATGGTTGGAGCAAGCCAGTTTTAGGTTATTATTTTACATGGGGAACTGAGGCGAGTACTCTTGTTGCTTGCCTTGTGTAGAGTATGTTCTGCTAAAATAAGGATACCTATTCACTTGAATGTACTTTTATGAGGGAAGTTTAAAATGGCTCTATAAGATGAATACCTGTGTGGTGTTACAGTATACTTTAAGTAAGCCAAATTCACATCTTGAAGATTTCAGTGCTTATAGTATAGTGTCATTTTTCTACAAGCTGGTTCTGTTGTGCTACTTTCGCCTTAGGTATATATTTCCTTACTTCGGGTGAGCAATAAAATTGAGAAGGCCTGGGTGGTTTTTGTGAGGACAGCAATTAGAAAAAAAGATTGGTATAAGCAGGTTCATTTGGCTGTTGAAATCTCAAGTGTAATATTGGTTTTTCTCATGGGAAGAGATAGGTAGTTATGCTGTACATTGTCTGACTTACTAATACTAGACACTTGTAAAACTTTAAATTGGATGCAGTACACAAAATATATTTTAGAAAAATAAAAATATTTAAAATGAAAGATTACTGGATCTTTCTGCTGACAACTTAGGTTGTATGAGTTTTGCTTGAAAGCTTTAAATCTGATGTTTCTGTATCTGCCACAATGTTGGAATGTTTCCTTCAAACATATCCTCCTGCAACCTCTCAAACTGTACTAAATTGAGTGATATTTCTTGAAGTCTGCCTATGTGCTAACAGAACTTCATTTTAAATAGAATATGGTTTTAATTTTTGATAAGCTGCTGAATTTTAAAGAGTTTTTGGGGCCACCAAATATTTTGGATCATGCAGAGAATATATATTGTACTGTAGTAATTTTGTATTTACATTTGTATGATGTGACATAATAGATGTGAATGTTAATCACTGCTTGACTATGTTAATAAAGTTGTTTAAATATAGATGTTGTATTCCAATTTTTAATGAAAGATGAAAATTTAATGTTAAATTTATGTTTTGCCTGACTCAGTAGTGCACTCTTCTGGTTCACACGTGTAAGTTCTGTACTGTCTTGAATAAGGATTTTCGTTTTATCTGAAAGAAAATGATCTTTGGATAAGTTAAGGTCAATTTAGTTTAGATGCTTCACGCTGCTTGAGGGCAGATCGGTATAGAAATAAGAGGTTTATGTGAACTAAAATTAATGCCTGTTGGGTGATACGGGTAACTGCTTTACTACTGCCAGCTGGTACACTGACTGTATTTTTGTTTGAAACAGCTGATGCTTGCTAAGTCTGACCAAATGGGAAAGAGGAAGAAAAAAAGTCATTCTCATTGCTTGTGCTATGAATAATGTGAATAATAAAGTAGTAAACTAAAAATAAATGAAAACTATTCAAGACCTCTAACCAAAACTTGCAGTGGTCTTAGTCTAATTTTATCAAGTTTTTATGGGACCGTGATAATACAAACTAACTGGCGATCTGTCCTTCTGTTTATGTAATTTCCTGATATGAAGTGAAAAATATGAAAAGTACTCATACTGAAGTGAAGGTATGAAACTAACAGTAGTAGTTCTCAGGACAAAATCCACCCTTGTTTGAAGGTCTTATGTTCACTTTCAAAATTTAACAGTTGGTCAATAGCATGTAGACAATTTAGACAATTACTTACGTCTAGCACAGATATCTCCTATAGTGTAGTAATTAAATTCAATAAAGTGCATTGTCATGATGTAACTACTTACTGCAATAAAATTGATAGTAGAAATTAATTGCTGCTTACTCAGCTGGAAGTCTGCTTAATGAAGGACTTAGATTTCTGCCTCCAGAAAGCAATGGCGGCCATGGAATCGTTGTAAACAGCAGTGCAGGTGCATAGAGACCAAGCTGATTAGCAGAGAGATCAGTTCCTGTTGGCTGAGCAGACCAGTGGCTGCGTTGGAGGGGACAGGGAAAAGGTTTCTTTTTGTTTTCTTTCAAACAGCCCTCCCCGCTCCCCTTATGTTGTGGGGTACCTATGATAGAACATCGTGCTGTCAGTCAGATGTTTTGTTCAAGTCACCTGCTGTCAACTTAGAGCCTGATCTTAAGCTATGGCCTCTGATTTTAAGCCTGAGGTTAATTACTACCTATATATAGAAACAAGAGAGCAGTAGACTAAGTATTGGCATCTTGAAAAGTGAAATGAATGTTATGATTAAGTTTGCGGTCAGATTTGCAACAGCATGAAAGATTTACTTTCAACACAGGCCTTGCTATTTCTTTAAAAAAAAAATTACTTTTACATCTAATTTAAAGATGTACTTGAGTGACAAAGCATTTCAGTAGGAATATTGTGTGCATAAAATAATTTGTGTATGTTAAGTGCTCACGGAGCAGATTTTGGTAGCTTTTGTTATCCCAGAATGACTTGCAATGAAACATGCTGCTGATATAAAGTATTAATATGTAAAGCACAATTCTTTGAGGCATTTACTCGTTTTGCATAAAATGAGCAGTATATACCATCAAAACCCCCCAAAAGACAGCCAAATGTTAATCTGAATAATGGCAGACTTAAAATGAGGTTGTTTTCAACAATCGGTCCACTTTTTAAGAAAAACATGCAATTATGCTGCACATGTATTAATGCATGTATGTGTAAGTGATGGCATATAAGGAATTTTTTTTGAATTGTATGGTTTCTCAGGGGTTTTTTTGTGACACCAGTTCTTTTTTGTCAGACTTCAATTTGGATCATAGAAGTGAAAATTGAGGTATTTATTTTGTAGATTCAGGTATAAATAATTTTTGTCAATTCTTAATTTGTATTTAAAATATGGAAGTAAAACATGTTGAACTGTTACACTGACAGTTCTACCCATTTTTCCGTATTGCCCCTTAGCAAAAGGGATAGTCATAAATTTCCCCTATTAAACATACAGGGGAACTTAAAGTCTTCCCCTGTGTTTACAGCTTACATCTGTAATCTGGATCCATAACTACTGCAGTATTACTATAACTGATACCAATATTTTTTAGTTTTCCATCACTTCTCTCAGTACCCCCAGTGCTTAATACAAATGCCAAGCAGAATTTTGTTTCTCTGATAAAGTACTGTATCACAGTAAGAAGCTGTGTTAATTTGCCAGTTCATTTACAATCAAATGATAGTCAAGGAATGCTCTTACATGTAGGATGTATTTAATTTGCAGTTTTCTCAAGCTATCTTTCAGCTTTACATTCATGGTGACTTGTTGAGGGGATTCTGTGGCTTGCATGTACAGAAACTGAAGGGTTCCGTAGTTTGAAAGCTCAAATATAGTGAATAAGACTATGATAAAAAGGAGGGATTTGCTTTCAAACTAACAACAATTTAAAAAAAAAAAAAAGGCAAACTGTTTTACAACTAAATTCTGAGGTGATGTTTTTCTTGTCAGAACCGTGTCTTGACACAAAACATCTTTCGGTGTCTTCCTTTAACTTAATCATTACCTCAAAATTTTGAGTCTTCTTACATGGTGGGATTTTTTCTGCTTAGCACATTGATGGCCATTGTCTTGCATATACATTTTTCATTATGAAATGTATATGCCCAAATAAACGTTTTGGAACCGTGTCCAAAATAACCCTAGGTGTATCAATACACGCACCTTTTCCTTCTAGCTTTGGGAAATACTTTGGAAGAACAGATGAATCACATGACAAAGTGAGAATTCAAGTATTCATTTTCTTTAATTCTTTACGGACCTTAGCATAAGGGAGTAAGATATTTGCATCACTTTCTCCAGTGTTCTGCCACAGGAAGATGTAGCTAATTTTAGTTTTTCTTACCCCCATCCTCCTTATTGAAGGCCTTATACACCAGAACTGTTGTCTTCTTTGGCCCAAAACCAGATGGAAGCTAGCAGGCACCTTGGACCACTGCTCTCGTTTGTTGCAAGCATTCACTCATCTGTGTAAGTGTTTCTCAGTTCGTAAAATGGCAGTGTTTAACAGGGTGGTTGGGCCAATAATTTCCCAATGTAACAACTCAGAGTTTAGTTTATCTAATTAAGAACCATAGGCATCCTGGTTACTTCCATTTCTTAAAAAAACTTAAAAAAACCCAAAAAAACGCAAACCCACTGACCATTTGCTGCCCATACTGCCGTTCTGATTTTTAACATTCAGTGCTAACTGAGTACCTGTATAATCAAATCATTTTATCCCTTTCATGATATTTCAAATAGCTGCTTCTCACCTAGACACCTAAAAAAAATCTCTCCAGACTAATATCTTTCATTATTTCATTTACTGTCTTTCACAAACTCATTCCCAAGCCTTTGCACTTTGTTAGCACAGTAATAATTACAAGCTGCATTTGGTTTAATGAAAAACACAAGCACCATTTATTCCCCTATGCTGTGCTAAGAATACTTTCCTGAGATACCTTTTCTGTTTCTGTTGTACGTTATAACCAGAGCGGAGAAGATCTTTGTGATCTGGACACCCCATCTTGCTTGTGTGGTATGTACTATGGAGCACTTTGGTACTAACTGAATTTATACAATCAGAGCTTGCTCTTCTAAACACTTCAGGTTTGTCTGCTTTTCATGGCATTCAAAGGCTTTGAATACTTCAGTCTTTTTTCATTTAGGTTGTTTTTACTAGTTGACTGCAAACAAGCTGCTTCAAGTTCATTGATTGACATATTTGCAGGTAAGTACCTAAAACATGTATGCAATGCCAAATACATTGATACATCAGCAGTATAAATTCAGCTAACCCTTGAATGTGTTTGTGACAGTATTACAATGTAATAATTTATCATGTTAATTCCCCATTTTAAATAGAACTTAGATGAAAAAACTTAGTATGGTGTTTCTGTATTAATGCCCCTCCTGAACATATTAGAATCTCCCAGAATTTTTCATGCAGGGCTGAAGTGTAACTAGAAAAAGTCAAAAGGGAATCTGCAACCATTAGACTAGTGCAGTTTGTCATTACTAAGATTCACTAACGCTTTCTAATCCCTCCATTTGACTGAAGGTTGATTTGATGAAACATACTTTTGGCAGCAACAGAGCCGAAGAGTAATGAAGGTGGAGTATTGGCACAAAGTGACTCACTGTGAAACAATGCTGTTGGGTTCATAATTTATATAATTGAAGTAATGAATGGGATGTGATCAGGCTTGGTGACTAGATCAATAGAGGTATGCATTTAAGTATACAGTGAGTCAGATGATACAGCCTAATGGAATAAATCATTCCAGGGAAGTTGAAAACAGTGCCATGAAAACATACTGTAAATCTTCAACAGAACACAGAAATCATCGCTAGGTTTGACAGAACTTCGATGGGGTACTGCACCAAGTTGGAAAATATTCAGCTGATCTCTTACTGTAATAAATGTGGCTATCTATAACATTGTTGTGCACAAGCATTTTTGTTTATCTTAAGCTCAGGAAAGATGTTAGAAACATCCATCCTACCCAGAAGTGTAACGTAGGCCATAATCTCACCAGCGATCTCTCATCAGACCACAGTCTGAGTTTGTGCATGTATTTCAGGAAAGGGCCCAGCCCATCTTAATATTGCGTTGGAGAATTCCCATGCCCTTTGAATAAATTATTTCAAGTTAACTGTATTTGCTATTAACTTTATAAACCTCTTTCTACTGGCCAGATTTTTTTCCTAAGCTTTTCCACCTTGAACGTCTGTCTATGGGGTTTCATTACACTTTTTGTACAAAAAGGCTGCAATAATAAAAAATACTTTGTCATGAAGGTAATGTGTAGGTCATAAGCAAGTGAATTATTAAACTTCTAGGTGACGTCTGCAGGTATTCATGTACAGTTAGAACATACTCCTGGTGTTTTTTAAATCCTACAAGGTAACCTGACGGTACTTTATCAAAGTTAAATGACTGTTGAAAAGGCCTTAGCTAACAATTCACTCTGTCTTCCTTTTCCCTGTCTTTTGTTCTCCACCACAGTGGTAAACAACTCTGGCTTCTTATATCTCCTCCTGGTGCTCATAATCTTCAGAACATACCTCAATTGTCTGTATAAACTCCTGTTTTTACCTATCAAGATTCTTCATGTAGTCATTTTAACAAGAACAGTAAAGAAAAAAAATGCACTTTTCAAGGCATATCCTCAGTCTGGTGTATGAAATGTATATCTGGTATATAAAATGGCTCCACCTCCAACTGCTTCTTCAGGTTCTGTTTAAAAATGAAGTGCAATGTTAGATTATGTATTTTACCTGAATCAGTTTCTTACTAATTTTTAATTTATACAGGTCTTTAAATATCAGCTGGCTCTTTGGCAGTTCATGATGACATTAAGTAATGTAATAATCTGAATTATTTTGAGCAATTTAGATTCTTTATTCCTTTTTTATCTTAAAATATTAACACATTCAGTTGTAGGTTCATGTATTAAGGGCTTTACCAATAAGTGAATGCAGTTATTTTACCTAGACTTCGTAATCCATTTTCAAATGGCTTAGACATAAGGCAAATTAACTTATTTACTAAAGGTAAAAATACAACATACAGTCTTTATTTTTCAATCATATTATTGTCTGTAGTCTAGATGCACTGCATCTTTAGTATCATACTTGACAAGTTCTTCCAAGTAACAATTTAGTGTATATAATGCCACATCTCAGACGAATTACACCTTTTACAAGAACTGATTACTGAAAACAAGTTAATACTAACACAAAACCAGAAGCTAGAAATATGGGAAGATGTGTAAAATGAGATGCAGAGAGCAAACTGCAGACTCAGGAATGCTTTTCTGAGAGGGGAACTCTGAGCTGAATACCTCCTTTCACATGTATGCAACCCACATTAATGTCTAATGGCATAATTTTTCAAAAAAATAGGATTACATTCATGAAACAGAACTGTTAAAAAGTATAACCAAGAATTCTCTGTAGTTCTTCATACCCTTCCTGTGAGGTTTGTTGTTGTGGTTCTTTAACCTTCCACTCATGTAGAGGGCAAAAATGGGAGAGGAAGTGTTTTTTTTTAACTCTCTACTAAAAAATCAGTAACCCAGAAAACTACTTGGATCTTCCATGAAAGCTGCTGAAAATATGCAATGGGAATGTTTGTTTTGTAATGCAGGACTCACTGTGTAGTTATGGCTATCAAAATAACGTTCCCTTCTGTCCCACTCCCATTACACCGGGAGAACAAAAGAACAATTGTACTGGGACAAAGGGTCTACCTAACCCGGCGTCCTGTCCTTGGCAAACAATACCTAGGGAAGAGGATGAGATTAAAGTGTTCTCACAGATAGTGCAAAGTATTCTCACAGGCTTCACTAACTTGCAGATCAGGGACTTAATGGAATAAGTGATATGGTCTTTCTATCTAGTAATCCGTTATCTTATCTAGAGAAATCCAGAAACTTTTTTCAGTTTCCCACTCCTGCTAGCTTGACTGAATTCTCTGTGCTTTCCTTAAAAGGCATTTTTAATTTTTAACTCGTTTCCGCTATTCTTACTCATGAGTTCTCTGTGTCTTTCTCAGTCATCTCTTCCAGTCTGAAGAATACTAGTTTACCTGGTAGATGTTAGTTCCCGTATCTTGGATTCTGTTTTGTCACTTTTATCTCAGTCTTCTGGGGGATTTTTGGTTTGTAGTGTTGGGGTTTTCATTGGGGGTGGGGTGGGTGGGTTTTTTTAGGATAAGGGGTACCAGTACTGGGCACAGCATTCATGGTGCAGATGCCCACACACAGGTTAACAAACCAGATGAGGTTCTCTGTTCCTTTCCTAGTATGTCTAACAATTGTTTTTGAATACAACTGAGCATCAATCTCTGCCTTTTAGTACTGTGTTTAGTTGGTCTCATAACCTCAAGATCTCGTGTGCCTGTCAGCTCAGAGTCTGTCACCTTCTAGAATGACTTTAATAACTGGCTGGATATTGACCCAGCACATAAAGTCACCTCCCCATCCCACCTCCATACGCTTCTTTACACTCAATTTTAAATTCACATGCAAGATACTGAGCACTGATATCTGCTAATACCTCCTGCTGGGTATTATGCAAGAAGTGTGACTAAAAAACTGTAGAAACACCAGCTGGATATCACCATGGTGCTAGCATAGCACATGGACTGATTCTTCAGCCGTGCTCACTATATACCATCCAGCAGCACATAAAGCAAAGTAAAAAGTAATCTATGATTTTTCTTATCCAGGCCAGTCTCCAAAGAAGAAGCATGCATAACAGGACTGTCCTTAGTAAGATTTTGCAGTATGTGCTGCTTTAAAGAGGGGATAAGCGAAAAGATTGACATGCAGCATGTAGGATGGTAAAGTTTAAGAACCTCCCTCTGTGGAGGATAGAGCTCATTTTATGACAGTATATGGAGTTCAAGAGAAAGCTGACTCCTAAGAACTTAATAGTATTGTGGAGAATTCCAGTGTGCCTTAAGAACATAACTATTGATCCTGATCATCATCCCCATCAAAGCAGTTCTCTATACAGTGGGTTTTTTTCTATACAGGTGGTTTTCTATGCTGCAGGATACCTTAAAGTTCAGGTCTAAGATTTTGCCTTTCACTTGAATTTTGTGGAAGGCTGTTGGAAAAACCTGAGAAGGGGTTTGATACTTGTGTGACGGTAGACTACTGCAGCAGTTGCTTCACATCTTGATGTAGCAGTAGGTAAGGGATTACTATATAGCTTTGAAAATGTGGAAAATGGGAATTTTTCTATGAAAATTAGAAGTGAACCTGACTCTCCTTCCATCATAGCATCGTATCTGTTCCTGTGAAAGGTACTTTTCTGTCTTCCATGCAATATGATGATGCAGCTTCTGTCCCGCTGTTTTCCCTGGTGTACATCCTGGCTGCCTGGCTGCAGCTCGTAGTGCAGACCGTCTACTTACATCAAGTAAAGGGATGCACAAAGTAGTTTTTCTGAAGCGCAGTCCTATACTATGCCAGGGTCTGGACACTGAACTGTCCTTGCAGACGACGGAGGTTTGAAGTAAAGAGTTTCTCCGGACGCTCTGGCTTCACACGAAGCGCGTCGCTTTTCGGAGCGTGGCAGCGGAACGGCACGGCCCTGTGAGAGGCGGCAGGCGGCGGGGGTAAGCCCAGCTTCACCAGCACAGGTCCGGCAGGACCGGCCACCGCCCGCCCTGAAGGATCCCACCCCGCCCGCCTGGAACGGAGCCCCTGGGGCGCCGCCCCGCGCTCTAGGTGTTCCCCAGCGGTTCCCCA
>Ga0181612_110491_pt1 | contig 10615 bp, 4 predicted proteins | sample HoacroProtozoa21_FD_119630 | JGI IMG/M metagenome (GOLD analysis project Ga0181612, IMG submission 119630) | Hoatzin crop microbial communities from Cojedes, Venezuel. Combined Assembly of Gp0051906, Gp0051904, Gp0051908
AGGTGTGCAGGAGTTGGGAGGGAACATAGCCAGACAGCTAGTGAAACTGGTCAATGGAATTATTCCATAGCATAGGCATCATGCTCAGTTTATGAATGGGGCTTGTCTGGGGGAACAGGAACCTATCTGTTTTTTTCATTTCCGTGCTTTTCAGTTCTGTCCTGTCTGGGAGTTCGAACTTGTCCTGGAGTTTGGTCTTTTTCAGGAGTTTTGTGAAATTCACAAAATTTACGAATTTAGTGTTCTGCAATCTCTGCTTGAGGATTGGCTGCAGATCATTTGTCGGGTAATGAGAATAATTGTATTGTATATTGTTCATTTTGCATAGTCATTATTATCTTTCTTGTTATTATTAATATTAGTAGTAGTATTAGTATTTCCTTTGTTGTTTTATTAAACTGTCTTTATCTCAACCTATGATTTTCCGCTTTTGTCTGTTTCTCCTGCCCACCCTGCTGAGGGGAAGGGGAGGGGCGAGTGAGCAGCTGTTGGGTCCTAGTTGCCGGCTGCTGACTTAAATTACAACAGCATTGAATCTTTGTATCCCATAACTTCAGTTCTTGGGTAATGTGATGCTCAGCATTTCAGTCTAGACTGTAGGATTTTGGCTATGCAGGGCAACTCACACAATGCCTCTGTAGCACATAGGAGACATGCATCCTGAAGTAGGTCTCAGAAAAAGAAAAAAGGAAAACAAAACAACATCAAACACAAGACAAACAGATTCTTACTTGCACAGGCCACTGCTCCTTTGTAAGGAAGATGGGTACTTCTTGCAGTCAAATTTGAAAAAGCACCAAGAGCCCCAACTGGCAGATTTGTGAGATGAACAGAGGTATGGTTTACTGAACAAACCCCTAGCCATTGGAGCTGAGGAATATGCAGTGCCTCAGATCTTCAAAGAGCCTGGATGTGAGATAGATAGATTTTACCTTGATCTGCTCAGAGTATCAGCACTGACTATTCCTAGTGTGCCGAGAAGCAGGACTTTAAATGTTCGGGGAACTCTGCCAAAGAAATCTCAGGCTTGTTTAGGTATCTTGGGAGTTAGGTAGCAGCAGAACAAGGATAAACCGTATTTAGAAATAATGTAGCTAATCTGATTTAGACACCATAGTTCTGTTTTTTGATCCAGTCCAAAGCTCAGACTCCATTTCTGTCTTAAAAGAGAGAGGGAGTGCACCGTAATCGCATAAGTGTAAGATATCCAGACAGTGTAAGTCAAATAATGTGTAAAAAATAGGCAGCTTTTTAGCCAGCTGAAAAATTCAAAGCTGATCATGAATACTTCTCTGCTGAAATAGGAAAAGGTTTTGCAGCTGTACTAAGTTATGCCTGAGATAGCAATTTTCTGCATGTATTCTGGAAGTGATTACTATCTCAGTGATACTCCCAGCTGAGAGAAAAAAAAATGTTAGCGGAGGAAATATGATGATGATGACAGTAGAGTTACCTCCAAACATGGAATTAGGGCAGGTACAAAGTAGATAAGAGACATAGACAATGCGAACATCTTTAACATTGTCCTGTTATTTACAAGTAATAATTTCCTTTTTAACCAGTGAGCAAGTACTTGAATTTTGCTGATCTTCTTTTCGCTTGTGCCATACTAAATATTTCATGTGTATGTTACTTTAACACGATATCCAGATCAATAACATTGCTGGTACAAGTTTGAAAAGTGTGTGAGCATTGTTTGAGTCTGTGTTCTGTAACAGGAAGGTGCAATTCAGTAGAGAGAAAAGAGCTACAAAACCTGCGGAATCTTGCTCTGTAACTTAAAATAGCTTGTGTGGTGCGGAAGAAAGTTTCTTTTTGTAAATCTGTCTTGTGGTTCTAATGGAAGATACATACTGACCTACTGAGCTACATTTGCTCTGTGCCTGCTACAAGTAGTCCCAGAGAAACTACACCTGACTTTTGATTCTGTGTAGTTCAGGTGGTGCCAGGACACTTGGTTTTTCTCAGACTCTGCATTTTTCTGAGGTTAGATAATGGAAAAGAAGATACGCAAGTGAAGTTACTGGTACATCAGATAGTAGTGAGAAATCTATCAGTCAATCCATTTTAATTAATTCAATATGTTTTACTGCTCTACACAGTAAACACTGAGGAAATCAGCATGTTGTTTCTCATACATGCACAGGAGCAAACATACACTAAGTTTATAATAACATTTGTTTAAATTCTCACCCTTGAGTGAGATAATAAGCTGAAACCAACAATATAGTTAAATTCAGGTAGGAATAAAGTCACGGTTATAATCATATGTGTGCATGTGTGTGTGTGGTTAAGTAAAACTCTAGTATGAGAAGACTGCAAGACAATATCAAATGCGTTTGAAAATCATATTGTTTGCAGGAGAGAATGACATTATCTTACTCAAAAGAGGAAGCTGACAGATTCTAATGGTCCCTCACATGCTGTGCACAATAAACATTCAGCTTATCTTTCCAAGAACAATAAAATTTCATGTACTACGGCTCGACATAAGAATTATTTTTACATATCTCCATGCCACTGACTGTCTTGTAAGTTAATCTCATCTCTCATCAATTTTTCACCAGCTTCACTCTGATGTTGATAAAGGAGATGGTTCCATCAAATACATCTTGTCAGGCGAAGGGGCAAGTTCCATTTTCATTATTGATGAGAACACGGGGGATATTCATGCTACAAAGAGGCTGGATCGAGAAGAGCAGGCCTACTACACACTCCGAGCACAAGCACTAGATAGGCTGACTAATAAACCCGTGGAACCAGAATCTGAGTTCGTCATTAAGATTCAGGACATCAATGACAATGAGCCAAAATTTCTGGATGGTCCTTACACTGCTGGAGTTCCTGAGATGTCTCCTGTGGGTAAGTGCAAAATACACTGTTGGTGTTGTGGGCAATTTGGTCCTATTGCCTTTTTAAAAATTTCATTATTTTTTACCGTATCGCACTAAGCTACTTAATTATCTATGAAGCACCTGCAACAGTTAGATATTTCAAGACTTAACTGGAAATAACCTGCTAGATTATGTATTTATCCTTTCAAAAATGTTATGAAACTCAAATAGCTATGTAGGGATTCAGATAAACATTTTATGTTGTATTTCTCATTCCAGTGCCCGGAGGCTTTGTTTTATAATTCTCATTAACAATAATAAGTTTCACACCTATGCTATGGTACTCAGAGGAGATAATGTATCATTTTGTTCAGATAAAGTCCATTCTTAACAAACTCTTCAAATTCCTTTTAGTGCATACAACAATTTTTTTTTTTTTTTTGTAAGTGTTGCATATATCAGTAAGAGTTTATAACTTTTCTAATACTGAAATCAGCGCTCTGGGAAATAGATGCAAGCAGGAGGGACTAGGGTACAACTTAAGACAGTTTCAAAATTCCAGTAGAATCAGAGAAGAATGGCTTTTAGAGGCTTCAGACCCTCTGTTGGAAAAGAAGGAATGTTAATTTTTCCTGAGTTTGAGTTAAGGAAGAATTTCAACCTCAAATCTACTATCTCTTCATTTTAAAGAGACAAAGTGCTCATCTGTTGTCAGGTGCCACTATTCCTTTGAAAGCTGACTGATTCAGACCAGACAGGAGTTTGGCACAGAGACATTTTGGTAAATTTGACTTTAATATGAAATTATAAATGCAAGCATGAAGCTAAAAAAACGTAGAAGGACTTAATGTACTTCAGTGGAAATAAGTGTATGGGAAGTTTCACTCCGGGTTAAGAGAGTTATATCATGATTGAAACTAGGACTTTCTTTGCTTGACTGATTTTAAACCATATAAAAATTTGATACTCTTACAGTAAGACTGATGAGACAGAATTTGCTATAGTTTCCTCAATACCATCTCCTGTGTTTTTGGATGTTAAACAATGCCTCGAAATTAGAGCTAGAGAAAGAAAAAGAATGTTCCCTGCATAAGTACCCTGCAGCATTCATTAGTCAACACTGCTTTTATATTTGAAACTTGGCTTAGGAACCAATAGGAGATAAGTAAAACATTGCTAAGAAGTTTTCTATTTATTTGTTCTACTAAGCAGTGAGTACAGACACTATTCCTCATTCGATACTTGGCACTTGTTCATTGTCACTCAAACACTATGTGGATGGCTAAAGAGGCAATAGTGGCCATGGAAAGAAAGATGGACACCACAGCTTTTGAGGAGTATCAGAGAGGAGGTGAAGTTGTGATACATTGCTGAGAACTTTTTACTGCTGCACTTTGGAAAAACAGAGATAATCAGATAATCAAAGACTGTAAAATCTAAATATTCAGCACTTCAGAAATGTTCTGTGAAAAATACATTCTTTTTTAAAAAAATGCTGTTCTATTTTAGAATTAGATTATTTAAGCGAGCTGTAGCTTGCAGCAATGATTAGATTTTTCCCCCTTTGTCTTGTGCCCTGAAGAGCAATATCTGCACATTTCCCTTTTGCGTGAGTTACCTCTGTTTTGTCCTCTACTGGTATATTGACAAACAGACAACTAGTACAGAAGTATGAGGTTTACCTACACACAAAAAGCCATGCCTCATCCATACTCCTTTTTTTCCAAAAACATATTGGGGAGTGCAGAGTGTTCAGTGGAGAACATGAGGACTATTTTTCAAAAACTGAGCTGCTTTTGCATAATTTGTTGAATCTTTACCACATAAATGATCAAAAGAAATTCTTTCCTTTATGGACTGCAGCACTAAATATGTATTCAATTTAAGTGGAATATTGTGGAAAATTATTAGCTGAGACTCGTGCGCTCTCTGGGATTTGTGTCGACTAAAGGTGGTTTCATCTTCGGGAGCTTCCTGAAACTGTACATTTTAAACATCTTCATTATTTGTATCACACAGCTACTGAATACTGCATTGTTAGTGAATTAAGGATTACCATGAAATGCCTGTGTGGTACTTGCCTTACATAGTTACATCGATTCATAGTTTATTCATATAATACAATTTTTAATTAATCACCTAGAACAATCATGAAATATTAAGAAGAAACAATGTATCTCTCTCCAATTTTGTTTAAAATTATATCCATGACAAGGATTTTTAATTGGATATTAAACAAAATGAAAGAGATCAGAGGGTGATAAATCCAAATTAACTATAAAGCTAGGAGAACTATAACCTTTAACCTAAAAGGCAGTTATGCAAGTATGATGATTCTGTATTTTAGTTGGCAAATATTTTAGGGCATTATCTAAGGCCAGTCTTTTCTGTTACTTGAAACGACTTTGGGTCAGGTTCAAATTATATTTGGGTTTGGCCCAATTATATTGATTATCCTGGATAGGGTAAATATCTTGATGGCTTGTAAATCTATTCATAGCAAAAACCTCAGAGATATGGTTTATCTGAAAATCATAAGGGTTTTTTTTGAAGTATGTAAAAAATCTAGCAGTGTTATATTTCAGACAAAAAGATTGCAAATTATAGTTACAAGAGTATTAAATGACTGTTCCTGTGATGCTGATGAAAACAATAGCTGATGTGAAATACCGATCTGTTTGGTTATAGCCAAGGGAACTGGGGATAAAAATTCCAATACCCAACATAGTTTTGGTTTTGTTTAATCTTCTCTATTCTCCAGACATATCAACAGCTTTGCTTGTTATCCAGCACAATGAATATCTTTCTTGCCCCTTTTATTATTTCTGAATGAGATGGATAGAAATATTTGATTTTTATACCAGAGGGAAAAAAAATAAAAAATAAAAAAAATCTTTATATGATGCTTAAATCTTTGGTACAAGTGGATAGTGGGTTTTGAGAGCCTGAATGAAAGGAGAGTCTCTCTCCAGTCACAAGCCCCTTCAGCTTCTCTTTATCTAACCTTGCTGTTGGGCTGGAACCAGTCTTGTCCCCAGGTGAGAACAACTTAACCTGTGGGGCAAGAGAGATGAGGAGAAGAGGGTAGAACCTGCCTGCAGGTGCTATCTCTCCCCCTTCACACTCCTGGAGGGGAAAGGCTATAGAGGCATCACTGCATCGGCTCTGGGTGAGCGCCAATGGCAGAAGCACAGAAATACCAGATGGTACAGAACGGAACCAGGCCGGGCTCTTGTATGTAAAGATTAAGCAGGTACTACAGATAACTTGATAGTGAAGATGTTTACTATTTCTAGTAGCAGCTGATGTCACATAGAAATGTGATGCCGTCATGGAATTGTTTTGTCTATTAGGCATATTCCACATCATTAATTGATACCAGTCAATACCTTTAATCACTGACTGCCTTTAAAAGTGTATTTTTCGTTTGATCATGTGGCTACAATGCGATGGATAAGGGTTTGTGCAGTTTCAAAAATAAGCATTTGTTAAGTTCATCTAGTTTTCGAAACCAGTTTTCCCTTAAATGACTTCACCACTGTTAAAAATGGAAGTCAGACAAGCACTTCTCACACATTTAAAAACTTTGGCAAAATACCACATGTTACTAGCAAGATTTTTAAAAAGCTCCGTGCACAGGTTTCTGAAACAATCAATTCAGAGATTTGACAAAGATCCCTCTGAAGGATCTGCAACTCATTCAGACACCAGTTTGCCTTTATCTGACCCTATCACAGAAAAAGTTGGTCTCTGCAATATGTCCAAAGCATTGATGAATCTTGACTTGGGTAAATTCAAGTACAAGTAGTGTTGAAAATTCAAGGTCCTCTCTGCAAAAGCTCGTCTCTTCCATTTGCCCTAATATCAGAACTTAAATAGGTTAAATTCTCAGATTACTGCAATTCTGTAATATCTACCATTGTCTGTTAAAGGGTAGGTTAAAAATGATAGCTTAGACATTCGGGAAAAAATCAGAAATCTGTGCCGGCCACACAAAATTCGGTGAGTTATTAGCTAGTATCAATAAATAAATATGCAGAACACACTTTGATTAATGACACAGATATTCCCTCAGTATTTGCTGCAATTGCTGAAAAAATTTGTGAAGTTGCTACATGAACTGATATTCAAGCTTTGTTATAAAGACATAATTATAGAGAAAAATAATTGTATAGGAATCCTTATCTGAGAGGGAGAGACTCTTTTTCAGTAAATAGCCTCTATTTATTTTTTCAACCCATATCGGACACACAAATCGTAAGAAATATTTAAAGTTGTAGTTGTGAAGCTACAATAACAAGTCACTAGTGAAAGTTTGGGGTAGGGTTAGTGTCCTGTTTATGCCTGCAGTCTAGGGCTCTGAAAAATGTTGCCTTAAACAAGTTTTACTGGGACACTCATTTTGTTGGATGGAGAGAAGGTCTGGTGCCGTTTATTGACTGTCCCATGTGACCTGTAAGTTATAATCTTGGACGCATATGTGACAGCTGACTGCTTGTATTATGTGGTAGGATAAAGTGTTCAGGAATGAAAGGAAGACTTAATTTCAGTGCAGGAATGCAAACTCTCCTTTTGTAAGATGACATAATTGGAACTACAATGCAACTACCCATTTTTCCTCAACCTATAGATTTATTGACTATCCATGAATATCCATAGAGCTTTATTAGTTACTTTTTTTTTAAGGAAAATAAGCATATGAATTTGACATCAGTCCATTGCAAGAAAAATTAGGACAGCTTTGTGTTGCATTGATCGTCCTCTGAAGGAATTCCTGTTCTGCAAGAGATATCTGCTTCCTCTGGGAAAATCTCTGGAAACCTTCACATAGTTATCTTTCCATGCATGATGTTTCCTTGAACTGATTTCTTACATGTAGGGCTTTTCACATAGTTAGCATACCTTATGTTATCTTGCATCTTGTTTTTAGAACATATATTGTGCAGAAATCTCCCTCTCGGCATGGGACTTCTGGAAGCTCAAAGTTTTTGTGTGCAACTGGTAAAGAAATAATGGTAATAGTTGTTTTAAAAGATCTTTCCCCCATAATGCTTGAGAGAAGTCGATTAACACAAAGGGACTAGAAAAGTATCATTTTTTTTCAGTTGCTGGTTGCACTCAAGTGGGGTAAGTGCAGAAGGGTTTGGTGTTAAAATTTCTAAGTAAAAAAAAAATTCTAAAGGATTTATGTGTTTTAGGAGAGAGCCAATTAGGTTCAGATACTGTCTTTATTCATCTCTCAGAATGTAGAGGGTTTGTCTGCTACGGCAATAGATTTTTACAGCAAACAGACACTTCTAAGCTTGCAGGATTTCCAAAATGTCTGTGCTGAGGTTACAGAGCCTGTAATTTCTTTGATCTTGTATTGGTCTGGAGTCCTTGAAAGCAGCAAGAGCAAGGAGCAAAGGCGTAACTGTGTGTGAGGTTTATAAGCACTTTTGCCAATATTTGCAGACAGCTTCATTGGCAGGGCTTAGGGACTTTGTAAATGTGGTAAGCCTGGCTTTTGCAAAGAACACAGGATGTCAGATAGTCATTATGATACCCTTGTACTCAAAAGCTGGAGAGACTCTGGCGAGTTTAAAATAGGTCCCTGTATGAAATTACATTATAGAGTAATCTGTAAAATCAGTTTGACATACTGAATCAAAGCTCTTAGTTAATGGTGAACAGAAAGTTGATGTATTTTAAGCCCCATAACTGATAAATGACTTGGTGGATTAACTACCAATTTTCTTTTGAAACTTTCCATCTACTTAATAGTTTCATGTGAAATTTCAGGTTGAGAATAACCTTTTCCCTGTCCAAAAATATTAGACAGTCCACACGAGAGAAAAATTGCATTTAAAATAGAATTGCAGTCATAATACTTTGTCATGGATACTACAGGAAGAGAGATCAGGAGCATTAGTTAGCTAGGCGATAACTTAAATGAATAAAGCTATCTTATGAATGATCATTTCTGGTCAGAATTCATCCAAGCAGGTCCCATCCTTTGTAATCAGTACCATTTTAATGAGAGCTGCACTTAATCCTCTCTCTTTCCAAACTTTCAGCTTGGTCCCAGGACCCATTTATGATCCTCTACTTAACTGAGAATTGAAAAGCTGAGGAAAATGGATGGGGAAATTTACTACATCAGACATGAAGAACTTCAGAACTTGATCCCACTCATTTCCTGAAAAAATCCAAATAAAACTGGAGCAGAATACAATTTATGTTAAATTTACCCTGGGCACTTGCTAGTGCAGTTTGTACTTAAAGAGTGATTTCTAGACTTGCCGCTCTCCTTTTCACATGTCAAAAATGTGTTTGTTTGGAAAATGAACACGCTCTTTAACAAATGCCTTTCTCTACTCTTGTATCTAAATCCAGTTTATGAAGAAATCTGATCCTCTGTTGAAGACTTTTATTGGGCATCTGCCAAATTGCTCCAATATTAATTTGTAACCTAACCTCCAAATGGATCCCCAGGCAGTTGAATGGAAGGTCTCAATGTTCCAGACAATCTGCCAGTGAGAAAAAAATTATCCTTTCTGGCTACCAAGGGGTGGTGAACATGACCAAGGCCCTGGTTCCCAAGCGTTCTTTTATTCTGCTCCGAGAATACATCATGGAAGCTGTTGTACAGAACAAAACAAATGGGAACTGATGTGGAAAGCATAATGAATGGGAGCTGGCTGCCGAATGGGATCCTCACAAAATATACCCTTCTTGCTAGACAGTTAGACATTTCACTTTCTTATCCCTGTCAACATAGAGACATTTCCTGCTCAAGAAATGTTTATGCAGGAGATTATTACCACAACTGGTACTAAGCTATTGCAGATTACTGAAGGAAGCGAGTACATTTTAAAGGAATTTAGAGACAGCTCTCACCAGTTTTTCTTTGCGCTGAAACAGAAACTCTTCAGCCATCTCTTTATAAAAGGGTATATAATTTTATAGGCTAAAATTAATTTTACATATATGTGTGCAATTATCAAAATATATAATACTTACATATATAAGCATAATTAGATCTTTATTCTTTACAATTTTAGCACGCAGATATCTCTTCAAAGGGAAACTATTACTACATTTCACACTTAACATATTTCAGGCATCACCATTATTTAAGGTATATTGTTCACATACCCTCCACCAACCAAAGGCAGAGATAGAGAGAGGGAGCTACTGAGTGAGATGGTTTTTATTGCTGTGAGTCAAAGGTTGAGACTACTTGCGAAGACAGAACTCTGTAAGAGCCTATAGTACTGGTTTACAAAGAGGACCTTATGCTGTAAGCTGAATCAGCATGGAAACGATGAACGATTGTGAAAAAGCCACCTCTCACTGTTCCAGGCACAGCATGTTGAATAAATGTAGTTCAGACTTTTGGATCTTTTATGTAAAATAGTCCCTTAAACATTTTGCAGGTACCTCTGTGGTTCAAGTGACAGCCACCGATGCAGATGATCCTACTTATGGCAACAGTGCTCGAGTGGTTTACAGCATATTGCAAGGACAACCTTACTTTTCTGTGGAGCCAAAAACAGGTAAATTTCCATAAAGTCTCTGCAGTAGTGCTGAGAAAAAAGAAAATGGGCATTGAAACTTACTAGGAACTTATTAATGTGGTATCTTGGTCAATTGAATACATATGGATTTTGTTGATCCTCTTATTCTTCAGAATAGATTAAGAGAACCAAATGTGTCGTATTGTATCAGATCATAGAACGATTTGGGTTGGAAGAGACATCATAGATCATCTAGTTCCAACCTCCCTGCCATGAGCAGGG
>Ga0181612_156938_pt1 | contig 10615 bp, 9 predicted proteins | sample HoacroProtozoa21_FD_119630 | JGI IMG/M metagenome (GOLD analysis project Ga0181612, IMG submission 119630) | Hoatzin crop microbial communities from Cojedes, Venezuel. Combined Assembly of Gp0051906, Gp0051904, Gp0051908
CCGTAGAAAGACAAGTTATACAGATAATATGAATCCAAGTTTCGTAAAGAAACTTGGTGTCTGCTTTCTCATACAGCTTAGCTACAGTGGCTCTCTTTTATTCTAGTTCAGTATTGGTGTTTTTACTTCTGTTGCTCTGTGCATTTTGTAAAACAAATGTCTTACAGTATAGCCTTCCAGGAGATCGTGGTTTACTGTCATACACATGGTAGATAAACGAACCCCAGTACAAGAGGATACATTCTTTTTGTGAATCATGCTTTAGTCATCTGTTGTAAGCCATGCTTTCTGCATTGTCAGACCAACAGTCCTTTCAAAACCAGAAGCTTTATGAGCAACCATGTGGTCCTGGTTCACTGAAATTTCACCAACAAAAAAAGTGAAGAAGCATCATGGAAAAGGCCAGGAGATTCCAGGTAGAACTTCACCTTGTGGACATGACTGGGAGGGTTTGGAGAAAAGTTCCTGACTGCTGTAAATCTTCTGCCACTGAGGAAGCGTATAGGGCTTAGTCATCCACAGACCAAAAGGGACCATTTCCATGCCATGTTTTTACCTCCAGAATCTTGCAGACAGGAGTTCTTGATTTCAGTTGAAGTCGTCCAGTATGTTCAGTTCTGTTTCCTCTTGGGTTGGTTTCATTCAAGTTGTTTGATGCAGTGTCAACAGAATTGGATTGATGTACAGATACCTGCTTCTTTTCTGCCTGATTTTGTGGCTGGCCCTTTTACAAGAAGATTGAGATTGCAAAGTGTAGCAGGATATATATCGGTATGGTGCCTTCATTTTGTTCTGGGCTCCAAACACTTCTGTGATAAGGGACCATTTTTACAGTGGCCCATGCAACCAAAAGTAGACACTTTGATGCAATGTCGTTTCATTGAGCGGTTTCTTTCAAATTCAGGGGAGAGTTATTTTACTATGCATAATTCCATATTCAAGTAAAGAAAAGCCATTGGTGCCCTGTAGTAGGTCTCTGACGCCGCAAGCACATCCATCTGTCCTGTCAGATTTTGTGTGTTGACTCTTATTTTTATCTTTCTTGTGCTGTGTCTCTTGCGATGGTTCGTTAGCTTTGACTTGCACACCGAGTGCTTTCATCTCTTCGAACGGTCAGCTGACTGGGGAGGTTTCCCAGTTCGTGCCAGCGGGAAATCAGCCTGTGGAAAGATTATCCCTGACAGTCTGTGTGATCCTGAGGTGTGTTCACAAATAGGCTGGGGGAGACACACAAGTTTCATTCTTCTGAGTAGATCTGCATAGCTTAACATGCGGAACGGTGTTTCGGTCTGAACAGGTGAGATCTGTCTCTGTCCTGTTCAGATGGTCTGTACCTCTGCGCAAGGAGTATGCGGACACCAGCAACGTGCATCTTGTGCACATATGTCAATCATAGTTGTTTTGTGTGGAAAATACAGCTCTTTGAAAGTCCTGAGCTATAGTAATTGAAAAGAAATCTGAAGTTTAATTCCTATTTTGTCTCAGACCACATGCAAACGTATTTTCGTGTATTTTTTACTAATGGACAAGTTCTGAAAGTAAATTAATATTACTTGCGTAGGTGATATTTTCTTATCCCAGAGTGCTCCCAGCTGTTTTAATGTGATTTCCTTCCAAGTGTTCATTCACATACAAGCTATTTTCTTCTCTTCTAACTAAATGCTGCAGAAATGTTGTTAGTTTAAATCTCTGGGTTAGCAATTTTCTCGCTGCTGTGAGTTTTGTCTGCTTTTAATTCAAAGTCATTTCTGTTTAGGTCTTTCTGGTGCATGTCATTACAACAATAAGTAACAGTTATGTTGGTTCCTCTGCACTGATGGTTCCTTTGTTTGTTCAGTTGATTTGTTTGAAAGGAGTGATTTAATGCAGCCATAGCATAACACTTTGCTAACTGTATATTTAAATACATGCGTACGCATACATATGTATGTACAGCAAGGACAGAAGCACTGTCTGTCTTAAAGTGAAGAGAATAACATTTCATGTCCTGGCAATGTTGAAGTATGGCTGTTTAATAATATAAACTGTATGAACCTGATCTGATCTGAAGCTTTGCCTCTCTGCGCAATAAAAGCTTATTATTTTCTTATTCCAGTATGCTCCATGTGTAAATTTTATGAACACTGACACATCTCTTACATGCATCTATAATCCCAGGTAAATGTGGGAATGTCTCTAATTAGATGTGAATTGCTGGTGCATCCTGAAGTTAGTAGGAGGTTTGTCAGTAGAGCCAGGATTTCATCAGTGTTGGCACTGTGGATGAGTTTTTGATTTTTTTTCCTACCCCGTTATAAAACCAATTGAAAACAGTATGTTTGTGACAATCGGGGTGTGTGTAAAATGATTGCTCGGTTCTTTTGTTCTCATAGTTTTGAACAAGCAGTCTTTTAGATGTTGTAAGTAAACCCAATGCGGGTTGTTTCAGTGGTGTGGAGGGGTTTCTGTTTTGATAAGCTGACTTTGATTAGCAGAAATACATGTTCTGCTGCCATGCATTGAGAAGGGAAGATGCTATGATGAAGAGGATGGAGTAAACCATACTCCAAAGATTTTTTTAATATGCTGTGATTTAATGTACTTGGAGCTAAACCTTATTAGAAGAGTTAGTTTAGCTGATGGTATTAGATAGCTGCCATATTAGAACAGCTCTTTGGTTAGTAGTGTGGTTTTTTCCTATCTTCATAGGCCAAGTCAAACCAGACTTTGTCACCTTACTTTGAGCCTCAATAATTCAGTGTGTTTTTCTGGTGTTCATTTGCACAGGAACTGTACAACAGCAGTGCCAGCTGTGCGTCACTTGCATCAGGGGCAGACCCATGGAAGAACTGTTTGTGTCATAGTAAGATTGATTCATTTACCTTTTTTTTTTTCCTCTTTCCTGTTTCCAGTAGATATATGGAGTGATCATTCATTTCAGACAGACCCAGACTTACCACCTGGCTGGAGGAAGATCAATGATATTGCTGGGATCTACTACTGGCACGTACCAACAGGAACAACTCAATGGCAACGTCCCTTGTCCATCCCAACGGATCTCCAGGGCTCACGAAAAGGATCACTTGGTTCCATTACTCCATCTCCTACTCCAGAAACTGAGGTAACATATTGTGTCTTCTTGTTGGATGCATACTGTAATGAAAATTGAAATAACTTTTTGAACTTGCAAGTTTAACTGTTAGCTAAAATGAGCTTTAGAATATGGGGCTCGATAATATCCCAAAGTGTAGCTATTTGTTGTTAATACGTTGTAAGTATCTATTCCTAAGTGCATTTTCCAATGGCTGTACCTCACGAATCATCCTAAACTTTGGATGTGTAGGGTGAAATCAGACATATCTCATATAAATGAGACACCCAGTGCCTCACGAGTGTGAAACTACTGCGGTTCTGTAGCATGTGCTGAAGCATTGCTGCGTTGTATGGATACAGGATATGTAAATTTTTTGCACATTATAGCAGTCTTTTGGCTGGATGTTTTGCTTGCATCTGCTTTCTTTTTGGTTCACGTGATAGGAGTATCCCACAAAGACGTATGAGTCTTCATTAGAGACACCAGTTTCTTTACAGGGTAGTTTCTATTGAATAAACATAAAGTATTCTGAACTGTAAGTCTCTCTTAACATCATACCGGTACAAAATAGCTGCACAGGTGGACCACTGTGTTGCAGTGAGTCTTTAACTAGAAAGAAGAAGAAATGCACTCTCTCTTCCACATATGCTGAAAGAGCAATATGTGATACCACCTTTTAAAACAATCCTTTCAGGCACAAGCCAAGGGTTGACTGATGTCATATAAGTAGAAGAATAAAATTATCAGAAAGAAGAATATGCTTCAAAAAACGCAATCACTTTTTTTTAGTATTGGGAAGACTTTTATGGAATGAAATACTAATATAAAATCAAATTGTTGTGAAATTAATTCTTTTTCATACTAACTTTTCAGAAGAAGATCCACAGTTTTACGAAATCAAGGGAAGTCTTTGTACTAGCTTTGAGTTTCGGATCAGGAAATCCTTAGGGTTTTTTATTTACTTTTAATAAATGTATTTAGATATGACATTTCTTCTGTTCTTGATTTTGTTGATCTGTGCACCAAAATAACTTAAATGAAAGTTAAGAGGAATTAAGGGTATTGAAGTGTGTGTTACTGTCTTGACCCTGAAACTTTTATCCTGTATGGGCTTAAACTTGTACGTTCTTGTTCATTATTTAAGAAAGATTGCTCCCACATGTTCATAAATGCTACTCATAAGGTTTGCAAACTTGACCACAACATTTCAGTTACAGTTTACATCATTCAAGCTCCTGTGGAATGTACTGTGCACCAAGCACACTGGGAATTATTTCTGAGAGGGTTTGTGGAGAAACAACAGCAATTGTTATAATTCAGGTAGAAAACAAGAAAAAAAGTATCCAGAAATGCTGAATGTGAAGTGGTGCACATGCTTCCAGTATAAATTCCTGTAATATACACAAGTGATATATCTTCACCATGAAGTGTTTTTCATGGAGAACAGGGCATTAATTAGTAAGTTATAGACATATTTCACAAAAACCGAGAAAGCAGTAGGGTTAGTAAATTGCAGGGGGAAAATGCATATATTCATTTCAAATATATTTCTACCTCTGTTTAAAATGTCTTTACAATGGAAATTTAAGACCTGCTGGTAATGTGGCAGGTGTACCTTTAACCTTTCACAATTTTGTTTGCTTTAAATGAAGAATAGGTTGTGATTTTTAATAACAATCATTAATTCTCAGCAGCATCATGGAGAATATGAAATGTATGAATTATAACAGCATAGATTTTAATACAGTGTAGATGTATTAAATGAGACATTTGCGGAGTCATTCTAAAATGCCAGGTACGTGAGTACGTAGCAGGCTCATCTAGATTTTGATATGGCAGTTCTAATTCAGCAAGGAATTTGATCCAGCAAAGATCTATGTGTATACAGTTCTGTGGCAGCATCAAGACCGTATACTGTAGTGTAAAAGATGATACAGAAAGTAAACAAGTTTCCAAAGTTTGTATTAGTATGATATTATATGGTTATTTTAATTGCAGGTATAGATGAAGGCATTTGTCTCTTGAAGATTTCTGCGTTCATTGTTAAGCATCTTGCATACTATTATTTAAACAATATTGATTTTTTTGACTGAATGGTTATTACAACAGTGTTGCAATACAATATGAGCAGCCTTACAGTAATGGAGTTCAAAACGGGAATGTGAATTGGGCTCGGGACTTTGTGCACTGCCAAATTCTGAAACTGCTACAAAGAAGGGGCATAGCTGGAGTTACAGTGAGAACTGTTAGGAATGCCTAAGTCTTGCATTTCATGAAACTGCAGAAGTTGAGCTTTTTTTAAGAGGGATCTGGAGGAAGAATCCTTTGGGATTCAGCTGGTTCTGAGCAGAACCCTGGCACAGAGCAGTAAGAGGGAAATAAGCCATAGTGTGGAGTTAAGAGATAAGGGCAGGTAATGAAATACTTTCTAATCTAGATTTAACAGTGTCAGCTTCTGTGAATCGTTGTTTTTTCATTTCTTGGCAATCCGTATTTGCCAGCACCTAGTCATCCCCAGGTCACTTGCGAGCGTTTGTTTTGGTCCCTGTTCACTGCACTGCAGCCTACCCCAAGTGCTCCCCCTCTCCCTGTCAAGGATTAATCTGGACGTCTGTGATACGGTCAGTCTGGCACTGCACAAAAGATGTGGAATTTGGTCTAGAATAGGGGCTCCCAAACTCCTTTATCCCAGCGGTACCATTGGCAGCAGCAGTTGTGGTGGACAGCTTCCAGCTCCAAGTTGGACCGCGTGTGAGCTGTGTACTGCTGGTTCCCTCATTGCTGTTTGGAAGCCTCTGCTCCCAGATAATCTGGTTTGGGAGGGCTAGTTTAGCTCATACCCGCGCGTTGGAATTTGTATTGCTTTCTTCTGAAAAGGTTGGGAGATATGTAGGTTTTAGGCAGATGAAAGAGCATAATCTAGGATTGAAGACCGGTATGGGTAGTGTTTCATATCTGTCCCGATAGGCCTCTGTGAGTCCATAAAAACTACTTTTATCTTTATCACATTTGTCTGTGAAGCATCACATGCTAGTCTTGAGATGAGTTTATTTGGGCTGTTTCAGCTTTTGAGTTTGTCAAATAAACATTTAGATTAGAAACGCCTCCCCCCCGAGTAAAGCCTTTTTACCCTTTGTCTTGTTTCCTCCTCCTTTTTTTTTATTTTTTGTTATTTTGTGTCCCTGTCTCTTAAATGATGTGATATACAGAAGCTTTGCTTCATTTGGTAGAATGTGGCTCACAGCTGAGGGCAGTCAACAAAGAACAGATCAAGTCAGCCATTTTTATGTTGTAGCTTACTCTGGATATTTTAGCATAAAGAAAAACAGTTACTATTGTTGAACAGAGAATCGGAAAAAAATGGGTTGTGAGGAGTGATTCTGTAATGCATACAAATGGGAAAAGGGGTTTTGAAAAGGAAAAAAATGCAAAAATGTCTTACTTTTGCAGAGTCTGCAAGGCAATTTTTCTTTCACAAGATAATCAGTAAATTTCAATTCAAAGCAATTATGGGTTGAGCATTATGCAAAAATCCTGAAGATTTTACAAAAATCCTAATAAATGCCAAATATGAATAACCTGAAACATTCCTCCCCTTCTTCCCCCTCAAAAGCATGAAGTGTATTTTGGTGTTGCACGGCTGAATAAATTTGACTTAGTTTTAGATGGCTCTTTTCTCCTGTGTGTTGTCAGATGCCTTCCTGTGTGAATCCTTGTCTTTTATAATGTTCCCTGCCAAATTTTAGATGTTTTGCTGCCTCTTTCCCATTTCCTGTACAGAGACAAAGCCATAGGTTTAATTTTCAGTAAGGGATTCGTGGAGATCATGGCAAAACTTGGTGGTAGTTGTGTCTGTTTGTAGTGTGACTCCTCCCAGGCCTGGATCACCTCTAGAAGTTCTGTAGGTAGCAGAACCACCAGCAGCTAATAATTAAAGAGGAGGGGCTTAGCAGGAAAAAATAACAACTCGATTAATTCAAAGACATGTTTGGGAAGAGTTACTCCTGGGAGTTGTTTCTTGTAAATGTCTCCTCCAGTGGGGATTATACTGAGAACACTTCTGAGGTGAGAGGTCCACCCTGCAAATTAATGCATTGGGCCGTATTAGTAGGTACCACTTCATCTTGGGGCTGAGCTGGACAACCTGGGAGAGCTCATCCTGAAAGGGGACACGAATTACTGGAATACTTGGTTTGGTGAAGCTACAAAGAGGTAGCTCTGGGTCTCTCAGCAACCAAATCTCCTGTCCTACCTGCCTCTTGTTCAGGACTGGGAGATTTCTGTCCTCATGGGGAAGAGGAAAGGGGCAACTCCAACATCAGCTGCTCTCTGCAGTCCTTACTAAGGCTCCTTCCCTTCACTGTCCTTTTTGTATGCATTCTCTACAGAAATTATTTGGTTTTTACCTTGTATGTATCTTATCCTTGTATATGTTGTTGTGTTTCAGTATTTCTAGTTCCAGTAGTGTTAGGATCTTGTAACAAAAGTGCCAATCAAATGGAAATCTTAATGTTTCCCCTTAATTGCTGTTTATCAAAGGCTGTAGCAGCTGTGGCCAACATTCATATTCAGATTCATTTTGCTTGCTTTTAAGGTCATAGTTAAAGAGTAATTTCATTGTCTGTTCCTAATTTATATTAACTTTCCTTGTTTCGATCATTTGTTTTGGTAAGTAACTGTTAGAGGCGTGTCTTTTCTCCCTGTTCCTCCAAATGCCATGGTATAGTGGAGTAATTAGTTGAAGTTTGAGGTGATCTGTTCCCTAACCCATCCTGTAAATATCAATGCTAACAACAGTGTCTTGTGTTTTTTTCTTTTTCTTTTTTTTTATCAATGTGCTTCTTCCTTTGTGAATAATTATGTGTCTAGAAACAGCCATGGAGTGATTTTGCTGTACTGAATGGGGGAAAGATTAATAGTGACATTTGGAAGGCAAGTATATTGTCAGATTTTAGAACCTTTAATACTATTACCTTTGTTTTTTGCATGGCAGTGGCTGTTTTTTTCCCCTTTTATTTTTCCATGAATGTCATTCATAACTTAGGCCAAAGTGAATGGGGGTACTGCTAGGGATGTCTAGCTCACAAACATGCTGCCTTTTCTGATCTTTCCACTTGGAATGGATTCAGTCTAAACTAGCAGGGCAACTGCCGTGACGTAACGAATAAGATGCCTGCACTGAATGAAATGCAGCTTGAGAATATATGCATGCCTCTTTTCAACTTCAACCAGAAATACTGTCGCTTCTTTGCAGGGAGGATTTAATTTCCCTTTGAAATAACATGGTGGTATACTTAATACTATATTAATAGCACTTAATACTATACTAATAGCACTACCTTTATCTCTAGGATCTGCACGCAGCCACTGTGAACCCAGACCCAAGTCTGAAAGAGTTTGAAGGAGCAACGTTGCGCTATGCCTCTTTGAAGCTCAGGTACAATGACTTCAGAAGTCTCTGTGGAATGACCAGCTCCATTTTGTGCTGTAGTGCAATTTTTATACGATTTTAAGATTGATTGCTGTCTTTTTTTTTTTTTCCTGTAACAGAAATGGTCCACAATCTGATGATGATGATTCTTGTAGCATCAACAGTGATCCAGAATCCAAGGTCTGTAAGAAGATCCACAGTGGGATAACAATTAAAAATTTGTAGTTGTAAACATAACTTGGAAGGAACAGAATGTCTTCTAAGTTTTGAAATTAACTGTACTTCTCTTGGCACAGTGTAGATTGACCATGCAAGACTAATTCCATCAAAGGAATTTGCAGATTCAAAGCTTCATTCAATTTGGTCAGGAAAGCGTGACTTATTTTAAAATCATGTAAGCCAAGAAATTGAATGTTGCAGCACAAGATTCTAATGTGCAACTCTAATAACTGACCTTTTGCACCACTAAGTGAGATTTGTGTCCTGAGGGAGAGAGGTCTGTTGTTTGTCATGGCAGGACAGCTTCCTGGGACGTTCAGTGACAGAATTTGCTCTTTATTCTCAAGTTTGTCCATTTTTTAAGTAATCTTCCTTGTTTACATGGCTGCTTGAACTTGCAGTTAGTAACAAGGAAGTTACTTTTTAGAACAGGGAACTTTGTATCTTAGAACAGAGAACGCAACCTAGTTTGAGGGTAAAATTTATAGAGAAAAATGAGACCATTATGTGAGCAAGCACCACAATTAAATCAGAGCCTTTACGTATCTCCAGGTTTTTTTTGGTGGTGGTTTTGCCTTGTGCTTGCATCCATTTTTAAGGATGCATGTGAATCTCTGTAGTTGGAAATCCAGGTAATTTAAATAAGTGTTTTGGCTGTGCCATACACCTGCAGTGACTGACAGGATCAGAAGCTACTTACATGCAGTATGTAACAGAGTTAATAATTATAATAACATTAATGAGCTATTTTAGGAGAGAAAACAGACTGATCGGAGTACTTAATCTTCTTTGTCATCTTGATTATTTGGCTTGTGATGTTTAAATCAGATGTGAATAAATGTGTTTTGCTTGGCAGGCTGGCAGTTAAAAAGGGTTTCAGCTGTGCTCATTACAATGACAAGCACTAAATTCTGAGCACAGTAGATGGAGTTGGAGGAGTGATGAGCATTAGGTACCTGTCCTCAGAACCAGAAAGCTGTTTTCTTTCAAGATAAGCCATATGGTATGGAAAATGTTGTAGGGAGACGGTATTTTGATATGTCGGATTCTTTACCGGGCAATTTGCATTGGGTAGAATTAGGAGCCCTTCCTGCATGGACAACCATGGCAGTATTTGTGTGGACGAATGACTCATGTGACATCATCTCCCCTCCCTCTCTGGCATGCTGTTTAAAATTCAAAATTTATGAAACTGATACCCATCCAGTGTCTGTGAAATAGGTCAGTGCCAAAAACGTGTCCTCTTTCGTCTGTCACAGCTGGTTTTGTTTCTCCTGTTTAGGCAAAAGTGTGCTGATGATGCTTAAATGAGTAATCAAAATTGTGTGCTGAAACATTCACAGAAGTGAGTGAGAAGAGCAAGACAAGAAACAGAGGAGAAACTATAGGTGTTTGGTGGTTTGTTTGGGTTTTTTTTTTTAAGTCACTTGAGTCAGACCCCCTTACCTGCTCTCTGTCACTGCCTGATGGGGATGTTGTGCAAGGGCAGTAGTGACCACGTGTGTGGTCCTGTGGATGAAGCTCAGCAGCGCTGAGGTTGCTCTGCAGTGGGAGAGGCTGTGCGCAGAGCTGTTCAGAGCATCTGCCTCGGGGACAGGACGAGCAGTTGCTGCGCGGCCATACCTCACGGGGTGGAAACTGGTCTGGAAACAGCAGGGAGAATCTTCACCTGCTCTGGAAATGCTGTGGGATCTTTAATTCTCACATGGATGGGAAGGGGATGTGGTAGGTGGATTCCTTGCTAGGAATTTTACCCAAAATATTGTGAGGCTGGAAGAATCACAGAATCACAGAATAGTAGGGGTTGGAAGGGACCTCTGTGGGTCATCTAATCCAACCCTCCTGCCGAAGCAGGGTCACCTACAGCAGGCTGCACAGGACCTTGTCCGGGC
>Ga0181612_166008_pt1 | contig 10615 bp, 6 predicted proteins | sample HoacroProtozoa21_FD_119630 | JGI IMG/M metagenome (GOLD analysis project Ga0181612, IMG submission 119630) | Hoatzin crop microbial communities from Cojedes, Venezuel. Combined Assembly of Gp0051906, Gp0051904, Gp0051908
ACTGTGGAAATACTGAGCTGTGTGAAGGTAGCTAGCCCAGGTACTTTCACTCTCTGGGCAATCTGCCGGTAATTCCGTGAAAGCTATCCACATCAATGCTCATCCAGCAGTTTCACCTATTGTTGTTAATACTTGCAGCAGCATCAAACAAAGGGAAAAAATCGATTACATCTAAAACTAAACAGGTGAGAAGAAGCTCTCAGAAATGGAGGGATGGGAGGAAATGTTATAGAAAATTATCCAGAAAGTACAAGTGCCTCCACACGGTGTGACTTGTTAAAGAGCAGTAATACTGACTTGGAAGGACTTCCACCAAAGAAATACTTTGGATGTCTTTTATGTACCAATAGTCTGACTGACTAGAATCAGAAGGGAGGTTAGCAGTGACAGAAAAAAAAATGGTAATAGAGGGTCTCACAGGCCTATAAAGTTTTTCGGTAAGAACAGGAGCACCTTCTCCACAAATGCACATTGGTCATGAGTAGGGCACACAAGTGGGTTCACCAGTTTGAGGGAGGATCTCTGCTGAAGCAGAAGTGGTAAAAACTGTGTTATTGTAGGTGATGCGCGTTTGCTCCTGAATCCCTTGCAATATCATTTCAATTAATATATAGATGTTGTTTACCAAGTGGCTTGGATGAGCAGATTTTATTCTAGCTTGTTAATAAGCTACTCAAACATTTGCTGTTAATTGTTTCAGGGTTATGAAATACAGGTTTCTTTGTTACTGTGTCTGTGCCACAAGATAATTGTCTGCTTTTATGCTAGAGTGTCAACTGCTGAACAAACTTGTCTGCCTATAACAGTACATTATGAAGAACAGCAATTGCTTAAGCACTGCAATGAACAAAACTCTCGTTCCATAAATGCTAAGAAACAGTTAATAACAAGGGGCACCAAAAGCACCACAAAATCCAAACGTTTGGAATTCAGATGAAGGCTCATGAATGCTGCCTTACTAAATGCCATGCCACATTTATGACTTCAGGGCAAAATATACGAACACCAGACAATGTGAACATATTAATTAATGCTAATTACGTCTCTGCAGTACAGATGGGCTCCATTCTCTTGACATGAGTATGTAATATATTTGGCATAAATGTCAGTTAATGTATTTATGCAGAAAAAATTTCTGTAGTTTGCAAATATACCATCAGTTGTCTTTTATTTGTGAAGATGTTACGTGCCACAGCCCATACACATTGACCTGCAGTGAGAATGGTGCAGATTTTCATCACCGTATTTACTCTGTGACTCCCAGACATCACCATATTTACAGGGACTCCCAGGGACCCCTAAGTTTTTTGCTGTTCCTGCTGTGTGAGTACCAGTACAGCATGGATGCAGAGGCAGTACGGGGAGGGGCTGCATAGCTTCCTCTGTGTCACACAACAGGATGGAGGTGAGGAAAGATTTTCCCCTTCAAAATCCACCCTCTGAAATCCACCCCTGGTACAGGTACTAAGCCTAACTCAGATACACCTGCACTACTTCTGCCGTTTCCAGTGTATATTCCTACACTATATGCATACCTCTCTGTGCCAGCTGGTTATACTCACTGGTGTGGACTGGTGGTAGGATTTCTGTCTTCCTGCATCTCCATCCCTTTGGCGTTCTGAGCATCACCATTACTGATCTCCTGCAAGTATTCTGTTCACAGAATCATAGAATCATAGAATGGTTTGGGTTGGAAGGGACCTTTAGAAGTCATCTAGCCCAGCCCCCCTGCAGTGAGCAGAGATAACTTCAGCTAGACCAGGTTGCTCAAAGCCCCGTCCAACCTGGCCTTGAATGTTTTCAGGGATGGGGCCTCCACTACCTCTCTGGGCAACCCGTTCCAGTGTTTCACCACCCTCATGTACAAAAAAGGTGTTTTGAAGAAGCTCACTCTGCTATACAATATATTCACTGTAACTAAATCAGAAAGAGCTACTTGACCACCCATTATTGCCTTTAAGTTATTAATAGAATTGGCTTGGCCATCTTGCCTTACTGAACAAGTAACCTGAAAGATGTTTCAGGTCTATGGTGTGATCTTTCTTGTAATTGCGACGTTCAGCGTGATACCGACACAAAGTGCTCTGCACTTACCCGTCCTGGCCAAGTGGACAGTTTTTTGGACTGTGTCTTGGCTTGCTGGACAGAAAATCAGGAGCAAATGGTTTTGCAAGAAAATCACTATATAAAGGCCTAGAATGGTCTGATACAAAAGAATCATAATATTGAAATTTATTTGATGCCCGTTTATTAGATCTGGCAATGACTGATCACTACAGTTCTGTAGAAGATTAATTTCCATTTAATATCTTCATTTCAGTAAAATCTTCAAAGCAACTTCTTTTTTTCGCAAGAAAATACAAATGTAATATCTCAAGGTTTGCTGTACTCTAAACCAGGATTTTATTTTTTTTTCCAGTAGATGAATGAAAATATTGCAGTGTTATCTGCATTAAAACCGCAGTAGTTACAGGAATCGAGGTCAGGAGCCTTGTAACTTTGTGCACCCTCATTGTCAAGCAAGCTCGAAGAACACCACTTTTCTCTGTCTAACTTTCTTGGGGAGTTCAAACCCAACATACTCTTAGCCCTCAGTCCTCAGCCTCTCTGAAATATAACATTCAGTGGCCACCAGACAATTTTTATTTTCCCCCACAAAGAAAGGAGAAGCAGCTTACCATTGTGTATTTCTTCTTTTTTGATAGAAAAGTTGTCCAAGCAGAAGTACATCCAGTTTCAATTTTATCTGCCTTTATCCAGGCAGACTTCAAAATAAATCTTCTGCATACAAGATTTCCCAAAATTACCTGGCACTCTGCAGCTCAGGCTAGGAGGGAAATGGAAAATTGGAACATTACTTTCTCCGTGTTTCTTGTGAACATAGTTCACTATACAGAAGCGAGATTTTGGGTACAGACAGCATACACAGGCAGGACCATAGCTTTTAAATGAATGCTCTGTGTTCTGATACCTGCCCCTGAGAACTTTTTGTCTTTATTTTAAAAAACCATCAGTTACTATATTATGCTACATCATCACAATGCATAACAGGTATTAATTGATTTATATTTCTAAAAATTCTGTGTAGAGATGTCGTTGCTATCTTGTTTTCACAGAAGGGTGACCGAAGCTAATCAAAAAACCCAAACAAACAACCAAAAAAAACCAAACTGTACAAAACAACCAAACACCTTTTCATTAATTTGGGGTACTTTGTTCATGATATAAGCAGCCAGATTCTTCAATGTGCTTAAGGTGTCCTGTATCAAGGTCTCGTGTTTGGCACTTAAATACACAACTGCTGAGAGACAATATGTTATTATCATGTCATTGTACCCAACATCATAAAAGCAAGGTACTCAGTTAAAATTTCAATTTAGTTTCTGAAAACTGAGTTTGAGGAAAAAGTCAAAGCATGTTGCATGTGACTTCCCAAGAATATTGTTGGGAACTTTGCCCTTAATATCAACAAAGACAACATGTCATTGATTTTTCCCATAATAAGATCTATAGACCTGTATATAAATCATCATGAGATGTAGACCTTTTTTAAATGCAGGGTAGACTCATGTGAGATTGCCACTATTTTCTCATAACAAAGATTTCACTGAAATTTGGAAAAATTCCTTTAGAGTTCATCAGTTACTAATGTGACATACCATCCCTCTTCATCCACACTGCAGAAAGAATTAAGATTGTATTGTGAATAATAGCTTCAGTCTTTAAAGTAAGTTTGAATGTTAAAGTCAATTAATATGTTTTTTAACTGAAGTTGATACAATTTATTACTTTTTCCAGCACAGAATACATTACAGATAACTCCAGTCTCCAAGCAAACATTTCATATACATCAGAAACAGGCTGCTTCCTGAAGAAAGTTCCTTTAGCTTTTGTAAGATGATATGTGCAGTACCCTCAACCTAACCTCTTCTTTTCAGCTTGGCTTTGTCAGAAAGAATTATTGACATTCTTGGAGACTGGCAATATTCACAGAATATACAGTAGTGTTTACTTTAAAAAATGAAACTGTTCAATCAAAGAAGGTAGACAGCTAGGACTTTCATCTAAGCCAAAGTCATCTCAATGGGAACTTTCCTGCCGTGCAATGCTCCATATTCTAAATTGTTACCATGCTGTGCCTGTCTTCTCATTTTTAGGTAACAGATGCAGCTCATTGCTTGGAATACAATTTACGGATTTTTATAATAGAAGTATGAATTATTAATCTGCCTTTCAGTTGTAACATTTGTGTATTGTAGCTTAGTAAATAATGATCAGGAAGAAATCAACAAGCACGCTACGATATGTTTCCTAAAATCAAACAGGTATGAGAACAGAGTTAACAGGGATAACACCTAGGCAGAGTGTAGACTTAGTGACCACAGCAAAAGTACGTATTTGCTGTCTCTTAGGAGTAAAATTTTTTATTGAAAAAAAAATTATTCAGTCAGAAAACCTGCAATATCTCCAGAAGAGTCAGCATAATTCAAGCAATATATAACACAATTCTTTTGCGGTGTTTCAAGTAACAAAACTGAAACCATGCCCTTAAAATCTTTTGAACAGACTTTATTGTGAAATATTTCAATTTTTGTATGTGTCTTTTTACATATGTATATGGCCATCCAAAGATATAAACATGCAAATTTTGAAAAAGTTCATATGAATTTTGCATTGTTTTCCGTCAATAACATTTGTGTGGAATACTGCATATCATTATTGTTTATTGCTATCATTATTGTTTGTTTTCCTGAACTGATAAAAAATTATCAACCTAAGACCTTTTCCAAGTTCTGGTTGAAATAAAGAGAACCACACACTAACATTAACTTCAACAGGCCTTGACTCAAGGCTTAAGATAGTAAAAGGAGATTCCAACTGTTCCTAAAATTTTTATCATGAACTTGTATAAATCTTACATGTAAGGTAATACTAATAGATTAGTATTAATGTTGTTAGATAGGATTGTTGGAAACTCTGAAAGACTGAGGTTCCTTAGCATTACACGTGCATACATATGTGCACAAACATACACGTACACACACAAATACTGCTTTGTTGATGCAGGAACACCATAAGAGGAAGAACACCTTCATAATGTGATGTTGCTAAATACGTGTCTTTCAAGGTATTCTGAAAATGAAAAAAAGAAAGTCAGAAATAAAATAAAGAAAAACCCAGCCTAGGAATGTATGACAAGGAAATATGGCTGGATTTATTTGATGCCACAGGGCAACTACAAAAACAAGGAGATGAAACAAACACAGACTTCTCGAGGTTTTCTGTAAGCATCTTATGATTCACTATAAAATAAATATAGTTGGCGATTTTTTTATCTAATATCATTTTAGCGAATCCATCTTAAGGTTAACGTGTACTACTGTTCCATACCACTTCAGACTCCAGAATTCACTGTGGTGTTATTTTGCCATTTTGTGTTTTCCTTTAATCTGCTCCATTGTCTGTAACGGGTAAGATCAAAATAACAAGCCAATAAAAATTTTATTTGACCTTACTGTCTATGGAAGCAAAGCACTTGTCCCGCTAGCTTAATTGTTGAGCAGATAATCAGTATTTTTTGTATTCTATGAAATTCTGTAATAAATTTTAGTAATCTCTTAAAACATGACATAATTATGTGGTATTTTTGTAGACCGTGATATTAACATAAGCTGATATAGAACGCATCTTTAGTGCAATTAAATCACCACACTTCAATTCTAAAGCATGTTGCACTAACTTTAGTAGACAACACTTTTATAGAGGTCATGGTCAAAATGTTAAATCTTTGACCACTTGGGTCAATTTTGTGCTGGTTTCTGGCTGAGGCTAACTGGTGATGAATGAATGCATTTTCACTTCTTCTCTGTGCTTAACACGATATGGAAATCAAAATCATTGTGAAATTAACCAACTGAAAATCAGTGCATTCAACTGAGTCTTATTGAAACCAGGTTTTCAAGAAGAAGTATGAAAGAAATTATAAACACAAGTTATTGGTACCAACAGCACAAGAATAATCCTAGTGACCAGATATCGTGACAGAACTATATTGAACTATATACATATAAATTAAAACTTAAAAGATATTGCCTGTAAAACACTGAGCAGAAGTGGTACTACAGTCTTTAAAACCTTTTCTGTGTTTTTGCTAGTCTTACATTATCGATAGTGTTGCAAAAAAGATTTTTTTTTAAAGACCCTGAAAATAATTGGTATTTAGAGAACTTAAACTCACATATATCCCAATAACAAATGAATATCTGTTCTTAGAATACTGTCTTCAGGCAAGTACCTTTCAAGGCTGTTTTGCATTTTATTCATTTCACACCAAATGCATCTGATAATCTTTTCTATTATTTGGGGTTAGGAGTGCTTGAATACTGCTGAAAGTTTAGAATTCCGATGTGCATGCAGAAGTTTGGGTACAAAGTTTGCATACAATCCCCTCAGGGTGTTCGTGTGAATTTCAGTGTGTTAGATGGGTTCAGAGCAAGGTATGCATTTCCTGTATGACACTTTCCTACTTGCTTTTGTAAATCTTTAGCAGCAAATTTGATACCCTTATTAAGCAATGACATTAGCAAACAGTGGATATAGAAAGAACTAACTGAATTTAATGACCATGGCAGAAGACACACTGAAAGCCTTGAAATCTCTCTCTTCCATACTTGGTATTTTCTCGAGTTGGCATTAGCTGAAGATTTGCTCTCAGTAGAAGATGGTCACATCTTCTTCAACAGTTACAGATCTGTGAAGCATAGCAGCGTTCTGCCCCCACCAACTTTCTTTGGCAGATTGTACCATACACCTTGACATCAATTGCATGAAGCCTGGGCAGAGCTGCTCATTTCAGCTCTCTGTGCTGGAAGGATTGTCTTTGTGTAAGAGCAATCCACAGCTACCACTTGAATCCAGCTGGCCGCTGTCTGAAGTTCGTTTTGTGGCCATGAGGTGCTAATAAAATAGATTTAATGAATAATGGTAACTTACAGAACTTCTCTGATTGTTCACAAACAGACATTGCTTTCACATGGATGCCACAAACAGTTGGAGACTCTGAGTAAAAGAGAGATGTCAGGCTGACCTTTATGCCTTGGAACAAGTTCCTCGCTGGGCTGTTGACAATCTGGTCAGCAATGACCTTATGCTAAGGTTTCAATTCAGAGCTGCCTTCATTTAAAAGAAACACAGCAAGCAGCAGCAGCAATGCAGACTTTCTTCTGATAAAGCATCACCTTCACAAGCTCACAAAACCATGCTGAAAATAAGACAGCATCTTTTTTTTTTTTCTCCTGGCTCATGTTTCAATGAGGTTTAGTACTTGTCATGAAACATAGGAGTTCCTGACCACATGAAAGAGCCCTAAGACCTTTCTAATCAAAATCTAATAGCTACCTTCAGCTCAGAAAAAGAATTCTACAATTTATCTATTGATCTACCAGCATGGAAAAAAAAAAAGTTTCCTTAATGATCTCCTTCATTGCAATCATTACCCTTAGCCTCATCAAAATTCTCTGCAAGATTTTGGGACTTTGCACACGGATGTGACAATAGCAGTTCCCCAACCAGATATTTCATTAAAAATATACATGAAGTATAAACAAAAACTGCATTAAAAGCTACACAGTGAAAGGTATAAAATGATGTGGAGAAGCTTCTAATTGCTAATGCCTTCAAAAGACTGCAGATGGAAAGAACAGCAGTTTCTGTTCATGATGCATAGCTGCTCTGTTCCTTCCCTTTCCTCTGAGAAAAACTGAGCTCTCAAAATGAATATACCAGGCAACGAAGTACCCACCAAATATTGCTTTTTCAGACCAGCTTTTTTCCTTTCTTAATTGTCCACAATATTTCACCTATCAATACCCTGAATTTCCTCAGAGATAAAAAGAAGCAATCTAGACAGTATCCTCCCCCCACAGTAAAAATAGTAACCGCACTATGCCATTAGAGCAACCAGAGCCCTATTTATTCATTTCACACTTGGTTTCTGGAGGAGACTGGTTTGTTTCTGTCCCTGGAGGAAGTGCCTGGTATGAGGTTTGAAACGTCAGGGATAATTAAGACAAACTGTGCTTTTTTGCCCCAACAAAGGAAATATATCTCTTAAAATAACTCCCTACTGAAATCTCTAAACAAAAACAGCCCAGCACTGTTGAGGTAGCTCGCAATGCTAAATCAATTGTCAGCATTAGCAAGGCTCTGAACTGGAGCATCTTACAGTTTTATTGCAATCCTGCAGCTACCATGCTGCCAGCAGGTACAAGTACAGATAGAATGCTGAATAGTCAGATATGAAAGCACTGGTACGGGGATCAAATAAAAACACATACAGCAAAGATGTTTATGTTTCAGAATCTGAAATTGTAATTACCGTAAGGCCAAAGTTTAGAGATCAAAGGCATTTAATATCATTTCTCTTTCAGTCATTTTACTGTCAGTAGGGTTTAAGCAGTGTTGGGGTTCATGTCCACTTCAGAATTGTGCAAATTACTGTCTTCCTGTACAGCCTTTTCCCCACTGCACCGTGGAAACTTCTCTAAGAAACACTAAGCAAAATTCTTTGTCAAATTGAAGTGGTATCAGACCTTAACTTCATATCTGTCCATCAGGTTTCAAGACAGGAAGATAAAAATTTTCCTCATATAGTTGCTTATTAATCCCGCTTCAAGACACTTAACAAGTTCAAACAACTAACATTTTTTCAAAAAGGTTCTCGACATATCAGATTACTTTGTCGACTTGAACTTCAATATGGCAATGCTCATTCCGCAACAATAAACAGATCTTGAATTCCAGGTTTTTTAGTCTTCTTGAAATTAACAATGCAATGTTAATCTCCTTACAAAGCTTTTGTCAGTATAAACAGTATTTGCCTCTAGTTTTGTAGGTACTTTTCCTGATTTCTTAAACATTTTTTTGAAACCTTAGGTTATGTAGTTTACATATTTTTTATGTTTTAGATTTTTTTTTAAAGTTATCACAGTTGAGAGTTTTGCTTGCTCTGACACCTTTTCTTTTGGAGTAGTACCACTTAGTTTGAATTAGGCATAAAGATACAGTGATGATGAACATAACATTTTTTAAAAACAGCTGTTCTGTTTTGTTATTTTATATTTTAAATTTTATATTTTGTTTTGTATAACATGAAAAAAGTGGTTTAAAAGGTTGGAATAACAAGTCTGACTTTAAGTTCATCCTGTGAGAAATACGACAGAATAGCTGGCAATAAACTCATACATAGGATATTAGAAACTGTGATTATTACTTGAACAGTGGAATTTGTTCATATGTTGAGATCTGCCTTATCAGACCACTTCCATGCAAAATGCATGAAAAATGATGGAAACTGGAAACTTCTATTAAATTATATTTGAGAAACTGTGTTAATGTATTTTGCAATGGTGTTGACATAAGGGGCTGCAAGAAGGGTATTCATGGTGAACTAGGTCACTGTGAAACACTTCCTTCCTGCAGCTCCAGTTGCAGTGTAATCCACAGTGCCGATGTAGGTGATGAGGCTCCCTCTGAGATGCAGAGACTCAGAGGTCTTAAAATAGCAATCACAGCAGTAATTGCACTGTGCTCAGGGACTCACCTGAGAAAGCTGACAGGAAAGTGTTGAAAAGAGGTCTAGCCCCTCTTTAGTAGTCCCTTTTTTGTCTTTGAAATACAGGTGTTTCTGCCAGGTAAGCTGGCAGTGCTGTCTCTTTCCCACCTTTTCTGACTGTACAGTAGCTCTCCTAAGATAAGGGGACCAGGGTTCAGCACACTTTTCTAATCCTATTTAGGAAACAGGACAGCCACTTGAAAGCAGAATTTCTGAATTCCACTTTGTGCTTTGAGAGTCTCATATATCTCCTACAACCATTCACTGAAATACATTAATAATCTTTGGAGCTGGAACTGGAATGAGGATTCCCTTCCTGAGGGATAAGAGACCAATTCTTATTGCCATCTTCTCACCCCACATGAGCCTTCAAATATTCCATGGAAAGCAGAAACACTTCAGTATGAAGATTTTGAGACGTCCTCTACCATGCACGCCTTAGAATAGCCTTCATTGGTAAGGTGGGTGATATGGCTTGTATTTCTTTCAAATGGGGAGGAAAGGCAGTGAAGAGCGCTGATCCTGATTCTTTGCATCCTGTCAGACTGCTTTACTCTTGCCTTTATGGAAGTGGAACACTATCATGATCATTATTCTTTCCTTCAGCAGTTGTGTTTTAAAAAGGGATTTGTTTATCTGACAGTTCTCTCAGGGCAAACATGGTCTTAGGATACCAGGTGGAACAGGCTCCTTCTTTGGCAGAGAAACAAGCAAATTGTGAATCCTAGTGAAATTTAGACGTGTGCTCAATATGAACTGTTCAATTATGTCAAGCCTTAGGCACTTCAGGGCTTCTCCTAAAACTGAACTGCAGGACACGAAACACCTGAAGGTCTAACATAGGTATGCCTTTGGACATTAAATCCTTGCAGTGGGATGGTAGCTGAGTGAGAGTTTTGTGGCTTTTTGCATTGAAGAGTCTAATATCACATGAGGTTTCTCAGTCTATCAGTGGATCTGGCCCCAAATATCTTTGTGCTTGACGTTTCCTGTCCTAAAACT
>Ga0181612_105355_pt1 | contig 10614 bp, 5 predicted proteins | sample HoacroProtozoa21_FD_119630 | JGI IMG/M metagenome (GOLD analysis project Ga0181612, IMG submission 119630) | Hoatzin crop microbial communities from Cojedes, Venezuel. Combined Assembly of Gp0051906, Gp0051904, Gp0051908
GCCGGCAGATGGAGTATGAACAGTGTTGGAGTTGCTGGACACAAAATAAGTGAAAACAGTATGCAGCCAGAAACAGGGAAACGGAGATGTCAGGAATTCCTCCCTCTAAGCCACTGAGGACTACCACATCAGGTCAAGTCACCTCATGCAATTTTAAGTTCCTTGCAGCTACTCAAGCTTCTAGAATATAAATTGTCTTTCAAAGGAAGTCTCTCAACTGAAGAACAACCTGAGGAGACCTCTGTGTAACTTTTTGGATTAATGGTATGTTCCAGAATCACACACAGGAGAATGCATTTTTGGAAGATTGCAGCACTACCTGAGTGCAGAAAAACTCTCCCTCTGAAAAAGTGTACAGAAATTTTTCTTACATTTATGAAATGTTATCCATTCTTCATTGTTCAATGGAGATGCAAAGCTGATTTTTTTTTGTGAATTATTAGCATCTTTATTTCTATACATACAGAAAAGCTCCATTTTTCTCAATACTCACAAAACCTCCTTAGGTATGAGATCTCATGGAAGGAGTTGCATGAATGGCTCCTTACCCTGGAATGCCTAACAGGGCAATAAGAATGATAATAGGCCTCCAGCACTGAAGAAATGATCACAGATAATGAAGAAGAACTGTTCTACGGGAGGAAGGCAATTCACAGAAGACTTCAAAGTGATTTCCTTGCAGTTCCCAATACTATTAAAGGATGACAAAAAAGAAACTTGAATAAATATAAGACAGATGAAACAAAGAGGGTGAAGATTAAAGAGCTACTAGGAATGGAAAGGACAGAAGTTAAAAGCAAAAAGAAAAGTGATTATCTAAATTTCTTAACGCACGAAGTACCGGAAGATGTATTGAAAGAAGATGTGTCAGTTCCAAGAGACACCACATCCCCGCTGCGTTTTCCCCAAGAGCCAAACTCATTACCTGGAATTATCATTAGGAAGAGGAAAGAGCAAGCACCCACAGGCTTCACCTTGTTCAGCTCAGCTCGACCAGTAGGTGTCACAGCAGTCAACGTTATCGCCATACAGCAATTCCAATCCACAGAGGTATCTACTTTGAAGAAAGCTAAATTACGGTAGTTAAAATAAATCGGGTTTAATTAAAAAAGAAAAAAGTCATTAGTCTTTTCCATTACTTTCTATCAGATATTTCAAGTATCCTTAAAGAGCTTGGAAAAAATGCAAACCAAACAGATTGCCAAACATGTCAGCAAATACCACCACTCTTAACGCCTGCACTTAGGGCTTTAGTGAGGCATTGAATACTCCGTGCTGGCACAGGTAAAAAGAACAGAGAGGCTTACTGCCCCCTCCGCAGCTGTACTAGTCAGCCTAACCGGCACGCAGGGCTGAGGGCTGAGGTTTGTTCCCAGACATGCCTCGTCTGTAAACTCCAGCTACCAAACGTCCGCCTGTCATAATGTGAACATAAAGCCAGAGCAGTATGAACTGCAGAAGGAAGAGAATTTCAAAGCAATTTTTAAAATTCTGCACTTCAGAAGAAATGGAAAACAAACATATCTGAGAGACCTCCTTGGGTTTAGCTTCCTTTTTCCTGGTGCATATGCTCCAGCAGCAAAACTTTGGGCTGAATGTTCTCCTACCCTTCCCCAGCGCTGAGGGAAGCAGATGGGCTCCAATCATGCCCCGATATAGCAAAGCAGAAGAAAAGCATATGATGGCATCCCTCATCACGAGTCTGCCTCTATGCTTGCCAGTCAGCTGTGCACATATAAAGTGATCATGACTTTGTTTGGCATTTCCTCTGGAACATATGGTGATTTACTATGCAGTTTCCAGCACGTATTGACACTGTTTTGAATTGCACTTAAATCCTTCTCTACTACACGCACAAACATAAATACATGTGCTTTATGTTTTGGGGCATGTCTACCTGATAGCAGAAGAGTCTTGCCAATAGCTATACAGCAGTTGCTGAAAGCCCTCCTGTCCCCAGTGCTCAGAAATTTAAGTGGGAGGAAACGGCTCTGTATTTTGGGGGAGACCGTGACAACTTGCTACAAAGCAAGTCAGCTTTAAACAGACCACCTGTGGGGCTGAGCACACCAAATGGTTTATGTTTATCAGCATCCAGTCCTGCCCTATCCCTTTCTGCCTAGTCCCACTGAGTAGTGGGTTGCATAGTGATCCAAAAATAGATCACTAAAATATGAAAATTATTAGGCATATTTAATAATAATCCCTGCAGCTACAACATTTTTCATGGCAGGCAAGTGGCTCGCAGGTTACACAATTAAACATCCAAGATGTGAGTCAGAGCAAAAAGAGGGAAGTTATCAGCACATCAGTTAAAAAGCCCCACAGACTTCGGCAGTGCTCAGTTCATTACCAAGATACAGCAACTGTGACAACTGGATCTTCAAAAACCGTGCACCTTTGGAACAAGTAACAGTTTTCTTTTCTCACCAGCAACTGAAGAAATCATCCAACAATTACTCTTCTCATGCCAGAAAATACACCTTTTTTTTCCAAGCAGCATTAATATGTTTCAGTTAGATTTAGCAGAGTGAGATTTCACTCAAATTTTCTAAAATGAAGAGAAATATGAAATAACATGTCCTGTGAAACACCAAGCTTGGAATATTCTTTTCATGTTTGTTTTTCTTAAAACAAAACAAGAAAACCCATTGGATTGCCACTGTATTGTCTGCTGACCTTTACATAGTCATATTTGTAACACTCTTCAAACACTGAAGAGGGGAATCATAGTTTGTCTTTTAAAAGAAGTAATTCCAGTGAGCAACCTTTTAGTCCTTCACTCCTAGAGTAACCTTCCTGCCCACAAGATGCATCTCATCAAGGAAATGTAATTACGTATAATATTAGATGGGGTTCTACTTCACCATGCTTTTAAGAAGCTATTATCATTTGCTGTTCTCAGTGCATAGACTCCATCTTCTTTAACACAGACAAACCAAGAAACCCTACCAAAACAAACCAGCATACTGAACGTACATCTACTTCTCCGAGAAAAAGAGATGAGAAAGAACAAACTACATATGGTAGACGTTCAGGTGTTAGTGCTTTTGCTTTATGGCTCACCAGAAGACACTGGGATAACATGGTTATAAAGGCAGAAGGAGAGCCTGCATAAACCTGAATAGAACTAAAGTTAAAAAAAAAAAAAAAAGTAAATATACTACTGCTATTTTAGTGCTACAAGAACTAAAATTAATTAGGTGAAAACAGGTTACTAATAGCACTTTTAGAGCCTGAAAAAGTGTCACGAAGTCTGCCTTTAAACATCTTACCTTAGAGTGTGTTAAGCAAGCCAGATAAGAAGCACTCCTGATTACTCAAGGTACTTCGGTTAGTGCTTCACTCACTTTAAGGTCCCACGCTTCTGCGAAAAGCTGCTGACTACTGGCTTTGTGATCTGAGAAAACTTACTAGAGACCAGGAATGACACAAACAAGAGCATTTCAAAGTATCACATTCAGTCATCAAAACACTGATTTCAACAATGGTCTTACCAAAACAGTTAGATTTATAAGTTAAAATTAGACTACTGTTGTCTTCCAAAGCCCCTGCTCCAATCTCACATAATGCTGCATGCACGCAGATCCCCACTTCAAGGAGGTTGAGAAAAAGCTTCAGTGTTCTGCATTAAATAGCTTTCTGGAGACAAGTCATAGCCTTGTAACTCGGGCTCTCGCAATGTAATTCACTCCAGGTTGTAGAGGGGAGATGTTTTCTGGAAAGCACAGGTTTCAAGGGAAATCAAAGTGGGAGCTCCTGCCTAGACGAAATAAAAGGACGTTGATGGAACCCTAACAAGCATGAGTCAATGTATTTCAGGCTTGTCTGCCATCAGGAAAGGCAGAGATGCTTTACCAGTGCCCAATAAAAAGAGCAGTTTAATTTCCAAGGTCTAGCAAAAAGCTTGTTCCAAATCTGTTGTTTGCTTCATTGGAGTATAAAACAAAATCAAAATTAAATCATTTGTCTGCTTCTCTAAATCACTTAGGATGTCTAAAGGCAACTGAAGCTTTTCAATAGTTAACAAAGAACATTTGTATTGCAAAACAATCTTTATCAATTAATATTATGCTACTAAAGAAAGCCTTTCTGAAATCTTTTATTGTTCACTCTCCTTCTCCACTAAGTGCAAGTTACAATATCTATACCCTAAAGAAAAAATAAAATGGGAAGCTTTCTACTGCAATGATGATTAGAATGTCCTAAAATAAGCATATGGAAACAAAAGAGCCACTGATCCACCAATAGCCAAATAGCAACTAACATGAGCTACCTTTACACTACATCCATTACAAAGGTTATTTGTTTAGCTTCTTATTATTGTATTAAAAGACTTCTTCCCACCCTCCTCCTATCTGCTCACTCTTGCCTTACTGACCATGCAGAGTTGATTCAGCATGTTACAGAAACCTCTGGTTAAAGAAGGATCAGGAATTTCTTAAATAGAAGTGTTCTCCACTGATGTCAGATCCATTTTAGGAGGCTCCCAGCCAAAAGAACTATTCCTGTTTATTTGTTGTACAACTCCATGAACCACAAAATACCCTCCATTGAACTGTGCTGGATTTCAACGCAACAGTTCATGCTTTGAACAGTTTGCGCTAGCAAACTCCGAATAGCTCAGAAGAACAGTAATCTTTTTTTAAAAGCTTGTTTTCTTCCAGATCAATTAACGTTGACACTTCTACAGTAAAATTAATGATAACCAGTGTCACACTACCCTTTCAGAGCATTCCTGAGTACTGCATATGCAAGATAGCCTCAGGCTGGAGCATGAATGTTGTCTTCCCTGCTGCTGCCCAGCCTGGTGTCTCCAGCAGGTCCTAGCTGGTCTTCAGTGCATTCCTGAGAGGGCACCTACTGCCACAGATACCACCATCCCTTGCAGCTAAGCCAATTTAGTCTCTAATACACACACTGTTCATCCACACCATGCACATGCCCATAACACAACACAGTCCTATGGAAGAGGTTCTGCCTAGTTCTGCTACCTCCCAGCATCTCTTCAGGCAAGGTGAGGGGAATGGAGAAGAAATCAGAACGAGGAGAGATCCAGATCTCTGAGAGGTCAGCCTTCCTCATCTGTCTCCCCAGGCCCATCTGGGGCCATACCTGAAAAGCCAGCCACCACTGACCTCTAGGTGCTTGGCCCAGCAGACCTGTTTGCTCACATGGGGCAGAACACCCCTTCTCCCCCCTTCCTCCAGCTCTTGGCTCCAGTACCTGCTGGTGGGCAGATCAGAGCAAAACACACATGCAGAGTAAATCTCAAGGGAAAACGTGACCTGGCGGCATGCTCAGGCAGGGGTAGGCAGCGTGGTGTGCTGAGGCTGGCTCGGCACCTCCCAAGCCCACACATGGTTGCTAAGTGAGTCTGGGTAGTCTGACAAACCCACATTCGGCACTCATCCAGCAACTGTACAGCAGCAGCCTCCAGCTTGAACACATGTGGTTTCTCTAAGGTGGGAGGGACGCAGGATGCAAGTGTTACATCTCTTCTGGTCCTTAAAGCAGCTTTGTTGCTCATGTTCACATGGGAGGAGCAGGAGCAGCAGGATAAATCATGCACCATTTGGGTTACCATGAGGAAATATCAATTAAGATTGCTTTTGATGATCACCATGGCACAGGCCCAGCAGCATGACCTGCCCAGTGGGAGAGGTGGGCTCCATATCCATGCCACACAGCTTCTGAAGAAGCATGTGAGGTACCTCTGGCTCTAGGATGCTTTGTGGTAGTAGTAAGACATGATGCAGCCTGTACCACCATGGTCTCGCGTCAGACTTTCTAGCAGGCACTGTACTGGTAGGGTTAGACTTGGGTACTAGAGCAACCTCGGATACGAGGTCATCCAAATAGCTGAGAAAGCACCTCAAGTGCAGTAATGTCACTAGAAGGTGCTCCTGATTTCATCACCTTCTGTTGGCTGCTTTAAAGTATTTCTCGGGGATCATGAGAGTGTAGATGTTGCTGTACTGCAAATTCTGTTGGCAGGAAGGGGTAGCAGATAGGCTGTCAAATGGTGTAATCAGAAGGGTTTCCTTGGTGGCCAGCTAGGGGAAAAACTGGTGAATAAGACAATTCCAAGTTGCCCTTTATCACTTTTACTGTGTCCACCTGGTCTAGGAAAACAATGAAAGACAATGAGCTACCTCTGTTCCCAATCATCTACCGCTATCCTATAGCCTCATGGATCACACGCCACCAGCTGCTTCAGTCATTCATTTTTTTTCCACCCATCTCCATGGAGAGATACCAGATGCTCCACTCCTTTTCTCTCCTGCCTCTTTCTCTGTTTAACTTGCTTATCTGCTGAGCAGCTCTCTTTGTACATGCAGTATTCAACAGGGGAAGAGGGACATGCTTGTGTTCCAAGTACTATTTTTCTCGTCTCTCCTGGTAACCTTATCCTTGTTTTTGCTCACTCAGTTGCTTCCTTTAGCACACTTTGTATGTACTATCAAATACTTATTATTCATAGAGTGGCTTGCTTTTCAGACAGGGAACAGACACAAGGGCCTTTTACAAGACTGCAGCACAAAATTAAGAGTCTGCTCTTCCACTACACATAGCATAATTCAACATGTTACGCTACATGCTGCAGACCTTCAAAGTTCTTCCACACTGTGTAGACCATATGGCTAGAAAATCCCGGTTCTGTTCCTCATCACCACTGGGAGACACTGTACAATCCAGCAAGTCACTTAATCCTCTACATTTAAGTTTCCCTTCACATAAGGAAAAGAAATTATTCAATATCTTATAAAAAAATAAAGAAATAAAACCCCACATGAGACCTTTGGATGAAGTGCTCCATTTGTACACCTTAAAATGTTCATTAAGGAAATTCCAATATGTAAGAACATGACAATATTATTAAAAGTAATCTGGTAGGGGTCTTCTAATTCTACAAAGTATGCCTTTCTGAACAGCTCTGTGGTGACAATGATGGGATTTGGAAAATCTTACTGACTGGAAAATGTAGTGAACCAAGCAATATGCAATAATAGATTTTCAGAGAATGCAATAAGAAACACCCCCTCAGTATTTTTTAAGTTATGCCTTCATATCACTAAAAAATATGCTAGATATCATAAAAATAACAGAACAATAACAAATTTCGACAAACTGTCATAAATTTCTGAACTGTATTACAAACCAGAAGCCCCAAGTTTTTCAAACTCCCTTCATGGCTGCATCTGTGTTATAGGATGGTTTGGTTATGAATGAAGGTCGTTTATGAACTGTCTTGATTATCAAAAGCAAATTACAGTTTTGAATGTTACTGACAAACAATACCATAATGCTTTTATGTTACAGGATAAAACTGTTCCCAAACGACATCCCAAATATAAGCTTTATTGCTTCTTCCACTTACTCCAATGAATTTGTCATTGGACTAAATGCAAATCTCCTCTTTCGGAAAGGGTACAGGATAATCACTGAAAGCATCTAAGCCACTGAACTACCCGATACAACTTTTACTCGTACAAGACTTGCTGCTTGAGCAATTTCAAAAACGCGGGTGAGGGAAATCGAAGGCTAGTAATATGTTTTTAGACTAGGCAAAAGTTCTAATAGCAAAGCCAATATCCATTTGTTAGAGCTAACACTATTTTCTTCCTGTGCTATCACTTCGTATCTTAACACGAGCAAAGGCTACTGCATCCTCATATTTCATCTGTAGCCTAAACCATCTGATCAAGTATATGATGGAAGTCAATAGCAATTTTGTTTTCATTAATCGAGATAATAACTGGCCATAAATAACATCTTTCCTGTTACTGTAAAGTCACAGTGGAACTTTGGAAAACAATTCTCACATTGCCCATCTCCTTACTTAGAGCAAGACTGTAACATGCCTAACTTCTGCAACAGTGCAAAGAACGGTGAAGTTTACACAATTTATTCAAATTTGGTACAAAAACCTGGCATCAGCTTTGAAGATTTGAAGATTTATCTATTATGGTCAACCTGGGTATTTGCTCTTCTTAAAGAGTAACACCCTGAGATTTTTCTAGGGTTTTTGTTTGGGTTTTGGGGGTGAGGGTGGTTAAGAATAAAGGAAAGAAAGATATTGAAAAGAGATATATAAATCTGCATTTTCACACAAAGACAATGCTTATGGCAGTTTACAAAGTAAACCATCCAAAGTGTTACAAAATTATTTCGGCAGAAATTTTCTTGGATTCTCTGATGTCAGCTGTTTAAATGAATCACAAAAAAAATTTGTTGTGTGGTATATTTATTACAGAGCATACGGGAGAAATGACCAAATGTGAAGTTTATCAGGATGGTGGAAGCACATCCTCTGAAATTATAACATGAAGGCATAGAACCTTTAGACAAATTACAAGAAAAGGCCAGGCAGGCTGGCTGCATGGTTCCTGTGGACACATGCTGGGAGCCTGGTGTAGGTGTGGCTTGCCAGAGTCACAAAGACTTGGAACAAGGCACGTGTCAAGCATTTTCCTTTCTGTATTTGGAAGAGACCCCAGAAGATGGTGACAAAAAGACGAAACACCTAAGTATATGGCAACAAAAGCACATAGCATTGAAGTCTCAAATATTATCTTCAATGGGTGTCAGGTTTTCACATTCATAATGTTTTCACATTCATAATACTAATTAAAAATTGATTTAGCAGACTTAGCTCCTGCTAAAAATCTGTTGAAAACATTGCGCAGTCTCACAGCTGCACAGAGAGACAATGGATTTGGACCTGTGATTAATTAAGAACACATCCAGCTGCACAGTTGTTTGTGGATAATGCCATTCCCGCTCCAAGTCCTGCATGGACAGCATTCTGGGACACTGAGTATACTCAGAGTAGCCTACCACAGTATGCTCCTGGTTCAGTTGAGGGAAATATGACTGAACTCAGTATATATATATATATATACACACACACACGTAAGTGCCCTTACACAAGATACTGAAGTTCACACCCCATTTTGGAATGTAGTAGGTAGAAAGAAAATGAATGGGAACCAAAAAAAAAGTGATAGCAAGAGGGAGAATACTGAGTGTTTTCAAGTGGAGCTGAGTGTAAGTCCCCTCTGCAGTTTGCCAATGTAGAAAAATTACCCTGAAAACACTGAGTACACTCATTTGCATAGGGCTTTAATATTCTACATCAGTGTCAGGTAACATTTCTATTTGAAAATGTGAATCCAAATAGGTGTTTGACATGATAATGCACTTCTTTTTGAGGAAGGAATCAAGCACAGTTAAAGAAGAACCCCAGCTGCCCACCGCAGAAATAATACCAAATAAAGAGGGGCTGATTCACCATCCTACTCTCAAAGTATTTCAGTAAGTTCTCACACTGAGCCACAGCCCAACACAACACCCTCCTTACCACTTGACTTTAGCTGTGGCAATAGTCAGTAGCTACGGTCATAGAAGGCGATTGGCAAGGTGCCATATGAAGTTTTGTTTGCAATCAGTTCATTCCCATGATGGTAAAGCTTACTGGATTTCAAATTCAAAAACCTTCACCAGGCCACACCTAGTAGTTACTCCACTTCACATCCAGCAGTCAAACACTTCAACATCATATTGGAATCGGCAGCAGCCTGTAAAGCAGGTTGACGTCAGACACCACATTACCTGTGGGACTCTCTCGGGATAGGCTTGAGACTAAGGAATGTAGTACCCTCCTGGCTGTGTCCCCCCAGCAAGTTCAAAGGCAACTAGAGGGCTGATTCTCAAGGACAGGTACAAGAAAAACATCAGTTGTCTAACCATGTAGGAGAGTTTGACAAAGACACTGTGGGCACCTCCCAGTGCTCATGAATCAAGCGGGAAAACTGCTCTGTTTCACACAAAATCTTAACAGCATTTGTCACAGTTAAAGTGAGTTACTTGTTTTATGCTCATCACGGTGCGTATCAAATAGAGTCCTTGGAAAAGCTGTGGAGACCTGGCTCAGGCATGCAAAGAGGAGGAGGACATCCTTTGTCTTGCTGTCCGAGAGATCACAGTTACAACACACGCCTCAAAACTTAAGCAAGTAAACAGAACACTCATAGCTAGGGTTTGATGTGGAGCAGGGATCACAAAGTCTCTGTGCAACATTATTAGTAACCTCCAAAATTCTATTCCTTTTGTACAGGGGGCAGTTATTTCAGCTTTCACTGGAGAGCTGAAGAAAGGACCGATCTGATCACTCAGATTATAAAGTTTGAATGCTCAAGGGTGTAAGCTTGTCGTTGTAACTCAGCATTCATATTGCACAGCTATCTACATTCTCTCTACTTCATGGAGTGCCTTGAATGGGTTGAGTATTTGGATTTGCAGACCTATGAGTTGGGCTTTTAGTGACCTTAAAGAAGACCAGAAGATCAAAGCCGTTATGCCAGGTAATCACATCCTTTCAGTAAAAGTTTGTCCTAGAGTCAGCTGGTTCCCAGAACACGGACACCAGAGATCATTTCTGGAGTTGAAAAAAAATAATACAGGAGGGTATTTGGTCACTGTTCTGTCTTTTGCTTGGTCAGTAGTGCTCCACAATGTATGAAGCACCAGGGTATACCAGAAAATACAATCACCAGGGCACGGAGATTATGAAGGCATTGACATAATTAGTGCAGTTATAATACATGATTA
>Ga0181612_115633_pt1 | contig 10614 bp, 10 predicted proteins | sample HoacroProtozoa21_FD_119630 | JGI IMG/M metagenome (GOLD analysis project Ga0181612, IMG submission 119630) | Hoatzin crop microbial communities from Cojedes, Venezuel. Combined Assembly of Gp0051906, Gp0051904, Gp0051908
GGGCCCGGCCTCCCTCTGTGGGTGCGACCAGGGGGTCACGGCCTGAAAGTCGGGCGGGCCTGCCAGGGAATTGCAATTCGGTGGTGGAGGGCTGGCGCTGATCGAAGGCCTGGGTGGGCTTTTTGTTTCTTTTTTACTGCTTGGTTTTTGTGCCTGCGAGAAGCAGAGCTGCTAAATAGCTCCTAAAATCACCTCGCTCCTTAATCGAGAAGTCAGTGACGCTTTTCGAATAATAAGCGGTATCAATCTAGCTTGGAAGCGATCAGGAGTTGTCGTGCACCATGTGTACTGAAAGTTTGGAAAACTGTTGTTCAGTAATGGGTAAGTGGCTTGAGCCTAAGCTTCCACCGATTTTGTTAGTCTTCTTTCAACTTCAAACTCGGTATTTGTGGCTGGGATTAAAGGGAAAAGCTGGCAGAGGAACAAGGTTGTCTTCCGCTGGGGTTTTAGGTAAGGTATGCAGTCATGGGAGGGGAAAAAAGCTGAAAGTCACACAGAAAATACCACTCGTAACTCTGCAAGTGCATAAGGTGGTATTGATGGATGTACAAAGAGCGTGGCAATGCTGTCTTTGCGGCTCTGTGCTTCAGGCAGAGCAGGGGGTTTGTCAGTTCTTTTCCAAAGGGTTTTAAATGCAAAAGTATGAAAGATGGTTGTTTTGTAACGTACAACCTGTCTTAAGATAACAGTGTGTCTTTTCTGCTCTGGGATATCTGCTTTGGCATTGTAGGTAATTACGGCATAGTGGTTTTGGGCATTCATATTCAGATATTTTGTGATTTTACTTATGTGTTTGCTGTACTTAAAAAAAGATATTTATGATTGATGGAATAAAGCGATGATCAGGCTTCTTGTCTCAGCTGCACTGGTGACTTGCAGCTCTTTGGAACCCAGCTCTTGTGAAGACGTCCGGGTACGTGTGCTTTGTGCACTGGCAGGGCTCTTCCAGGGCTAAAATACACTGAAAAGGCAGATGTGTGTGTGTGTGGCCTTGTGGCACAGATCCAGTATGGTGCAGGCAGGTAAAACCTCCTTGAATTTTAGAAAATGTATTGCCTGAAACTTTATTATTATTCCTTCAGGTGTTAATTTCACTCTCTCTCTTAGACCTCTCAGTTAGAGATCATTTTTTTTTCCGCATTTGGCTTGTGACTTACAAAATACAGTGCTACACACTTGTTTTGGAGTATAATAATCCCCCCAGCAGAAGCTCCACACAGATACTGGCTCGTGATGTTGATGCTGTAATCTATAAAATACTTGTTGTGTTTGGATGTAAATGGAGATTTCTGAGATTCGGCTCATGTACTTACAGTACTTCGCTCCCTGACCACAACTCCCACGTACCTAATTTGGGACAGTTACTTAAGAGGAACTACTGTACTTTGGTGGGGTAAAATGGAAATGAAGAGGGATTTCAGTTCAAACAAGACAGCTGGTTTAAAACCACATGAAATCAGGTCGGGAGAGACCTTTGGGACAGCCTTGTCCTGCCGACTGAAAGAAATCATTCCATATTTATAAATAGAGTCTATTCGATGTGAGGTTTTGTTCCTTTCAGAAGCTTTTCCCCAGCAAAGGCTCAGCACGGACATCTTTTTGAGGTTATTCAACACCCGTCTGAAATGGAAAGCGATGATCTTGCCACGCAGCAGCAGGGATGGTTGTGCTGAAAGCGAGAGAAGCTGGTAAAACCAGTTTTCTGCTGCCCTGGTAACAGATTGCCGAGGGGAGGAGGGGTTGTCCCATCCTCCTCTGCTCCCCAGCCATGTGATACTCCAGTAAAATATATAAAAAAAAAAAAAAAAGAAAAAGATTTTTTTTCTTCCCCCCAGCGGTTTCTGATCTACAGATAAAAGCAAAAGAGGACAAATTTGGGCAGCAGCACCTTGGTTGGAGGCAGGCAGCCTGTCTGAGGAGCGGAGGTTGTGCAGAGCGTCAGAAGCGGTGCTGTGACCAGAAGTTTTGGCTGCAGGGTTCTTTGCAATGACAGCCCTGCGGTGAGGCTTCTGGGTGTTTGCAGCCAAAAATCCGCCTGTGAAGACTGGCAGTTATTTTGCGATTACGAACAATAATATTATCCTCCTGCCTCACTGGGGGCCGTTCTGGTTTTGTGGCTATGACATTTTTACTGATTCGGTGCAGACGTGTCCACGTGCTTTCCCCATCTGGTGTGGAACGGTGGGAGCCAGAGCAGAGGTGATCAGTCGTGCCACTTGAGCCCCTCCAGCAGTCGCTGCACCCCAGCAGTTTGTTACTGGGGGGGTCTCTGGACCGTCTCCGGTGCGGCGCAGGACTGGGGAGCCGCTCAGCGCGGGAGTTTGTGCGTGCCCGGGGACGGCAGGTTTGGTTTGGCCGCTTTCCCCCTCCCCGCTGCAGAAGAACCGAGCCGAAGGCCTGCTCGGCTGCGTCTGTCACCCGCGAAGGGCACATCGCCTCGCTGCTGCAGTTGCAAGAAGTAGCGGTTTTGTTGCAAAACTCCGTGGTTTTGTGGTTTGAGCTGGCAGTGGGGTGCCAGGAGGTAACGTGGTGGTGGAGTTGGGGGAGGAGAGCGGGGCAGGGCCGAGAGCCACCGGGGCGGCCGTGGCCACGGGATGCGGGCTGGGCACCCCGATAAGGCACGGGGCTGTGGACGCGCCTTTCCCCTCCCTCCTGCCCGGCCGGCCTGCGGAATGGGGAGCCAGTCTGCAGCGGGGCTGCGGGGAAGCGTTTGGGAGCCCGGGCTACTGCAGAGCTGGGAGCTGGCGATGGAGAGGGCTTGGTGAGCAGGACGCTGCCCGGACAGTAAGTGCAGATGATGGGGGTGGGGGTGTGGGCATCCCGTGATGCAGCACACCCGTGCTGGAGTACCTGCGTGGGGTGGGAACTGCCAAAACCAGTGACTGTACCGCAACCACGTACCCTGCCGCAGGAGCAGTTGTGTTTGGTTACTATTAAACCAAGGTGTGTGATCCCGGGTATTTCAGAGCGTGAAATGTCCTGAAAATGTTGTGAACTCCTAGCACTGTTTGCTGGCAATGGGGAAGCAGGGAAATGGGTGGTGACCCCCACTTGTTTCCATTAGAGGCTTGCGGAAACTGAGAAGAAGGATGGATTGACTCTCATCCTCAACTGTAATGTTAGTTTTATCGGCTGATTTTTGACAAAGCATAAGAACAGCCATTTTACAAGAGCTGGCCAGCCAGAGGAAAGCAGCATTCATTCTCTCTGTGTACATTTTGGAGAGAGACTCTTGCAATCAAACAAAAAAACCAGAAAAGCAACAAACACAAGTATTTTCAGAGATCATTAGAGGAGCGTCTCTAAGTTTCTTAGATTTGACTGTGCCAGTATGAAGTTGCTAATGCAAAGTGTGAAAAAGTAGCATTTCTTCAGGCATTGAGCCCGATTCTCTAGTGGCATGAATTCAGAAAGCACAGAAATGGCAGTGCAGCATACTTTGGACCCGGCATTTGTACATACACAGCTTGACATAATTTTCACAAAACTCTTAAGTATATTATCTACTATGTGAGCAAACGTGGCAATTACACTTAGCCTTTCAGACTTTGGCTTGGTTGTTACGTAAGGGTGTGATGAATGAAATAATAAAGAACAATATGCTCTTGTTTTGTTTACTTGTGAGTATATGATAGCTTTTAATATATATAACGTCCTTGTTTTCTTGGCTGGGTGTATCTCTGCCTTTGCATTAATGCCTTTAGATTACATCTGAGAGCTAGGGCTCCCACATAGGTTTTCCTGTAGGTTCTATGTAAGAGAGCTGACAAGCAAGATAAAATCTACGGCGTGTTGTGAAGACAAAGCTTACCTTTTACTGAACATTGCTAGCAAGGTGAAGATCATGAAACCTTACAGGATTGAACCTATGAATGAATTAGAGTATGCAAATATAAGGATACCACTGGCATGCATAGCACAGAACAGAGAATGAAGTATTTTGGACTTCTGCACCCTGTCCCATTTGGTGTAGAATTAACATAAGCTTAAAAAATAAATTCAGGTTTGCTGCTCTTGTAGTTGTGCTCCATGCTTCCTAGAAGATGAGATGTTACGGCGAGGATGGGTTTGAGTTGCGGGCGGGGGCTTGGTGTCGCTTTGGTGCCTGCTCCGTGTCTCATGGCCGGGGCACCTGGGCGACGGGAAGCCTGTGGCATCGAGGGAACTGAGGGAGATGCAGTCTCTGCCACTGCCTCATAGCCAACCTGGCTTTTTCTGTCAGCTGCCACTTGTGAACCACGCCTAGCCCTCTGCTCTCTAAAATACACAACTCTCATGTACCTGGTGGGTCTTGGCTGTAGAAGCATTTTGGGGTTGCGGTTCATGTGGTCATGGGGCTTGGAAACTGCAGACTAATTAGCTGCTCAATAACACAAGCTCCGTGGTCGTCTTGTCACATTCAAAATACTCTTTTCAGTTCCCTCTAGACGAGCGGTAAAATCTATGAAATATTTAGATTAGCACACGTGTTGCTTTAATTAATTCTGCTGGGAGTTCCCATAGCTGTCATTGCTGAAGACTTGTTTTAAATAGGATGTTTATTCTGAATCTTTAATTCGTGCTTCAGGAGTCCCATGAAACTAACAGGAGAACTGAAACTCTTTGGTAACAAAATACCCACTGTTTAGAAAAAATGCTTATATTGATGCTTCCCATTTTTACTAAAAATACATGTTTAGCTTTTTTCCCTTACTTGCAGAATCCTTACTAGTGTTAACTTCTGCAGAAACTTTGTATCTGAGTGCCTTTTACTTGAGGATATGCGGAGGCCGAGGAAGTTACTACGGCTGTGACCATCACAAAAATGATGGGCAGCTGCTATAAGTTTCTGCCTTTGCAGCTTAATAAAGAAAAAAAATTTCAGTTGATCAAACTGTGTCAGAATTTTCTCATCGATGGGAGCAATTCCGTTTGCCTGCAGCTGAAAAAAGGGTGACGGAGACAGTTCCTGCCCCTTGCCGGGCCGTCCTCCCCCAGCTCTGGCAGAGCTGCTGAACCTTGCCTGAATCGGCCCTCGGCTGCTGGAGTTTGCTGGCTAGACATAAAAGCCTGGGGAAGGTGAACCGCAGGGGAAGGTTGCCTAAGTTCCTGTGCTTGAAGCTGTTGTCAAACATCAGTTGGTTTTCCTGCGATTGTGTAAATTCCATGGGCCGGGGCATTTTGGAGACAGACCATTGTTTCTCCTGGAGAAAGCTTTATCTATGTTTATAAAACTTCTGTCTGTGTAGGGCCTTATGGTTTGGGGTTTTGTTGGGTTTTTTTTGTTCACCTTTATAGTGAAGTAGAGCAGATGGTTCTTCATATGATGCCCTTCCTCTTCTGTCAAACAGGAATAGAAACTATTAAGAAATTTTGTTCATTGTGTTTTAGGAACACTTCCAAGAATGAGTCCACCACAAGATAGAAGTAGAATTTCCTGCAGCAGTGAGCCTCTGGCAAAGTGCCTTCAAGCAAAGAAGGACTTGGAAACCGCTATATCTGGAATTGTCAAAGCTGAACAACAGATTAAAGATAACTGGCGGGAGGTAATTTTAAATTCTTCTTAAAAAATGTTTTAATAACTAACATGACTTTAATGACAGTTTTTGTTATTCCAGAGTACTTTCTGTTGCGATGATGGTCTGAAATTTTCCTAGAGACTTGCACGCAGCTTGCTGTGTGATTTGGTCATGCTCTTGATAAAGGTATTTCGGTATTACGAGCTTAGGCACGCAGAATTTCCTAAAGCTGTTGGTTGAAACATCAGAGTAGAGAGATATTGTGAGTAACATTGTTTCTGGTATTTCTTTAAAGGTAGCCTTGGAACTTTTACTAAGTTGAGTCATGTGGGTGACTGTGGTTAGTTTTTGAGAAACAAATTGCTCTAGAAATAGCGCTTATCTGTGACAAATATTATTTTGTCATCAGCGCAGCATACGCTTGTTGATGCTCTTTGACAGATGTTCTAGAAGTGGCACATGTTACCTTTCAGGTGAAAGCCAAGATTCACAGCCACATAAGCCGCCAGCTGGAATGCTTGCGCAGCCGCGAGGTCTGGCTGTTTGAGCAGGTCGATCTCATTCAGCAGCTGAAAGAGGAGGCGTTGCAGCAACAGGTGCAGCAGCTCTACTGGGTGAGAGTTGGTTGTGACCTGTTGCCCTGGCATTTTTAAGTAAACTTTGTCCTTGCAATTATATTCTCAATTTTAATCTTAGACGCCTAAACAACAATGTGTGTTTTGTCTTCCATGCAGTATTTGGGACAATTCAATTGCCTTATTCACCAGCTGGAACGCTCATATAGTAAAGAACTAGCAAACCAGATTTCAGTTTGCTTGGAGAGGTAAATATGTTTTGTGATGCACGTTAACACAATTGGTATTTATTTTGACTTATGAATTTGATACGATTTTTTATTCTAATCGAACTAATAATAGATCTAACTCACTGTTTCCACATTTTTAATGTTTCCTAGAAATAAGATCTTTAAAGGAGTCTGAGATACGATTCGTCTCATCTTTTTTAATCTTAGACTGAAAAAACAGGACTATAACGAGCAGGGGAGGTACTCATTGTGCAGATTATTTCAAATATTAGTTGTTGATGGCAACTGAAGTAAGGAGGAGAAACTAGTGTTTTGCTGGATATTTATTCTGTTCTTCATTTATGGATAGACATCCCTCTATTTTTATGCAAGTATGAAAAGTCTTTCTGTTGCCTAATTAGTGCCAAGTCAGTTTGGAAGCCTTTTTATGAAATAATGGACTGATTCCCAAAACATGACAGGTGAAGAAGATTGTAAATTTTTTTTTTTCCCTTTCTGTAACTATCGCCTTACTCTTTCAGACTGGAAAGTCTCACTCTTAAACCAGAGGAGTCTTCCATCCTGAATTTTGAGGCTGATACATCTTACCTTCGCCAGGCTATTACCTCATTTGGTTCAATTAAAACGATGGTAAGCACCAAGACTTCCCTGGGTTGAAATATTTGGGGAAAAAAAACAAACCAACAAACAACTGGTTTTGAGGCAGTAGTGCGATATATTTCAAGTGATATTTCTACTTTTAATTATAGCTTGAATGGATCTTGTGTGTACAAGTCGTATAGTTTGAGCTGTATAATATATACACAGTGGTTTATTAACTGTTGCATGTAGTTCTGATTTTGACTGAGCTTAGATCTGCTTACGTACGTGTTATTTTTAATGTATTTTGGCTGAGATTCTATTCCAGCAATTGAAAATTAATGTTATGGTTTTCTTTAGATGTTAACAGTTATACATCGTAGATGGCTTTCTGTGATACAAATGTTTTGGGATTCTTACATAAGCAGCATATCTCCTGTATTACTGGAGATAATTCTCTTAAAGGAAGTGGACTGAAGGTAGTATTTTTATAGTAAATCTCCCTTCTGTTTTTAAATTTTGCAAAAATTGTTAGCCACAAAGAACTGCCCAGCTGTAACTGCGCTTTACTTCTGTTTCATTGTAGAATTCATTCTAGAAACTGGATGAAATTGAGATTTAAATTAACTGTTACTTTTCTTTCCTTACAGCCAGCCTCAGAGAGAGAGAATACTTCTCCTTGGTTGCCAGGGCAGAACTGTGCTCTGATGAACTATGAGCAGGTAAGATTAAGACTTGTATCTGTGAATGTTTAGTTGTATTAAAGACAAAAGGAGAGCTCAAGCACAATATGTTAGCTTCTTTGAGTAACAACTTCTGCTTGTTTGTTAAGGTGTTTCAGTAGGCAGTAACAGTTGCTGTGGTGAGCACTGGTGATCTGATGTTCTGGCTGCTCCAGGAACATAGTACGAAAGTGAGTTTGGAGTGTGACTGTCAGTCAGAATTTTTTAATTGAATATTCCTTGATGTTGTCAAGTCAGGACTTGGATCTATCCGATTCCTTTCAGTGCAGAAATTCATGGCACATCTTGTGTTGGGTGCTGCAAGAAACAGTGGCAGTGAGGGAGGGTAGCAAATTAGTAATGGGAATTGTGGCCAGAAGGAGGCTTGTGGCTGGGTCACACATAGAACTGTGCATTGTAGTAGTTGTCGCTTCCCTTTGCCATTTGCTCTCTGAAGAATCTGGGATCACAAAACAATCTATCTGTGCCGTGGATTAAAGTCATACAGGTGACTTAACACCTACTTCTTCCTTAATTAGAATGGACTGGGTTTTGTTTTGGTTCAGAAATACTGATGCATGTTGAATGTCTGTTTTGATGTTCACCATAGATTACCTCAGCAATGAGACTTTCTCCTAACCAGGAACACTCTCTCTCAGCAGAAAACATTGTGTGGGACAGTGAGCGCCTCGCTTGCCGACTGGTTACTTGGAAGCAGACCGGTGGGTGTTTGCCAGGCTCCCTATGTTCCCAGCACCAATCTTGAAGAATGGGTGACACAAAAATGTGTGTTGGAGCCCAGCCAGGTAAGGATTTTATGCACTAACCTAGTTTTTAATAAAGGGGAAAACACAGTATCCGATTGCAGGCGGAATATGGTGGGAATTAAGCCTTCTGCAGTTCTCTCCACTCTGCCAGCTAATACTGTTGCACTTACTATTAGAATGTTCCATGCTGTAACTGTGTGAACAGTTACTGAGCATTGTCTTTTAGTGTTAATAGATGCATTTCAATGTGTCTTCACTAGGATTTAAATTCTTCCAAAGTCTGTTATTTTGAGCAAGCCTGGGGAAATCTGAAAGATTTGGAAAACTGGCTCCTGCAGAATCAACAGCGTGATGTTGCTGGGAAGGCAGATTCCCCCGGACGCAAGGACTCCAGCTCTACTTTCAACTCGTCCTTTTCCGCTGTCGAAAAGGTGGAGGAATTGGAATCCCTTGGACAAGAAGAGATGGACCTTTCTGACTGGCTGCTTACTCCTGACACAGAAAATGGAAGTAGTGCTTCAGATGAGAAATGGAAGTATGAATTTAAACCTTTTAGGGAAGAATTTAATTTGAATGATTGGCTCCTCAAAGCTGAAACGTGTACCAGCTGTCTTGGCAGCCAGATCAAAAATGTGGAAATCGAGAACCTGGGAAATCTGAAGTGCCTGAATGAGCATCTTGACGGAAAGAAATCGCCCACGACACCTGCTGTAAATGCTTGGCTTCTGCAGCATCCCCAGGCCCAGTTTAAGGTGGAAGACGTGTGCAAAGCTAATGAGCTGTGTGCCAGCTTTTCAGAGTGCGTGTGTGATGAAAACTGTGGAAAAGAGGCTCTGTGTAAATGGCTTCTGAAGAAAGAAGGGAAGGATAAAAATGGAGTCCCAGTCAGCCAGAAAGAGTTACCAAACCCCGAGCACGAGAAGGCAAAGTCTGCTGCCAATACCTGGCTTAACCCCACACAGCAGCTCACAGGGGAACCCGTCAGCGCAGAGAAAGCGGATTATTCCGCAGAGATCGCGGAACCCTTGAAAGTATTGCTCGAAAGGCCACTGGCAAGCTGGCTAGCCAAGTCTGAGCACAAAGCAGAAAGCGCAGAACAAAAGGCAAGTAGGGAAAAAGCAGATAATAGCTTCAAGAGCCCTTTCCTCGACCTCTTGGCTCCATTTCACCTCCCCTTGAATGTAAACAGTTGGGTGTTGGCTTCAAACAATGTAGAAAATGCTAACCCACCTCCAGCAGAAGATAAATGGCTTCTACGCAAGAAAGCACAAGTGAGCACGTTCATAAGTTTTTGTTACTGCTGTGTCTTAAGCCAATGTGCCGGGTTTATTGTTTTACTGAGTTTAATGCCTGCCTTCTTTTCCAAATTCATAGCTCTTCTGGATAATACTGACAGACAGTTTTTAGGTTTCTTAGCTCTTTTAATGTTTTCAGTGATTATTACCTAATAATCACTAATAAGCGTTTAACACAAAACAAGTTTATTTTGAAGTATAGCTAGTCTTATGAAATGGAGAAAGTATTCATCTCCAAGACTCAGAAATCGTCTTTACTTTCTTTGTGAATGCTTGACAGAATTTGCAGATGCATCACAGTGCATTTATGTTTGGAGATCAGTAATTAAAGTGACTTCTCTTTCAGGACTTTGGCCTTCCCACAGTTTGCGACCTTTTTGCCTGTATGAAACTCAGTGGAGATAAAGAAAAATGGCTGTACCGGACTCCTTTGCAGGTAGGATGCACAGAATGTATTAGAACGGCTGAACCTAGACATCACTTGGGCATTCGGAATACAGACGATGGCAGCTAACAGACATCTTCAGAGTTCGCTGGGCATAATGTTTAACAGCACTGTGATTTTTCTCCCCTTATACCTTTTTAACTTTCTATTTTTTCATTATTCCTCCTCTTTTGACTGCAAGCCAGGGAGGGAATTACTTATGTTCTTGAGTAAAACATTCTTCAACTTATTGACACTTCGTAAAATCTTGGGAACTTCTACTGTACCTAGAATGTGCAATTAATGTCTAAATTCCCAGGCAGCTTTCTTATCTCAGTAGTGTATTTGCAGCTGACATCATGTTTCTCCTCTCTGCCAAGATAACTCTTTATCATTGTTTTTGAAGTTCATGAAAAAAGTCCTCCTTAGCAGGCGTACTTCAAACCCTAAAAGGTGAAATACCTGGTTCTAGGAAGTATTTTAGTATGATTCCCCCCGCCCCACCCTTCAGCCTCCTTCCTGCA
>Ga0181612_119887_pt1 | contig 10614 bp, 10 predicted proteins | sample HoacroProtozoa21_FD_119630 | JGI IMG/M metagenome (GOLD analysis project Ga0181612, IMG submission 119630) | Hoatzin crop microbial communities from Cojedes, Venezuel. Combined Assembly of Gp0051906, Gp0051904, Gp0051908
AAACCAGTACATACACAAATGCTCTTGATTTTGAGTGCTTTAGAAGTGTTTGGTTCTCTTGACGTGTATACAAACTAGGTATTTGAAAAATAAGCTCTTTTTACAGACAGAAGCAGTAGCAGCACTGCCCACGCTGTTTGTTAATAAGGTAATTAGCATTGGTGACTTCTGTCTTCTACTGAATTCCTGTTTCCTACTGCCCTGTGAAGTCCCCATTCCTTGCTGCCTGTCCTTATTTAACTGAGCATTGGCTGAAGTTACATGATATGTTCTGGTATAGAGCCTGATCTAATATCATTCTGTTGTATATAAATAATAAAAAGCGTTGGCTAAGAATGATCTAATGCTTTTATTCATCATGGTATGTATTGTGCAATTGTTATAATTAGTCATGCGATACAAATCCATTTAATTAAAAATGTAACAAGACTTGTAAGTGTACATCTTGTATTTGATTGTTTTATTGGGAGGGGTGTGTGTGTGTGTGTGTGTGTGTTCAAAGTGTTTGTGGATGATGAGACTCTTGCCTCCACATTCATGTGTCTTTTACTCTGATGAGTGAGTTTGAGTCAGAACAAAGCAGGGCACCCAGCCATCTCCTTGATTTTCCTGTGCGTGGGGATACACACAGGTTCAGTTTTAATTGACAGAAGGGAAAATAGTTCACACTTACCTTCCGTCTAGCTGCTTCTGAGGAGCTCTTGACATCCCTTGGTCCAGTATGTGGCACTGCACATGTCAGAGAGACAGCTGAAACTGGGAAGAGGTCACCTCCAAGAGAAGCCTTCTGTGCGTGTGTCCTGGCGGAGCTGCCTCCTGCTCCAGGGTCTCGTAGGCAGCTTAGCTGCTGGCTCCGCTGCCTGCCTGTGATTCACCAGGGCTGGGGTGGGTAGGGATGAGGCATGGACTGGAGAAACAAGTCTCCCACATCATGTGAGACGATCGCCATGGCTGCTCTAGCACCTGCAGTTCTGCAGCTGAAGAATATGTTGTCTTACTGTTTTGGTCAAAGTAGTGTCTAGAATGCGCGTAGTCTGTGAAGGACAGATGATGGGACCCATAAACAGATGGGTGAGATAAAGGAGCCAAAGTAGTCAGGGTAGTAGATAGTAAGATAAAGACCTGGTGTTTGCTTTTCATTTCCAGACCTAGCTTATTTAAAACTCAATATCTCTTAGGCAGATATGGTTAAGAATTCTGAATTAAATTTATTGGAAAGGGAGATACCGTGGTATGAAACCTGGATAAAGACATATTTGTTCAAACTCCAGGAGAGAAAGGGCAAAAGAGATGAACCTGCCTTTCTAAGTTTGCTTTCTGAAGGATCTTAATAATCCACTGCTGCTCCCCTCTGTTTCCCCAGCACGTAGTTAAGTGGATGTTTGCTTTGAAAGGCTGAACAGTTCTGCTCTTTCTTCAGTTGAAGCACCTAATTCAATGGATGAATGAAGAATAAATTCATGAAACTACTGTGGTTTTATGGCCTTGACTTTTAGAAATGAGTCAGCTCATTGTTTATTTAAAGCTATTCAGAGTGCATCTATACTCTTGATAGCAGGATTCTTATTAGTCAAAAAGATGAAGTTTTCCCTTCTTATTCTCTAGCATTTTATATTCAATCTTACTGACCAATGCAAGGGACCTTTTCTCTTTCCAAGAAGGTGGAAAGAAGAAATGAATTATTATATCAGACGTTTATACACCAAATACTGAAGTTGTTTAAAAAAATTAATGTGCTGCTGTAAAAATTATCTGTCAGTCCTTTACTACCTTGTACATAAAAGTGAGGCCTTAGAGATATGTTTGAAGAGAGACTTAGAAACCTCTGTAAAGATGAAGTTATTGTCTGTCCGTTTTTGACAATAAGAGGCAGAAAGAAGAGAGAATACAAGAAGAAAGAATACAAGAGCAACACTGGAAAAAATTAGGTGTGCATGAGGTTTGAGACAGTGGTTGTCTTGGTGGATGCGAGTGATATTTCTGATGTAGTGGCTATTTTTGCTATTTCCAAGTTAACTCTTTTTTTTTTTTTTTAAAAAAAAAAGGGGGGGGGAAATCCCGTCTCTCTTTTTAAGGCTATTTTGCTCTGTCCTAGATTTACATGGCGTTGAAAAGAAGGTTTCTAGTTCTTTGATGCTAAGTAAATAGCTGTTTTCTCACAGGAGGGGAAAAAAGGCTCTACTTTGTCGGTTCTTTTGCCCCGATTTAAAACCTAGTGAAGCAGAAAATAAATGCAAAGAGATGAGTCACCTGAGGGAAGTTACAGAGAGATGGACTTTTGCAGTTTAGTTAGTGTCTGTATATTCCAGCATTGTGCTGCGAGGAGTAGGGAGTTGGACTTGATCCTTATGGGTCCCTTCCAGCTCGAGATGTTCTATGATCTAGCACTGTCTATATTACGTATTTTTAAATAAGTTCTTAAAAAAAGCTTTTGACATCGATGATTAATGTTGAAAATATCCATACAAAATATGATTGTGTGTTTTGATGGATCGGTACACTGAATTCTTTTGGTGTACTGTTTTTGAAGAACAGGATGGGAGCTTTTAATTGTACCTTGATTTTCTTGATCTTTCTTGCAAAGAAAGAAACATTTGGAGCCCAGTTCCCAGTGGGATATTGTTGTTTCATGCTGGGAAAACATGTCTATAAACACAAAATGCTGTATCTTTTCTTGATGCTACTATACGAGATGGATACCTACCTTGTCCTGAACCTCTTGGTATGAAGAAAATCATAAATAACAATGAAATATTGGTAATCTGGAAAGGAGCATATGTTAAAATAATATGTTGACTTGATCTGATTCTTGATAAAAAATGCACTTAAGCTGAGGGGAAGATTTCCTTCTATGTTAAAAGGCCTTGAATCCACACCCAAGAGCAGAGGTAGAACAGTGTTTATTTTGCTTTACAAATACTGTGTCCCAGACCTGTCTCAAGTTTGTGGGGGTTATTTTTGCTTGGTTGGTGACTGTTTTGGTACCCTATAAGAAAATGATCTTCAGCTGTTAGCAGTTTTGGATAAAACTGAAGAATAGGATAAGAAAAGGATTGTGGATAATGCTCTAAAATCACTAAAGCACATGCTTGACTTCTCTGTTCAGCTTGTGGTTTTCACAGTCCAAACTTGCTTCTATTTATTATTTCAATAGTTGCTTAGTAGCTCTTAAAATACTTTGTATGACCTTACTGTTATAAGAGAAAAGCATTTTATAAGCATCAATGAGTTCTTTCAGAAGAAGAAATCTTCTGAAGGTTGTATTACATTTTATAACTGGAGAAACTGAGTCTAGAGGTTATAACTTACCTCAGGCTTCAGAGAGCTTAAATGTCTGAAAGAGGAGCAGTGGTCAGCAGGCTCCCCCGGCTTCTGAAGCTTGCTTGATGTGTCTGTGCCTCCAACTTTTTTTAATCCTTCTGGCTGGCAGTAGGGAAGAAGGGGTGCCTGAAGGCTGGAGATTAACTAGTGGTCTATTCAATGGATGCTTATATCTGGGTTTCATAATAATGGCAGACAGTAGATCTTAGTGTGCGTTAAGATTGAGAGCTTATTACTCCTGAAGGTGTTAAGGGGTTAGGGTTTTTTTGCTTGGTGGGAGGTTCCCCAGTCAAACCTTGACTTCTTGCTCTTTGGGTATGGTGTTCTTTTGAAACAGTATTTTAACTGCTTTATGGTGAAAAAATAGCAGGAGGAAGACATGAAATTTCTATAAAATGTAGCTTGATGAACGTACAATGGGTGTCACGTGGAGTAGGAGGAAAAATCTGTATATTGTGATTCAGCAGTGTCTTATGAGTGCTTCTGTTTGCAAGGCTTTTCATAGGCAATTTGTCCATAAAATTATTTTGCCCCTTTTGCAATAGTATATGATCCTGCATTCAGTTGGCTTGATTTTCTTGTAATGTAACCTGACATGCCCAATGACACAAGATGGCTTTCCAGTTAGTGTTACATCAAGTGCGTTTTTTTCTTGAAAACGTAGAGTCCTAGTCATCACAGCCTGCCAACTCTTGTGAAAGATAAAAATTGTCTTGTCTTCACAAGGTTTTTCCTTTGTTAGCCAGCTTGTGTTAACTACTGCCTTTTGTCTTCCCTCCCACCCCAGAAAGAGCAAAAACGTTCAGTAAGTTCAGACTGGCAGAGTCCTTGACAAGGCAGTGGCTGTAGAACATGAACTTATCATGTGCAACTTGTTATAATCTAAATCACAGTAATGAGCTTCATGTAGTGTTTGGATAGTTTACAGGGACTGAAACAATTCTGTGAATGAAAGAAGATTGCAAATCTAGAGTTCAGCCATCGAAAATCATCAGATTACCTGTAGCAGACTGCACGTAGGTATCATGGTGACTGTTCTGGTGACTGGCTTCAACTTGCTTTTCATTTCATAGGTAGCTATATCAAGCCTTAATACCTGCTGTTAAAGCAGAAACATCAATTAGCACCTTGTTATAAATATTTACATTTCCCAGATCACAATATAATTATCCTAACAGTCTTTGTTCAAACTGCTGTTTAAGACTGTTGTATATCAGATAATGTATTGTGCAGGTAGTTATACCTATAGAATCCAGTGGGTGAAAGTGAGTGTGTTTAAGTGTAGTAGTTTACTGATAATGAGTTTGGAAGTGCTGTAAAAAGGAAACCCCAAAGTTGTCCAGTGCCTTCAAGATACACAGTTGTCCTCATTCCATCTCTTGAGAGAGTCTCACCCCATCGGTAAGAGCTCAGCTGTGATTGCATCGCTACACCATATGAGTAATGGTTGGGGTTGGAATCACTAATAGAGGCTGTGTAAGCAAATGGTTATATATATATATATGTATATTTAAGAATTTAACAGCATTGCTACTAAAATTATCCACCACTTTGTTCCTTCAAGGGAATGTTGCTTTCATCCCAGTTTTCTTACGGAAGCTCCCGCATAGCTGAGACAAGGCTGAAATAAGCAAAGCTTTCCTTCTGGGGATACCTCAGGAATTTCTTTTTCTGCCTTCAGCCAGTGGGTGGAGGAAGGGGATTTGTCAGTACAGTCTGGTTTTATGCAGCATTGGTACCTTTCTATGCATGTTTAATAGTGGTACTAGAAAGTTGTGGGGTTTTTTTACCAAAAAACACAAATACCTAAAGTTATGTGGTATCTTCTATTGTAATAGGTGTCTTTTATTTGTAATAGGTTGCAAGTGGCTAGGGTGCCATTTTATTAGGCATTTGGAAAGATGTTGTGGGCTGGCATAGTTATTAAGCACAGAGGCCTTTGGAATAAAATCATGCTGCATAAGCTGAATGTGCTGTTGATCCTTTTCCTCTGTAGAATTCACCTCCGCATTAGTAAGTCAGCAGAAAGAAATATGCACCAACGCCTCAGTTGCCTGTGTGTCATAGCCTAAGTCCATCTTTACCAGCCCCTGAAGCATCAAACTTAGTCATTACTGTGTTTTGTACTCTGATCAAGTCACTCATGGGTGCAGGGGATCCTGCAAGGACCAAGGAAGGCATTCTCAATCTTGTAGCTGTTTTCTGTGACTCCTCAGATAACAGTGAAATGGAGATGCTGAAACAGTTATCATACCTGTAAACTTGAAAGGCCCTTTGGAAACCCCTCCAGTCAGGTGTATTTTTGTGTGTTAGATACTTCTTATATGTTTTAAAATGCCTATTTAAGTAGTTTAGCAATTAAAGGTGATTGATGAAACATAATGTTTAAAAGGGCAGGGATATTTTCTTAGTGACTTAAAACAGTGAAAGGGAGTGGAGTGATAATTAACTAAGCTGCCATGTAAGTGTTGTTTGCTGTTACTTCTGTTGGCAAGTCTTGGGCATGTGTGAAAAGTATTCATGGTGCTAACTACCATCCTCTTTTTGTGGTTATGTGTGTACTGTTACGTAGTTTTTGTGGTAGGCATTAAGTGGATGGGATTTGAGGAATGGAGTTGTTTCACTTATAGGACGAAGTAGTAGCAAGTTGCTGAGCTAAATAACAGCTTGTATTAGAGCTTTTTTCTGACCTTTTTTTTTTTTTGTCCACGCCCTTTAGTATAAAGTGTCTTTCACTGTAGACAGATGTCATTGTGTATAGCTTCCGTGTACGCCCAGAGAGTCCAAAGTGTAGCCAAGTGGCACGATGAAGCCAGGAGGAAATACCCACTGCAGGTGGGCTGTGGGCTTGGTTCAGAACTGGTGGCCTCCTGCAGCGTACTTCTGTTTTGGTTGGGACGTTTTGTGCCTGTGCTGGAGAAGAATGGTCCAGCTGAGCCTTCAGGTGGTGCTGTGTTCTTCTCCCATCCACTGGGCTTCTGGCTGATGAGCCTGAGGTGTGTGAGAACAGAGGTGTCCTGCCAGATCAGCACCATCCAGGACTCCTCTGTAAAAAGCTTCCCAGGCCACTGTTAGGCATACCATGTTGACTGTCATAAACTCTGGCCCTTCTTCTTCAGTGTCATTACCCGTGTCGTTGAGGTGATTGTATGCATCTGTATAATCTTGTATTTTCAATGTGAGCCACCTGCACCCTTATCAGCTAATGTATGTGCCATCTTGTGATTGTGTTACATCAAGTTGCTCTTAAAAAAAAAAATGAAGTTAGGAAAAATCCTGTAATTTTAACATTAAAGAGGTGTTCTAGCTTGCAGTTTTTCTTCAATAACATCTTGAAATGGTGAGCAGACATTGAATTAGAGAGGTGGAACTGGATGAAGATTAAGGTCTCACAGGTAAAACGTAGCATGTTGCATAGTGGCATTTGGAACTGTGAAGGATGGAACGTGCAGACTGCAAAACTTGTGAGCAAGTGCTCTGTTGTAGATGGCTAAAGAAAATCCAGAATGCCAGCACATGAAGGAAATCCAGCTAATCAAAATCACTCTGGCTGTTAGTATTTTGTTCATTTTGCAAAGTGAATGTTAATGGTTGGTGCTGTAAAGCTAATGGTATGGTACAGAATATTCACCTCAAAAGTCCTTTCATTGTTCTGTGTTGTCAGTACAAGCTAGAAATCCTGATTTTTGAGTTTTCACACATCAAAAAGAATGTTCCAACACCTGCCTCTAACTGTGGGTGTATGCATACCTAATGCAAAAGGTATGCATTAGGTGAAGGGGGGGATGACACCCAACACATGCATATATGGAAGAAGACTCATCCTCATTGTTTTACTTTAGGTTAGGCTAAAATTTCTAAACATGACTAAAGAGAGCAGCTGGCAAAATGCAGGTTCATGCCTGGAGCCTTCCAGGCTGCTTTTCACTCGGCGCTCATCTGCTTGTGCAAGCACAGCTCCATCCTCCCCGCCGCCCTGGGAGGAGGAAGGAGCAGCCTCTGCTGCCGAGGTGCTTCCAGCTCTCCGCAAGCGTGTGGCAGACAGCGTTCCCGAGGCCGGCTTGCTGCAGCTGAGATGACAACACTTCATAGACCCCCTTTGATTAGGATGTGTCAGTGTTGTCAGGGCAACTGTTAACAGCGGCGTATCATATTTTCTCCTCTTGTGTTGCGTGCTGAATATTTCAGTGTGCTGTAGCAAGGAACCCGGAGCTGTTGGCTGGGATCTGATTGAACAGGTCAAGACGGCGACAAGCAGCATCCAAACCAGTGTGCCTTTAATTAGGGCTTTTCTTGAAGGTGGGAAAGACTGCAAGCTTTTTGCTGCCAAGTGGATGTTGGTATTTGTCAGCTGTTTGCATACTGCTTATCCATAGGGGATCTATTACAAGTGCTCAAATGAACAGGCAGTGTTGCAGCTAGCTGCTAAGCAGGGGCTGCAGTTTCTTACTTTTTTTTAAGAAGCAAAAGGCAATAGCAACATGCCTGGTTCAACTACTGCCTTTCGACAAGAGAGATTGAAGAAGACAAGTGCCAGGCCAAATCTCCTGGGTTTATTCACCATTAACGAAGAGGATGAGCAGCAAAAGAACGGGAATTCCAAAAGACTGAAAGGTATGTCATGGTTCTGCAGCGTGATCAGGGCTGTATGTGGAATACACTGCACAGCAAGCACAATGTTTTATTAGCTCTTCCGTGTGCTATAGAGAGTCTGTAAGTGACTGGTGCAGTTTGGCAATGCATATTGGCACCCACAAATGCACTGTGCATGATAGGTGTCTGTCTCTAAATCCCCTGGACTGTTATGCAATCATCTGCTTTGGATATGAAGAAAAAAGTACTTTTTAATAATTAACCCGATTTTTCTTCTGATAGGGATAAGGGTCCTGCATCAGAAATATATCAGTGAATTTCTGTCCGTTTTATTTAATTTCTGTGCACGGTCTGGATAAATACTCTTAAAAAAAAAAAAGGTGACTGTAGGCTTGGAGAATAGAGAATGCAATACCAGTCTGTTACAGAAGACAGCTTTGCCAAAGACAATGTAAAATTAGCTATACTTCCGTTCCTGTGCATGAGGGGCCGTGTGCCTTTAGCGGAGAATAAGCATTGTTCAAACATGCTGACTTTAAGTCTGACAAAAAAAAAAAACCCTGAACAAACTGTAGCTGCAGAAGAAAAATACTGATGGTGCTTAACGCAGGTGAGTGGTGGTGGTAGAGGGATACCGGAGGCTTTTGATTTAGAACAGAGGTCTGTCAAGTCTGTGTGGCTGCTGTGTATCTTGTATCATGTAGTTAATATGTTCGACATGGATTCTAGTGTTTAAATTCTGTTGGTCTGGCAAGGATCCTGCACCTTACAATTACGACTGAAATTTAAAGTTTGATCATTAGAATTTTTATTCTTTTTTGTGATCAATTCCATTTATATGAGCACTTCTTTCTGTGGTCTTATATGGGGGGAAAAACTTGTACCGGATTTTTTTATTTACAAAACAAATGTTAGTTTATAGCCTCAAGACTGTTTCAAATTTCAGATGTTGCCACTCTACCATGTAATGGGAGAGGCTAGCAAGCATTTAAATAGCAAATTTATAGTCTGTGTATTTATGAGAGCTGAATCATTTACAAGTAGCTGCTTATTTTCCTTTTCTTGAAGCAAAAGGTAGCTGTTAGAAACAAATTCAGAGTTTTTTTGAGGTTGCAGCTTGTTCTTTTCTGTTCTGAAAAAAAAAAAATAAGAACTACCTGACAGACTTGAGCATCGTGATGAAACATATATTGCTAGTCATTGTTAATGTGCCTAATGTGTTAGGGTCTTATGTACACAGTTACTTGCTCTTCTGTATATGTGATACTGCCCATATAAAATGGGAATACAAACTCTAGTGTGAGGTTGAGTTTTTAATGTCTTAAGAAGCATGTTACTTTATCACCCACTGGATGAATTCCAGAGTCAACAGTCCACAAAGCTGAGAATCAATAATCTTCCTGGTTTTGTTCAATAGCACTGATAGTTTCCCAGGGTAAAAGTTCTTGTTGACTTGGCTAGTGTTTTCTACTTGCAGCAGTGATACAGATGTGCTTATCCTTTGCCTCTCTTGTTATAACTGAGGTTCCATTTTTGATTATTCCCTTTTTCTCTTATTGCTGTGAAATAAATGTAAGTAGACAGTAGTGCACAGGAGCACAGGCAGCAAAATAACAAGTGTATGCGGTTTTAATATAAAAATTTGGTGGCTTACTTTGAATGCTCCTAGTGAGAAATAGCATGGGAGGCTGTACAAAACATTTTAGAAGTATAGTCATGTGTTTTACTAAAAACTTAAAATGACTTATAGTGTATCTAGAATACCATTTGCATGCTGGTGTGTGTAATTATTTATCCTTCTGTACCTTTGAATGTGTTTACAGTGGTTAGGTGGGTTAGAGCTGGAATGCCTGGTCATGGGGAGTGCATGTATTCAGGGTTGTGTTCTCCCTTCTCTAGCTGGTACCAAGCAAGGTTACTCCAGCGCAGCTCTGAGCAGAAAGAGATGTGTGATGCACCCATGTGGGGCTTTCTTGAGTCTTCAGAATCTGTTACTCTGTTGCTACTTTACAGTGTTTGCTTCCTTTTAGTTCTTTACCTGTCCTGGTTGCTCAGCAAGCATCTCCAGCTGCTGAGATTTTTCATTTTTCTTTTTTCTCCCCCACCCCCCCCGCACATACGAAATCAGTGACATTTTCATTGGGAGTGGGCTATATGTTGTCTTCATCTGCAGTTTCTGTAATCATGCTGGACCTGTCTTTGTACAGCAGTTCAAAACCCAAGAGGTCATTCATGGATCTGATACTCCAGAGTAATAAAGCAGATTGTTCCTCCATTAAAGATATTTTAATATAATTTTTAAAAGAATGGTCATTTGGGTAGTTGAGGTCTTCCCAGAATACTAAGGCTTGATTAGAGTTTGTTGGAGAATTGTTTTTTGTCATCTGGGAAAAAATATTTATGTGGATCATAAAGTGGCTAACATTTGTGAGATTTTCTGTAAATGTATTTTGGTATCAGCCGTTTCTTTTCTTGTCTTTGGTTGTCTGTGCTGTAATCTGAGAAGTCTGGTAGGCGATGAGTTTGTTCCTCCAGTGTAATTAAGAACTGAAAATATTTTTTAAAAATTTTTTAATTTTTTTTTTTAGTCTGGCAGTGGTCTTTGTAGCCACCTGCTCCTGATAGTTCCTTTCCTTTGATATGAATTGTATTCACTGCTTTTTCACCAAATATTTAAACTTCCTTTCCTCCTTTCCACCC
>Ga0181612_128576_pt1 | contig 10614 bp, 10 predicted proteins | sample HoacroProtozoa21_FD_119630 | JGI IMG/M metagenome (GOLD analysis project Ga0181612, IMG submission 119630) | Hoatzin crop microbial communities from Cojedes, Venezuel. Combined Assembly of Gp0051906, Gp0051904, Gp0051908
AATATACTAACTTTCAGACTTTTACAACAGTTTCATCCTACTTTTTGCATATTAAGCCCAAATTGATTTACTGAGTATGGTCAGTGGTGCATTCCAAGAAGATGCTGGATGCAATGGATAAAGCAACGGGACAAACCGCATGACGGAGGTGGGCCGTGCGGTTTGTCCCGAATGGTTGGTATGCCTTTGTGGGGCGCAGTTACTTGGAATCGTCGGCGAGGATTTTCTTTATCTCCTCGTCGGTTTTTGTGAGGCGGTCGCGACAGATTTTCACAAGTTCTTGGGCGCGCTTGAGTTCCTCTCCCATTGCGTCGATGTCGAGCTGGCCGCTCTCCATTTTGTTGACGATGGTCTCCAGTTGTTTCAGTGCTTCTTCGTATTTCATGATTTGGTGATGGTTGATTTCAGTGTTCCTTCTGCCAGCCGCGTCTCTATCTCGTCGCCCATGTTCAGGTCGGCGGCACGGCGGACGATTTTTCCTTTGTGCATGGTGATGCTGTAGCCACGTTTCAATGGCAGTTCGGGGTCGAGCGACGAGGCTCTTCGGCTGAGCAGTTCTATCTGGTGCTGCTGTCGCTCTATGTTTTGCAGCATTCCGTTGGCCAGTCGTGTGAACAGTTGGTCGATGCGTGCCTCTTGCCTCGTCTTTGCTATGGCGAAAATCGATGGCAGGCGTGATGATATCTGCTCCAGGCGAAGCCGCTCGCGCTCCATTCTGCCGCTCACTGTTCTGCTGATGCGCAGTGCGGCGGAGTCTATTCGGTCGGCCACGTCCTTCAGATTGCCGATGAGCAGGGCTGCTGCCGCTGTGGGTGTTTTCACACGTGTGTGGGCAACCATGTCTATTATTGTCTCGTCGCGCTCGTGGCCTATTCCTGTGATGATGGGCAGCGGAAAGTTGGCTACGTTTTCGGCCAGTGCCAGTGTGTCGAATCCCGAAAGGTCGCTTGTTGCGCCTCCGCCGCGAATGATCACCACGCAGTGGAAGTCGTCTATTCGCTGGTAAATGCGTTCAAGTGCGGCAATGACGGTTGGCTCCACTTGGTTGCCCTGCATGGTTGCGGAAAACAGTTCGGTTCGGAAGCAGAAGCCATAGTCGTTGTTCTGCAGTTGGTTGCAGAAGTCGCCATATCCGGCAGCGCCTTCGCTCGATATGATTGCGATGTTCTGGCAGAAGAGTGGCAACGGCATCGACTTGTTGAGGTCGAAGATGCCTTCCTCTTTCAGCTGGGCTATGATTTCAAGTCGTCGCCGCTGTATGTCGCCAAGTGTGTAATTGGGGTCGATGTCGGTTACGATCCATGAGAATCCGTATGCCTCGTGAAAGTCGGCATAGACTTTCATCAGCACTTTCATTCCAGCATGGATTGTCTGTCCGGTGGCCCGCTCAAAGGCGGGCTTGACGAGACTCCACGTGTTTCGCCAGCATTTGGCCTGTGCCTTTGCCACTGGTGTGATGCTGCCCTCAGCCCGTTCCACAAGTTCGAGATAGCAGTGGCCGCCTCTTTCTCTCGCTTCCGACAATTCTGCCTCTACCCAATATTCTTCGGGCATGGCGCAGGCAACGGCCTCTTTCAACAGGCAGTTAAGCTGAAGTAATGTGTATCGCTTTTCCAACTATTTGCTTTTACTGAAAACATGAATTGCATAATGTGGCAGACTGTTACTGCACCTGTCCGGCCACGTAGGCTTGCCAGAAGTCGGGAATGCCATAGCCGTAGATGTTGTTCGGCGTGGAAAAACAGCTGCTGCTCTGCCGCACGAGCTGGATGATGTCGGCGGCGGTGAGGTGGGGCAGTGCTTGCCACAGACAAGCCACAAGACCGGCCACAATGGGAGTGGCGAAGGAGGTGCCGACGTCTTCGGAAAGTGTGCCTCTGCCAGTGATGACATTCGTCGGTGAGCCGAAAGCCATGACGTCGGGCTTCACTCGTCCGTCTTGTGTGGGGCCGATGCTGCTGAAGGGAGCATTCTCGCCATTGGCTGAAATGGCCCCGACGGTGAGAATGTTGTCGGCATCGGCAGGGAAGAGAATTTTCTTCCACGACTTCATGCCTGCGTTGCCTGCTGAACTTACCAGCACCATGCCCTTTTGCGCCATCATCGATGCGGTGCGCGAAATGAGCGCATGCCGTCCGTCTTGCTCAGCGTAGTGATGATTCATGGCTGCGTGGTCGAATGTGCTGTAGCCCAGCGACGATGAGACGACATCGACACCTGCGGAGTCGGCAAATTCGGCAGCCATAGCCCAATAGTCTTCTTCTACGAGTTGTTCCGACTGGGCGTCCTCGCACCTTAAGAGCCAATAGTTGGCCTTAGGCGCTGAGCCAATCAGCACGTTGGGCTCGTGGGCAGCCAGCACCGACAGCACGCGTGTGCCGTGGTCGGTCTCGCCGTAGATGTCAGTCGAGCGTGGGACGACAAAATCGCGTGTTCCCACGATATGGGCGTCACTGAATGCGGCTATGCGGTCAACATTGCGGAAGCCTCCGTCGAACACTGCTACGGTCATCATCTCGCCACGAAAGCCTGCCTCATGGAGAATGTCGCCGCCGAGAGAATGAATCTGCCCGTAGCCATTGCCGTAGAATCGTGATGGCACTCGCTCCCAGTCGCTGAACTCCTCGTGGACTTTCGGCCGTTCAACGCTAGGCACTATCGAGTCGGGCGATTCCCAAACGAGGCAGCAACTGCGCACGCACTCCAGCCGTCCCAGCCGTTGCAATAGCAATGAGTCGGACGAGCGGACGAGTAGCGAGTTGTTCCATCGGCTTGTGCCCACCACTTGTGCCCCTTCCTTTTGGAATTGGGCAACGTAGGCCGGCGAGACAGGCAGGTCGGTTGAGCCACCCAGCAAGTGCTGTCTGCGCCGCCGCTCTATTGCTTTCTTCGAAAGAAAGTGTTGTGGCTGGTCGAGGCGAAACGGCGTGGCCTGCTTGTCGGTGAGCATGTATCGGAAAATAAAAAACTTACCTCCCGGATAGCTCACCTTTGCGGGTGAACCATCCAGACGGTAAGCCTTAGCGCTCACGGAGAGCAGCATGAGCAGGAGCGCGAGCAACGGTCGGATGACTGTCTTCACGCTTTAAAGCAGCTGCTTGAAGTGTTCCTCCAGTTTTGCCTTTGTAGAAGCTCCCACAAACTTGTCAACCTGCTGTCCCTCCTTGAAGAAGAGGATTGTGGGGATGCTGCGTATGCCAAACTCGGCTGCCAAATCGTCGTTTTCATCGACGTTGCACTTGCCTACGACAATCTTGCCGTCGTATTCTTTGGCCAGTTCCTCAACAATCGGACCAATCATACGGCAAGGTCCGCACCATGTAGCCCAGAAGTCAACGACCAAAGGCAGCTGTCCGTTCTTGTAACTCTCGAAATTCTCGCTTGTGATTTCAATTTCCATTGTCTTATCCTTTTTTGATTAAATAAAATGCTTATACTTGTTGATTAACAAAGACCGTGCCATGTCAGTTGATGCGGTAGGAGAGCGACGGGTTGTCGCTAAGATAGCCTATCAGTCCGCGCTTCACATCGACCGTCTTTCGTCGGCTTCTCAGCACGACGTGCTTTTTTGTGGCGGCATCGTCGAGCTGGAAGAACAGTTGCGTCGGTCCGGGATTCTCGTCGATCAGCTCGCCAAGTTCGGTGACCATCTGGTCGTTCAGATTGGCACTGTCTATGATGATGGTTATACGCTCTATCGCCTTCTCCTTCACCGTCTGCATGTATTCCACATTCTGAATGTTCAGATTGATGTAGTTGCTGTTTCCGAATCGCAGCTGCAACTTGGCGGTAATATGCACAATAACGCCTTCGCGGAACATTCCTCGCCACTTGCCCCACATCTCGCCGAAGAGTCGCAGTTCGCCCGACCCTTCAAAGTCTTCGAGAGTGATGAATCCGCAGGGCGCTCCCGTCTTGGTGAATTTCTCTTGCACCTTAGTTACGATGCCGCCGATGGTCAGTTCTTCGCGGCTGGTGAGCTGGTTGAGGTCGGCGAGTTCAGACGGATGGGTGTTGCACATGTTTTCTAGCACTATCTTAAACTCGTCGAGAGGATGGGCCGAGAGATAGATGCCGACGAGCGAGCGTTCCTTGTTGAGTCGCTCAATGTCGCTCCACGATTCCACCTTCGGCATTGGCGGCACCGGCATGTCGAAAGCACTGTCGCCGCCGAAGAGCGAGTTGAGCGCTTGCTGCCGTTCCTGCTGATATTGCTGTCCGTATCGCAGAAGGGTGTCGAGGAATATTTCGCCTTTGGAATTGGTTCCGTAGAATTGCTCTCGCTGAACGCCAAAACTGTCGAATGCTCCGCTGAGGACGAGCGACTCGAGCACTTTGCGGTTGCAGGCTTGCGGACTGACGCGCTCAACGAAGTCGTAGATGCTCTTGAAGAGTCCGTTCTTCTCTCGCTCTTCGATGATGGCGTCGGCGGCCGATGCGCCCACGCCCTTGATGGCAGCCAATCCGAAGCGAACCACGCCCGACTTGTAGGCGCTGAATTTCCGACGGCTCTCGTTCACGTCGGGGCCTTTCGTGTCGATGCCCATAGCGCGGCACTCGTCCATCAGTTTGGTTATTTCGCTGATTTCGTCCAAGTTGCGGCTCATCACGGCAGCCATATATTCCGACGGATAGTGGGCCTTCAGGTAGGCCGTCTGGAAGGCTACCCACGAATAGCAGGTGGCGTGGCTCTTGTTGAAGGCATAAGAGGCGAATTTTTCCCAGTCGGCCCAAATCTTTTCCAGCACTTTGGGGTCGTGTCCGTTTTTCTTTCCGCCCTCAATAAACATGGGCTTCATCTCATCGACGATGGCCTTCTTCTTCTTTCCCATTGCCTTTCGGAGAGCGTCGCTCTGGCCGCGAGTGAAGTCGGCCAGTTGTCGCGATAGCAACATCACTTGCTCCTGATAGACCGTGATGCCGTAGGTGTCCTTCAGATATTTCTCCATGCAGGGAATGTCGTAGGCCACGAGCGACGGGTCGTTCTTTCGCTTGATGAAGTCTGGAATGTAGTCCATCGGGCCTGGACGGTAGAGGGCGTTCATGGCTATGAGGTCCTCGAACACCGTAGGATGCAGTTCGCGCAGATATTTCTGCATTCCAGGCGATTCAAACTGGAAGGTGCCGATGGTGCGTCCTTCCTGGTATAGTTTGTATGTGAGTGGGTCGTTGATGTCAATCTTTTCCACATCAATGGTCTCGCCGGTGGTCAGGCGTATGTTTTCTACGGCTTCTTTCAGGATGGAAAGCGTTTTCAGCCCGAGAAAGTCCATCTTGATAAGTCCTGTCTCCTCGATAACGTGGCCGTCGTATTGTGTGCAGAGCAGCTTGTGTCCTGGGTCGCTCTTGTCTTCTGCCGTCGATACTGGCACCCAGTCGTCGATGGCGTCGCGGCAGATGATTGTTCCGCAAGCATGTACACCGGTGTTTCTCACCGTACCCTCCAGCATCTTGGCATAGGTGATGGTCTCACGCAGCTTGACATCGGTGCTTACCTCAGCCTCGCGCAGTTCGGGAACGCACTTAATGGCGTTGGTCAGATTCATCTTCAGTCCGTCGGGCAGTCGGTCGGGAATGAGTTTTGTGAGTCGGTTTGTAAGTGCCAAGTCGAGTCCTTCCACCCGCGCAACATCCTTGATGGAGTTTTTTGTGGCCATCGTTCCGTAGGTGATGATGTGGGCAACCTTCTCGTGCCCATACTTATCTTCCACCCACTCAAGCACGCGCCCTCGTCCGTCGTCGTCGAAGTCGGTGTCGATATCTGGCAGCGAGATGCGGTCGGGGTTGAGGAAACGCTCAAACAGCAGGTCATACTTGATTGGGTCGATTTTCGTGATGCCCAAGCAATAGGCCACCACCGAACCCGCCGCCGATCCACGTCCTGGCCCTACCATGACGTCGAGTTCTTTCTGGGCAGCGTTGATGAAGTCTTGAACAATGAGGAAGTAGCCCGGAAAGCCCATTGTCTTCATGACATGCAGCTCAAACTTAATGCGCTCGGCCACTTCTTGAGGAATGGGGTCGCCATAGAGTCGCTTCGCCCCGTCGTAGGCGAGTTTTGCAAGATAGTCGGCTTCAAACTTTATGCGGTAGATCTTGTCGTAGCCTCCAAGCTTCTTTATCTTCTTCTCACCCTCTTCAGGCGAAAGCGGGTTCTCGCCGTTCTCGTCGGTGGTGAACTCGTCGTACAGCTGTTGCTCGGTAAACTTTTTGCGCCATTCTTCCTCTGTTCCAAAATCTTCGGGAATTGGGAAGAAGGGCATGATAGGGTCGTGGTTGATGTTGTATCGCTCCACCTTGTCCAGCACCTCGCATGTGTTGGAGAGTGCTTCGGGAATGTCGGCGAACACTTCGTTCATCTCCTCGCGCGTCTTAAACCACTCCTGCTTTGTGTATAGCAGGCGCGTGGGGTCGTCGGATGTCTTGTTGGTGGAAAGACAAAGCAACCGGTCGTGGGCTTCGGCGTTTTCTTCGTCAACAAAGTGGCAGTCGTTTGAACAGATCAGCTTCACACCATATTTCTTTGCCAACTCGATTATCACCTTGTTGGCCTTTTGTTGCAATGGGAAAGTCTCGCGGTTGGCCACCTGATTGGGATTTTTCACCTCATGGCGCTGCAATTCAAGATAGTAGTCGTCGCCCCAAATGCCCTTGAACCATTTTATTGCCTCTTCGGCCCCTTGAATGTCGCCTTGCAGTATTTTCGACGGAACTTCGCCGGCTATGCAGGCAGAGCAGATGATGAGGCCCTCGTGATGTTTTGCCAATTCGTCGTGGTCGGTGCGCGGCTTCATGTAGAACCCTTCGGTCCAGGCCTTCGACACCAGCTTTATCAGGTTGTGATAGCCTTTCTCGTTCTTGGCAAGCACAATGAGGTGGTTGCCGCTCATGTCGCCCTTTTCCTTCTCCATGTTGTGCATGTGGCGGTTGTTGCGCACCACATACATCTCGCAACCGAGAATGGGAATGAAAGGCGGAAGACCTTCCTTGCTCCTGCCTTTGTTCACGCTCTCCACATAGTTCCAAAATTCCTTGATGCCCATCATGTTTCCATGGTCGGTAACAGCCATGCCCCTCATGCCGTTGGCTATGGCCTTGTCAACAAGCTTTTGGATGCTCGCCTGACCGTCGAGCAGCGAATAGTAAGTATGTACGTGAAGATGAACAAAATCCTGCATTGGGTGTATCTTTTTTTCAAAAATCGGTTTCAAAGTTACGACGAAATCCTGAGAATACCAAAAGAAAACGACTAAAAGTTTGTATGATAAACAAAAATTATGTACCTTTGCAAACTGAAACTATCATAATAACCATGGGCGAAAGAATCAAGAAGCTGAAAAAGATACGCATTCACCGAGAGGGCACAGAGACGCTCATCCTGAGCTTCCTCTTGCTTGTTGGAATTGCGTGGTATCTTTGGACAGCATTTGAAACAAAAATACCTTTCTGGACATTTACAATAGTCTTTGGCATCATCTGGGCCATTGTGCTCAATTTCTACCGCTGCCCCATACGCTATTACAACAGCGACACGGAGGGTACGGTGGTGGCTCCTGCTGACGGCAAAGTAGTAGTAATAGAAGAGGTGGAAGAACACGAATATTTCCACGACAAGCGGCTGATGATAAGCATCTTCATGAGTCCCTTCAACGTTCATGCCAATTGGTTTCCCGTTGACGGAAAGGTGAAACTGGTGAAACATCAAAGCGGCAATTACCACAAAGCCTGGCTTCCCAAAGCAAGCGAGGAAAACGAGCGCGCCGACATACTGATAGAAACTCCCGACGGGCAGACGGTGCTCTGCCGCCAGATTGCCGGAGCATTGGCGCGACGCATAGTGACCTACGCAAAGCCGGAAGAAGACTGCTACATAGACGAACATTTAGGATTTATCAAGTTGGGGTCGCGCGTTGACGTCTATCTGCCCGCAGGGTCGATGCCTTGCGTGAAGATGGGACAGAGGACAACGGGCGACATCACCCCGATTGCGAAACTGAAACAACTCTGACCCCGTAAGGAAAAATGAAGAAGCACATTCCCAACACGCTGACATGCTGCAACCTGATTTCCGGTTGCATTGCCACCACATTCGCATTGAGCAGCAACTATGCAATGGCCTTCCTGTTCATCGTGATAGGAGCCGTGTTCGACTTCTTCGACGGTATGGTGGCAAGACTGCTGGGAGTGTCGTCGCCAATCGGAAAGGAGTTGGACTCGCTGGCCGACGACATCACTTTCGGACTGGCGCCATCGGCCATAATCTTCAATTTGCTCTACATGATGATGCCTTCCGACGGATGGCAATCGCTGATGCCGTATTTGGCATTTGTGATGGCTGCCTTCTCGGCTCTACGGTTGGCAAAATTTAATCTTGACGAGCGGCAGACCACACAGTTCATCGGACTGCCAACGCCTGCTAATGCACTCTTTTGGGCATCGCTCATCACTGGCAGCGAGGCATGGATTGTCTCTCTGCCACACGCTTGGGTGTGGATACTGCTGCTAACCTTCCTGTTCAGCTTTTTGCTCGTTGCCGAAATACCCATGTTTGCCCTGAAGTTCAAGCACTGGGGGTGGAAAGGCAACGAGGTGAGATACATCTTCCTCATCACTTGCATACCATTGTTGCTCATCTTCCGTCTCTCGGGATTTGCAGTCATCATTGCATGGTATGTGCTGCTCTCTGTTGTAACAAGACGAAACGAAAAGAAACCGTCAGACCATGCATAGCTTCTTCGGCTTCATAGTCCTGCTGATCATCATCGGATTTGTTGTCCTGCTGATTGTGGTGAGCTTCGCGTTGCGCATCGTAAGCGGCGTGAAAAAGAAACTCGGGCTCGGCCAGCAGACGCAGACAGAGGAAGACGATGACGGCGACTTCTACCAACAACACCGAAGAGAGCAGGAGAGACGCTGGCAGCAGCAAAGACAACAACAGACGGGGCAGTCGCAACGGCAGCAGCAACAGCAGCAGCGTACAACTGCTTATGGCGACAATAGCGGCGAACTGATAATCGACCGGCGCGACCAGCAAGTGATAGACAGAAAAATATTCGCCCCCGAAGAGGGCGAATATGTAGCTTTCGAAGAGATATAGTTTGTCAGTTGTGCACCAGCGTGCCTATATCTTCACCATTCATTACCTTTTTCAGATTTCCCACCACGTCCATGTTGAACACATAGATGGGCAAACCGTTCTCCTTGCACATGGTTGTGGCAGTGAGGTCCATCACCTTTAATCCGCGCGTATAGATTTCGTCGAATGTTATTTCGCTGAACTTTGTGGCAGTGGGGTCTTTCTCAGGGTCGGCCGTATAGACGCCATCTACGCGAGTGCCTTTCAGCATCACGTCGGCCTCTATCTCTATGCCTCTGAGCGACGAACCGGTGTCGGTGGTGAAATAAGGCGAGCCTGTGCCTGCGGAGAAGATGCAGACGTAGCCTGCCTGCATGGCCTCAATGGCTTTCCATTTGGAATAAAATTCGCCGATGGGCTCCATGCGGATGGCGGTCAGCACCTTTGTCTTTGTGCCTTTGGCCTCAAGCGCACTGCTCAGCGCAAGCGAGTTGATTACGGTGGCGCACATTCCCATTTGGTCGCCCTTCACGCGGTCGAACCCCTTTTGGGCGCCGCTCAGTCCGCGAAAGATGTTGCCGCCGCCAATCACGATGCCAATCTGCACGCCCATGTCGTGCACCTCTTTTATTTGTCGGGCATAATCGTCGAGCCGTTCCGGGTCGATGCCGTAGCCTTGCTTGCCCATCAGGCTCTCGCCGCTGAGCTTCAGAAGAATTCTTTTAAATCTTGCCATTTTTATTTACTTTATTAAAAATTCCACTTCTTTGAATGCGTAACGGCGTTCCTCGCCCGTCTTTGTCTTCAGAATCAGATGGCCGTCGTCCTCCACGCCCACAGTCTCCGCCTCAAACTCGCCCTGCGCGTCGCGATAGGGATGAAAGCCCGCACAGCGGAACAGGCGAATGCCATAGTAGTTGCTGATGAAATCGTCGCTCTGGTCTTGCACCATCGCCTCATAGCCTTCCACGTTTTCCAGAATCTTTGCAAGCACCTCTTCGCGGTCGGTCTCCTTTCCGAGAATCTGAAGGAGCGACACAGGATTCTGCGGATAGTCGCTAAACGTGGCCTGATTGATGTTCACGCCTGTGCCAATCACCACTTGTTTCAGACTGTCGTTTTTTACAGAGCACTCAATGAGCGTGCCGCTGATTTTCCGCTCGCGCCAGTAGATGTCGTTTGGCCACTTCACGCTGATGTCGTCAACATATTCGTCGAGCGCGTCGGCCACTGCCAGCGCGATTACTTTAGAATAGATGAACTGGCGCGTGGCTTTCACGCCTTTTGGCTTGATGATGATGCTGAAGGTGAGATTTTTGCCTGCCTCCGACTCCCAGCGGTTGTCGCCTTGCCCGCGCCCTGCCGTCTGGCTGTCGGCCACCACAGCGGTCATCGACGGCAACTCGTCGGCATGTTCGCGCACATAATCGTTGGTAGAGCCCACGCTCTCCAATCGGATGATGTTTTGTTTCTCCATAGTGCAAAAATACAACAAAAAAGCGAAACTTCCAAGAAAAAAGCGTAATTTTGCAGCGATG
>Ga0181612_159019_pt1 | contig 10614 bp, 2 predicted proteins | sample HoacroProtozoa21_FD_119630 | JGI IMG/M metagenome (GOLD analysis project Ga0181612, IMG submission 119630) | Hoatzin crop microbial communities from Cojedes, Venezuel. Combined Assembly of Gp0051906, Gp0051904, Gp0051908
AATGGAGTTAAATCCAGCTGGTGGCCGTTCACAAGTGGCGTTCGCCAGGGCTCAGTTTTGAGTCTGGTCTTGTTTAACATCTTTATCAACGATCTGGATGAGGGGATTGAGTGCTCCGTCAGTAAGTTTGCAGATGACACCAAGTTGGGTGGGAGTGTTGATCTGCTTGAGGGTAGGAAGGCGCTGCAGAGGGATCTGGACAGCGGTGGATTGATGGGCCGAGGCCAGCTGTATGAGGCTCAGTAAGACTAATTGCCGGGTCCTGCACTTGGGTCACAACAGCCCCACGCAATGCTGCAGGCTTGGGGTCAAGTGTCTGGAAAGCTGCCCGGCAGAAAAGGACCTGGGGGTGCTGGTTGACAGCTGGCTGAACCTGAGCCAGCAGTGTGCCCAGGTGATCAAGCAGGCCAACAGCATCCTGGCTTGTATCAGGAATAGCGTAACCAGCAGGAGTAGGGAGGTGATTGTGCCCCTGTATTCAGCACTCGTGGGGTCACACCTCAAACACTGTCTTCAGTTTTGGGCCCCTCACTACAAGAAGGACATTGAGGTGCTGGAGTGTGTCCACAGAAGAGCAATGAAGCTGGTGAAGGATTTAGAGCACAAGACGTCTAAGAAGCTGTTAAGAGACCTGGGGCTGTTAAGCCTGGAGAAAAGGAGGTTGAGGGGGGAACTTATCGCTCTTTACAACTACCTGGAAGGAGGTTTTAAGACACTGAAAATCATTGAAGGACATGATATAGTGGTAGGTTTGACTAGGGGTAAGTTAATGGTTGGACTTGATGATCTTAAGGTTACTTTCCAACATAAATGATTCTATAATTCTATATAAAATTACAAAATTATCTGGTTTATATCATCCTTGGTTTTGACACATTATATCTGATGTCTTTGACAAAGACTGTCTTTTGTGAACACTTTCCTACAGTCTTCCAGCAACAAACTGCTCTTAAACAAAGAGACAATCAAAACATTTGCTAGGAGATCCTGCACAGAGGCTGTTTACCAAACACTGTTTCAAAGTGAACTTCATTACTGTGCTGATATACTATCACCATCTCTAATTGCCCCAAGATTACATGTTTAATGCATAAAATATCAGTCATTGCCAAGGAGTGTAACTTGATTGTGTTTTCTAAAAGTAATATACATCAAGACTTAGTACAGACAACTGCATCAAAATATTTAGCTGCATAGAAACTTCTCAGTGGAAGCAGTTGCACAAAAAATAATGTGTTAGCCTATTTTACATAGAAGCAGAGAAAATACCTGTGTTGTTTATAGTTTTATTTTTTATTTCTGGTGGCTTTTCAAAGGAAGCTTTTTTGGAAGTCTGGGAATGCTCCCGTCAAAAAATCAGAGTATCCAGTTATCAATCGTTACAGAAGAAAACTGTAAAATTCTTAAAATTTCTTGTTCATGTTATCTGAGAATGAAAGATGTAAAGTCCAATAATAGAATCACAGAATCATAGAATCACAGAATGCTGTGGGTTGGAAGGGACCTTTAGAGGTCATCTAGCCCAACCCCTCTGCAGTGAGCAAGGATATCTTCAACTAGATCAGGTTGCTCAGAGCCCCGTCCAACCTGGTCTTGAATGTCTCCAGGGATGGGGCCTCCACTACCTCTCTGGGCAACCCCTTCCAGTGTTTCAGCAGCCTCTTTGTAAAAAACTTCTTCCTTGTATCCAGTCTAAATCTACCCTCCCATAGTTTAATGCCATTACTCTTTGTCCTATGAGTATAGGACCTTTTAGTAAACTTTTTTTCTTTTATGCAGTTTATCTGTAAGTTTAAATATCTTTGTAATGTTAATTATTTTTAAATTTTTTTCATATTTCGACTTATAGTCTCAGATTTAACCCACTTACCTTAAGCACGTAAATGAAGTTGCTTTTAGTTACATTTGACTGTACGCTAAACGCAGTTCAAAACCTGAAGTTGCATTCATAATAATAAAACTGCAAGTCCAGTTTTAAAATGCTGTATTCAGATCTCTAAAGCCCATCACCTGCTCTGAGATATATCCTCCTCCATGGATTATTACATGCTCTTTCTGCTCTGAATTTGCTCTGCTTCCCTGCCAAGCACATTAACAAGACAACAGCTAGTTCTCAACCTCACCATTACTCACCTGACACCTCACAAATTGTCAAATGCCAGCTCAGGCACTGAAAACCCGAGGTGTCTGTAGGGTTCTAACCTAAACTGATAATTAGCAGTAATGTGCCTACCTGTGGCTAAGCTAAAGACATGAAAAATTAATGTTTTATTGAGTGTTAGGACAGCCTGTCTGAAAGGTTTGCTGGTTCTTTATTCCCCGTCTAAGCCTGAACTTGTGAACCTTCTGATTTAGGATATAGTCCCACGCACCTTTTCACTGGCAGCAAAGTTAAGCAGTGACCCTTCCCCTTTTGTCTTCTTATGTCTACCCCTTCCCTCTTTCACCCTTTCTTTCTTTTTTCCCAGTTAATAACCTGGTTATCTGCATGGTCCCATAAGCATCTCTGCTGGCACAAGCGTAAGGAGAAGGTGAACATGGCATGAAACTGCAGTCAAGCAGGAAGGGCTAGAAGCAGGCAGCAATTTCTAAAATGGGGTGCCAGAAAAAAAGCATCCAGGACATATTTTGTGCAGGAATTTCAGACATGTTTACAGTGACATTTTATTTGGAATTAAATCTGGTATGCCCCAGTTTCGGATGTTCAGGCTCTCAAATTAAGGTTCAAAAACCTTCAGACTCCTCACAGTCAAAGGCCCTTTGGGAAATAAAATTTGACATCTTCAGTCATTCTACCAGTCTGATTAGTAACATCCCACAAGAGATAAATCTAAGATAAGTGGCTATGCAAGTTGTGTACCTAAAAGCTCCCTAAAAGCTGAAAACACAACTCCTGAAAGTCTTGTAGCTGCACGTGCTGCTGAGGCTGATTTAAGGTGTCTCGTGTTCTGACCAGGTTTCAGATGCAATTTCTCTGAGGAGTCCCAGGGAAGTATGCAGGCTAACTTCTCAAGATTATACCAAGGTAATATTCTGGGAGTTGGCTTTACCTTATTGTTTTGTAATTCTGTGTATACAGAGGGTGACTGTGATCTTCAAAAAGTGCTTGGAAACCTAAGAAAAGACATCATAAATTTCCTAATGATGACTGTTATTCAATAAAGTGCACAGTGCAGTATTTTGACTTTGGCAGTGATTGGCTAGGTTAAAAATTCAAAGTGGACTTTGAACAAGCGGTGGTATACTCTTTTGAGCTTAAAATCAGCACTTGTTGGACTTCCAAATTACATGGAAAGTAATTTTATATTGACAATTAGAACTGATGGGCTGAAGAAAGACTTTCTTTCAGAAGAACCTCGTACTTTTTAAAACGTATTTTTCCCAGTCTTTCTTCCTGTGTGTTCTGCTAAACTTTTTTGGACCTTTTTTTTTTTCTCTTTTGACTAAAGACAGTTGTGAAGTATTAAAAGGTAAGCTAATGGCTGATGAAGACAGACCAAAGGACAAAATTCTTTTCATACCATTTCATATAATCCTGTAACTAATATATGTAGTGTAATATAACATATTTACTCTAATCATATTCTTTGGATCACTTTTCTTCATAATAGACCATAAAATTTTTCAAACTCAACGAAGCCATATGTGGTGATAGGTGACTCTGGGGTATCATAAATCATATTGCCATGTTTGAAAGATCTCAGTATTAAGCCGCTTTTAAACTGCAGTGTGATATCGTTCAAAGAACAGAGAAAGATATCCTGAATGAGATACCCCTTTTAAGTATCATTTCGTTACTTCTTAGGTCATCTGGTTTTGATTGGCTAAACAGAACCTTAATGCTTCAAAGGATCATCACCTCTATACTGACAATGATAAGACTGACTTCTGTAATTAATTTCTGCATCAGAAGCAGGATTTTAGATTATACGTTTATTCACTAAGAAAACAGGCAAACCCCAAAGCATTTCAGGATTAGGAAAATTAGTTTCAAATCGGCATTTCTCAGGTTATAATTACTAACAGTTAGTAGATTTGTCTATGTTCCTGTAAAACTTTTTAACGATAAACTTCATGCTTCCAAAAAATTTCTTTTTTCCACAGAATTTTTAAGAAGTAGATGTTGCATTTTCTTTATTGTTTTTTTTTTTTGTTGTTGTTGTACAGCTCTTTTCTCTTTCTCTTACTGGTTGAACAACTTTCAGGAAATTGCTAAGCATGAAGGAGTTGCTAAGGAAGAGTTAATTCAGAATTGCTTATGTTATCAGTGCTGACCACAGCTGTATATACTCCAGCTAGCACCTCATTTGCAATGGAGACAGTTTCCTGCAAGGCATGCTTAGTTAGTCTGGTTTGTTGGTTTGTTTTTTGTTTGTTTTTTTTTTTTTTTGTTAAGCTGTAAATTTACACAAAAAAGGTCATTTTTGTGCTTACCTAGAGTAAAATAACAGATTATGTATAATTAAAGAAGGATTCCTGTCAGTGTTCACTTACACTATTTTTCAGTTCTTTCTTATTCTAACTCTATTTAAGAGTGTAATACAGAAGTAATTAAGTAAGATTGTCATCTATTCAGTTCATATGAAAACTGAAAGAGAGAAGCTTTTAATCAACTACCTAATGCTGGAGTGAATTATACCTGTAATCTGCACTGAAATGAAAAACCACCAACTTGATCAGAGGATTTTGATTAACTGGCTGTTAAAAATGCCTGTTATCCTGTGCATAGCATTAAATGTTGCCCATTATGATTTATCAAACTCTCTGAGTGTACTTTCAGACTCTGAAATGATTAGGTGAGAACAGATGTTTTTAAAAAATGTCTTATAAATTGTATAGAGGATATGCAATATAACCTCATTAGAAATCTTCATCCTTTTTTTCCCTAATTTGGTCTGTTTAATTACTTTATTGGGTCAGTTCATCATGGTAATGTTTTAGAAAGGCTTCCATCAGTTTTGGGACACGTAATTGCCTAAATAAGCCAGTGAAGCTCAGCTGGATGTAGATATCACTGATCAGTATCAATGATCAAAGAGAACTTGTTTATATTACAGACATAGGATTCACACACACACGCACGCACGCACGCACACACAAAAACACACACACACACACAGACTCACACACACCCACTTGATGCAGTGAAGTGAGGTCTTCAAAGGACGTCTTCAGTTATTTGCCAGACACAGGGCTGCACATAACTTTTACGAATGAATAGCATTCATAATCGCTTTCATGTGTTAGTCCTATACGTCATTTACTCTTCTTATAGTGGGGAGTATAATAATTTTGGTTTGTGATTACAATCAGTTATAATTTACCAATAATCATGGTGGAAAAAGGGAACAGAATTTTAATTTACAAGCAAGCTAAAGCGCACCACGTTTCTCTAGTACTTGCTTTTCCTCTTGGCTCTCCACAAATCTAAATGCTTTTCCAAGCTTCCTTCAAGATCATGCCCTCTTGTCTATCCAAGGAGGATACATGGTGCAGGATGATTCTGTGATGCATCCCACATCATCCAGAGATACTCACATGCGTATTCTGCCCAGACCGATGGCCACTTTGACACTTGGCTCCAAGGCCGCTTGCCCTACTCAATGGTTAGTGTGGATGGATATTCACTAGCAATCACATTCTGACATACATGCTGTCACACACTCCAGTGGCTTGCACCCCAGACACGCAGTCCCCCATGACCCATGACTGCAGCACTTAGACACCCATACACACACTTGCTCACAAAATAGGGATCCTCCCACCCAGGAAGACAGTCAGAAATAGATTTTAATGAAAAGATAGGACAGACTGCATTGACCAGGCATGGAGCATGGCCAGACAATCATGCTGACCGGCAAGCTGTCAACCCGTTCATACACCATCAAGCCCTTTTATGCCCCTGTCCCTCTAGTTTCCATTTCTTGCTTCTCCCCAAACCACTCTGATCCTTCCCTTTCCCTACCTTTGTTTTCTCCCCTAAGCATTCTGTAATAACTCTTGTGTAATCCCAAAATGCTATTCCTGATGCCTCGTAATATGTCCCTTGCACCCTGGGCAGTACCTCGCCCCCCTCAGCCTGTAAGATTCTTCAGCTACCTGTTCCTTTTTTCTTAAGGTGCTGAGTAAGACCTCCAGCCCATGGGGCTGATGACCCTCCTTTGACAGACCTTCGAGCAGCAGAGGCAAGGTGTTATTTCGCTGGCTGAGTAATTGGGGTTTCCCCGCATGGTGTTTTGCCTTCTTGGGGATCCTTACTCTATGTGGAGCAAGACTTTTATCACATAAACTAACAACTTGGGGACGCTCAAGCAAAAACATAATGTCTTATTACTGTGAGCAGCTTTGCAAGAAATTTTTTCTTCAAGCCTTTTCAACTATGAAATTATAGGAAAAGTTTGTCTAGACATGTCAACCCTGAAAGAACTAAGACATACGTGAGCAGAGGAAATAGCTCCTTTGTATGCAAATGTTTTTAATACTTTTTTTCAGTTTTTGCATATGCTTTAGTGGTCCATATCAGCATTCTCAAAGGCCTTCCAGCTAAGCAAGGTGGGCACTGATTTCTGCAAGACCCTTCTGATGTTGCAAAATCTTGGCCAAAGGTTGCCTTTTGGCTTCCGGTACAAACTGCTTCCTACCACTAGGGCTCAGCAGTGCTGCAACAATAGTCTTAACCCCAGGCATCCCATCTTGTTATGATTGCAGATCATCCTATTAAAGCAAATTTTTTTTTCCCTCTGAAAACAAACACATGTACCATAAAATGTATTGAGAAGGAGTTGTGATTGAAGCACTTGGCCTTTGCTATTAGATAATTAATTTTAACAGTATGTGAGCAATAGGACATATTTCCTGCTAGAAGCTCAGCAAGCAGCATATAAAATCATTAGTTCATCTAGGGTACAAGTAAAAATACTCCCTATGCATGTCAAATAGCGGCTTTAAAATGAGAATGCACTCCCTATTCTCATAAGAAAAAGTAATCTTTTCTGCAAGAAAGTGAATAACTGGTGAGGGATGCTTGCACACGTACTGCAAAACCAAGAGCTTCTTATAAAATACAAATTATTTGACATCATTTACAAAGAATGGAGCACAGGCAAACACGGTTTAAATGTGTATGGTTTTTTTAGGTTATAGAATTCTGCATTCACCTTGCCTTGTTCCTACACTAACCTAATTTCCATCTCTACCTGCTGTCTTTGTGCATATGCTTCTCAATTAAACCTCAGGCCCACAGTGGCTTCAGTTTACTGACCACAGCCTTTCCAATATAGCTGAGTTCATTAAGTTCTTGTGTGACTTAGAAAGAAGAAAAAAAAAAAGAAAAAGATTCTTTTGTCACATATCTTCCTGGTAGACAACATGCTTTGTTTACAATACAATTTCCCAAATATGTTTACTGTCAAACAATTCCATAACAAGATACAATACATTATTTAAGATGTAAAACACTATTTTGTGTGAAGACACATCCTTAAAATCATGATTGTCATTGTTATTCCACTTTATAGAGACACAGAGAGATAAAGTGAGCACACAGATCTACAGATGGAGATTGAGGGTTTACATTTCTTGAGAAGTAGTTCCTAACGTTTACTACTTTTAATCGAGTAAATAGGGAAAGCCACAAAGTTTTAATAGAGGAGAGATGGGAGAGGATATATTTTTTGCAAAAACACAGTCTTTTTGATGGATTTTAATAAAACTCTACACAGAGTACAGCCAGAACAGCTTTGGATTTTGTTGGAGGAGGAGTGTAACTGCTTTAAACAACAGGTGTAAAATATTTAGTGTCTCTTCAAATTTGAGTCACAGTAAGATAGTTTGGCTTTCATCCTCACTATAGGCACTCTAGACTGTATTCAGACAAAAGAAACATCATTATGGGTAAAATACTGAGGCTACTGAAGAGCACTGATATCAATGTCATCCTGGAAATGTATTGTTTTTCTCAAAAATTTGAAAAATTCCTGTTACATGTTGCAAGATTAGGACTTTGCCTGGAGTTATTGTGAAAAGTTTCCCACTGTGAAGTAGAACAACTTAACAGTTAGCTGTTGCCCTTTTACAAAGGGACCTGCTGTGATTTAGCATTGCTCTCTCAGCCTAATTGGTCCATCACCAAATGTAAGGTGCTGCATAAATGTAAAATATTATTGTGGTATACTCTACTTAACTGGGACAGGTTTTTTATTTAATACCTCCCTGGTAACTAATTTAACCTAGTCATAGTAGATTGTAATGACTTCTTTTTAATTGGCTGATATTAGCATATATTCTGCAGAACAGCTATATGTATGTATGTAGCTAATGCCAAGTAGTTAAATAGTACTTTGACAAAAATGAACTTTAAAGAATTAGGGTGGAATCCTGTACCCTTAAAACAAATGATGAATCATGCTGTGTGGACCAAGAGTGTACCCATAATTTCTAAGCGCCTCAATTTTCCCAAATTAAAATGGAAAGATCTTTTATAGGGCATATGGGAGGCTGTTTTCTAGAGAAGTCCAGATAAATATCATGGAATTTACATACCTGCAATTTCAGGTCTACTCATCAGTATAAGATAAAGAAGTTAAGTGTTCTTTTCTGTTTGAAATTCATCATACACCTTAGGTTCATTCACTCCAATAACATTTCCACCCTTAGCATGCCTGTTACAATGCCTCCTCAGTCTTCAGATCTGTAGGGGGCCTACAGCCAGAAGTGTTAAGCTGCAAAGAATTAATATGCTGTTCAAAAAAAGGGTGAATCACAGCTGAGTTTCTCATTGTGCTAGCTGGATGACAAAGCTGATTAAAAAAGCTCTTGTCACACGCTGCATTTCGTTGTTCACTCAGTTGTACTAGTATAGTTTTATATGGACCCCATTGTAAGCAAAGTTACTGAAATGGTTGAAGTTAAAAGAAATTGCAAAAGGAAAAGATTGTTTTTAACATAGATTAAGTCAGTCATCATCTCTGGACTCCCATAAGTAGCTATATTGACACAGCTGGTCTGATGATGAATCCCTGTTCAGGCGTGAGCAATTTTGGACAGCTTTGTTGTGAAAGCCACCTTATTGTGAATCAGTAGCCTGGAGGACAACACTGTAAACTGCTCCTGAGTTCTTGTAGATGCTAGTTATCAGTTATGGATAAGATGAGAATGAATTACTTAATGGAAGGTGACAGACATCTGTAAATGCTGTGATGACTGCTGACTGGTGCTGCCTTTTAGGAGAGGAAAAAGCATGTTGATGTAATTTGGGCTCTGGATTCATCTGGGAGGCAGCAGCTACTGATGTTCGCTTCTTAGCTCAGAGCAGGACTAGCTGAAGCTTTCCTCCCCTGTTCCATCTAAGGGAGAGTCAACAGCATATGCTTTCAACTGAAAGCAGCATCTGTCTGGCTTCCAGACAAGCTTCATACGAAAGATAAGACTCCAAAGGTGGAGTCAGTATTAGCTTTGGGGGTGTTAAATACCATGTCCTAAGTGAGGTTTGCCTCTCTAGCTGCATGACTGGCAAATCGGTAGTCCCATTGGATCAAGTTTTAGGCTTACACCCAGACTGAGTAAAGCATGAACTTCACCCTTGGTTGTCAGTTGCAGTGTTCAAAATTATTGTAATTAGATGGCATAAGTATCCTCCACAGCCTCTCCTTTCCCCAGTTTCTGTCCACTCTTGACGTGTGTCTGCTCTTGACACACGAACTCCTTGGGGCAAGGACCATTCCTTTGCATGGAAGAATGAGCACATTATGACTATTGCTATGAGCAAAGAAGGGTGGGTTTTTGCAAAAGTCACAGCTCCTTAACAGCTCCCACAGGGGACTTCTAGATGGGAGAAGGAAGTGTTAGAGATGATAGACTTTTTTGAATAGACAGTCGAATATTTGGCAGCTAAATGACAGTTATCAGACCTGAACTGTTTAAACAGTCTGATCCATAAACAGAAAATACTTATTTGGTCTTCTTCCTATTATGTTAGCTTGGATGGAAATGCATAATGGCATAAGGTTTCCTGTAATTAACAGAATAAGTCTTACACTACAAAAAAGAATTTCTTCTCAATTTCTACTTAGAAATATCTGTACTTCAGGCATGTTCTGGTTTCTTTTTTTAAGTGTTGATTGAGATTCATAATACAGACAAAGATAACTAAGAAAAATCCTCAAGTCAACAGTTTTAAAATATTGAGCACTTCTGGTTTGAGAGTATCTCCACTGTGAAATGATTCTGCAGCTAAGATGAAATTTAAATATTGAAAGGTCTGATAATAATAGGTTTCTGAATGAAAATGGTCTATAAGAAATGAAAAATAGAATTGTATTCATTACTCTGGGGACAGTTTTACCGCCTCTTGAATTGTTTTCACTGTATACTTAATTCTCTGGCATATTGAGCCAGCTCAGCACACATAGCGTACAAAATGCCTGTGTGTTCTGGTTTGTGTGCAGCCGGCAACAAAAGCGCCACGTGGCCGCCCCTCCCCCTGCAGGGGTGCGGAGGAGAATGGGAAGAAACAGACAGAAACTGGTGGGTCGGGATAAGGGCAGTTTAACAGAACAGCAAACTAAGGGGACAGAAACAACAAAGATACAGATAAGGGGAATACATAAAACAAAC
>Ga0181612_134011_pt1 | contig 10613 bp, 9 predicted proteins | sample HoacroProtozoa21_FD_119630 | JGI IMG/M metagenome (GOLD analysis project Ga0181612, IMG submission 119630) | Hoatzin crop microbial communities from Cojedes, Venezuel. Combined Assembly of Gp0051906, Gp0051904, Gp0051908
GCCTTCTCTTCCTCTCAGGAGAGAGTCTCCTATGACAATGACCTGTCTTTTTTTCTTCACGGAAGTGCTTTAGACCAATTTAACCTCGGTGACACCTCCAAGCTAGATGAACCAATTATAATTCCTGCTTTGGCCCAGGGTCTCCAAGATGCATTACTTACAGCCTGATAAAAGTGACAGTTTATAACAGGAAAGAAAGTTTACCTGTGAAATGTCTGTAATTTATTTTTTCTTTTTATATCTACTATAAAAAAGCCTTATCTGCGAGAGGGGCTGCTCCTACATTTCTGTGGAAAACAAGTCTCTCTTGCTGAAAGAGCCCAGACTGCAACACATAGGTACCCACCCTCTCTACAAAGATCATGTTTCTGACAGGGGACATATACATTTCCTGTAGGTTGCTCCAAATAAGTCATTTGTTTTCTAATTTTTTGTTAAACTCCCAGATGAACAGGTTTGTCCAAGCCTATCCATGTGTAAGGACCATGCTAACAGTTAACACCCAGACCTATCAAACAGAGACATAAGCAACAACCTACAGGAATGAAATGAAGAGTCACAATCAGTCTCTGACATCTCGTGAGCCCATTTGTTAGAAGAACATTGGAAAAAGATGAATGGTGTCACCGCCAACGTGCAAGGCATAACATTGAGAGAAGCCCAAGCTCCACATGCCCAGACAGCCCTCTGCTCACTGGCACAGCAGCCCTGGCACAGGCTGCTTCTCCTCGTGGGATCCGGGAAAGGAAGAAACTGGAGATGAGTTGTGTGTGCACCCTCCCATTAGAGACATTGCTACCCAGAGTGGCAAGTACTGCTTCGAGGTCAGAGAACATTTGTTCTGTGCTCCATTCCATGTGAGGACATATTGTTTTCCTTCAGTCCAGCTCACTCAGCCTTACGCAGAGAATTTAGGGCTTAGGTCTAAATGGCTTATTTACACGAAGGGATAATGTGTGGGTCAGGTTCAACAAGAAGCATTAGAATAAACAGTACAAGACTGCCACAAGATTGAATAAATCCAAATATTACCATATATTCAGGGAAGAAAATAAACACCACCCAAGAGAAAAAATCATCAGAAATCAGAGATGTGTCTGACCTGAGTCGTACATACCGCAGTGTTGTTTCTCAGGTTGACATTCCCACCAAATAACAGGCCAGAACAACGCTGCTGCTTAATTCAGTCATCGTACTGTGAACCTAGCCTTTTAATACTGGGAACTCAAACAACAATCTTTCTAACACACTGAGCTAATTTTGTTCCCATCCAACTTTCCTATCTCCCCTTTCATTTTGTTATTCAAGGATCTATTACCATGGGTTTGTACAGCAATTTAATCATACAAGGCCTGATCCTGTGAGGTGCTGAATACCGTCAGCTAACACTTACCACACATCACCAGAGGAATGTTTTGTCTTTGGCTACATTTTCAGCCTGGCTGTTTCCCATCTTTTCCACATGTAGCAGTGCTACATGATCCATTTAAAGAGCACCTTCACTGTTCTTTGTATTCCTTATACACAGGATTATTAAAGTAATTGATTCAGTAAGGTGAGGTAGTTAGACATGTTTAGGAGTTTAAAAGCAGAGAGTGTTTCCACAGACTTCAAGGGAACTATTCACATGTTTAATGTCATTAATTAAATTGAAATTCAGGTAAAATGAGCTCTTTATTTTATTACCTATTAATGTCATACAGGTCCTGAGGAAGTGGCTAGCGGTAGGGAGTCACAAAGCTGCAAGGGAGCCTGTGACATCCATTATGTCACACAGCCCATGTGCAGCAAAATAAACATCATTGAAGCCATAAAAACAAATCATTATCTGGTACTAATAAGGCACTTCACATGTACTTTCCAAAACACTTTACAAAACAGATGGATTAAATTATGGCATGTTGTTTGCACAGCCACAAATAAATGTAATGAAGATCAAGTCCTTGTCCGAAAGAATTCATCACCTGAAATGCAGCTACCTGTAGGGAGAACCACGACCTCTCTTTAACAACTTTTTGACTTTTAGATTCTCCAAGGACAGAGGTAACTGATCAATCCGCTAGGTCTATAAAGAACAATAAATAATACACATCTAAGATTCTGAATCTATTTTAATAAAAAGCTGTCTAATTTCCTCAGTTCTAATACTTTCCTTATAAAGCCACCAAATTTCATTAGCTTTCTATTTCCAGTCAAACCTAAAAAGAAGGTGTCAGCCATTCAATAAGAATCATCAGTTTTGCTCATTCAAAAACATGGGACAGTAAGCCAGATCTCTTCAGAGATTAATGAGAAGATGGATCCTGGCAAAACACCACCACTGAGATGGGAACTTTCACTGAGAGAGCTGACAGCCCTCTCCAGCTGGAGAGATTACAGAGGCAGAAAATCGAGGTTAGGCTGAAGTACTGTAAATGGCAGGTCTTCCGCTAAACTCACCCATTTTGAATGAAAAGTTACAGAATTACCACCATGAGAGAGAAGGGAAGGCAACAACTGTCTGCAACAGGAGGGGGAAGGAGTAGCTCTGAGCAGGGAAAACATAGTTTCTGCAGTAAACACGGCTGAAGTGTACTCATGCCATTGCCCAAGTCCCTTTAAAGCATGATGTAACTCATCTACATGGTTCTCTTCTGAAGCTAGAGCAAACATCTCTTGCTCACCCCTCACCTGTAGCTTTCCGCAGATAGATCCATCAGTAGCAGTTAGTTACAGGTGTATCATTCTTCACGCAACTTTTGACAGAGAAAACAAGACCGCAGTTGCCCTTATTTGGAGTAAAGCACCACTGCCCCAACTAGATATCAAGCAGTAAAGGAGCTGTGCTATGGACTCTGCAAGCTACCATTGCCTTAAAGACCAAAATATGCTCTTCAAGCTTCTTGGTGAAGAATTCAGCATCCTTAAGAATGAAAATAAGTACAGTCAGTCACATTTGTCTAAAAGTCAGCCAAAGAATGATCTATTAAACCAAAGCTACTGCATTTAGCAGGCTGGAGCTAGTCCTTACTCTCACACTTAGGCAAGCTACCAAAAATTTTTGTACATGCAAGTGTTCCACTGGCTTTGAGAGCCTGCTTTTGTGCATAAGGACGCCATGCAAGGAGAAGACTCCCAAGGTCTAACCAAGAGCTGTAAAATCCTTAGCTGGACACGCATGCTAAGCAGTATGAATGCAAACAACGGTGTTTGCTCCTAGTTCATATGCATATCTACCCCTGAGAACATGAAAATCAAAAGCAATAATTATTAAAATCAGTATTGGGAGATTGTTTATTTATTAGTGTGCTCTGGCCTCAGGTACAGGGAGATGTCAACCTAACTTCTTAATTAAAATTAATTTATTGTGGTTTTCTAGCCTGTTTGAAATCACAAATGTCCATATGAGTAGTATAGCAGTGTTTAATATGTAACAAATTACCCTGTCTGTAATTTGACAAAAAAAATTAATTCATGGAACAAATCTTCCAAATGAGTTTCTAAAGAGGATGTTAATTTTCCTGGCTACAGTTAAGAAAACAAAATTTAACATTTATCCAAGTCTTGACAAAATACAGCTCAGTACAGAATCAGATTTTCCATGAATATTTGTGATAAGTGATTGATGATTTATATTATTACCATATGCAGTAGTTAAACATTTGAAAAAGTAAACCTTCTAAAGAAATAACATAGAAGACAGTATTTAATTTCCAGTGGGAAGAATTTAAGAATTTTCAGATGAAACTGGTCTGTACACTGAGTGAGTAGATCATCTAAATTATAATTTCAGTGTTCCTAACAGAGTCATTGTGTAGAGCGTCTAAAATCTATAAAACAGTTAGGAATGTTCGAAAACTGAAGTGATAATCAAGATTTACAAGTTGAAGAAATTTTAAAAATAGTAACACTATGTTTTACATACAGGCAGAAAGTCTTTTCTTGTACCATGAAAATGCAGAGAGACAACAAAACTTAGCTACCTGCGGTGAGTTTTATGAAGAAAGAAGCATACAAAAAGTGCCTATTTTCCCTAAACAATATTGTTTCTGGATCTGGATTCCACACAAACTGATTTAATTTTTAAAACTATACGAAAAATAGATTTAAATCAAGCCTTTGCTTTCAACCTAACCAATAATCACAGTACAGTTCTACATCACAGTCACTAAGTTTCAGACCGGGGCGGGGCAGGGTGTGCAACCTCAAAGATTCACTCTTAGGAGAATTTTGGTTTGGTTGTGCATAAACATTCAATATTTCCATCACAAGAAGGAAATCTTAATGTAACTGGTTCTCCACTTAGCAATAAAGGCAGGTGACATTTATTGGAACTAGAGGAGAAGCTGGCCTGTTACACTTGTGTCAGACAGGATAACTGTGTACAATTTATCTAGCTTTTCTTTTCACAAAAAAGGTTCAAAATCTGCTCAGACTGTGACCTGTTGTTGGAATCCAATAGAACTGTGTGGAAAGAGAAATGTCAAACATTCTTCTAACGATCATACATCACCCGTGTTGTAAATGGTGTTCCAAGGAAAACAGAGCAACATTTTAGAGTAGCGCATAGCAGAGTGGCACAACTTTAACTATCAGTCTTTTCAACTGACTCTATCCAGGAATGTTTTCATCTGAATAACTTCGTCCAGTAGCCTTATTCTTTTCAATATACTATTAAGAACAGACAGAGCTGTAAATTTCATTACTTTTACTGCTGAACTTGCCTTTCTTTGGTGACTCTATGAAGAAGATTTGGAGAAAAAAGAAAATCTCATTTATGCTGGGAACTATCTTTTTCTAATAAGACATATTCCATAGGGTACTTTTTGTTCTCCCTCGGTGACACCTGAGTTTACACAGATGAGCCAAGCCTATGCAAGGTGAAAACTTGATTTGAATTGGACAGAATCCTATGTACATACTCATTCCCTGGAACCTAAAGCTTATTTAGGAAAAAGATATCTTTATCTTGCTTTGAAGACTGGAGTGACGGAAGCACTGACATTGGTAAGGAGAGTGGTGCTGGGAGACAGCTGTTGGACTGACAAAACCCAAGAAATGAAAATAGTTTATAAAGTATAGCAGCATGGTGTAATTTCTTCTGATCATGGTAATGAGACAAAAAACCTGTTCTCTTCCAGGAAAAGAATGGTAACTGCAGAGATATCATACACTTTTAAAAATACAGCTTTGTGCTAGGGCTGGCCAAATTGCTGTCTGGGCCAATGATGTGACATTTGTGCAGATGAAGCTGGGAACTGGGAACAAAATAATTTTATATCTTTTACACTGACTTGGAAATTTATTTCTTTTGGTTTAGATATTCAGCATTAATCTCTTCACCTCATATAAAAGTTTCCAGATAGATACATTGGAAAACCAACTGCCTGATCCCTCAGTGAGTGAAGCCAATTCAAATGTTGCTTGAACAAGGACAAAACCTTATGCTTGCCTGAAGTTTTTGTCTGGGGTGGTTTCATGACCTGATCCAAAGCTGATTGCAGCCACTGGAAGCAGCAGCACTGCATTGCTCCAGGCTTCAATCTGCCCTACACTCCTGATGACTTTGTCATCTAATACTTGCCTTACTGGAAGAAAGTGGACAGAAGTTTGGACAGTGGGACAGTCATCACCATTTTTCCTGGAAACAGGAAGGGTCCTCCTTCAGGAGGAGCAAGAGCTCAAGGAAAACTTCACAAAGCAAAGTCTTGGTGTAGGAGCTATGAACCGGTACCTGAAGGACCTCACTTCGCTCCGCTGAAGGCATGTAGAGCCTGGGAGAGCAGCCTCTAACATAAGCACAGAAGGTGAATGCTGCCCATGACTTCCTATATTTGCCTTTGCAATATTTTTCACACTGGCGGGGCTGTTAGAAGGGAAACCCTTTCTTACCTGTGATCTGAGACTGTTTCAGCAGCAATCATTAAGGAACAGGAAAAAGGGAAAAATGACAAAACATAGTGTCACTGTCACCTCTTTTCATTTTCAGAGTCGATCCTAAGTTTAGCAGTGTTAGTAGAAACAATGGAAATAAAACCAGCACAAGAAAGGACTGTTTAATCTGTCCCTGAAGTGATAGCATTGGAGTTCTTGTGTAAAACCGCTGAGGTTTTAGTAAGACTTCAGGCTTCTCCAAATAAACAGTTAAATGAACTGCAGGATCACAAGAGAAGGCAAAATGTGGTGGGTACATTTTATCCTATGAAGACAAGGAAGAAGCCACAATTTTACCTACTGGATGAAGTACACCTGGATTTCTACCCCTTGCTTTCTATACACTGTACATTTGAACTCTTTCTAGCAAGAAATTTAGAGAACTCAAGAACTCTTTTATGTGGCACTTTTGGATTGTACTGTGCAATTAATAAATTAAAATTTATTATCACGGAACAGGTCAGAGCTCACATAGAACTGAGGTGCCTATGCACATAGAACACCAATAATACAATCTCTGGTTTGAGGTAAGTATAACCTGTGAATTATTTATGAAATTCCTTATGATATACCTTGCAGGTAATGGCTCATAGACATGAATAAACCTGTATATTAATGCATCCGTTAAATACATCTTATGTTTATGTTCGGAGCAGTTGTGCTGTGAAGGCAGTGAGCATCAGGTGCCATTTCTGTGCAGGTGGAAAATTTGCACAGCTGGTCATAAAGACAGATGGCTTGCCATAGTTAAGGGCCATCCCTGTTATCAAAGCTAAACCCAGATCTAGAAAGAGTCTCAACTACAGGTTTAACAAGAAGCCTTTGAGCAGACTCACTAGATTCAGATTAGGTATATGCAGAGAGGTGTTGCTAGGTTGAAATTGAAGATCAGCTAGGATTTTTACACTTCCTTTCCTTTGTTTATATATTAACAGACAAACTAATTACAAGTACATAAAATATAAATGGCAAAGTACATTTCCTTCTACAAATATTCAGCATGTAGTGCTGTACACCAGTACACTGGATATGAACTATCTCAGATGATTACTCAGAAGAAACAGAATGCTGTGCAGGAAAAAAACGCTAGTGAGATTGGGATTTGCAGACCTTAAAAGCAAGCAAGTTAACAGTGCTCCTAATCAACTACTCACAACTGATGCTACTCAGTATCTATTTTTCCTGGAGGCACTGCTCAGCACTCCAAGATATTTTGAACCCAGATTGCACCTTTCAAGCCTCACCTTAACCTCTGTAGGTCCGTCCAAATATATTTTCAGCAGTGGGAAGACCCTAATTTACAGAACACATCCCCAGAACTTCTGACAGCCCCAGCATCTCCAAAAACTTTCAGATCAATTATTTTGAAATTTGCTATTTAATATATTAACTCAATGCTTCCCTTGAGAACATCTCCATCATATCCATGTTTATGAAGTGTATTTCTGTAAGAAAACACTGGTGAAACTAGATTCACTGCAATTCCCTGATCTTTCTTTGCACCTGCCCTCTGTTATGCTTGCTTTTTAATTCAAAATCTTTGGAAAGTCTGCTTACAGATTTTGAGATAAATCAACTTAAGTATTAAACCTGGACCCTTCACTTCAGTTCACTTCTAAACTGAAGCTGGGAAAAGCGTATCTAAACGTAAAATGGCAAATATTTCTGATTCTATCTACCTGAACCAAGTCTTTATGAGAAAAATGTTTTGCAACCGCACAACATTAGATAAATTACTGTTCCTTGTCAAGGAAAATACTGTCTGGGGTCTTTTTACAAAACCAGGTTCCACTAAAGTGGACCTTTTGTTTAGGCATACTGAAAATATCCCTGAAAAAATAAATCAGCCTTGAAACCAAAAGGTTTCAAATATTATCAGCAGTGTAGAAGGAGGTAGTACCTCAAGGTTATTGAAAGGTATGCTGGTTATTAAAAGCTTGACAAGTTCTAAATCATTGTCGTAATGGACATTCTTTAGAAGAAGCTGTAAATGATTTTAATTACATTCATCTCCCATTTCAGACCACTGTACTCTCACTTTCTGAGTAAACAGGCAATGCAGGAAGCCTGCTCAAACTGATCTTTTTCTTTTCAAACTAAAATACCCTACTTCAAAACCTCAGGAAGGTGATTTCAAAACTTTTCAGCTGTTCAGGAACCCGGACTAATCCGCTGAAATCTACTGACCTCACATATGGAAAATAACCAAGTAGGAACTAATGTGTATATCCCCTTTGAACTTCCTCTTACAAATTTCAGACTTAAGAAGAAGGCTGAAAAGGAAAAGCATTCTTTCCTATAAACATTCAGCTTTACAATACCATTCGCTTTCCGTTCTCAAATTAAATCGGAGCCCACATTTTGTTACGGCTTTAAACTGTCTGCAATAAGATGACCTTTCCCCGTTCTAAAATGTAGAAGGCAAAGCACATGCAGGATCATAAGGTTTGGGGTTGTTCTAAACAAGTCTGCAGAAACTGGACTCCCACAACTGCTTTGCATTGAGAGGAGAATATGTTCCCAAAAGAACACAAGAGGTCTTTGTTTCGGGTTTTTTGAGATGCAGAACAAAGGAAACTCTTTGACAACAAACAAGCCTTAACAGACCGTAGAAACAACTGCGGTAAAAACCCCACATTTTTCTCCTACAGGATATGAAAGAAACAAATTTCACTGCATTCCTCAAGCTGCCTGTGTTTTTTCCCAGGCACTACCTGACATTCCCAAAGCCACAGAGGACTCCATCCTAAAAGACGAGTGCATTTAGCCCCTGACCGCTCCACTGTATCTCTTATGAAGTGTTTAGAGCATCACACACTCATTTCCACAGTTCAGCTTCACAGATATTGGTGTCCTGCTAACTCTCAGCAGACAGTTTTTCTTCCATAATGCACAGCTTTCTCCTGTTAAGTGAGATATCTTTTGCAGGATGTATCCTTTTCCAAACAGACTTTTTTTTCCCTGAAAGATCAGCTTTCATTTGTTGTTTTTGCTCCATTCACTGAGAGATCAACTGAGTGTCCTGATATTTCTCTGCATCGTATTTCCACTGTTTTGTAAAAGCCTTTTGCTGCTCTCTTGTCTCTGGTATTGGTCCTACATTACATGAGTGGAAGTTTTGCCACTGAATCGCATGGGAGGATAAACAGATTCTTAAAGCAAAGTAAGCTTCTCAAACGTCAATTCAGTCTCCTTTCTAAGCAGAACGCACTTACTCTTCAAGTTATCTGATTTTATTTACAGCATACATTCTGGATTCCAGTAAGCAAAAAAATAATGAAACATTGGGAAACACAAAAAATTGAACGAGTATAGGCTTTTCAAACTCAGTGTCATTTTTATCAATTAAATACATAATTCAAAATAGGGAATTTGATTAAATTATTCCTGACTTCCATCTCTGGAACAGTATTTCAGTCAAGCGAAGAAATCTGCCATTCATGTCTGAAGTGTGTTTGAACTGACAAAATGCTTTCATCCATAAATTCAGGCACTACATCATCTCTGTTTTCTCTCTCTTTTTATAGGAACTGAAAAAATATGTTTGCTATGAATAGATGGAACTAAGGTGAGCAACTGTCACATAAACGCACTGGAGCATGGAGGGAGCCACTTCCCTTACGACTTTCCCCACATCATGTACACGTAGCCAGAACAGATGTATATGCTTTGTTCCTCAGGTGACTACAAGTGCTAACATGGCTCTGCATTCCCATAAAATAACAGGCACTCTTCTTGACTTACTGACCTCCTCTGCAAACTGAAAAACTGCCTTTCAGCATATGTTTCAAGAAGCATATTAATGCTTTCTCCAAAATATAAGGACAGGCATACCCAACACTTCTAAAGACTCTAGGCCTAGTTTGCAGCCAACACTCACGCTAGCACTTTTCCCATTCATAATGATATATGAATAAATACTTATTCATATGTCTCATTTGCAGGGTCTGTGACATTGATGGAGTCATGAGATAAATCCATCACAAAAAGGCAAACCTTTTGTACTGTCATCATCAGAGCTGCGTTGATGCAAAGTACAGGGCAATGGTCTGCATTTACAAATGACTGAAGGGAGTGGGAGAGGAATGGCAACACAGCTGCCATTTCTGTCTCCTGTACTATCAAAAAGTCATGCGGAGTCTCCATGAAAAACACAAGCTATGACAGAGCCAGCAATGATGGACACAATTCATTTCATTTTTGTGTACTTTTGGTAAAATGAAGCCATGAAGAATTTTGCTATGCAAGACACGACCCAGCAAGGCTGCATCAGATGACACTGGAATGCAATCAGTTTTATCAGGATGAAAGGGTGGCATCTGAAAGTATTTGTATATCTTAACCTGAGACAAGGAACAAGCAGTACATGGATAACCCACAGCACTCAGAAAGCCATATGGTTGTGCACAGATGTGTCATTTTTTCCAAGTGATAACTGTAAATGTAACAAATGTAACATGTAGGGGATGTTATCACTTCAGGTGGTCAGAAACAAGTCTTGGTTCTTTGTGAATAATTGGGACTGTTGGAAGACAAGGGACTCCTGAATAATCCCTTTAGGCGCCTGGGTCTTGCGAGAACAGGTATGCAAACTACAGAGATAAGGAGGCTGCAGGATAATCTGAAGACCCCTGCCGAGACACGCCAGACAAACATGTGCGATGGACATTACCATATATTAATGAATTCTCGGAAAAGCC
>Ga0181612_142355_pt1 | contig 10613 bp, 8 predicted proteins | sample HoacroProtozoa21_FD_119630 | JGI IMG/M metagenome (GOLD analysis project Ga0181612, IMG submission 119630) | Hoatzin crop microbial communities from Cojedes, Venezuel. Combined Assembly of Gp0051906, Gp0051904, Gp0051908
AGCAGCGTACGAAGGGAAGCGTTAAGCCACAGCGCCAGTGAAGCTCGGTTAGCAGGAGGAGTAAAGAGCACGGAGATGTACACAGAGGGCAACGGAGAGGTCTCCCCACGGCAGAAGGCGTCTCGGACCCACACAGCTCGCGCTGGAAACAGAGGCTCACCCTGACAGAGCACCCGATTTTTATGGACCGCTTTCTACCGTGAGGTGCCGAGCCCACGATTTGCGCTCGTGGCTGCGTGCAGACCCGGAGGATCCTGGTGCAAACCCGCACGCCACGGAGCCCACCAGGGATGCACAGCGTTACTAGAGTCAAAGCTGCAGATTTTCTCCTTTTCCTTAGGTTATTCATTGATTTGAATCAGAATATGTTGGAAAAATCAACGGGTTTTTTCGGCTGCAAAAATTAATGATTTCTGTTAGCGTTTCTCATAATTTTGAAGTGATTAAAATGTGATTTTAGGGGTGTGATCACTGCCCCACAGGCAGACGCAGAGGGGAAAAAGAAGGCTGGTCAAATTAAGCGCAAAAGAAAAATGACCAAAGTCTTCGGTTTGCCAAGGTTTGAACTCTGCCTCGCAGGCTGGAATAAACGAAGGCCCTGAGACCCTCACCCGGCCCATGGCCCAGACGAAAAGTAACCTTGCTACCCCTGCATTTCCAAGGGCAAGCCTTCCCACAGTATTGAAAGCTGATTACCCAATAACTTGCACCGAAGCCGGTGGTTAGTGGAAAATGGGTATAAAGTCTATTAGCTTGCAGTATTAGCAGTTTATACCCACTTTGCACCTCCACGGCTGCGGCAGAATCGATAGTCCGTGACCTGGGACACGGCGCTGGGTGCAGGCACCGGAGTTTCTTCCTCGGGGAATATTTTATTGGCGTGAACTGCGGGCAAGTCAGACTGGGGTATGCCCTCCCCGCCATTACCTAGTGAAGTCAGACACGGTTGACCACGTGGGCGTTTTCAGCATCCCGTTTCGTATTATTTTATGTGTCAGTCTGAATTAAGCTATTCAGGCCTGCAGAGCTATTTATACATTATTTCAAATTGGCTTCATTTTCTGCAAGCGCAGTAACATAAGACCATTAGTGTCGCTAGCTATGCTGCTTTTTGTTTGCACAGCTTTACGTGCCCAAACAGTAAATGATTTGGTTTTAATCGGATCAAAATGATGACATTGAATAGTATTTCACAGTTGGCACACTTGTCCAGTTAAATGTAAAAATGAAAACAGCTTCTTGGCATTTGAGAACACCCTTATAATAAAGCTCTAGGTTCACTTCAAAAAATGTTCCGTTTTTAAAAATCACTGAACTAAGCAAAACTGGCACAAGGGTATATAAACAGCAAATCCACAGTACTTTGCAGCTTTAGGTATTTTCATTTTCTTCATTGATACTACTTTCAAGTATTTTGCACTTTGCTAGATTTCATTACTGTGGTCAGACATCGCCTGGATCGTGTCGGCTGGCTACGGGCATTTAGGCTCTCACCACCAGCACTCTGGTGACTGAAGCTGTGGAGTTTACACCAGACTTCCTCTCAGTCTGATGCCTTCGAGATCAATCAGAGTCCCATTGCCATCAGCGAGCACTAAATCCGTTTCTCTGGGCCACTCCTGGAAGATGCCAAGTTCCCTCCGCTCCCTCTGAATTAGTCCTCTTCCAAAATAAATGTTCCTGCCCTTTGAAACTCCGACCTCGCTACCCATCAGCTTCCCCCTGTGCATCTCGCTGCCTCGGAACCCAGCGACAGCCCCGCGCTGCGCAGCCCGAGGGCAAGCTCCGCATCGACATTTCCTGCTGCCGATTGCTGGAGCCCCAACCCTGCGAACCCTCGAACACGGGGGTTCAGTGGGAGCTCTCACGTCACGCACCCAAATTTCTTTACAACGGTGGCCTGGAAATCTCAGAAAGTTCAAGGATTAAGATAAGAAGACTGCAGTATTTTCAGCACCAGCAGAAAGACTGGCAAGGGATAGAAGGTAACAAACTGTCCATCCCGTGTGTACATCGCTACCTTGTAGAACTGCCCGTTTACTACAAAAATATAGACTCTTTATATTTGCAAGGTGCAAGCTGCGTAAAATCCTTACTATGTTGTGCTAAAGCAGTTCTGCTTCCTATATTGTTTCCAAACACAAGTTTACACATTGCATGAAACATCTGATACGAGTACTTGGCCAGTGCTGTGCTTTTTTAAAAATATGTAGAACAGAAACCGAGATATACTTTAATATCAATGAAATTAACTGTTCTAATAAAAAACATTTATGTTCTTATGTATAGATATATAGATACACACACTTCATACGCAGAGATCTTTCAAATAAATGAGGGCCGTGTGTGGGCACAGCGGGACACAAAGAGCGCAAGCGGACCCTGTAGTCTTTTTTCAAGCATCAGTTGCAACTGTGCAGGGCTCGTTTGCTCTCCTAATTCTTCAAAAGGGGTGAACTAACAGGAGCCAACGTTGCTCCTCAGAAGCACTTTATGCCCTACGGAGCTGGGGAGCCAGTGCTGGGAAGGGGGTTTAATGCCCTCCAGTGCTGGAAGCTCAGACCTGCTCCCATTTCCACCAATTTGGCCCTCTGAGCAAGAGAAACGTCACCTCTTATCTGCAGGAGCACATTTCCAGCCCGTGCAGGGACACAGCTTAACCCACACACTCTGCACATGGCAACATTTTCTAGATCAGGGTATTCACCTCCGTCACTTTCAAAAAGCCTGAAAAATCAGCAACCACGTTCCCGTGAGTCAGCATCGCACCTTTGGGGTTTCCTGAAAGGAAACAAAGAGTGAGATTAAAAGATGAGCCAGTAGGCAATTCCCAAAAGCTTAAGAAAAAAACAAAACAAGAATTGGTTAAAATATTATGTTCTCTTTTTGAATTTTAAAACTTATGTAATTTTTGCAGTCATTTCCATGCAGTAACATGCACCAAGAGCACTTATTGCAATCCTCAAAATTTAATAAAATGATACTGTAAGCATGGTAGAACACACATATTTCTGTTGGAGACTCTAAACAATAGATTTCCAGGAACACTCAGCTGGAGCCACGTGATGGGCACGGCCATCAGACCTGCCTGGCTGTCCCCAGCCTCTCCAGGCAGGGCTGATTTTGTACAGATTTTGGCTAAGAATGATCAAGAACATCAACAAACCCCATTTCAAAGGCTGTTAAGCTCTTCCTTAACCAGCGCACTGGATAACCTGAACAATGCAGAAAACAGCTAATTCCTGGTAAAAATTCGGCTACAAGCAGACCCTACGAGAGCGCAGTTACGGGGAGTGATGAACATGGTGGGCAGCAGAGCGGAGGTGTCCTGGAGCCGGGGAAGCCTCGGTGCATCCCCCGCTGCCAGGCACCGCGCCTGCAGCCTTGCATCCGTGGGCAGCTCCACACCCGCGGTAGCTGCGTTTTCACCCTCTTTTCTTTTTTGCGGTTGGACCTGATGATCTTAGAGATCTTTTCCAACCTTAGGGATTCTATGATTCTCTCCTGAGCTGAGAATCCTCCTTTGCACCGTAACACAGTTGTTGGATTTTGCATCTGTTTGTACACCAAAACAGGGGGTTCGTTAAACAGCGGCTGCGTGGGCTGCAACCTCCAGGTGCATAAACCTGAACTGAGGGCCCCGTCCGAGAGCTCTGCCTGCAGCACACGGGACTCCGCGAGTCCCCCTGCCACAGCACTGTCCCTTTTCATCGCCCTCAAAGGGTTTATTGCCAAAAAGAAGGTGTAGCTCAGCTCAAATAAGGATTACAGGGCCAGCCCCTCTCCCCAGTGTGTTTTTAAGCGGATTGCTTTAATTCGATCGCAGCACCGCAGCGTAGCTCCTGCCTCGCTGTGTGGAAGCAGAGCGGCGCGGGTCCCCTGCGTGGCCCTGGCACGGCGATGCCCCAGGAGCTCTGCAATGCTCTTACAGCTAACAACAGACGCAACAGCCTCGCAAAATTGTCAGATCAGCCAGGATTTCAGTCTGACTTCCTCAGACTGGGAAGCGGCAAAGGCATTGTGCGAATCAGTTTCGGCACAGGAAAATACGCTTAATCCTCTGGGCCTCGTCACTGGCAGCCCCTCGGTGCGGGCATGCACCCACGTGGCACAGCCCGGCTTCAGGAGCCATGGTGTCAAGCCCTGTGCCCTGCCAGCTTCGCCGACATCGCTTCTACCCAGCCTCTCAAATAATTAAATAAAGGCCCGAACAGAAGTAGTAATTATTGCACACATTTATTGCGCAGAAGCAGGACATTTTGAACACAATGCATTTTACCGAAAATCCATATTTGGTGCTCCAAGTGCCTTTGAGTAATTCAGTCCCAAATACTCGCAGATGAACACGGTGCGCGGGAGGCTGTCTTGGTCTCCCTTACGCTTGTCCTCCTCCGAAGGTCCTCACCTCGGAGGTGAAGCGAGGGCTGACATCTTTGCCAACCACAGCCGCTCCTGTCCCGACACGTTGTGCAGACGGGCTCACGGGCACCAGCTCAGCCAGGCAGGTTTCGTTTCGAGGCGCTTATTTTCACAGCTGGGTGCACACGTGGATCCAGACCTCATGAAAACTGGGAGATTCCTGTAAATTTTGACCTTCTTTAGTAGTTCTAAGAGTTAACCCAGCAAAACAGGTGCCCCTTGCTACAAGCCCTTTCCCAGAATTACCACTTCGAGAGAAAGAGGCTGGCAGTCACGCTGCTTTTCTTTCTAAAGAGCAATGCCAGATCTGCACCAGTGCTCTCAAGTTTGAATTTCCTCGTAAAGTCATGCCTTGTGAGTGTCCTGTTAGGAAATGGGTGCACTGCGATCCCAGCCAGTTAATAGCCCGGCTATGGCAACTGCTCCTTCGCTTGGTGCCAGCCTGGTTTAACGGTTCTCATAAGCAACAGAAGAACCTTTTCCAGGTCGCTAAATGGGTCTTTCAAGTAGCAGCTCCAGCACTAACTCGGTGGTGTGGTCCGTCAGCATTTTGGGACTTAAGCGCTCTCCTCCGCCCGGGAGCCTCCGGCAGTCGGGGCTGGGCACCGGCAGGCTGCAAGGAACCACCGGGAAGCGATTTTTATCCAGCTGGTTAGAGGTGGATCCTTGAGGAAATGACAGTCTGCTTCTCTGGAGTAGCCAGCGGGAAGAATTGTATCCAGATGGTCTGGGGACATCTGTGTGCTTTTGGCCCATTGAGCAGTGCTGATGATTGCTTGGTACAGCAATGAAAGTTGGCCTCGTCGTCTGAGCTCAGCAGCCGCCACCTCTCCCTGCAGCCTGCGGAGGCATTTGGACACCTGATCCTATCAAAGAAAAGCACACAGTAAAGTCTGCTTCTGTTTCTTTTTTATAAAGAGCTAAAATTGTTTCCAATTCTACAATTTCCAGGTTACAAACGCTACAGCAAAGATTGGTTTCACGCCATACAAAAATATTTAGAGTCCTTCAGAACTGAAAAAGCACTTGCGAGCATCTCTGTTGGAATAAAATTCTAGATCTGGTCATTAAAAATATCCCAGCATGGGCTATACAAAAAGCTAACACTTTTACATTGAAACACAGCATGGAAAACAGACCAAAGCGTTGATGCAACCCCTGGAGAAGCCAGAAGGTCATGTGCAAAGTCCCCCAGCAGCAGAGGATGGGCTGGTGGGTCACAAAGCACTGCTCAGAGACTGTAGTTGGCAGGTGGTTTGCACAGTTTGAAATCTCTGGTTTGGGTGGGAAAAAGCAAATGGGCTCCCTGGCGGGGCTCCCTGGTTGTCCTGTTTCTGTAACTTCAGGCATGTTCTTAAGAAAAGCGCAAAGTCAGAAACCGGCCCATGGTTGCATTTGCAAATAAAAAAAGAAAAACAAAAAACCCTTCTCAATTCAGAACTTCTTATTTAGAAATAAAAATAGGAACATAAATGTGACTTGAAAAAAATAGTTGCTCTGCACTTTAAAATCCACGCAAACAAATTGCACCCCGCTGTATCTGTAGGCACGGCTCCGTTGGGTTCCTACAGTTCCCATTTGTGCCTGGCCACGTTGCGCTGGCTCAGCCAGTGCTCACAGCAGACACGGCTGTGGTGTCCGTGGCCTGCCCTGGGCTCAACCTTTCGCTTTTAGGATTTCCCACTGCTGCACCAGAGCCGAGCCGCAGGCTCCTTCCGCACAGTGCACTGCCTTGGGTGCTCAGTGCGCTGCCTTGGGTGCTCTGCAGTGCACAGATCTCAAAACTGAGCGCGATCCGTGAAGGTAAAAAAACCCAAAGCCATTTACTACATTTTGAGTTTGTGCTTGGAGCTGATAAAACAGTTGCCTACCTGATCTCCAGGTCTGCTCCAGGAGGTGGAAGATGAAGATGTGCCCTCTCGCTCAGCCCCGTCTGCAGGCTGGGCACTCTGCAGGCGGAGCAGCCCCAGCATCTCCCTGCTTGAGGGCAGCTTGGTGTCCAGCGGCATCTTCTGCTCCCCTAAACGAGTGGAGGCCAAATCGAGGGTGCTTTGGGGGAGGACCAAGCATTAGGGAATCCTGAAAGCATAGGTGAACCTGGAGGAGCTGCTCCAGTGGTCCCTGGAGCGTGGTCCTTCCCTGCAGTATAAAAGTGGTTTCCCAAGCAGTTACGCCTTGTGTGTCTGCGCTCTCTGCCCGCTCGCTTGTCTGCCCGTGCAGCTTTTTGGTAGACGGTACAGAGGTCGAGTTCTTGAGAGCAGGGAAATTCCTGCAAGCTGCACGAAAACCAGGGTCTGGAGAGAGGAGACGGCACTGCTTCTGCCAAGAACAGGCAGGGAAGTGCTGCTGCCTGTCCTCTCTGAGAAGAAGGGCCGGCAGCACGCGGGCACCGGCAGCGTGGGCTGCCCAGGCTCGTCCCGCAGCGGCCCCAGCACGAGGTGCCCCCGACCAGCCCGAGGAGATGGGCAACGCGCGAGCAAGCTGGGGCACCCTGCGGAGGAGACGCTGTGCTGGGGACATCGGTGGGCTTAGGATACAGAGAATGGAAAGCTGTGGACCTGCATGTCTTTTTTTAAACATCTGCAGAAGATCAATTACACATTAGTCAAGGGCTTCACAACTGCACTGCAGGATGGGAAGCAGAAACGTGGGCAGATTTCCAGACAACTGCAAAATCGCACTGCCAAAGTGTGTGTCAGGGAATTCATATGAAAAATAAATATATCACTATTTTTAATCTGCAATCTACAGAAACGTATGCACATACATATTCTTAAATATTAAAAATGCGTAGAAATCACCATGTCAGTATAACAGCATGCTTGCACATATTGAGGTGATGCGAACAATAATTTGATAATCTGTTGTAACACTTTAAGATTAAAAAGCCTCTTCTTTTACCTGTAGTGCCACTAGTGAAACAGACAATTGACAGATCTTCTGGTCGAGGAGGCTAGAAATGCACAAAGAGAAGAAGAAAATCACATCAGTCAAAGGCAGAAGGGTCAATGGCAGGCTGTTGTCATTGTATAAACTTGAAGATCAAACCAATTATATTTCAGCTTTGCCATAAAAAGCTTCCATTCCCCTTGGTAAATATAAAAGACCATCATAAAACCCTTTTGTCAGGTTTATTCAGTTGATGCAGACTCTATTCCTCTGTTATGTTTTGCTCCAGCTGCATTGAGGGCGTGCTTTGTGTAAGCAGACTGTGATGGAGTATTTGTGCCATGCAGTTAGTATGTTCAAAGCCACCATCTATACCTGTAGGTGAGGGGGAAAACATCAGATAATTTACTGCTTTCCAGATAAATTCTGGAAACGTGTGGTTATCCACAACAGGGGACAACTTTCCGAAGCTGCCGATTGCTCCCATTTCCAGTAGTAGCTCTGCATTCTCAGCACCACTGCACGTCCGTGCTGTTTTGGGTCACCAAAGACTAAATAAGCAGCCTGAAAATCAGAGGCTGCGTTTGAAAGTTTCGCAGGAGTATGAGCAGCCAGGGAAAAATATCAAAGCAATTTTCCAAAACCATCCCAGAGAAATACTGCCAAGTGGTGTTTCTGAGCTAGAGAAACCCCACCCGAGAGGCGAGGGTGCAGATGCATTCCCCCGGTGCCGCCTCGTAGTGGAATTAGTGTGGCTTAACAATGGTGTTTAATTACTGTCCCATTAAGGCGTTCAGTAAGGACGAAGTATCTCAGTGAAGCGTTCCAGGCGGAGGAGGGTGTGGAGCAGACACTGCCCATCTCCAGTGGTTGGTATCGACAGGCCCTGGGCTCCTCCACGGAGGAGCGGGTCACGGGGCGCTGCCCCGGAAGACACGCGGGCTGCCTGCGACCCGGAGCAGACCCTTCCCTCTGGGTCAGCGAGGAGAGCACAACGCAGCCAGCTGTGATGGAAAGCAGGAAAAGCAGCGCGCCAACACTCACCACCGGCACATGGCGACTCTCCCGGCCACAGTCCTGCAAGAGATTAAACAAACAGAAATGATTTCCACTCCGATTCCTGCGGTGTAACCCACTTGCTAATAATCTGCGAACCACCAAGGCAGAGCGTGAGCTGGAGCAGAAAAATCTGTGGCTGATGCTTAGGACGTCGCTTCTAGCCAAAGTTTCTGGCATGAACTGCAGTGCCATCCCTGGATTTCAAGCAGTGCTTGGGTTGGTTGAGCTGGATCCAGACTGTCTCATGAAAGCGCGAGGCTGTAGGCTTACACGTAGGAGGACAGCGTCTCGCAGAGCAGCCTCCCTTTCCACAGAATCAGAGAATCACAGAATGGTCGGGGTTGGAAGGAACCTCTGTGGGTCGTCTAGTCCAACCCCCCTGCCAAAGCAGGGTCACCCAGAGCAGGCTTAAGCAGCAGCTGATACCTTATTTGAGCAGGAGGGTTTGAACCGTTGGCTCTCCTATCAGCAAGGAATAACCCTGAGAGGCACCTGCACTGAGCGTTGGTATCAACAGCCGCATGCTGCTCTTTCGTGCTCTCCAGGCACTGAACCTGCCACGCGGTCCACGAGTCCCTCGATGTTTGACCGTCTGTTGACAGACACTACACAATGCAGCAACAGGAGAGGGAGAGCAAGCTCACCTCCACCTCCTGCATGGTCTGGATGCGAACCCCGCAGCGTCTCCCTCTCTCCGCCAGCTCCTTCTCGAACGGGTCCATCAGGATGACGGAGCGCAGGCCTGGCGTTTCGCTCCTCTCCACGTGGTCGAGGAGTGTTCTGGCTTTTTCGGGTTTGTCACAAATGACTGTGGAAATGTCAGCTGGAAGAAAAGTAGCCAAATGAGTTGGTGACGGCGAATCTTTTTTAATGCAAGACTGGCTACTGGCTCATGGCTAACGTTGTATGAGTGCTGATACTCACCGAAGGCTAACATCAGAAACAAAGACATATATAACCTGATATTCACTGAAGGCAAACTTCAGAAACATAGACGTGTATAACACACATTCCTCTTAGAAAATTACTGCAATTTTAGCTAACTTAAATCAACGCTGAAGCTGTAGCTGACATCTATGATTATTCTGGGATTCAGTTCAAAATACGAAAATTGCTCACCGTGTGGGCTAAAATATCTAGGAGGTAAAATACGAAGCAGCACAGGAGTGGGTGGCCCTGGAGTAATCCCCGCAGCCAGAGCGGCCACATCCACGGCTGGGCACGGCCAGGCACGGGGGAAACGCAGCCAAGGCAGCCCCGACCCAGCACGGGGACACGCAGCTCCCCAGAAACCTCCCTAAGTGACTTCAAGACGCTCCGTGAGAAAAATCACCTGTCTTTTGGCAAGCAGAATGGACCATTCTGAGCAACAGAAGGGATTTCTGAGAAGATTACATCAGTTTTGGTTTTACCAGTGTTGACGATGTAACGGATGGCTCCAGGACCCAAGGTGTCGTAGAGGGGAACCACCACCATGGAGTAGGTGTAGCAAGCCAGCTCGGAAATGATCCACTGCAGGAGGACATCAAAGCATCAAGGTGAGAAGCGGGCCATGGGAGCAGACTTAACACACTTGAGAACAAGCTTCAAGTACAAAGCCAGCTCGTAAGTCAGGAACATTATTAATACAGAGTCAAGCTGAACTCCAAATCTCACCTCTGGACGGTTTTGAGCAAAGACCCCGATGAACTGCTCCGCGGATGGCTTGCAGCCCTGCTGAAGAAGGCCTGAGCCCAGAGCTTCCGCTCTTTCAGCCACCTGGAGTTTAGAGAGAAAAATAATGCATAAAAGAGAGGAATATAAGCAATACCGAAGTAAGCAAAGACTTAGCTTATACAAGGAGGCTCTCAAATTATCCTATTTGTTATCTAAAAGCCCAAATTTTTACGTTATCACGAGCTGGTTGGCAATGCCCCCCGGCTTTGGAGCGTGTCAGTGCCGCGTCGGGAGTGGGCAAATGGCGTCGAGCCGGTCCCCAAGAGCCGACACACGCCTGTATAACGCCGGGACGGGCCCGGCTGGGCGAACCGAGAGCCCTCGCACGGCGCGTCAGCAACCTCCCGGTCACGCATGGGCCTCGACACCCCTCCTTCTGCCCCAACACCCCTCCTTCCACAGGCAAAGGGGCATCTCCCCCAGCTCACCTCCTTGTAGGACAGCCACTGGTAGGGCTGCTTGGGCCTCCTGAACCCCAGGCAGGGGCCGGTTTCTGGAAGACAGAAGGAGCAGCACAGAAACACAGCATG
>Ga0181612_171187_pt1 | contig 10612 bp, 3 predicted proteins | sample HoacroProtozoa21_FD_119630 | JGI IMG/M metagenome (GOLD analysis project Ga0181612, IMG submission 119630) | Hoatzin crop microbial communities from Cojedes, Venezuel. Combined Assembly of Gp0051906, Gp0051904, Gp0051908
CTTGTTGAACCTCCTGAGGTTCACACAGGCCCACCTCTCCAGCTTGTCCAGGTCCCTCTGGATGGCATCCCGCCAGGTTCCTAATATGAGCATCTGTTAGATGCTTTTATGAGCAAGAAAGCTGCTCACCTGAATATAGGTGCTAGCTGCTTAAAAATGCTGGAGAAGAGTAAGCATAAGAAGGCTTTTCTACAGCATTTACCATTCAGTAGTTCCTTTAGAGATGAACAAATACGGTATTTTTTACGATGTTTGTAATGCCTGTCATCTCCTATATGAACTGCTTTGCTTTTAAATCCTGCTTAAAAATACAGTGACCCATGATGTTCAGAAAGGGTTAAACTTTCCTTGTATGCTGCCTGAACTGAAGACAGGCTTCAGTTCCATGAGGCAAGTTGCCTATTTTTGTATCAATTAGGTGTGGTCTGAAGTAGGTTCAGTATTTTCAAATATACATCTTTCTCTTTCGGAAAAGAAGTAATGCTTGGTCTTTTTTTTTTTTTTTCCAAAAGGCTTTACCCATCTGCTTTTCTCTTCTATTGTAGTTTTGTAACTGGATGCTGCAGGAATTTTAAGATTTGGCATGCACTGTGCATGGGAGAGAAATGAGCTTTTTGAGATTCCACGGTTCACACCAGTCTGCTTGTCTTCTGGTCGCTGCTTTCCAGCAAACTCTTCTGTGCTGAAGGCCACTGAGAGAACTGGAGTTAACTGGTTGCTGTAGAAATCCTTGGGGGGGGTGTTGCCTGCATAGGGTCAGACTGTCAAATTGCTCAGTTAAATTTCCTTGCTTTGCATGGTTGTTAAGAGGGGATTTTATGAGCACCTAAGTGCTGTTAATTCTTAAGGATGATCGAATTGAAACGTGTGACAAAAAGAGATACATTTACAGGTCAACTCAGAATCTCTCTGAGTTAGTTTTGCTGTGAACTGTGCTTTTTGTCACGGGCTTGCTCTTCTGAGTTTTTGATTGGATTTGCATTTGCGCGTTAGCCGTCTAGGAACACCATAGCAAGTATAGCTTGTGCGAGGAAAGCGTCATGCAGTCGCTCCTGCTTTTGAGCTTCTCTTCTCGTTCTCAAATTATACTCCATCCTCACATTCTTCATTGAGATCTCTAATTCTACACCAGATAGTCACCATCTGCAAGTGCACTTCAGCATGTTCTTCTCCATCCTTTTCCAGTTTCGACTGAAGACTTTTTGAGGGCTTAAATTGTGTATCAAACTTACTCTTTCTGAATAATCACCACCAGCTGTCTTGCAGGTCACTCTTGTCCCTTTCTTTCTGTAGTCAGTTAACACACTTACTGTCTACACACAAAGCAGTTCTCCTCTGCCACCTTGCATCTCTCTCCTCTTTCAATCCAAAACAGAATGCTGGATTTCGGAGATGCAGATCTGCTCCTTTGGGCTCACTGCCTGACTTCTGTTGGAAGGTTCTCTACCTAATCCGGACTCCTAACACCAACTGTGTTCATTCGCTACCTTACCAAGCTAGCCTCCTGGCCCCTGCTATAGCCTTATGTCTGTTCCATGGACCACAAGTTAGGGATTTCTTATCAAAATTGTTGGTTGCATATTGTGCAGTGAAGGGGTATGGGTTCAGTAGGAGAGGTACAGGTGTGTATGATATCTTTCTTGCTGCTGACTTTTTCAGATCGTCAGTGCTGCATACTTACACCCATTTTCTGTTTGGAGCAACTCTTTGAGAGTATCTGAAACTCTGTGTCCAATTCCTAAAAGACCTCAATGGTAGAAGCACAAAAGTTCAGCATCTGTAAGACAGAAGGATTTGGGTTTGTCATAAATACTTGTTCTGAATTTTATTTGCCTTTAAGAGACAGAATTCATTCCAGCAGTTCCTTGACATAGTTTACCGTCCTAGCAGTAACAAAAATAATTGTCTAAAAGCAGAAAAGATTAGGTTAGATCCAGGCTGTAAACAAATTCATCTTAATGGTCTGTCATTCATTCATTTAAAGGGGTGAGGATCTCTCCTTGAATAAATAAAATACACGAACTTGTATTCTAACACAGCTTTATTTTTTTAGAAACTCTGTGTGTGTGTGTAACTTCCTCACAGAGCTCTACAAATAAATAAAACCTGGCTCTGTTCCTGTAGGCACTGTGTTGCATGCATACAGTAAAGTACATGTACTGTTCCTTTGAACCCAGTGGACTTGAGCTGGAATGATTTTTTTTTTTTTTTTCCGGGATTGGATTCCTGGGAATATTTTTTTCAGCTCTTTGTGTTTTGGGGTTAAATAAAATGAAATTTTATGACATTTTGTAGGCCTCATCTGAGCTGAGTCTTCAGTCTCTTAGACCGCTCAGTCTGTATAGTGCCAGTCTGTTGCTTCAATTAGTTTTTAATTGGTTGAAGAGAGCTGTAGTCCCTTTCACAGCTTAGTGTGAATAAGGAGAGGAGGAGGAGGAGGAGGCCGGTAAGGTTGACTAAATCTGAGGAAACTCTGCTTACAAAACAAACCCTTCAGTTACCACAGTAAAAGCATTCTGCTTGGGTGGCTTTCTGACAATACAGGGGCGGGGGGGGGGGGGTTGTTTGTTTAATTTTAAAAGCTGTTCCAGTTTACTGTGAGGGGAGTGTGTGAAGTGTGTGTTTGTTTCCTTTGCCCCTCTCTCTCTTTTTACTCCTTGGGGTAGAAGCTGGCCCTGGCAGGCTGTTTGCTACCTTGCAATGGGACACTCCCGAGCTGCCCTCTGTACCGAGCCTGTTCTGTGTGTCCTGGAGTGGACTCTGAAACACAGGAACTATGGAGCTGAACTTTTGTTCCTTATTGTAAGATATGCACGCAGCAATAGAGTAAATAAAACTGTCCTTGTTTTCTTCCTCTTGTTGTCTTTGAAAGGTATATTTCTGCAACATACATCTCATGTAAGTGCATCAGAGCCTCTCAGCTGCGAAGCTGTATGTTTTGGCAGTTGGGGTGTAGGGTAGTTGTGGCTTTTGGCACCTGGAAAGGCGTTGCAGGGACTTGGGAACTGTGGGTTAAGCATGAGCTAATATTAGCAGAACCATAACTAAAGTTGCTGTTGTCTAAGGCTCTGACTCATGAGGTTTTCTGGATTCAAGAGTGGAGCTGAGATGTCGCTGTCCCTTAGCAGTAGTGTTCCTCTGCTTTCCTCTGCCCCAAAGCAGAGGTAGGTTGACAGTAAGGCTGCCTGCTGTGTTAGTGTTAACTGCCATCAACTTCAGTTCAGATTTGTAAGGTGAGTGAACTGCAGCAGTTGAGGAGCGTGCCCACCTCCATTAGGCTGCCCTGATGCAGCCGGGAGGAAAACCTGCCGGAGGGGTGAGATCAGCCACAGCTGCCAGCAAGAGCATCTTCAAGTGCTTCAGCTAAATCACCCGGATCCTGAGTCAGTGCCCTGTGCTGTCTCTGTAGGGCTTCCAAACGCACAAGCTTTTCAGATGAATCAGAAGTGCAGGCCCTTCTGAACTACATGTTCCAACTGCCTGTAAAGATGAGCAGTGCAGATGTAATTCTCGTTTGCCTGTTGAGGTTCTCTTTGTAGTGGAGAGTGGAGAGTTGTTATTGGGGGTTCTTTTTTATTTCTATTTTACTATTATTTAAGGAGACTTTCCTGAGGATTACTCCAAAGCTATGGCCAGGCTCTGCAGCTGTTTAACTGTCTGCAGCTGCTGAACTGCAGTCTCTGTGGCTCTGTGTATTTATTTTAGCACAAACTGGTTTCGGGTTTTATTTCATGTGCGCGCTCAGTCTCCTGCAGTCATTCTGTGGGCTTTGTTTTGGGTGAGCTGCTATATCAGAGCCTAGCAGCACACTAGCAGATTTGGTCTTCCTTTTCTTACAGATCTGTTTTGAAAAATGGCTTTGGTGCTCACCAAATATCACGAGGGCACAATAATTTCTAGTTCCAGGGACAACTGAATTAAAACAACTGGGAGCATTTTAAGACTCTTACATCACATCAGTTTTGACTCCTGTGTTACCACGGCCCACATTACTACCCCTCGTTTCCTTGGTGCCATCTCCACAAGCACCTGTAGTGACCAGTCACTCTGTGTTCACTGCCTCCTCTTTCTTTAGCCAGGAAGTAATGTTTGCTTCCTTGCTGTTGTCTGATGGGTCAGAGTTGTCTGGGGCTGCTAGATGGGTGGCATTGGGTGTTGTGGTGGGAGATGTGTGTTTTGATGGGGGTGCAGCTTGGCTGGGAGCATGTATTCATCTCCACCTGTTGGGACAAGCCCTGTCACCTTTCTTTAAGGCCAGGCAAACCAAAGACATTCCCTAAGTCAGCTCCGGGCTTTGGATTAGATACGTTTCTGTCTGATGCCCTAAGATGATAGCTGTCTTTAACCTTCTTCAGGGCTAAGACTAATGCACTGATGGCTGTGCTTTTAAATCCAGTGTCATAAACTGACTTTCCCCTCCCAGCTGTGCTTGGGAAGAGTATTTGCATAGCCAGTACTGTTAATATCAAAAGCCCTGTTAAACGATGTAATGGGAGAATCTGGACCATTGAGTACAGTTGGCAGCACGTTGTACGCTGCCGCTCGGTGTGCACTGTGAACTTCCTTACTTTCAGTGACTGCTCATTAGGTGGACTCTGAATCCCTTTGTTTATGGCAGTACATAGGAGGAGATTTAAAAGAACAGAACAGAGCTGTCAAAACAGCTTAATTCTCTTTTCCAGCAAAGATCTAACTCAGCAGCCTGTAAATTTCCAAACCAACCTGTTGCTGATTTGCCTGTGGTTTGTCAGCAGACGACTTAACCTTGACAGCTCCTGGTAACACCTGACATGACTATAGCTCTGGAGTCACAACTCTAGCCATGTTGGCAGGTGGGAGAGTCTGTTTGGCTGTTCGTAACTGCTTGGCTGTATTTTTCTTCTGGTTGTACCTACCATCTCTTGGAAGACTGATTTAGTGGTTTGTTTCTTCCTGCAGGTAACACGACCAATAGTTAGATAAAACTGTGAAAAATTTCAGGTGAACAAGATTTTTGAGCTCCTTTTTCTCTTAAAGTGCAGATCTTAACTAGATAGAGCACTTGGAATAAGTGTCTCTTAAGTCAAGTAAGTGAATGTTCATAAAACTTCCCCTTGCATTCCTTTATCTTGGACATGTAAGAAAATTTTAAGAATGAGAAAGTCCTGACCCATTTTTCACCACTTCCTCTCATACCACAAAAAGCAAAATAATCTAGCACAGTGTTACTTGGTTTTGAGGCATGTTTGGGGTGGTTTCTGTTTACCGTTAACACTTCTAAAAGATCCTTTTTTAGAATACCTTTGACAATGGTATTTTCATGCCCCTTTTTGGAGATTTGTGCATGTAGAAAAGGGAATTTGGGGTTGTAAGCTTTGCTTTTTGGTTTTTCATTTTCTTGCTAAAATTGCTTACTTTCCTCCCTGTAGATGGCTGCTCTGAGCTCCAGTGCTGCATACCCTTTCAGAATACCAAGACACAGACAATCTTAAAACAATAAAGGAATTGTTTTCTTTCCCATGGATTCCTTTTTTTCATGTAGTAAATAGAATTTGATTTTTTTATTTATTTTTTTTTTTTTAATTTTGAACTGAAAGAGGACCGTTGGTCATCTTGACACCCTGAATTCTCGTAGTGGCTGAGGTGATTGTGGAATTTTTTGACAGACGATTGAGAAAGTGTGTGATCACCCATACTGCTAGAATTGTACACATATAGTGCTTGAGACATGATGCCTACTTTAGTCCTTGGCTGTAGGACTGTCCAGTGGGGGGGGGGGAGGAAGGCAACTCTTCTTTCTGCCCCCACGCTTCTTTTCCCTCTTTTCTGGAGTAAATGCTTTGCCAGCTGAAAGCTAGCAGCTGCGCAACAGGAGAGTGCCGAAATATGATAATATAGAGAGCTTGGTAAAGGATGACACGAGGGGACTGTCCCTGACACGTCATCTGCTACCTGTGGGCCTATGGCAGCCTACTCTGCCGTGCTACCTCGTCAAAGTGTCAGACCTCCACACCAACACTGCTGTTTCTGCTGTCCTTTTTCTACGGAGCTAGGACAGCCCTTTTCTCTGGGCACACAACACTGCTGTGGTTGATGAGGCTGTGCTGTCAGCGTTTGTAACAAGTTAGCTTGCTGTGGTATTGTTTTTGAACCTTGGGCTTCTTCCTTGTTTTTAGCTTTGCTTCATAGGGAAAAAGTTCTTATGTGATGTTAAAATGTGTTTGAATTGTCTGTCTGGCCAGTAAATTCAGCGTTGCATTGGAAAGTTTCAGCCAAAGCTTACAGGAGTGGAAACCTCCAGCTATTATTTCCATGGATTTTGTGACAAAGGGCCTCTGGATAGAAGAGAGGAGTCTTGGTCAGACCCTGTGGCTGCAGGTAAAAAGCCAGTAACTCCACCCTTTATTAGGCACTGGAGAATCTGCCAGGGCGAAAGCTGCTGGCAGCCCGACCTCTTTCCCTCTGCCTGGAACTACGGGTTTGTTTCAGTTTGTGCTTCCACACCGCCCTTTGTGCGAGAGTATTTTTGGAGCAGGGAGCTGCGAGATACGTTTCTGTGTTTCTCTGCTCCCCATCTGTTACCGTAGCCGCCTCCTGCTGTCGCTGCCTCAGGAGAGGCTGTACCACAAGGGACGATAGCAGTAAAACCAGATGTGTTACCTGTGCTTTCAGTTTGTGGGTTACCTGGTCCTGGTGCTCAGTGTTCATTGTGCCTGTCAACAGTAGCTTCAGTGCTGCTGATAGTGTGGCTAATGTTGATGTAGTACTACTGCAGGCGACAGTGCCGTCACTTGTCTCTTTTCCTGTTGCCCTACCAGGAAACAGGAGTATGGACATTTTTGCCTGTGGATTCAGTCTTGAGTGGACCCTAATAAAGTGTTTACAATGCACAAAGTCTGCTGCTTCTTGGAAAAAAAAAAGTGCTGACTTCAGTAAGTAGAATAAATTTGTCTGAAATAGTTTTAGGGAAGTATAGCATGTGCTGAAGGGGGAAAAAATAACACTTCTTCTTTTAGCAACATCTGTTAAAAGGAGGGTGCATGCTTGATTTGCAATTAATGATAAAGTCAACAGACTGTAATTTAAAAAAAGAAAATAAACTTGAGCTACTCTTGACTATAGGCAAACTGCAATTTACCCTAACTTGTTTATGTCTACCTCATTGTGAGAAATATCTCTTATGGTTGACAAAACCCCATTAAGGCCCAGAGAAGCAGAAACCTGCTGCCTCATTACTCTGAGTTTTCTGCCCTTCTCTTAATTCTGTGCTGTGCCATAGGTGGGATCAGAGGAAGCTCGGTTGTGTTTGCCTCACATCTTTTCCTATAGCGTTAGTTTCTTCTTTGCTGCCCAAGGAAGCTGTTTAAAAATGGTTGGTCTTGCAGCTTTTTAAGCGGCATATTTGCTTGTTGCAGTTCAGCGTTGCTCAGGGATGGGCAGGACTGGCTGTGGGGTGAGGTGAACGGAGCTGACAGGGAAGCAGGGGGAGTGAGGAGCAGAACGTGAGGCTTTTCTCCCTGTTAGAATGTCTTCTGGTCTGCCTGTACAGGATATACAAGGCAGATCCTACTGAGTTTGGAGATATGGAAACAGTGACCTAAATACGAACAACCCATGTGCAAAGCAAAAATAAGTATATTTCGGAGAGCAGCTGTGGAGCCGCCTTGTATTTCTGCCAGTGTCATCTCTTTGGTTAGCACGTGTTTTATTGCTGGAGTATTAACTTCTGCTTATGCTGAACATCCCTTGCAGCAAAAGAGAAGTTAAAAGCAGTGGGAAGATGTTTCTGGAGGCTGGTGACACGTGACAGAGAAGACTGTTGCCTGTGTGTAGTGTGTACAAATGTGCAGTGTGTGTGTATATGAAATCAATGTATGTTGTTGAACCATCATAAGAGGAGGGAAAGCCTGGATGCTGATGATGAATAGCAGGAGGAGTGGCTGTCACCAGTAAGCGACAAATCTTGTCCACCCTTGGTTGCTCTGGGAGGCTCCCAGGTGTGCTGTGGGACACATGGGCTGAGCAGGGCCAGAAATCTCGCTTTGCTTTCAACCTCAAGCCATCTCGCTGGGTAAATTAAGTAGCTTTGAAATAGTGAAGTATTTTGTGTTACTGAAATGCTCAACATTGTAGTAAACCCCAGGCCTTTATTTTCTTATTGAATATAATCCTTCCAGCTGTAATCAGATTTTATTTTTTATAGAGAGGGGTCTTTGTTGACCCAGGCCACATAAAATTGTTAAGACAAAATGTGCCCACTTTAAAATGGGAACTTAACTGTGTCACGTGGAGCTTTCAGAGTTGATTTTGCTGAACAAGCAATATGCACCTACGTGTACTTGGACCTCATCTATATGCAGCAGCTCACTGTTTCACTGTGCGTTTGCAATCCATGCCATACAGCACCTATTCTTCCCTTGTAGGCAGAAGGCAGCAGTACAGAAGAACATTATCTGGAGATGTTTTCATGGAAATAGCTGCACAGCTGGTTTAAGCACTTCTGTAGCAAAATAAATTGCATTTATATTTCTGATTGTACCAGAACAGCTATTCCAGTTTGGAGCAACTTCTCTGACTGTTGTCACAAAAACCGTCCTGAGCAAGCCTTGATTATTGACAGTGTTGTTGTGCCTCTCTGTGTGACTGCGATAGTAACAATCATACTGTTAAAGACAGGTAAATTTAAAGCGTTGCAGGGATTCTTTGTGTGCTGAATCAAAACAGTGTTATTTAAATATTCCTACCTTTAAGACACAGGTATAAAAAGTCTGGCTATTAGTGTCACATGATGTTGAAAAGAATTCTGAGTGCATTTGAAAGGGGTTCTTTTACTACATTTTCTATTCAAAGGAAGATTTATAGCTCTGTAAATAGAACTGCAGTGTGTGTCTGGCCTTCCTCGATGTAATTTTACTAGTTCAAATTGATGTCCCGATCTCTTCAACCTGATGCATCCTTATATTGTCACCATGTTTTATTTTCTTCACTGGATTTGTGTAAGTTATTTTCCATATTGGTGTCACATGCCAGTTTCTGGGTGGTTGATGTGAAAAGGGCAAGAACAATGCAGCATACACAAAAAGAGTACTTATGCGCTCATACCATTTGGTGCATTTACACACAGTTAGAGCAGAATAAGAACTTACTTACAATTTGGGCTTTTTGAGCTGGTTATTGTATCAAAGCATGATTTCTCTTTTTATTTAAAAGCTAGGAAGCTGGTTCTATACAGGTGTGGCTGTGGGAGTTGGATTCCACCACACCCATCCCAAGGCAAGTGCCCAGTCACAGCAAGGAAATCACACGCAGTGTTCTCTCTCTTGCTACCCAGATGTAGCCAGAAGCTGCAGAGTAGATTTGAGTACTGGAAGTAGAAGAGCTTGCAAGGCTATATAGCCTTTCAGTTACTAAAAGTAGTAGTAAAAGTTATTTTTGTTCCTCACATAAATAATTCTGTGTCAGTCAGTTTAGCACCTTCATTTGTTCAGAGCAGATTTTTGATAAATTCTGTGCAGTTTTTTCTGTGGAAGTGTTTTGGATTTGGAGGGGGAAATAAAATTGGTTTTACTTTTCATTCTGCTAGATAGTGTGGTCTTGTGGTAGAAACAACAGAAGTCAGAAAATCCAGGTTCCACATTAAGCTTTCTCTCAACTTCCCTTGTAACTGTAGACAAGTAATCTTTTCTATCACTACCTAATTTGTGTGCACAAATCATCTTCCGTCAACTTTCCTACAGTTTTACATCCACAGTTACTTACAAGTAGGATTTATGTCTCCTGTTAAAGGCCAAAAGGTAGCAGCACTCCCTTCAATGGTACTGGCGTAAAACAACTGAAAAGACGCTTTGCTGTGTGGAAATAAATATTGAGTGCTGACAAATTCTCTTCACAGAAGTTCTGTGGCCGCACAGCACCGTTGTTAATCCAGTCTTACAAGACTGCTGTGTGGTGGAGAAAAATGATCCCTGCTTTGTATCTCTGAAACTGAAATACAGAGAATTTGTGGAGAAGTCCTCTCTGTACTGACATGTATTATATGAGTGCAGATTTATAGTAGCAAGACACTGCATAAGTGAGAAGGAAACTGCAAGTTATACCCTACAAACTGGGGGGGGAAAAAAAAAGGAGTGGGGGGCATTTATCTGAATATAAGTCATGTTAATATTGAGGTAATTTTCAAAAGTGTTTGGTCGTATGTGATCAGGGTGGAAGCTGTTGCAGAACATTGTATTGAGATAAAGCAGCACCAGTGAAGCAGAGTTAGGGAACTACAGGCTGGTCAGCCTCACTGCCATCCTGGCAAAAATGGTGGAGCAACTCATTCTGGAGGTCATCATTAAGCAAGTGGAGCAGAAGGTTATCAGGAGTAGTCAGCATTGACTCACCAAGGGGAAATCACGCTTGACCAATCTGATAACTTTCTATGATGGCGTGACTGGCTGGGTATATGAGGGGAGAGCATTGGATGTTGTCTTGCTTGACTTCAGCAAGGCTTTTGACACTGTCTCCCATAACATCCTCATAGGGGAGCTCAGGAAGTGTGGGCTGGATGAGTGGTCAGTGAGGTGGATTGAGAACTGGCTGACTGGCAGAACTCAGAGGGTTGTCATCAGCGACACTGAGTCTAGTTGCA
>Ga0181612_182197_pt1 | contig 10612 bp, 13 predicted proteins | sample HoacroProtozoa21_FD_119630 | JGI IMG/M metagenome (GOLD analysis project Ga0181612, IMG submission 119630) | Hoatzin crop microbial communities from Cojedes, Venezuel. Combined Assembly of Gp0051906, Gp0051904, Gp0051908
CCTCCCTGGGCAGCCTGGGCCAGGGCTCCGGCACCCTCAGAGGGAAGAAGTTCTTCCTCAGGTTCAGCTGGAGCTTCCTCTGCTCCAGTTTGTGCCCGGTGCCCCTTGTCCTGTTGCTGGGCACCACTGGAAGGTGTTTGGCATCCACACGAGGGGCGGCTGTGGTTCCGCGGGCTGTGGACTGCACAGCCGGGATGGGGCTGGAGGAGTTGTGTGCACCAGAGCTGGGTGAAGCTGGAGGTGACACCTGCCTCAGGACAGCACTGGGACTTTGGTGTGGTCATTTAGAGCAGGTTTGTGTCCAAAGTGCAGGAAAAAAGAAAGGTGTGGAAATGTGTATGGTTACACAAGAGCTTGAGAATAATTTGGTAGCTGTTGTTACCACCATAGTGATTGCAGAAGATCTACAACTTGGGTCATGCTTAATTTCTCCTGCTGTATTTTAATGTAGAAAACTCCAGGTAAACCAACCTCACCTACAATTATTTTCACTGAAAATATAACTAGAAAACTGGTGCCTCCTCAGACAGCCCCGGGGTTATTTTCCTCTTGGATCTGGAAAATTGCTCAACTCCTCAGTTAATGGGGAGGGGAGGAAAGGAAGCAGCAGATGAAGGAGGCACTGGGAGGGCAGGGGGCACAGAAAAAGCATTGCCAGCGGTCGGGGGTGTGTGGTGAGCGTGCGTCAGGCGGTAATGGCAGGGGCTGGTGTGGGGTGTGAGGACTTGGGGGTGTTTAAGGTCTGGGGCTCAAGGGGGTGGGAGTTAGGTCAGAGCGGTCAGGTTTCTCAACAGAAAAATAAAACAGCAAATTACTGTTTATTCCTGTGTGACTCTGTTCCTGCTCAGCAGGGAAGAGCAGAAGTGTAGGTTAGCGCTGATGAAAGAGGGAAAGTTTAACGTGAGAAAGCATTTAAATACGGGTTTTGGAGAGCTGGGAGACTGCGGGGCTCAAATGGATGGGGCTTGCTTAGGGATGCTGAAAGAAAAAGCAAATGCCTGGTTAGTGCCTGCACGCTGTGCAGCCGGGGGACCCAGAGGATCTGGGTTATTGCCTTCCTGACCTGGCTCCTCTGCCTCCTCCCTGACGTTGCCTCCTTCCTCTGGCCTGCTGAGGGCAGTTTACGCTGAGGTTCAGGCTTCCCTCCCTGCTCTTGCTTCCTTCCATGCACAAAGCACAATTCCTACACTTTCACCCGGCTGGAGCCCATTATACAGAGAGTTTTATCGCTACATCTATGTCATGATCAGGAATTAAGCTAATTGGAATAACATGCTTTATTTTCCTACGCTGCCTAGGCATTTCAGCAGGTTATTTCTGTTGCAACCTTCTTTATTGCTAATTCATTGTGACATTAAGAAGTGTAATACATCAGCTTTTCCCTAATACATGTTTCCACTTTTTTACATGTTAATGAGGACATTTAACGTATTTCTTCAGAGATAATTGGATTCTAAGGCTCCCTGTGGTAATGCACTGAAAGCCAGCTAGCAGCCTTTAATATCTAAAAGACTTTCTGCATTTGAATAATCCCACAATTAAAATTAGGAATTAATCTCTTGGCTGAAACAAGGTTTTTGAGGATACTTTTCTTGTTTTGAGACAGTTCTAATACATATGTTAACTATACTTACGGAGAAGTTAATTAAGCCCTTCCTTTGCATTCGTACCCCAGAACTCACAAAGGGGCACAGGTATTTCAGATTATCTTGTTCCTCTCGCCCGTTGATCCTCCTTGTGAAGGCAGGGTTTTTCTGTGCTTCCTTTGCTCTGAACTTATCCAGCCAGCTGTTTGAATTCAAAACATAGAAGCCATCATTGAGTAAATTATGTTTTCTGAAGGTGCAAAGGAACAGAAGTGCATTTAAACAGCTTTAGGTCTGGAAAAGGAAAGGAAAGGATGATATACAGCTAGCCAGTGCAGAGAGAGCACATGTGAAATTCTGTATCTCATTTGAAGCAAATCTTTAGCAAGTAGACGAAGAATAAACCAACCAAACATGGAAATGGGGCAGGGAGGAAGGTGAGATGAGATGATCCCACATTTACTGCCGTGAAGAATGATTTCGCCTCCCTCTGAAGGCACCTGCTTTTCCCTGTAAGGAGAGGGACTCCCGGCGAGGCAGCGTGCTGTGTGGCAGTCCTTCATCCCAGGTATTTGGGAATGCTGTTAACTGATGGATGTTCAAGACAAAATGAATCACGCAGCTACTACTCGTTACCTCCAGCCCAGAAGACTGCAGGTCCTGCTTTTTAGCTGTCATCAGAAAACGAGCTCTGACACTGCTTCTATGTTCCTTGCTTTTGAACTTCTCCAAGCCCCGGCAAGACATGTCCTCCTGCCTTCCCGTGCCGTGTACCGCCAGAGGACGCTGCGGGTGTGCATGCACGGACACACGTGTGCGTGCGTGCTGCGGTGCCCAGGCCAGGCGCCTGCCTGCACAGACACACGGTGTGCGTTTGGTGTGGGCAGCTGGGACGCCATCCCTCCCGCCGAGTCTGCTGCCCGCACCCAGACGCGCTCCCGGAGCCAGCCACGGGGTTTAGCTGGGGAAAATCGGTTTCTGGGCAGAGCTCTGACTGTAAGCCAGGTTTTTGTGGTCATGCTCAGAGGCTGGGCAGGTGTAGCAGCCCGTCTGCGAGCACTCCTCTTTGATTTTCTTTCCCTGCTGTATCATCCTGAGCTCGGAGCCATCGCCCCTACCACGTGTGGGGACAGTGGCTGGGGATGGAGGCAGCGGCAGTTGGCTCCTGCTGCCCGTGGAGCTCGCTGCCTCATCCCGGGCAGTCAGAGGAGGTGGGCTGGGACGGGACAGGGCAGTTGGTCAGTTGTGGTCTCTGATGGCTTGCTCCACTTGAAAGCTGAGGGTTTGGTGGAGACCTGAGTCACCTCTTGTGGCTGTGGTGGCAGTGAGTCACGGGCAGCACTCATTCCGGCTGCTCCCCTTAGTGGTGGGGAGAATTTCGGTGCCTTTGCCCGTTAGCTTCCTCACTGCCCAGCATACCAGTGAGAGACTTTCAGTGCCTTTTGCTCACTCGTTTTCAGAGGAAGCTGCAATTTTGGGTGATGACTTAGTCTCAGGTTTAGTGTCTTCTCTGGTTGGGGTGGAAAGCTGCCTTCTGCTCTCCTGAAAAGCAGCTCTGGCCACCAAGGAGTATCCACAGGAGCACTGAGGGCAGCTGAAGAGAAAGCGATTAAGAAGTGCTCAGAGGTGGCTGTGCTGCAACAACGGGAGCATTGTCTAGAGCAGAGGGTGGAAGGGGGCAGAGAGGACGTGTTGGGAAACACGACCTGATAGAAACCCCACCAAAGCCAGGCTGGCAGTGTGGTGGATCTGGCTGGGTAAGGCGCTGCCGGGGAGCAACAAGGCGTTGTGTTGGGCTGGCAGCCGAGGACCGGAGCGGGTGCTCTGGGGCGAGACAGAGCTTGCCTGGCAGGGACACGTATCTTGGCAGCCGTACGGCAGTGCTCGGTGAGCTGAACAGTGCAGGTCTGGAAGCTGCTCGCACAAGGCTTGGGCGGTGGCAGCAGGGGGGACAGCCAGGCTGATGCATCTTGTCCTGCACTGTGCTGCCTGCGCTGCCTGCGAGAATGCAGCTCCTGCCTGCCCTGCCCGCTCCTTTCCTCTTTCCCAGAGAGATGTACAGACAGGGAAATCACCTGCTTCCTTTTTTTCATAGCGGTTCATTTTTCTTTAGCCTGGCTTTCCGAAGAAGTAAAGCCTCTACGCTCCCGCTTGTAATATCCTGACCTATTATTTGCAAGAAAAGTTGACACAGTGGCATGGTTGAAACAAATGGTAAATCTCTACTAGTTTCACAAAAATTGGTAGAGACCTGGTTAAGCTGTTGTAGTAGAAAGCACTAATCGGTTCTCCCTTCACTGGGCTGTTGGACGCAGGACGGGCAGTGGAAACCAGGCTCTACCAGTTCTGCCCATGACCTGCCTTGTTAAAGAGCAACGTTTCTGTTTGTTTAGACTGGGAAGGTGTGCTGGGCTTTGGCAGGCTCCCAGCCGTTCTCAGAAGCTTCTTGCCTGGGTGTACATTTGTGCTGAAGTTTAGAGCTGTGCCCTGCTCAAAACGGAGCCAGTCGCAGCCCATGGGCAAAAGTCACCTGGTCCTGAACCCAGCAAGATGCTGGATGGGAGCCTGAAAACCAGAAAGGGAAAAAATGGGATGAACAAACCAAATTTGGAGCTGACGTGGCAATGGCTGAACTTGTTATTTTTGTTAAACGCTTCACTTAGTGCAGCTTGTGTGTGTTTTGAAGAGTTACCTGGACGTGCTAAGCGGTGCTGACCTCTCTGTGTTTAGTAAAGGGTGGGAGATGCTCATTTTAACTGGACTTCTCAGTCTCTTCTCTGTGCCTGGAAGACTGTCTGGAGCTGGTGAGTCAGGCCGGGGGAATGCGGGCTCCAGACTGGCACCGCTCACAGGGCAGACCTGCAGCAGTTGACCTGCTCTGAAGGATTGGCTTCCTAAAATGACTGACCTGGCTCCATGAAATAAGCAGTAGCAGCCCTGGGATACTGCTTATGGTCCTTCGTCTCAGTGCCAGCTAAGATGTCCCTGCGCCAGCTCTCAGCCTTGTTGGCCATGCTTGAGAAGTAAGGTCCTCAAGTTCTGTTTGCAAACAAAGCTTGGCCAAACCCGGGCTGGATGGCATTTTGTCTTTCCTTCCTCTCTGTAGGAAAGGGATAAATTACTAGCTGATGTGAGGAATGCCACAATCACACCTGGTGCCTCTTCCAGCTGTACCAATTACACTCCACCCTGATGATGATGAGGTGTCACAAGGCAGGAATAATGACAGATGGCCAAGGGGAGGAGATTGTGGCAAAGGGAACATGAGAACCGTCAAAGGAATGAAGAGCTGGGGGAAGGCAATGAGCAGGCTGCTCATGAATTCTGAGATGAAAACACAGTACTTCCCCAGATAGCAGAGACCAGTGAAAGGAACTAGCTGGCTCTGGACCTCTTCCTGCTGTGCTGCTTTACCACCAGCGCTGCAGGCCTGGGGCTGGGATCAGGGCACTGCAGCCTGGCCACAAAGATCATCCCTGCCCCAGATTGCTCAAACAAAGAAACGCTGAAGTGACAGTCGATGCACCTAACAAAAAGGACAAGTTTTTCTAGGTTTAGTTTTCGTATAAAACATGACATACTTATGGCGCTGGATGGACTGTGGAGTCCTTTAAACAGCTAAAGAAACCTTCACCTTGGTCTTGATGAACACCTCCAGCGTAATGACACTTGAGAAAAGGAAACTCGCTGCCTGGGCTGCTGTGCTGGAGGAAACGGCTCAGTCTCCAGGCTTTATTTTATTGGAAAGCACCCAGGATGATGCCAGCACAGTCTGAGCAGCAGCAGACGGGTGTTTGGAAGTCGGATGTGCTGGGATGGGGCGCACTGTGTTGGCATAACCAGGAATGTTGGGGTTGGGAGGGGAAGTGCCAGCCAGGGCGATGCCAGTGTGTAATGGGAAGTTCTTTTTTGTAACCGAGATGATGTGGGAGAACACAGTGATTTGTAAAGGACAGCCTGGTAATAGGGTGTCCAAAGAGCATCTTCTAACAAGGAGCGGAGCTTATCTTACTTTGCAAGGGCATATTTGGTACTCCAGTAAGCAGTGTTCCTCTGCTTATCGTCTTTGCTGGTTCATTTTAGTTGTCATTTTTATGTTCCTATAGGCGATCTTCACTAATGTTTGATTTATAGGTGAATCTAATACTGCAGATCTAATCTAACTCAAAAGAATCTCATTACAACATAATGGGTGATAGATGTAGTTTCAGGCACGGTAATCTGGCATAATGTCTGGAGAATGATATCTGTTGATTTATTTACTGGGCAAAAAATGGAAACAGCTGACAAACTTTTCAGGTTCATCAAGATTTATTCCCTCAGTCTAATAAGCTGCGATTGTTGCTATGCTATAAAGACTTGTTTCATCTCTTTGCAAATACACAGAGAGCGCAAACGCATGGAGATATTTTATTTGAGGTGCGTGTGGAGGCAGAAAAATCCTTTCGAGCAGAGAATGTTGAAGACCCAGCAAACAAAGTGCCATGATCCAACAAAAATGGCTCTCACTGAGCAGCTGTTTACGGATGCCTGGGCTGGTTCTTAGAATTTTTCCAGGCTGCCTTGAGCTGGGTATGTCTTCTTGCAGTGGCAGCAAACTGCTGTGTCAGCAGAGAGCAGCTTGCGACCAAGGGCCCCGGGGAGTACGGAGAGCCTGGGGTGCTGGCACCGAGTCCGATAGGGCTGCTGGGCGAGAAATGCCGGATGATAGATCAGTTACAGGGCAGGCAGCTGCCGGAATAATTGGCATATCCTTCTCCCCCTGCTCTTTCTGTGGTTTTAAAAAAGCTTTATCCACCTACTGCATCAGGTTGCTGGTAATATTTAAACATACAACTCCGGTTCTGGGGAAAGCTGTTATGTGACGAAAACTTTTAATTCTACAGAGTTTTACCCAGCCTTCAGCTGGACGTTGTGCAATAAAACTCCCATTTCTCAGCGTTACTCCTTCTCCTGGTGTTTTCTGCAACTTCTTTCTGTTCAGTGTTTGCTCTTCCTTCACCCTAAATGCTGTCATTTTGTATCTCCTTAAAAGACCTTTCTCCAGCTATGTTAAAATGATGCCTTTGAGCTACTTTTCTCAATATTCTCATAATAATTTCAATCTAAAAGACCATTAAAAAAAAAGGATAGAAAACCCAAAGGCAAAATCATAACTGAATTTAAGACAGACTATGAAAGTTGTTATTTGTACGTGGGTAGTAAAAAGGTTGAAGATGACGAAATGGGTCTCTGTGAATGAAATTAACACTTGCATTGCACTTTTGCCATTAGTATTGCAGTTAACATTAAGCAATAAAAATAAGAGCCATAATTAACCAATGATTGAAAAGTATTTTTTTTATTGAACATGGAGCAATTCTCTCTCTTGTTGTTACACATGAGAAGCAGAGAGACTCACCAGAGGAGGTCTCGTTTATGCGGGGAAACCTCTTCCTCACTGCGTGCCCACTGCTGTCGCTCTTATTTCTTGCCCCGCAGCCAGTTCTGACACCTGGAGAGGCACCGCTCCACGATGGCGGCGGTGCGGCTGTTGAGGCGGAAGGGTGCTCGCGGGGACGGGCGGGCGGCGGCACCCTTGGCTGTGCCCTTGGTAGAGCTGGTGTCTGCGGGTCCCGCGGTGTCCTGGGGCACGCACAGCTCCACGGCGCTCTGCGGTGTGCGTGTCCCCGTGGGTTCTGCGGCGCTCTGGGACACGCATGGCTCCGTACAGATCACGCTTTGGGATGTGCAGGGATCCACGCGTGTAACCGAGCACTGATCAGGGCAGGGATCACCAATAGTCACACCCTGAGCACAGCAGGGCTCCTCCGTGTAGGTCTCGAGCACCTCAAGGGTGCAGGGCTCCACAGATGAGATCGGGTCCTGCAAGGGGATGTTTTCCACGCAGGTCCCAGCTGTCTCAGGGATGCAAAGCTCCACCGGCGAGACTGGAGGCTGGAGGGGAAAGGTCTTCACACAGGTCCCAACTGTCTCGAGGGTGCAGGGATCCATTGCTGAGGTTGGGTGCTGCACGAGGAAGGTTTCCACGCAGGTCCCAGCTGTCTCAGGGATGCAGGGATCCACTGGTGAGATTGCGTGCTGGAAGGGGAAGTTTTCCACACGTGTCCCAACTGTCTCAGGGGTGCAGAGCTCCACTGGCGAGGCTGTGGGCTGGAACGGGAAGTTGATCCCTCCCTTGCTTTGAGGAGGGTCACAGGGGGTTGCTGCTGGGCACACGCAGGCACCCACGCATGGAGGTGCGCAGGAGTCCAAGGCAGCTGCCTGCTCAAGGCAGCAGGCATCCCCAGGCACGGGGACAGCCGGAGGTGGGCAGGTTGGCCCAACCTGAGGGCAAGCATCCAGGCAGGTGACTGCACCCTGACGCGGGTAGGGGTCCATCTGGACAGTCTGCTCAGGGCAGGGTTGCATGTCCTGCACGGGGCAGGCATCCAGGTCCACCACAGCACAGTGCGATGGGCGAGTGTCAGCGTGCGCAGCCTTCCCCGTGCAGGCAGGAGGAGGCAGGCAGGGCAGCTTGCACTGGGAGGACATCTTTCTGCACTGCAGGCAAGCCTGAAAGAAAAAGAGCTATTTGGTGTCTACTAACCCAAAGCATCAGACATTTCACTCTTGGCTCCTGGGAATTCTTTAGCAAGACAGTTGCTATTTATGCCACGATTTGGTAATGAAATAAGGAATAGAGAGGAAATTTCCTTTTTTTGCTTTTCAAAATTCTGCAACCACTCCTTATGAAAAGAAGTTTGGTCATTCTGTTTTTCCGTATAAACTTCCAAACAGCTTTTCTTATTAAAATCTGTTTTCAGCAAACAATTTCACCCTAGCAGCATTTTCTAGGATAAGGATAGCAGTGGGTTTAATTAACGTTTTCAGCAGGTTTACAAACTTCAAGTTAATCACTTCTGTTTTCGAGACATTTGCTGCTTGTCCTGAAGCTCTCTTGCAGGAGAATACCCATCTCGCAAGAGGTGCAGCTATCACTGTCCTACCTTTACCGTGGCTAAAAGCAGCAACAGGCTAGACAGGTAAAAGACAGACGTAGTTGTTCAGGCTTACCCTGATGCCGGGCGCTCTTACCTGGGAGCTTGGCCGCTGCCGTACGCGATGCTGCAGTCGCTTCACCGCTTAGACGAGAGCTACGTGTGCAGCAGTTGCGGCTCCTGCCTGCTGTGTTTTAGCCCTCTAAATCCAGAGCTGAGACAACTGGAAGCGTTTTGCAGAGCATCCATGGGAATTACAGCAAAGTAAGTGCGAAGGAAGAGGATTATTACTCTTTCAAACTCTTATCAGCAGGGAAGTGTGAGAGCCAATAAACAATTTCCTTTACACAGCTGGTGGCAGTAATCTATTCCAGCAAACACAGAAAATTCACACCAGTAATAGGCTTAGATCTATACAATCCCGAAGATACTTACCCAGCTCAGTATCAGCAAATAAAGGCAGCGAGCAGACACGGCAGCTTTAACCGGAGATCTGCCTTGTATATTCAAGAGCCTGGCCTCCAGAGGTGAGGTGCCCCAGGCGCACAGACAAGCTACCCTTTGCTATCCCAGACCTGCTCCGCCTCTGCCCTGAGATGGATTATTTGACTAATTATTTTTAATGGAAACCGGCTATTTCCGTGGCTGTAGCATAACCTCAAGTGAGCAAAGATGGCCTGCGAATTCACGTGTCCTCTCAACGGGGCTGACGTCAGAGAAGAATTTGGGAAATGAATGGATTCTCGACCTGCTCTCAAATAGTTGCCCAGTCATGGGTCAGTTTTTCTGTGACGGTAGAACATCCTCCAGCCCAACACATCATATGGGCCATTAAGGACAGGATGGCACGTGGGATCTGGGGGATTCTTTTATTTTTAGCCACATTTGACCTCTTTCTGTCACTGCCCCTGTCCTGTTCACGCATGGTGCTGCTGGTGGCGATGTCCTGATGTGCTTCTGGAAACTCTTATATCATCGCTCGTCTTGTGATGTTTTGCATTTTCTGCTCAAGCTCTGACTCAAATAACCCAACACTGTTCCGTCGCCATGACGTTGCCTTTTATCTTCATGCACCCCTGAAGAGCAGAAGAGTGATACGAGGAGTGACCACCACCCTTTTCCTTTCAGCCCACTGGTTTACCAAAGTCAGCTGAATTATAGTAAAGGTTAATTCAAATCGCTGTGGTCAGCAGCAAACTGGCAACCCAAGTGGTCACGATGCCCACATTTACTTATTTCCACCTAAATAACCAAAAGCCGGTACACTGGTCACCACTGTGCTCAGCGGCGTGGACATCACATTGAAAGGGTAGCGTGCAGACACAAGAATGTGCCTTCGTCTCCGGATTATATATGCCCTCGTCTCTGCATGCAAGTAATACTGGTCCGATGCTTGTGTCACCAGGTGACTTAAGGCCAGTTTGGAGTGAGCAGAGAAGGAAGCTTCAAAGTCTTTGATCTCTCTCAGGCAAGGAAATTGTTGGCTCTTCCTTCTCTCTTACAATGAGGGATTTGCAGAAGAGAAGATTTTTACTTGACTGCAATTGTGGGAGGCAGAAAGCAGCAACTCCAGGCTGCAGCAGCCATGCACAGTTCACTGTCTTTTGTGATGGGTGTATCTCAGTCTTGGTTTAGCCCACCATGTGATCGAAATGTGCACGGCAAACCGAAAAGGGCCGCTACCATGGACGCTATGGTCCGAGCACCGAACGCAGATGGTGCATCACCCTGGCGCGTGGCTGCATGGAGATGGGCCACTGCAGGAGAAGTCCTGGAAGGAGCTTAAGTGACACTGAAGATCTTCACACAGTGTGAAGCCTTCCCCGGCTGCCTAACTGCTAAAATCATAACAAATTTTGGCTATGCTGGCATACTGTACTTAGTTGAGGAGCAGAGGTGTTATGAAGCTGCCCAGAAAACTTGGGTGTTCCCAGGTACTGGGCTGCACTCTCCAGCATACACCAGCATTTATGGAGGGTGAGTGCTCCCCTCCATCTGGCAGATGTGAGACCACATCTGGTTGCTGTGTCCAGTTTGGGGCCCACA
>Ga0181612_159849_pt1 | contig 10611 bp, 6 predicted proteins | sample HoacroProtozoa21_FD_119630 | JGI IMG/M metagenome (GOLD analysis project Ga0181612, IMG submission 119630) | Hoatzin crop microbial communities from Cojedes, Venezuel. Combined Assembly of Gp0051906, Gp0051904, Gp0051908
AAAAGTATATTAAAATAAAAAAATAGAAAAAAATAAAAGAATAAGAATAGAAAAAAATAAAAGAATAAGAATAGAAAAAAATAAAAGAATAAGAATAGAAAAAATAAAAGAATAAGGAGTTAATCTCCTTTATTCCAATTAATTAAACCATACAAAACACATAAAAGAGTGGATGCGATTAATAAAACATAAACTCCCCAAATCCAAGGATCTTCGATTCCGAGTATCATCATAAAATCACCTATTTACCGCCATTGTTAGAGATTCCATTGAAGGATTTGTTGATTAAAGTGTCGTCCATAGGTTTTGTGAGTAAGCTTACAACGATTGTGAAGATAATGGATACGGGTACGGCAATTAACATAACATCCATGGAATACCAAGGCATTGTGGAAATTAGCATGTCTTGACCAGTTAAGAGTTTGCAGATACCTAAACCTACTGCAGTTTTCTTATAAACAAAGATGAGAAGGAATAAACTTGTGAATGTTCCGGATAATATTCCTGCAATTGCTCCAGGTTTTGTACAACGTTTCCAGAAGAGTGCTGCAGCATAAACAGGTAAGAAAGCAGCTGCACAAATACCCATGAATAGAGAAGTACCTAAAGCAACAATACCTCCTGGTAAAATATAACCTAAGATTAAAGATAAGACAACAGCTATTAAAATACCTATTTGGTTAATGGATAGAGGACCTGTGTTTTCCTTATTGGCAGGAGTGATGTTTTTGTAATCTTCATCAGAATATTCGTCGGATTTTCCTCTATTTCTAATTACATCAACAATATCATGACCTAAAGCAGTACCCTGAGTGTGGTATTGGGAACTTAAAGTTGACATAGCTGCTGCAAGTAATGAGAGTAAGAATATGTATACAAACCATTCAGGTAATGCTACAGTAATGAAGGTAGGGATAATAGAATCCATGTTTCCACCAACATAATCAATAGCTATCTGGCCAAAATGCTGATAGAAATAAACATTGGATAATGAACCAACAATATAAGCAGTTCCAGTCATTACAGCAATGAATATAGCTCCAATTAAAAGAGATCTGTGAAGTTCTTTATCAGATTCAACTGTCATAAATCTGACAGCTAATTGAGGTTGAGCTAATGCACCGATACCTACACCTAAAATCATAGTTGTTACTAAAGTCCACCAGAAAGGACTGCCTAAACTTGGGAAACTTGTCCAACCAGTACCACCTTCAGCAATAGCATCAGCAGGATATAACGAAGCCATATTAGTTAATGCAGTATTTGCTTCAGTTACACCACCTAAAACCCAATATATGAAGACAAGTAAAATAAGCATACCGACAAACATAATTGTTCCCTGTAATGCATCAGTATACATAACTCCTTTAAGACCACCAAATAGAACATAACCACAAATAATAATAGCTAAAATAAAGAGAGCTATGTTAAAATTAATCATTAAAGAAGATTCCATAAATCTTGCAGCACCAATCAATACAACAGATGCATAAAGAGGCATACCACAAAATATTAAAATTCCACTGAAATATTGTATGAATTTACTATTAAATCTACGTCCAAGAAACTCGGGAAATGTAAGAGAATCTAAATTCAAACCCATCTTACGAGTTCTTTTACCGAAGAATACAAATGCAATAAACATCCCCACAAGAATGTTTAAAAAAGCAAGCCAAAGTATACCCATACCATATTTACCTGCTACTCCTCCAAAACCAACAATAGCTGCAGTAGAAATAAACGTAGCACCATAACTCAATGCCATAATATATGGATGAGTAGATCTACCTGCAACCATAAAGTCTTCAGAGGATTTAGTACGTTTCCATGCTATGTAACCAACATAAGCTACCATAACAAAATAAATTATAAATACGATAGATAATATTAAATAATTCATCAAAAAACCTCTAAAAAATCAAAATGATTAAAAAAACCAATATTACAACAATCAGATAAATTATAAAAAAATAATTATCAGATTAGGAATATCAGATTATAAAAATAAAATTTTAAATATTTTAAAATATCAAAACAGCCAAAATAGCATATGAAAATTACTAATTTAATTATAACATAAAATAAAAAATTAAAAAATTACTATTTAAGCATTAATATAAAATAGAAAATAGTGCTATTTTGAGCATAATATTAAAATATCAGAATATTAAATTAATGAAAAATAATCATTTAAATATATAATATAATCAAACCTTAAATAGCCCATAAAGTTTAAAAATACAATAAAATTTAACTAAAGATAATGTAGGAACCAAAATCTTATAAAAGCACCTATACATAATGTAGAAATAATGATTTTGAAATATGTATAAGACTTAGTCAAATATTAAATCACACAATATTAACTAATTTAAAATCAATTATAATAAGTAAATCAATTAATATTAATAATATATTATATGAATAATACCATATAAATATTTAGTTTAAAAACACTCGTTTTAACATGATAAAATTAAAAAACAGTAAATCATTTCATTAAATTAAAACAAATAGTCAGAATTATAAAAATTAATAAAAAATAAAGAATAAAAATCAAGTAAAAACAGAAAATAAGACTAAAAATAAAATAACAAAAAACATATAAAAAAATCATAAATATGAATAAAATACATATTATAAAGAAAAAAATGAACAAATAAATAAATAGTGAATTTTTTATAAAAGAAATAACAATAAACAAAGTATACAATTAATAAAAATGAACATATGAAAAATGACTATACTAAGTTATATTAATTAAAAAATATATAAATAAACTTGTTATTTTGTTTTAACAGATATTTACTAAATAATTATTTTAGAAATTAATTTATTAATTAAAGATGATTTAAGATATTAATAAGCCAATAATAAAAATTTTTTAAATCATACAACTAAATCAATAAAAATAAATTAATAATAACTAAAAATCAATTAAATCAGATTATAAGGAGATTTAATATGATATACTGGAATGAAAAAGCAGAATGTATGAGTAGGGAAGAAAAAAAAGAATTGCAACTTACTCTGCTTAAAAAAGTTGTTAAAAACGTATATGAAAATGTACCATTTTATAAGAAAAAATTTGATGAAGCAGGATTTAAACCAGAAGATTTGCAAACTTTAGAAGATATGGAGAAAATTCCATTTACAACCAAAGATGATTTAAGAGAAGCATATCCTTTTGGATTATTTGCAGTTCCAGACGAGGAAATAATCGAAATACACAGTACCTCAGGAACTACAGGAACTCCCGTTGTTTCAGGATATACTCAAAAAGATATTGATATCTGGGGAGAATGTACTGCAAGAGCTATTATTATGGCTGGTGGAAACAGTGAATCCAGAATACAAAATTCATATGGATATGGATTATTTACAGGAGGCTTTGGTATTGACCACGGTGCAAAAACCTTAGGAGCAACAGTTATCCCTATGTCTTCCGGAAATACTGCAAGACAAGTGAAAATGATGGAAGATTTCCAAAGTGATATTTTAACATGTACTCCATCCTATGCATTATACATTGCAGAAGCTCTTGAAAAACATGGTTTAAGTCCAGAAGAAATAAGTTTAAAAGCAGGAATCTTCGGAGCTGAAATGTGGACTGAAGAAATGAGAAATGAACTTGAAAAAAAACTTGGAATCACTGCACATAATATTTACGGACTAACTGAAATGATGGGACCTGGCGTATCAACAGAATGTCACGAACAAGTCGGATTACATATCCAAGACGACCATTTCTATCCAGAAATCATAGATCCTGAAACTGGAGAAACATTAGGATTTAATAAAAAAGGAGAATTAGTATTAACCAGCATTACAAGAGAAGGAATGCCAATAATTCGATTTAGAACAAAAGACATAACTACTCTTAGAGAAGAAAAATGTGAGTGTGGAAGAACCACAGTTAGAATGGATAGAATCACTGGAAGAACTGACGATATGATAAAAATCAAAGGAGTTATGGTCTTCCCATCCCAAATTGAATCTGCAATTCTACAAATTGAAGGAGTAACAGCAAACTACCAAATCCATGTCACAAGACCTAAATATCTTGATGAAGTTGAAGTCAAAATAGAAACTTCCCCAGAGCTATTTTCAGACGAAATGAAAAAATTAGACGCATTAGAATCCAAGATTGCAAAAGCTATTCAAGAAGCTATTGGAATAAGAGTAAATGTAACATTAGTAGAACCAGAATCCTTACCAAGAAGCGAAGGAAAAGCTATAAGAGTATTTGACGAGAGAAACTTTGATTAAGGAGATTAAACATGCATGTAAAACAACTTTCAGTATTTATTGAAAACAAAGAAGGAAGATTAAAAAACGCTGTAAATGCACTTTCTAAAGCAAATATAAATATCAGAGCTCTTTCAATTGCAGATAGCTCCAAATATGGAATATTAAGATTAATTGTATCTGACAATGAAAAAGCAAAAGAAGTCCTTAAAAAAGAAAACTTCACAGTAAACGAAACAGACGTCATCGTTGTTGGAGTAAAAGACGAACCAAACGGATTAAACACAGCATTAGAAATCTTAGAAAATGCTAAAATAAATGTAGAATACCTCTATGCATTTGTTAGTACTAAAGTTGATGAAGCTATAGTAGTTATGAAAATAGAAAATTGCAAAGATGGATTAAAAGCATTTAAAGACGCGGGAGCAAACATATTATCCAAAGAAGATTTAGACAAAATATAATCTCTTTTTTTTCTTTTTTTTAATACCTCCATTCACTATTTTTAAATTTACACCCTATTTCAACACACACAATTTATTTTTAAACTCAACCAAAATTACTTCATCACACACCATTTATTTTTAAACTCAACCAGACCTATTTCAGAACCATAATTTATTTTTAACTAGATTTTATATACTCAAAAAATATTCTTAATGATATTCTTCTATTTTTAAAAAAAAAAGATTTCATGTAAAAAATTTAAATTTCATGAAAAATAAAAAAATAAATTAAAAAGATTCAAATTTATAAAAAAAGACAATGAATAAAAAATAGGAAAAAATAAGAATAAATAAATTAAAAAAAAGATCAAAATAGAAAATTAGAGTTCTTTTAGACTAAAAAAAGTAAAAATAAAAATTAAAATTTTTTAGACTAAAAAAATAAAAAAATGAAAAGAACAAAAACAATACTTAAAATTCTTTAAGCATTTCAACGATTTCTTCTCTACCATACCCTAATTTAACAAGAAGAGATTTAAGAGTGTCCTCATTATTCCATTGGACATCTCTCCATGCTTTAAAATCGTTTCTTAAAATAGCATTGATTAATAATTGCATGGTGATAAGGTCATCACTGTCTACAACCATTAAAATTTCTTTGTCATTGTAATTTCCATCAGGGTCAACTAAATTAAATTGATTTGACTCAGGATCTTTTTTAACTATTGCACTTTTGATTTTAAATGGCATAATAACACCTATTAACTAATTACAAATAAAATTAATAAATTATATATTAATAAATTAAATTAAAATAAATTATAAATTAATAAATTAAATTAATAAAATAAAAAAATAAAATAAAATAAAAAGTTAAGTCATATTTGAAAGAAATAAAATTATACAACATCTTTAAGGTGGTCGTTAAGGGATTTGACTGTGAGTTCATTGCCTTTGGTAGCTTCAATTGCATTTAAAGCTGCACGTGCACCTGCTAATGTGGTAACATAAGGGATACCTAATTCAATAGCTAGACGTCTAATGATATAACCATCTTCAGAAGCCTGTTTTCCGTGAGGAGTGTTAATGATAAGGTCGATTTCGTCGTTTAAAATAGCTTCTTTGATGTTAGGTGTTCCTTGAGAAACTTTTTTGATTCTTTCGATTGGGACTTTGAATATAGAATCTGCAGTACCTTTAGTAGCTAAGATTTTGAATCCTAAACGGTGGGCTTTCTCAGCTATTGGTTGGATTTTCTTTTTGTCTTGTTCGCGAACACTCATAAATATTGTGCCTTCTTTAGGTAAATTCATACCTGCAGATAATTGGGATTTATAGAATGCAAGACCAAAGTTTTCATCTACACCAATACTTTCACCAGTAGATTTCATCTCAGGACCTAAAACAGTGTCAGATTCTTGTAATTTTAAAAATGGGAAAACAGATTCTTTTACAGCTACATGGTTAATTTTTATTTCCTTGGTTAAACCAAAGTCTTTTAAAGTTGAACCCATCATTAAAGAAGTTGCTATCTTAGCAAGAGGAACACCAATAGCTTTACTTACAAATGGAACTGTTCTACTTGCCCTTGGGTTAGCTTCTATGATGTAAACTTTTTCTTCATCTAATTTAACAGCATATTGAATATTCATTAAACCAATAACATCCAATTCCAAAGCTAATTTACGAGTGTTTTCCCTGATTACTTCAAGAAGATGTTCTGGAATAGTCTGTGGAGGAATTACACAAGCAGAATCACCAGAGTGAACACCAGCTTCCTCAATATGTTCCATGATTCCAGCTATGAAAACATCCTGACCATCACATAAAACATCAACATCCAACTCAACAGCATCTTCCAGGAATTTGTCTACAAGAATTGGATGTTCAGGAGATACTTTTACAGCTTCTTTCATATATTCTTCAAGCTCATTCAAGTCATAAACAATTTCCATAGCCCTTCCACCAATAACATAAGACGGACGAACAAGGACAGGGAATCCAATTCTCTCAGCAGCTTCTTTTGCTTCATCAAATGAATTAGCTAAACCATAGGGTGCTTGATAGATATTCAGTTTATTTAAAACCTCAGTAAATCTTTCCCTATCTTCTACTCTATCAATACTTTCATAAGGAGTACCAAGTATTTTAACTCCTGCTTTTGCAAGAGGTACAGATAAATTAATTGAAGTTTGACCACCAAATTGAACAATTACACCTTCAGGTTTTTCCTGTTCAATAATTCCCATAATATCCTCAAAGGTTAATGGTTCAAAGAATAATTGGTCTGAAATATCATAATCAGTACTAACAGTTTCAGGATTGTTATTTACAAGGATAGTTTCAATTCCTTCATCTTTCAAAGCTAAACTAGAATGTACACAACAGTAATCAAATTCAATACCTTGACCAATTCTGATTGGTCCCGCACCAATAATCAATATTTTTCTATTATCTGATTGGATTATTTCATTACCTTTATCATAACTGCTGTAATAATATGGGGTTTTAGCTTCAAATTCAGCAGCACAGGTATCTACCATTTTATAAGATGGTTTAATATCAAATTTATTCAATAAATCTTTAATATCCTCTTCTTCACAATTTGCCAAATTAGCTAATGTGTAATTTGAAAATCCTAATTTTTTAGCTTTTAATAAGAATTCTTCATCTTCAAGTGATTCTTTTGTAACTTCCTTTTCAAAGTCAACAATATTTTTAATTTTATATAAGAAAAATTCATCAATCTTAGATAATTCTGCTAATTTAGAAACTTCCATTCCATCTTTAATTGCAGAATATAATTGGAATAATCTTTCATCAGTTGGATTAATCAGATTGTCTTCAGTATAATCAACATATTCAAAACCATGCAAACCAATGTCTAAAGAACGAATAGCTTTATGAATAGCTTCTTCAAAAGTTCGACCTATAGACATTACTTCACCTGTTGCTTTCATTTGAACACCAATTTCTTTATTGATTCCTTTAAACTTATCAAAAGGCCATCTTGGAATTTTTACAACTATATAATCAATAGATGGTTCAAATGATGCAGGAGTTTCTTTGGTAATATCATTTTTAATTTCATCCAAGGTTAATCCGAGAGCTATTTTAGAAGAAATCTTTGCAATAGGATAACCAGTAGCTTTAGAAGCAAGAGCACTGCTTCTACTTACACGAGGATTAACTTCAATGATTTTATATTCATTAGTTTCAGGATTTAAAGCAAACTGAATATTACATCCTCCCTGAATTCCTAAAGCCCTGATAATCTTAATAGATGCATCTCTTAATCTTTGAGAAACTTCATCACTTAAATTCTGAATAGGTGCAACAACAATACTGTCTCCTGTATGAATACCCATAGGATCTACATTTTCCATACTGCAAACAATAATACATGTATCGTTTTTATCCCTCATAACTTCATATTCAATTTCTTTCCAACCAAGAACAGATTCATCTATTAGAACTTGATTGATGAAACTCATATCTAAACCATGACTTGCTATTTCTATGAGTTCTTTTTTGTTATGAGCAATTCCGCCTCCAGTTCCACCTAAAGTAAATGCTGGACGAACAATAACCGGATATCCAATATCTTCAACAGCCTCCAAAGCTTCATCAATAGATTCAACCGCATGACATTTTGGAATAGGTTCATTTAATCTATCCATAAAATTAGCAAACAAATCTCTATCTTCCACATCTGCAATAGTTTGAACATCAGACCCTAATACGCGTATTCCATCTAAAAGACCTAATTTTCCAAGTTCAGTAGCTATATTCAAACCAGTCTGTCCACCCATAGTAGGTAAAATAGCATCGACTTTTTCTTTTTCAATAATTTGAGCAACAAGTTCTGGAGTTAAAGGTTCTGTATAAACAGTATCTGCCATATCCATATCAGTTTGAATAGTTGCCGGATTACTGTTAACAAGTACAGTTTCCAATCCTTCTTCTCTAAGTGATTTACATGCTTGAGAACCGGAATAATCAAACTCAGCTGCTTGACCAATCTGAATAGGTCCAGAACCAATTATAAGTACTTTTTTAATATCCTTATCAACAGGCATTCTTATCCTCTCTTAAATCTCTTAAAATCCTCATAAATTAATGATAATAATTACATTTAATAAAATAACAATAAAAATAACAATAAAATATTTAAATAATATACAACGAATCGATTAGTAATCTTTAATCATTTGATAAAATTCATCAAATAAAATACGTGTGTCATTAGGGCCCGGACCAGCTTCAGGGTGATATTGTATAGTCCTCAAAGGCAATTCCTTATGTAAAAATCCTTCAGGAGTTCCATCGTTAAGATTAATTTGTGTTAATTCCAAGTCACTTCCTTTCAATGATTCCGGATCAATACAAAAACCATGATTTTGAGAAGTTATGAATACTTTACCTGTGTTTAAATCTTTAACTGGTTGATTAGCTCCCCTATGACCAAATTTCATTTTATATGTACTTGCACCAAAAACCTTTGCAATAACCTGTTGACCCATACAAATACCGAAAACCGGAAACTTATTAAGCAAGTGTTCAACATTACCAATAGTTTCACTAAGCCTATCCGGATTACCTGGCCCACAAGAAACCATAAGACCATCTACCCCATAATCCAAAATATCATGATAATCAGTATTATAAGGGAATAAAGCAACTCCAATATTCCTCTCTAAAAAGCTGTTAATAATATTCTTTTTAACACCACAATCAATAATAGCAACAGTCTTATCAAAATCCCCATATGTTTTAAGTTCTGAAGTTGAAACTAAAGGAACTAAATCCAAATCAACAATACTTTTTTGATTACGTGCTTTAGCAATAAGTTCATCATCATCAATCTCCTCAGTAGCTAATGCACCTTTCATAGAACCTTCTTCACGAATCCTTAAAGTCAAATCTCTTGTATCAATTCCACTAATACCAGGTACTTTAAATTCTTTTAAAAATTCGTCTAAAGTTTTTTTCGCACCGAAATTAGAAGGTTTCTTACATGCTTCCCTTACAACATAACCTTCAACCTGAATCTTTGGAGACTGATACCACTCTTCACTAACTCCATGATTACCTTCCAATGGATAAGTAGACATCAATATCTGACCCTTAAAAGAAGGATCAGTTAATGCTTCAGTATACCCAGACATACCAGTTGAAAAAGCAACTTCACCGACAGATACAGTCTCATAACCAAAGGCTTCACCTTTAAGAATAGTTCCATCTTCCAAAGCTAATTTTGCCTCATTTTCCATTAAATCACCACACAACATAACACTAAAAATTCTTTTTACTAATCAAATTCATTGTATTAAAAATTAATAAATAATAAAATTAAAAATAGCTAATCAAAATTAAAAAAAGAAACTTCAAAACCAATAATTTTAATTAATATACTTTCAAATTATTATTCCATCTTAAATATTTATATAAGTTATTAAATTTAAATTATTCTATTAAATTTAAATCAAAAAATGATTAAAACATATTTAACTATTAATTTTTTAAATAAGCAAATATTTTTTAAATAAGCAAATATTTAAAAAAATTAAAATCAAATCAATAACCCATTAAATATTTCAACATAATAATATATTTGAAAAATTAAATATTTTAACTTATCTATTATTTTCCAAAGGCACTGTAACAAACTTAGGTGATAAATCCGAAATTATGTTTTTTAAGCTTAAAATTTGGATTTGATGGCGAATCTCGTTAAAACTCCAATGGAACTTCTATATTTCTTTTTAATTGATTTTGGGAATATTATTCCGAATTGGTTTTCAATTTTATTGCTTGTGTTTGGTATATTTGGATTTTTAATGGTGTATGTTAAATTTTTAAAGTAGGGAATTATGAAATCCCATAGAATTGTGGAAATAACCTCTGGTAAATCTTT
>Ga0181612_175479_pt1 | contig 10611 bp, 3 predicted proteins | sample HoacroProtozoa21_FD_119630 | JGI IMG/M metagenome (GOLD analysis project Ga0181612, IMG submission 119630) | Hoatzin crop microbial communities from Cojedes, Venezuel. Combined Assembly of Gp0051906, Gp0051904, Gp0051908
AAATTGATCATTTTTTCCACCCTGCCCTTTTTGTTGATAAGCCCTTTAGCATAAGGAATATGATTTGTTTTGTGCTGATAGAATCAGGCCCACCCCAATCATGATTTGCATGTGCTACTGAGATATTAAAATAGAAAGTAATAGATAGAAACAGTTATCCTAATAATTAAACATTGCTATCTGAATGCCAATTGGAAGACCAAATTTTTCACAGTTATACATATGCAGTCCACAGTGTCTACTTTTCTTCACAACTGGGAAATCACATTGAAGAAATTAAGCAAACTTTCGCCCAGGGTTTTACCGAAGGTAATAAGCCATACACCTGAACTGGAAGGAAATACACTTTGATTTTCAGACAATGAATATTCAGGTATATAAAACAAGCACACGTATAACAGTTTTCAAGGAACCCTCACAGGAATCCCCATTAAAAAACTTATGTTTTAAAAACAAAATAGTCCAGACTTACTTGAATATTATTTTTTTCTGTCTTTTATCACATACATTTCTGAAAACTAATCAACTTAAGGAAGAATCTATGAGTGTAATTGAAAGTGGATTTTTTTTTGTTCTGTATTTTCTGCACGCTATTTTGGTCAGCTTTATTGTCAAAAGTTAATCAAGGTAAAGACACAGAGGGTAACACTCTGGAAGCTCAACTGTAAGGTGTTTATGAATAAATTAGGAATTGTGTCTAAGTACAATCTCTTTTAGTGACAGATAGTACTTTCACACATAGTTCATGCCATTCCATTAACTTTAGAGAGCTTTCATAAGAACTAAGGACTAGAGGAGGGCTACCCTTCCTTCTGAGTTACATCTCAGTCTACATAACAGCTAAATTTAGATTAGAAGATGTCAGTGCCCAGGATGTGAAATATGCATGTTCTCATCTTTTTCATTGTTCCTTCAGTCTCTCTAGTAGCAGTCACTCTCTAGAAATCAACTATTAACCTCTACAATTTCTAGAGTCAGAGAACTATGGCTGCAAACTCTTTCCTCAATGGACCTCTGTAGAAATAAATTTAGTGGAAATTTACCACCACAAAGTTATCCAAAATTAATGTAATAGCTTCAGCTAGATTTTGCACTATTGAATATGTTGGCATATCCTGTAAAATGTCTGAGGAGAAGGTATTGACTAAAAATAGGATCTGAAACAGCAAATGAATTCATAATAGAAAGAATCTGCCTCAGCTAATGGAAAATTCTGAATAGCATCTCTAACTTAATCCCTCCCCTCTTTAGTGTTAAATTTTTATGGAATTTTTGTTTATGTATTCCTTCTGTGTAAGGATTCTCCCCAGTTTTTATCTACCATTCAGTGCTTGTATGGGCAAATGCACTTTGGTTTTCTCTTCTGACTGAGTGGTCTTGAACCTGCTACCTGATTTCTCCTTTTCTTTCTGCTATAGCTGAACTTCAATGCTTGAACTGGAGGGCTGTTCTATCAAAACTCCTTCTGTTACCTGATGGCTGTAGATACGACAGCTTTAGATGGAAGCTTTTCAGGAAGAAGAGGATTTAAATCCTTTCTTCTCCTAGTTCTTAGCATGCTGTCTACCACTAGGACATATTTGTATGCACATAAGAGTATATACAAGTACAGAAGACCAGCTTCTATTTTTTAGGCACTATCTGTTCTTAATCACATGTGTCTATAAACCAGTTTTGTCCAAGAAATAGAAGCTTTCTATAGGTACTTATGCAGAGGTAGATTTTCAGAGAAAGTTTCTCCACTGTATCTTATCCCACAGTTTAAGTCATCTGACCTTCAAACTTTCCTTCACTGTGAAGTTAGGTACTAAACTCAAATTCTAAATACAATTTGTCAGTTCAGCCACATAAAATATGGGAATAATAGACCTAACTGTCATTGATTTTGGCAGATAAACATTTCCAGGAGAGTTGAACTTCAGTGGCATGCTTACAACAGATTTCCACTATTAAAAAATACTTAAACCACAGAGCTTAATTAGAGTACGCGTGTTACAGAAGGGTTCTGCTCCTTTTTCTGCCTGAGAAGACTTTCTGCCAGTAATGCACCTTCATTGTACTTCATACTGTCCCATCTTTTAACATCATTTTGTGATTTTTGCTGACAACTTCCTTTGAATCACGTTCCTAAGTTACTGTCAGTTTATAGACAGAAAGGAACAGTTCCTTCTGTATTTCCAAGAATTATTTTATCTTGGTGTCTTTTTCTGCACACCATGTTTTCAGTTTACATTCATAGCCAAATCTTACTCATATTTGTATCAGTTTATTATTTTCATAATAGTCTTCTAAAAGAAAAAAAAATGTATGCAACTCTGATAGTACGAAAAGGAATACTGATGACCAGCACAGAATATATCATCTGGGATGTAGTCAGAGCTTCTTACATCACTACTTCTACTCTTCATGATTTTTTTTGTGCTTCTTGCACAATGCAACTTAGTGTCTCATGTTTTACTTGGTGCAGTGGCAAGTTGAGATGAAGACTTTAGGGATTTCTCCACCACTGCATACAAATTTTCTCAAGGTCAGATGCCGTAGTATCTTTCCATTTAGCAGTCACTCACCCTTCAATTTGTTTTGCTGTCTTGTGATTCATTATTCTGCAGTTTTGTGTATTGAAAGAACATTTCTCATTTCCTCCAGCTCTTTCAAGATGTGTCTTCCTCACATTTACTGGTCTCTTACTTTCGTATCATTTACAAACTAAGAAAAGTCATTTTCAGTATCATTGGGTAAGTAACAGATACAAAACCAAAAAGGTTGCAGACTCTGAAAAACTGATCGGTCTAAGTACATGTCTGAAGTCTGGGACTCTATATAATCTTAAAGATACAAACAGTTTCACTAATCTTGAAGTCACAGTTAATGTGATTGACAATCAGAACCTGAAATTTTTAAAGATCTGGGAGTCTATGGGATTTCTTATATTTCAGCAATTTCCACAGACTACTGTCAGTGTGTGTTCATAATTCAACTTATTTGATGTCTTTATTGATCTGGCTAGTGTCACTGCTCTTTTGGATTGAAGTGTAAAGCTTATTGCAGCAAAACAAAAGTGAGAACCAATACAGAATAACAACACCGGACAAAATCTAGGCAAGAAGTAGATGCTTATATGTACTATATATACTCAGATTAGGAATATAGAATATAAAATAAAAAATAAAACTGAGATTTTGAAAGACCACCCTCTGCTTCCAACTAATCTTCAGGTCTTTAAGCAACTCAGTTTCTGACTGTCTCTGGCTTCCTAAAGTTCTCCATCTGTGCACATCCAGAACAGTTCAGTCCTGGATGAAGCACTTGTGTCTTTCCTTCAGTTGTGACCACAGAAGACACGACACATGTAATTTCCTTCAGAAGATACCTATTACTGTCTCTTTCTTTAATGACATTTCAATTGACTGGAGCATGCCCTAGAATATTTCCGTGTATTTTTAAAGTACAGTCCTATGAGTTATGTGCTCTTATGAGTACATGCACGTGTATTTGCAGGAAATTCTAAGGGAAGAGCACTAAACCCACTAAAGGTACAGAAGACATGAGTTAACTAGTGGATTTCTCACCCTGGGTAAGTTTCAAAGCTGTATATATCACAAGTATAAAAAATCATGTACTCTTAGCATAGAAGACAATTAAATCTCCCAATAATGGCAGTCACATCCTAGGATGAGAGCCTTTCATTTTAGCTTACTCTGCTTTCTAGTTGTCAAGCAGAATCTATAGATTCCACTGAGACATACAAAATTATTCCTATAGAACACAGGAAACCAGTATAGGAAATGGTCACTACATAAAATACTGGAACATGAACTTTAGAAATACAGTGCTATTAAAAAGTCAAAAGACAGTTTTGAAAATGAGTCGTGTTAATCATCTTTTTATAGGCAAAGAACTTCTCCCTAAGACTTTGTCCATAAGGTTAAGAGTCAAAAAGCATCTGCTACCAAAAAATAACTGTCTATTATTTAGGCATGGTTTTGCTATCAGATGATGGCATATGAGGAGATCCAGTTAATGCTTATTTCTCCCTTTTGATGGCTAAAGTATTATTTTCTTCTATAATGTTTTTTTAACTTGATATCACCCTAAAATATTACCCTTTACCATTAACTTGATAATTGTTAACTACTGTCCAAAAATCCGGTAATTCTGTTTTTCATTTGTTCAATTATTATCACGGGTTTTTTTTGTCCTTAATTGCAATTTTAGATAAACCCATTTATCAATGACAATAAAATATTTATCATCATATGGAGAAATGGGTTACCAGCTGCTAGACCAATAAAATTTTGGTTAAAATATTCAAACAAATAGATATTACATTAAATAAGTTCTCAGATTTCTTACTGAATAAAAAAAAGCCATGATACATTATTTTCTTTCTGTGAAAGAAAATGTTCACACTTCAGCATGCCAATTACAGTTACTCCAGAAAGGAACTGTCTTTAAAAAAAAAAAAAAATCAAGATGAAATTGTTTAAATAGATTATTTCATGAAGTCTGTTTCACCTGAAAAATCATTCCAACTACAGGCAGTGGATAGAAAAAAAGAGAAAACCATTTGAAAAAATATAGGTTTTCCTCTTTTTATGTCACTTTACTTTCTCCTGGAAAAAGAAGTGGGAATGAAAATAAATGGAAAGATAAGTATAAGATTTACTTACAAAAAAAAAAATCCCACTGGTGGGTATCAAGCCTCTCTGAACAAGTCACATACCTAAGTAAAGGAAAAAAGTGGTGTCCCTCAGAGCTGAATACAAGAAAGCTAGTACAAGAGAAGAATCACGTATATATACCAATAGAAAATGAATAGAAACTGCTGAGGAGAAGAGTAGCTTTTTGTGGGAGAATGGAAGACTTTACTTCATCTGGGAGTTTGAGCCCACAGATTCCTCCATTAAAGCACAAGACTTTTTTTTTTTTTTTTTTTTTAATTTGTAACAGAAGTTAGTCCCTGCTCCCAGAAGTTTAAGATCTAAAAATACAATTTCTTAGGCCAAATCGGATAGCAAGTGCCTTCTGAAGTCTAACTTGGACTCCTCTTTCTTTGCAACGAAATCAAGTCCCCACTTGCTTCCCCCCAAATGAAAGGTTTTCTAAGAGAAGTAAAGTGAAAGAGCAATTCTCTGTGAACTTTCTTTATTCTGGAACTCATTCACTTTATAACTTGGTTCACCACAGGCTGGGTATGTTAACCTCTGGAAATACTATTAAACTTATTTTCTGTCTACACTACTGAGGAAACGGAGATGAAGGGTGGATTTATTAGCTGTCTATATATACGGGTAATATACATATTTGTGGATTTTTGTTTTGGGGCTAGGGTTCAAAAAATTACATAGTCTTTAAATATACAACAGAATGTGGCATCATTAAGTGGAATCAAATTTCTTGACATACTCAGTATTTTGGATATACTGTAGTTATTATCACAATTTTAAACTTGTAAGGAAGAAAAATGTGAACAAATTGTAGTTTTTTGGGCTTTTTTTCTAATGACAAACATATAATTTACTCCTATCTGTGATGATTTTACTGTCTTGCCTTTTCCCTGCTTCTACATTAAGTGCATAAGATAAAAGTAATAACTGTCTGTTGTGGAAACGAAACTATTCTATTATCTTATTGAAAACGTATGTCTTATTAAAGAGAGGTAATAGTTACAGTTTGAAAAATTGCTCCTTAAAATATCTATATTGTTGTGTAAAGTTAGACTACTTTTCCTTTAGAAGTGCATATCCCTGTAAATGAGTGGATTAAATATTTATTTTTAACTGTTTTTCACTTGTATAGTCCCTACATGCCAAGTCATGGTATTTGAGCTTACTATGCTTTTTCATTATAGGGAAACATTTCTGGAAATTCCTAATTTAAAAATGAGCTAAGTGTGAGAACAAGACTTCAAACATAAAACCAGAGATCTGGCAGTCTTTAAAGTCTCTCAGTAGGAATTTCTAGAATATGTGACTTTTTTCTTTCGTTAGATCATGACAGAGACTAATGACCAGATACCTAATTTTCATCCATACAGCTTGCCATATACGTTCTTTGCCCAGCTGTATTTTTTTGTGCACTCAAAATAAAAAAAAATTTAAAAATCATGTTGAATGTTGATTACATTTGTTTACCAACCAGTCCATTTATATGCTAAAGGAAGACTTAGACATTGACTTAGGTTATATGGAATCATAGAATGATTTAGGTTGGAAGGGACCTTTAAAGCTCACCTAGTTCCACATCAGGTTACTGATCTAGTGCTGAGTATAAAAATATTCATCTCGGTTTTCATACATAATTTAAAAAATTTACCAAACATTTTATGCTCTACATTTAATCTACTTTACATTAATAGTGGGGCAAAACATTTGGTTTCTGTGACTTTGAATTGATGGTGCACCCCGAAGGATCCTCCTTTTGGTGAACAGTAATACATGTTGCAAAGGAATGGAAAACCAGAAGCAGTAGAGCTAAGAAAGCCCGCTTTTCAACAATGTTGTCATTTATAAGTATGAACTGTGTATAGTGGTTCATTAAAACAACACAACTGGGCACAAGGAAGGATAACTGCTAATTATGTAATTTAGGTTAAGTTAAATTGAAGTTTCAGTAGCAAGTTAAAGACTAAGTCTTCCTCGAGCAGTGGAATACGTGTAATTCAGAGAAACATCTGACGCTGGGCAAAGGAAACAGAAAAAGAAGCAAGGAGTCAGTAGCATGAGGACGCATTGTGGAACTTCTCCAAGAGTTTGCACCAATGACCAGACTCAGAACATTCTCAGATTGGAGTGCAGAACTGAAACAGGTAACCACAATCAGCAGTCCACTGACAGCAGACTTGTTCTCAATTCTCTGCTCATAGTTACTGTATTCCACTTTGTATCTTTTTGTTTAAAAAAAACCAAAACCACAGCTTTAGATGGGAACGCATATTTAGCAAGCAAGTAAACCAGTTGTATCTCAAGGCTCTGTCTGTCCCAGCTTTCTATCACACACTCCTACTGTGATAACTTGAGCTCTGCTGCATGTTCCTAAAAGCCCACGGCAACAGAATGCCTTATTTGCCTAGTGTTGTCCTGTCTTGTCGTCTCTTGCTTTGGCTCCTTTTCCCTTCGAATTCTCCAGTTCTTTTTCCCTCTCTCCCACTGCAATCCCTCAGCAAAAAGATTATGCAATTTGTCTATTTGGGGTATTGCTAATTAACCAGCCATACATTTTCAACAGGGAAAAACAGGGACTTAGTCCTCATCATAATAAGATTACTTATAATGTCTTCACCCTCAACCAGCATCAGGCACTAACGCTCACAAAACTTGAAGAAATTAAAGAGTTTTGAGATCTACTCCCTAGCTAGATCAGACTGAGAATGAGGGAAAAGGGGAACAGATAGACAGTGACACATCGGTGTAAAATATTAGAACAAGAACTTTTTCCTTAGGAAACTGATCTAGGCTAGGAATTGTTCATGAATGAATGAATGAAGAAAACCCCAGCAACTAATTAAAATTTTTTTTTTTTTTGGAAGATAGTTTTTGATTCCTATGAGCTAGCATTTACATATCTTAATGTAGAACAATGCATACAAATAAAGTAACAAGAAATATTGTAAATACTAGAAAAGTTTAGAAGATACTTAGAACTCTACAACAAGGAAAAGGGAATGTTTAATTAATGAAGGGACAACTGTCATCAAAATCATTCTCATTGGTTAATGAAATTTGATGTCTTATAAACCGATTATATTTGTGATCTACAAAACTACATTATGCTAGGAAACACAAGATAATCCATCTCATCTATTACCCTAGGAAGTGCATTACAACGTAATAGAGATCCCATAAATCATTCAGTGAAATAATGCGTGTGCTATTGTACATTATGAACCAGACATTATACTAATGTCACAAATGCAGCTCATTAACTGTGTTATATAATGAATAAGCAGTCACCTGGCTGTACAACCTTCATACCCCTATTACCATCAGAACAAAATGAAGGAAAAGCTATCACAGTTATTTATCATATAGTCACGGGGCCAACGTTTTCTCTTGTTTTCTTTTATGGAGCTAGGTATCCTTGTACTCTATGTTCTGTGCAATTCTGACAGTTTTGCACACCCTGGATATAAACTTTGGCTAGAAAGTCTGTCACATGTCCTTTGAAAATGACACGTTGTAATCAGAAGTGCCACAGACTATCATGAAAGCACAGAAGTAAGAATTACAGTGCTGCCTTTCAAACACTAATGGCAAGAACCCTTGTAAACTCAATACCTTGACAAGGAATTGGGACGCAAATATAATAAATACAAAATGACAGCATAAGTGTTTTTTATATTCACAAATATAATAACCAAACTATATATTTTTTCTTTTTTTTTTTTTATGTAGAAGCTATTTTAAAAATAGATTGCCTTTGGATTTACAGAACAGATAATTATGTATATTCAAGGACAATAATGGCATGTTATCTTCAGTCTTGGGTAATAATCTGTTACTTTTATCCAGATATTACTGAAGGCACTCAATGACCAAATAATAGTGCCTGCCTTTCGTAGATATAACTAAGGTTCAGATCCTCAAATACACATAAGTGCCTATTTGTGTCTTTAGGGATGTATGCCTATAATTTAGGAAACATTAGCACTGCTGAAGTCATAGCCCAGTTCCTATCTAGTCCTGTAGGAATCTGAGTTCCCTCAAAATTACATAAATACAGATGCCATCCTCCAGCCACTGAGTTGATCAAGGAACCAGCTCACATCAAATATAAATAAAATGGAGCTTTCTGAGGTAGAGACACTTATACCAGCAAAACAAGACTAGGTTCAACCACAGTATATAGTGCAGTATGGAGGGAACAGCTGAGTGAAATTTCTTGCCTGCCAGACAGGATTATGCTGTGTCCCCATGTTAAATTCATTCTTGCATAATATAGTTCAGTAAAAAAATGAGAACAAGTCGATGCTTTGAAGCACAAATCCAAAATTCACTAATACCATCTGAATGAGGCAGGCCTTTCTTTGAGTCTGTGGCTAGGTATAAATGAAACACATGATGAAGCAAGGTATGTTTCTGAGGAATTGGCTAAATCTTCTGCAACAATGAAGATCGAGAGATGACTGTCCATTTATTTACTAACAGATATGTGTTTCTGCAGTGAAAAATAAAATAAAAAAGACTCCCATTAGATTGTACAGGAGAACGCAGCAGAGGCTGACCCAACAGAAAAATACAAGTATATTAAATATACTAGCTATATTAAGTACATATATTAATTAATATTAGCCAAAGTATAAGAAGTAAGAGAATCTTTACCATCCTTCTTTTGCCCGATTCTCTGAAGTCAGGGATGAAAACAGGAAGAAAAGGTTTTACCATTTCACAGTGCAGCTCTGTAAGCGAAGTGTGTTCCTTACTGAGGCAGAAGAGCTTGGTAACAAACATTTTCAAATTGTAAGGTGAAAACTTTTAAATTCACATCCTAAACAAGTAATTTATACTTCACATAAACATCCAAATCTATTTTCTTCTTCACAGCTCAAAGGAGAGATATCTGTGCATGTATATATTCATAGACTTTAGTGAATGCAACAGCTACACTTCACACTCATTCTGGTGTCACTGATCTTTTGAAAAGGAAATAACACGTTTGAGCTCCTGCCTCTCTGATGTTTCTTTACATTAGATTCACCAACTTTACACTGTTGATTGATGTATTTTACTTTTTAGTGGAGTCATACGGGAAGATAAAAGCAATCACAGAAAAACTTTGAATAATATGACAAAAACTCAGGACTCTGTGAAATCTGCAGGCTAACAGAAGCATACACTTATTTTTACTTTGCAAATATTTGGGAATTCAGTGTGATCAAAAAACAGGAGATTTTTTTCATGGATTTGTAAGGTAGATTGTGAGAAAATATTCTAATGTTTTGAATGAGTTAAATTAGCATATAATTCCTTGTATTTCATATAGTGGAAATGTGTATTAGAATCACACTAAAGGTGTTCAGATGTTACAGGGTAATGATGCACCTACTGTAGGTGTGAACAGACTTTCATTGCTATGATTTACAGTCCTACTAGGCTTATTATTATCACACAATAACACTTTGTTCAATGACTGTATCGAGCTTTCATTAATGTTAATGTGGAAAATTGACCCTTAATATTCTGAAATTAGTGGTCTGACAGTGACAGTCTTGTGTAATATGTTTTCGTGAATGTGTTCATCCATGATAAATAGAAATGTGACTTTGGAAACTTATTTTCTGTTTGATGATACGGTAAGCCTTGAACTTCAGTACTGCAATACTGACGGAATTTTAAAGAAATTATGAAGTCATTACTTTTCTCTCTGGAAAACTTCAGTGTTTTTCTGCTTTTATTTATAATTTTTAAAGTGCATCTCTATTTTTGAAATCAGTATCTGTATTAGAGTTTTCTAAAGGCAACCTTTTCTCTACTACCATATATTTCAAAGCACTGTTTAAACTGGGTAGTATGACTGTATAGTTCTTATTTATCATTCTTCTTGTAAGCTAGAACTGAGATAGGAAGTAGTAAAACCTACTTTTCCACCTACAGCAGGCTGCACAGGACCTTG